>ERZ500990.4-NODE-4-length-129676-cov-7.454471_pt1 | contig 129676 bp, 118 predicted proteins | sample MGYA00248876_ERZ500990 | MGnify/ENA primary metagenome ERZ500990 (study PRJEB25958, sample SAMN03398517) | human skin metagenome | study: EMG produced TPA metagenomics assembly of the Human Skin Microbiome Metagenome (human skin metagenome) data set.
TATTCATTACTTATTGTAATTTTGGGTAAGGCGGCTAGAAAAAATCGATTATAGTTCTTAATCACAATGCCTAATATTGGCTAGACAGCTTTTAACTAATTAATCAATCGATGTTGATAATTTTTGAGAGTTAGCTATAGCACGAGAAATGTGGAAAAAAGCTTGTGAGAGGCTGATGAATCTAAATGAAATAGGTTGTGATTTGATGAAAGATTGGCTTTTACTAATGATGGATTGATAGGCTAAAAGATTAAAAGGCTAAAAGAACAGTAAGCAAAAACCAGTAGTAAAGATTCTAAAATTTATTTGATAGCGACGTGACTATGGACTTTGTACATACGACCCAGCGCGTTTTTCCAGCCACGGGCATAGGGCATAAAGGCTTGGCAATGATCTAAGTGATAGCCATAGCCTGCATTGCCATACGCCATCAAAAAACTGCCATCCAAAAAGCCTGACTGCCCTATGACAAAGCCATTACCTTGATTAAATCGCGCTTCAGCGCCGTTACCGAGCAAGGTGGCATTGATTGCAGTATAGCCATGACCTTGATTGTGGTTGGCATTGGCGTGGGTGATATCGATACTGGCGTGATGACGGGCAAAATAGCCACCGATCACGTTTTCATTGCCAAGACTGCGATTGGCCAAAATACGCCCGCCATTGTCGGCAAAATAGCCATAGCCATAATTGCGAAAGGCATTGGTACGTCGGTTGATGCTATTGCAGCTTAGCATGCCATTGTGCAGCGCCAAAAAGCCATGTTTGTTTTCGCTGGCACTGGTATCATGACACCACATCGAGCCATTGGTGAGTGCATAAAACCCTGCGATATGGTTGTGCGCAGACACGCTGTTATCGGCATTGACAAAGCCGCTGGATTCCGCGCAAAATCCAAAACCCAACTCTTCATCCAAATGCGCACAGTGATACGCCTCGCATTGCTGGGCATCTATCGAGCCCCCATACGCAAAAAAACCGACATCCCCCGCAAACTGTACAATCACCCCAGGCTCACAGCGGATACTTGAGCCAAAGCGGGCAGCCACCCCATAATAAAACTTATTGATACGGACCTTTGACCCCACGAGCACTTGGCTATTGTAATTGCACATGATACCGGCACCATAGCCTTCATCTTGCCACTGTCCATAGCCCAAAAACGCCTTAGTACCATTGATAGTCATGCCATCGATTTTAAAAATACCATTGCCCCGCTGCATCAAAAAGCCACAGCGGTTATGGGCATCATCAAAATGTAATTGCACCTTATCAGGATTGTCCAAATTGCCAATAATCTCTACCCGATCACTAAAAAAATCAATTTCAACTTGGCTTAAATAATACTCGCCATCGGCAATTTTGATTTGGATAAAGCCTTTATCACCCAAGTTATTTAATTGGCTTTTACAATAAGCCAAAGCCGCGTGAATAGTCGGGAAGGTTTGCGGCACGTCAATACGTTGCCAACGGTTGGATACTTTTTTAATCATAATAACAGCAAGCTAACAAGTGATATGGCACTCAAGGTGAGTAGATCGACCATACATCGCCAAAAAACCTAGCGATAGTCAAAGCCATTGCAATTATCTAGGAAATAGCCGCTGTAATATGTTGGGTTTTCTTAGTGAATATGAAGTTTTTTATGACGTTTTAGGTTTTGCCAATTTTTCACTCAACGAATTCGCGACCCAGGCAGGACCAATCAACAAAAATTGTAAGTCTTCAAAAAATGACGGTTTTTTGCCTTCAATTTTGTGACCGACAAATTGCCCAATCCACGCTACCACAAATACGCCAAACCAAAACTTAAACCCAACTGGCAAGATAGCAATCGCTGCCAAGCAAAACAGCACAAACATGCCCATGGCAATAAATAATTGCGTAGACAAGCGTAGATAAAACAGCATTACCAAAGCAATCAATACCAACGTAAACGCCGCCTGCCATGACATTCCCATGCCTAAGATACTGGCAAAAATCGTGGGTACGCACAGCCAATGAATTTTTTTATTGATAGGATGTTGGTGGCTCACGGCGTAGTCAGCCAGCCAGCTTTGTAGGGATTTTTTTGAATGAAGCAGGGTCACGCTTGCCATAATCTTCTTCCTTAAAGATAATAAACACAATGAAAAAAATTGCTGATAAAAAATGGGTGTGAATCCCATCAGTTACCACTGAATCGTATCACACCCTAGTCGTTTGTCAAATCAGCGAATTTACCCTGATAGGTTTTGATATCAGTGGCTTTTGATGTCACTGGCTTTTAATATTAATGGCTACTAGGCCATGCCTTTGGCTTTTTGCTCACTGCGATACCATTCATACAGCCCCACAAACGCATTGATTTGGTACACCATGGTTTGAATGGCAAAAATATAATTTTGCGACATCAAGTTGACAATCAGCCAGACAAAATTCACCGCAATCCATAACCACCAGTTGAAGGAATAGCGTAAAATCATCGTGGCTTGCGCTGTGATGGATAGCACAAATGCCAACACATTAATCCAAAAAAAATCAATCACGCCCAAAAATTTACTGCCATCGTTGGCGACCACGCCATAACCCATCGACGTTAGCCAATTATTGACAGTTGGAAATAATGCCAAGCCAATCGCGATAAAGGCAATGGTTACCAACCACACAATTTTATTGGCTGATTTGGGAATCATATTGCCATCGCCATCGGTGTTTTTTGACCAATAAAAAATGCCATATAAATGGGTGAAAAAGTTAAACAGCGGCGCGAGCATCAAACCCACCGCACCTGCAGTTCCCTGTACAATGGTTTCACCCGCCGTTGCCAACATACCAAAGCCATTACCTGCGATATTGCGGCGAAAACTCAGCGATACCACACACAATAGCCCGATAAAAGACACCCCCAAATAAAACCAGTCTAACGCTCGATGTTCTGTGGTCAACCAAAAACCGGTACCCAGTGCAATTATCCCAAAAAAGAACCATGCCACCGTCCATTCTTGTGCCCATTCACCGGTAATTTTATCCAAAATTGCAATTCGCATTTCGCCTCCAACAGTCATTACAACCATAACAACATTTTTTTAATTAAACTTTAAAAAATAAAACCAAAAATTTTTAGCATATTTACCAAGCATGTCTAGCAAGTATGTCTACAAAATTATTTTATGCCTCGATATCTTGATAGTGGTGAAAAACGTGTGCATCAATGAGCGCAATGGCATCCAAGAATCGCTGATGATAGTCTGGACTATCAATAAACAGCGGCGCAATATGATGACGGGCAAAGATTTGTTTTAAACGATTTTCAAAACGCTCACGCTGGGACTCGCTGCCTAGAGAGCGCATCCCATCGGCGACCCAAGGGGTGTTATTGGCAAGCATCAGGGTATAATCTAAGCGAAATTCATCGATACAGGCGGTCAAAAACGGGTGGGTACGTCCTTCATATTCTTCACAGAATGCTTGCGTGGTCACAAAATCCGTATCCACCAAAGTGATTGGGGCAGGGGCAAAGCGTTTGGCGGCGCGTATCGCTTGTTCATGGTCAGTTGCCATGAGCGGATAGTCATCGTATTGCATACCAAGCTCAGTACCGCCCAAATCGGTTTGCACAAACAGCCGTCCCATTTCTAAGCCATAGCTTGCACCATAATAGTTGGCTAATTTATGCAGTAGTGTGGTTTTACCTGAGCTTTCACCACCCACCAATGCCACAGTTTTGGTGTAGTCACCTCGCGCTTGCGGATGAATGGCTGACCAATACAGCGCGGGGTTATTGTGAATCTTGCGGCTATCAAAGCCGTGCTGGCGTGGCGTCGTCACCACAGGTAAATGTAAATCATAATCGACAAACGGATGGGTTTCATCCATAAACACCACAGGCGCTACTGTCCCTGCCTCATGGCTAGACGCGCTCAACTTAGGGTAGCGTTGTTGCAAATCTGCTAATACCGCATTGACTTGTTCAACGCTCAAATCTTGATAATTGTCTTCATACGAGGGGGTTACCAAATCAGGTAAAATCTCTATATGCACAAATGGCAAATCAGCAAATGCCATGGTCATCCAGCGCGCCTTATCTTTCAAATCAATGGAAAAATTCGGATTTGGCGCAGGGTGAGCGGTAATAAAAATATATAAATCTTTGACTTGCCCAGACGCATGCAAAATCGTTCTTACATGCCCCAAATGCAGCGGCTCAAAATGTCCAATAATGATACCCACATCTTGCATCATGCTTTCCTCAATACTTCATCATGGTTTTTTTAACTATCTTTTAGCGACTTGATTTTTTGATTACTTGGATACATATCCCTAGTAAGGATATCCTAGTAAGGCTATAAAAAAGTAACGCTATGATAATCGATTAGCTGCTATGAAGTTACAATCGTTTGTAACGCTAGTATCACAATTTGTAAGAATCGGTGCACACACGCTACATAGATAGCCGCAAAACTGCGCTCGTTATAATCGCTCATGATAATAATGCTGTAGAAAAAGTTACTAAAAGAAACATCATTCTACGTTTTGTCACCCAACAACCCCCTGCATTTGCTTATAATAAGTCGTAACCAAAACATAGCATTTTTAATCAATAATTTTAGCTGATGGCACTGAGTTTTCTAACGGCAGCACGTTTTAAAAGCGTCAAATTTTAAAGATGTTAGGTTTTAACTAAGCTATAAGTAGTTTTCTTTATTTTTAACAGGTAAAAAATTGAATGGCAAATAAACTGGTAAAACTTCATCGCTCTCAGAATCATCGTATGATTGCAGGTGTGATGGGGGGTATTGCAGAGTATTTAGGCTGGAATGTAACATTGGTGCGTTTGTTGTTTGTCATTATCTCAACCGCGAGTGTGGCAGTGCCAGGTATTTTGATATACATCGTGTTATGGATTGTCATGCCAAATGCTACCCAAAGCTCCTATCGTGCGGTTTGATGGGTGTATAGGCTTCTTTGTATAACTGTTAAATAGCAAGAAACACAGCCAAAAAAATTAAAAATATGATGAATAATAACAACTCGCTATAACAATAACTATAAACTTCTCCAATTTTCCTCCTGCCCAGATAATACATTATCTGGGTATTTTTTTAACCTAAAAAAAGCCTTAAGGAAATGCTTAAGGCTTTGTTTATATCAAAAATCTTGTATCAAAAATCTTGAAAAAATTGACTAAGGCACAAAACGTACAGGCTCGGCAATCACTTGCTGGGCGCGTTCAGCGACTTTATCAAAGCGGTGGATACTGTTACCTTGGTTGTCCACAGCGACGGTCACAGGCATATCTTCTACTTCAAACTCATAAATCGCTTCCATGCCTAGCTCTGGGAAGGCAAGCACTTTAGCGCCTTTGATAGCTTTTGATACCAGATAAGCGGCACCACCCACTGCGATGAGATAAATTGCGCCATGTTTGGCAATGACTTCACAGGTCGCAGGACTACGCTCGGATTTACCGATCATCCCAATCAAGCCTTGATCCAAGATTGTGTCGGTGAATTTATCCATACGCGTTGAGGTGGTGGGACCTGCTGGACCGACCACTTCATCGCCCACGGCATCGACAGGACCGACATAATAAATAAAGCGATTTTGTAAATCCACGGGTAGCGCTTCGCCTTTGGCAAGCATATCGACCATGCGTTTATGCGCGGCATCACGACCCGTCAAGATTTTACCGCTAAGTAGTAAAGTATCACCGATGTTAAACTGACCTAAGGTTTCTTTGGTTAAGTCGTTAACATTGACTTTAATCACATCATCGGAGCCAAAGGACACTTCTGGCCAATCTGATAGGGAAGGTACCGGCAAGGCTGCTTCACCTTGACCGTCTAGGGTAAAGTGAATATGACGAGTCGCCGCACAGTTTGGAATCATGGCAACCGCTTTGCTTGCGGCATGGGTAGGAAAGTCTAGTACTTTCACATCGAGTACCGTAGTCAAGCCGCCAAGACCTTGGGCGCCAACGCCAAGCTCGTTCACTTTGTCATACATATTGAGGCGTAAGCGCTCAACGCTATCAAGCTCGGCACCGCTTTGGGCTTTGGCTTGTAAATCATGGATATCGATGTGTTCCATGAGTGAGCGTTTGGCAAGCATCATGGCTTTTTCTGGCGTGCCGCCGACACCGATACCTAAAATACCAGGTGGGCACCAACCTGCCCCCATTTGGGGAACGGTTTTTAACACCCATTCTTCAATCGAGTCTGAGGGGTTTAGCATGGCAAATTTTGCTTTGTTTTCTGAACCGCCACCTTTTGCGGCACAAATCACATCAACTTTGTCACCCGGTACCACGCTCATGTGAACCACCGCTGGCGTGTTGTCTTTGGTGTTTTGACGTTTACTAATTGGGTCTACTAGGATGGATGCCCGTAATGGGTTGTCTGGATTGTTGTAAGCACGGCGTACCCCTTCATTAACCATGTCTTCAACGCTCATCGCTGAGCCTTGCAAGTCCCATTGCACGTTCATACCGATATCAAGGAACACCACCGCACTACCGGTATCTTGGCAAATCGGACGATGACCCATCGCTGACATACGGCTATTGGTGAGGATTTGCCCCATGGCGTTTTTGGCAGATTGGTTGGTTTCTTTTTGCCATGCTTCATATACAGCATCAACGAAGTCTTTTGGGTGATAATAACTGATGTATTGAAAGGCGTTGGCGATAGAATTGATAAAGTCGTCTTTCTTGATGACGGTCATTGGCTAGTCCTTTTCACTGGCTAAATAGTGGCGCTATTATAGCATTGTCATTTGCTAGATTGGCAAACAAGATTGGCAAAAGGGTGCAGGAATAAGCGTTTTAACGGTTAACCCCTAAAATTTTTATCCCATTAAAAAATTATTAACAGTTAATGGATGATACTTGGCAAGGTAGTATTTAACAATTGCATAAAATTGGTATGTAACCACCAGTAAATACCGATAAAGAGCACTGTTAAAATCATATAGCTAGAACGGACAATTTTGCCCGATAAGGCATGGGAAGAGGGTGGTGTTGATTGATGACTAGTAATGCCAGAAATTTCACTATTTGCTAAAGTATTGGGTTGCCAAGGCACGCTATTAGCTTTATGGGCGAATAGCTGCTGCTGGCGGATAGCGCGATACTGCATGACATACACCAATCCTAGCAAACCCCCAACAATCGCACCACCAACGTGACTGGCATTATCGATACCGCCCACCAAAAAACCATAGCCTAAATTAATCGCCATGACTATCAGTAACGAGCGAAAATTTAACGCAAAATTATTAAACGATGTTTTGGTTAGCGCTGTCACCAATAGCGCCATCCCAATGCCCATGATACCACCTGACGCACCGGCACTAATAATCGGCGGCTCACCTGCCATCACGCTATGCAAGCCCAAAAAGTTATTGAGCAAATTGCCGCCAACCCCTGATAACAAAAATAACGCTAAAAAATTGACAGCGCCAAACATCCGCTCAGCCACTTGTCCAAAATAATATAAAGCAAACATATTAAACAGCAAATGCATAAAACCAATATGCAAAAACAGGCTGGTCACCAATCGCCACGGCGCTTCACCCAGTGAAAAGGGTAAAAAATTGGCACCCCAAGCAATTAACGATTGGTTGGTGGGGTTGGTCGGATTGACGCCAAAAAATAGCTGTAATGCAAACACCCCAATACAAATTACCACCAACGCCAACGTGATAGGGTAGTGTTGTAAAGCTTGTTGGATTGGGGATTCAAATGCCATAGTGCGCCTTATATAAGCCAATTTAAGTGTAAACCAATTTAAGTGTAAACCAATTTAAGCCAAAAGTTCAAAAGAAAAACTCTGTAAAACTCATTATCATCAATTCACAAATCGCAATTATAGTATGAAATGGTAACAATGTTTTGCAAATCCGTCTGCTCAATCCAGAAAATGATAAGCTAAACGGGAGGCATTTTCGCCAAATTTTTAGCATCATAAATACAAATCATAAATACAAATCGTAGATACAAAAGGCTTTATGATAAAACGCCAACCCAAACCGCTTGTCATCCTCATTCATGGTTTGCACATGCATGCCTGGGCGATGCGACCGCTTGCCAAAAAACTCACCAAACTCGGCTACGAGTGTCATAGCTTTGGGTATTTTAGCGTCGCGCATAATCTTGCCAACCATAGCCGCCGTTTGCACCGCTGGCTGACCAAACATGAAAAAACAGGTGTGCCCATTTATTTGGTCGGTCATAGCCTGGGTGGGCTGGTCATTCGCGACTTTTTGCAGCGCTATCCACAGTGGCAGATTACGCGCTGTGTGACACTTGGGACGCCGCATAATGGCAGCATCAGTGCCAATAACATCGTCAAAATCCTGCCCAAATTCGTCGGTCGCTCGTATCTGCAGGGGCTAGATGGCAATGCGCCGGTACTCAACGATGAGGTACAGCTAGGTAGTATTGCGGGGGTTCGTTCGGTGGGGCTTGGCAAAGTGGTATTACCCCGTAACCGTGAGCTTGCCAAGCTTGAGCCGCATCTGCAGCCCAATGACGGCACGGTATTTGTGCATGAAACCCAGCTTGCCACTGCCAAAGACCATATCACCGTCAATGCGTCCCATACGGGACTCCTGATAAATGATGAAGTGGCGATACAAATCCATCATTTTTTGCAACAAGGACATTTTTTGCATACAAAAAATTGTTGAGACAAAATAGCGTTAAAAAACTATTCATTCAAAGTTTTTTTAAGAATTACGTTGGGGCAAAATGCTATAATCATCCAAAGTTTTTTAGGCGCGCTATTGAGCGATGATGTATTTAGCCATAATCCATTTAGCGATGGTCAGGCAAAGCTGTTGAAGAAGGTTAAGCTGTGTTGAAAGCAAGTGATGGGATGGGTTGTATGATGGGTCATAAGGTGCGTACCAATGTCAATGCGCAATCATCCACCATCAGCGCTCTGTTAATTGCCTCGGTGAGTATATCGGGTGCGACCTTAACTGCCTGTAGTCCGTCATCGACGCCGCCATCCCAAACGTCACAATCGGCTTCGACCACCGCTTCGAGCGCTAATGGCAATGATGCCAGTAATACCAATGCGACCCCAAATGCAAGTATTGCGAGTACAACTCCAGCAGTGCCCAATCAACTCACGATTTACACCTCCATTGACAAAGCGGCCCTTGAGCCGTTATTAACTAGCTATGCTAGGCAAATCAATGTGCCGATTCATATCGTGCAAGATGAGCCAATGTCAATTTTGGCACGGTTAAAAGCAGAAGGTGCCAATAGCCCTGCGGATGTGATCTTGACTGAAGATGCAGGTATTTTTAGCACTGCAGTCGAAGAGGGGCTGTTACAACCCTTTAATGCCGAAAAAGCAGTGGCGCATGTCCCAGAGCGTTACCGTGATCCTGATGGCAATTGGATTGCGTTATCTAGCTACGCGCGTACCGCGGTGTATGATAGTCGGGTACTGCATACCAATGACATCTCAAGCTATGCCGACTTGTCGAAACCAAAATGGTCACAAAAACTGTGCCTAAGCCAAGGCAAATACATCCCTAATCAGTCACTGGTGGTCAATCTCATCAATAATCTGGGCGATAAACGCACCCAAGAAGTGATGCAAGGCTGGCTTGCCAATCTAAGTGTCCCTGTGCTACTTGATGACAATGAAGTGCTAAAGGCCATAGAAAGCGGTAAATGCCAAATCGGTCTGGTCAACAGCAACCACTACGGACGCTATCTACAAGCGCATCCCGATACCCCGATTAAAATCAAATGGATCAATAAGGGCTACGGCGGCGTCAGTACCAACATCACAGCGGTGGCTATTCCCCATGCCGCCAAGCATACCGAGTTGGCGCTAGGGCTGATTGAATGGCTGGCTGCCAAAGATCAGCAATCGCTGTATGCCAGTTTAAGTAATACCTTTCCGATTGACCCCAATGCCGAAGCCTCAGTATTACTCAAGTCTTGGGGGGATATCGAAGTTAGCCCGATACCTGTCAGACTGTATGGCGAAAGACAAGCGCTGGCAGTTGATTTAATGCAGCAAGCAGGTTATTACTAATTAGCTTTGCTCACCAAAAAATGCAAATAACGCCCAAGCCATTTGTAAGGGTCTTGTCCGCTATAGGCAACTTCCATCTCAATCACCGCTTGTGGATTGGTATGTCCACCACGCTTGAGCGGTGAGTAATCATGAAACACCCGTAACCCTGAAGTGTGCAAGATTTGGTAGTAATGGTCATTAATCCAAGCAAGCACCTCATCTTTTGCCACCGGGTGATTGGGCGTCAAACTGCCATTATCGGCTTTAAAATCTTTGTTATGTAGTAGATTAAAATTGCCCATCACCAAGTTACGGTACACAAAGCTGGCAGGGTTATAAAAACACAGCGATAGCACCCCTTTTTCAGCGCCATCATCGACAAGCCACCGATCAAAAAAATCCATAATCAGTTTGGGCTCAGCCAGCCACTCAAGCACAGCATGGCACAGAATCAAATCGTATTTGCCCGTTAATTTATCATCCAATTGCTGATAAGGGCAGGTATGCCAGGTGATATTTTGTGCCGCCTCGCCTGCGTTTTGTTTGGCAATCTCAAGCATATTGGCGGAGATGTCATTGATGGTGACGTCATGTCCGTCTTTGGCAAGCTCGATACTGATTTGCGCCAAGCCTGCACCAACATCCAACATGCGAAGGGGTCGGGTGTGTGTCTGTTGCCATGACTTTACCCAGCCAAAGATATCATGGCGCAGCACGGCAAGGCGAATTTCACCTTTTAAGCCGCCGTATATTTTTTTCTCAAAATGCGCGCTGATGTCATCAAAATTGCGGTCTTGGTTCGTCATACAAGATTTTTCAGTCCGCGTTGTTTTTCGCGTTGATAATCACGCTCTTTTAAGGTGGCGCGTTTATCGTGCAGTTTTTTACCCTTAGCAAGGGCAATTTCGCATTTGACGCGGCCATGACTCCAGTACACTTTAAGCGCCACACAGGTATGACCTTTTTGGTTGACCATGCCAAAGAGCTTATCAATCTCGCGGCGGTGCAGCAGTAGCTTACGGGTGCGAAGGGGGTCAGCGACAATGTGAGTCGATGCCGATAACAGCGGCTGAATGTGCGCGCCAAACAAAAAGGCTTCACCATCTCTAAAAATCACATAGCTTTCGGTGATACGCATTTTACCGGCACGGATGGATTTGACTTCCCAGCCGAGTAGCTCAAGCCCTGCTTCAAAGCTTTCTTCAATAAAGTATTCGTGACGCGCTTTTTTGTTGCTGGCAATCAGGCTAGGCATTTTTGGTTTTTTAGTCATTTAGGTTTCCTTGCTGCAACATCGCGGACGTACCCAATGCTGCACAGCGTGTGTTAATAATTTTTTTGCCATAATCTTATTACAAGAGTCGTGTTGCATAAATCAGTATGACAAGCCGTTTAATATGGCGATAAATCCCAATAAATCAATTCTTGGGTTTTGATTGCTAAGTTTAAGTTTTTGATTATTGGGCTTTGGATTACTAAGTTTTTGATTGCTAGGTTTTTCATTACTAAGTTTTTGATTGCTAGGCTTTACCCTAAATTTTAATTAAGCTTTGGGTAAAAAGCTGCAAAGCTGTCATGATAACACGCTAAACACAAATTGATAGTGAGATTTGATTGTTAATTGGGGTCAAATTTTGCTAGGATTAGCAACAAACTAGCAATCTTTGTTTTAGCGATATTGTTAGCACCAAATAGCGCATTATTTATCATAAAGAGACAGCCATGTCAGCAGCCAGCCAGCCATTTGCCACCCCTTATACTAAAATTATTTATCCGGGTACATTTGACCCGATTACCAAAGGGCACCTTGATTTGATTAAGCGCGCTTGCCGCCTGTTTGATGAGGTGATTGTCGCGGTGGCGATTGGGCATCATAAAAAACCGCTATTTACGTTAGAGGAACGGATTGGACTGGTAGAAAAAGCCTGTCATGATAAAGATTTGAGCAATATATCTGTGATTGGCTTTGATGGGTTATTGGTGGATTTGGCAAAAAATCAACAAGCCACCGGTGTGCTGCGTGGACTGCGGGCGATGTCAGATTTTGAGTATGAATTTCAGCTCGCCAATCTCAATCGTGAACTAGACCCAAACTTTGAAGCGGTGTTTTTGACCCCATCGCAGCAATATTCTTTTATATCTTCAACGCTGGTGCGCGAAATTGGCAAATTAGACGGTGATGTGAGTAAATTTGTACCGCCGTGTGTCGAAGAGGCATTTGAACGAAAAAAACAACGGGGTTGGTAAGTCGTGGTAAAATAACCGTTTCTTGGTAAACGTTTTAAAAGCTATGGCATTAATAATCACCGATGAATGTATCAACTGCGATGTCTGCGAGCCACTTTGCCCCAACGATGCGATTTATGTGGGCGAGTTGATTTATGAAATTGACCCTGCGCTGTGTACCGAGTGTGTCGGTCATTTTGATGAGCCGCAGTGTTCGCTGTTTTGTCCCGTACCTGATTGTATCCCCAAAGATCCTAACTATCTGGAGACGCCAGCGCAATTGATGCTCAAATTTGAGCGCATCACCCAAACTAAGAATGCTAGTCAATAAGTTTTCACAACGTCGATTTTTAACAACGCTATTGTAGATAAGGAATGTCTATGCCCGCCAATAAAGCAGAACTGAGTGCTTTTCTAAAGCAATCTTTCCCCCAAGCCAACTGCCACATCGAATCGGTCGGTAACGGTCAAGCCATTGTATCCCATCCTATCGGTGACGATGAGTTACGACCGGGTGGCACGGTATCAGGGCCTGTGATGATGAAAGTGGCTGATGTTGCGCTATATGTGGCTATTTTGGGCGAAATCGGTATCGTACCATTGGCAGTGACTACCAATCTTAACGTGTCTTTTCTGCGAAAACCCTCTGCACAAGCCAACCTTATCGCCAAATGCCAGCTTATCAAAGTGGGGCGCACGCTTGCGGTAGGCGATGTATTGATTTATTCAGAAGGTGATGACAGACCTGTGGCGCATGCAGTCGGTACGTATGCGTTGCCTGCTGACCGTGACTAAATAGATAAAGCCTGTTATAATGGTTGTCTTGGCAGACCAGACGAACGCTGTACCGCAAGATTTTATCAAGCGGTAGGGAGGAAAGTCCGGGCTACACAGGGCAGAGTGCCAGCTAACGGCTGGGGGGCGTAAGCCTACGACAAGTGCAGCAGAGAGTAGACCGCTTTAGCAATAAGGTAAGGGTGAAAGGGTGGGGTAAGAGCCCACCGCATGACTGGTAACAGCTCATGGCAAGGTAAACTCCACTCGTAGCAAGACCAAATAGGTGTCCGTATGGCGTTGCCCGCGTTGGACACGGGTAGGTTGCTTGAGCGTATTGGTAACGATACGCCTAGATGAATGTTCGTCCTAGACAGAACCCGGCTTATCGGTTTGCCATGCTTATTTTAATCAGCCTATTGTTATCAATAGGTTTTTTATTTTTGTGGATAACAATAATACCGTTTTAACTTTCCGATTTAGTAGATTTGAGGTTAGCCACTAACCTTGAAACGGCAGGGTGAAATTTCGAATACGCATAAAGCGTTTACTAAACAGTGACTTGATAGGTTTTTGCGGCGTGATGTAAGTGATTCTTTGCTCTGACATGATATCAATCAGCTTAACGACTTCTTGCATGCCCCAACTATATACATCAAATGATTCTATAAAAGCATGGTGTTTAAAGAGATAGGAATGCTTGGATAAATCAAAACAACCCATAAACCAGTTGTCAAATACGGCGTTTGAAATATAGCCTTGACCAATGATTTTGATATGGGTGTGGCGATTATCTTGTTTTAAAGCATGCAGCAAGTTTACACATGCTAACTCATCGCCTTCATAATACTGAAAAAACTTACCGGCATCGTACAGCAAAAAACCAGTGATACCAGAGCTGGTATTGTTTTTGATAGATTGGTTCAGAATTTGGGTAAACGTATGTTGATTCAACGCCGCAGTCAGCGTTATCTCACTACAATAAGCCATAAAGTATTTTTGTGACATCCGGAAGTCCTTGGTAAGTGGTACGTGAATATGAATTCCAAATAATTGCTATTATCTGCTACAGCCGCTTGCAACATTATATAAATTTGCAAATTAAAATAGTCATGATAGTCAATATTAGAAAAAATACCAATTACATTTGTGTTGTAATACTAAAATATATCCTATATTTGACTCGTATCATGAGCGAAAAAAAACCGCCTGAATCAGCGGTTTATTAAATCAAAAACAACTCAGAAACCTAAGTAACGCAAAAGTTACTTCAAGGATGGCGGCTGATGAGGGTGCCAACGCCTTTATCGGTGAAGACCTCTAGCAATGTCGCATGCGGGACACGACCATCGACAATCACCGCACTTTTTACCCCGTTTTTTACCGCTTCTAGCGCATAGCTGATTTTTGGAATCATGCCGCCAGAGATAGTGCCATCGGCAATCATCTCATCCACTTTGGCAGGGGTAAGTCCAGTGGCAACATTGCCTGCTTTATCAAGCACCCCTTTGATGTTGGTGAGCAAAATCAGTTTTTCCGCGAGCATGAACTCAGCGACTTTCCCCGCCACCACATCGGCATTGATATTGTAAGTATTGCCTTCATCATCCACGCCAAGCGGTGCGATGACAGGAATAAAGTTAGAGGCAATCATCAAATCAATCACATCGCGATTGATGCTGACCACATCACCCACAAATCCCAAATCAATTTGTTGTTGGTTGCCTTGTTCATCCGTTTTGGTCATGGGTAATTTTTTAGCGCGAATGAGACTGGCATCTTTACCGGTTAAGCCAATAGCACGACCACCGTGTTTGTTGATGAGATTGACGATAGATTTGTTGACGCTACCACCAAGTACCATTTCCACCACATCCATGGTGGCTTTGTCGGTCACTCGCATGCCATCAATGCGGTCAGAGCTGCGCCCCAATTCTTTAAGCAAGTTATCGACTTGTGGACCGCCGCCATGGACGACCACAGGATGAATGCCTACGGTTTTTAACATGACGATATCTCTGGCAAAAGAACTCTCTAATATCGGATCAGTCATGGCATTGCCGCCGTATTTGACCACCATCACTTTACCTTCAAAACGCTGGATGTAGGGTAGTGCTTCGGTCAACACGTCAGCGGTATGCATGGCTTGCTCAAGATCTAATGCCATTTCAAATCCTTATATAATTTTGCTAGAGAGGTTTTTTAAAATGCGTTTTTGATAGCAGTGTTTATACAGGCTGAATCTGTGCGACTTGTTCGGCAAGGTTGTCATCAATCGTACGACATAAGTCAACAAAAATAGATTGAATATGCCGCAGCTCAGCGACGTCATTGGCAGAAAAACGCACGGTCAAAAAACTGCCCGTATTTGACTTGCGTAAAATACCAAATCCCTCCGCAAAATCCAAGCGTAACCCATCAATCGTATTGACATTTTTGACCGCAAATGAGGATTTTAACCGTTTAAACGGCTTTTTCCCCAGTGCCGTGATACGAGCAATCACGCTTTGACCATAATGATTATCGGCGATAGGTAGGTACATATCCGCCGTACTAATACAAGTGGGCAAACTCGCTAGGATATCGTTAAGGCTAATAGGTTGATGGCTCAGCCAATTGAGCAAGCGGGCAGATGCGTACATGGCGTCGTCATGCAGCACAAAATACCCATCATTAAAAATAAAATGCCCTGATAACTCACCTGCAAAAATCGCGTTGTCTGATTTGTTTTGTAGCGACTTTCGCATCAAGCTACTGCCAGTTTTGGTCATCATCGGGGCGGCGCCATGCGAAGCGATGAGATTGGGCAGATGATGCGAGCATTTGACATCAAAAATGACTTTTTTAGCAGGTGATGTATGCGTACTGGGCAATTCTTCAATGGCAATGCGAGAGAGTAGATAAAGCAAATTGTCAGGGCTAATCATCTGACCCTGTGCATCAATTACCATCACCCGATCGCCATCACCATCAAAAGCCAAGCCGATATCTGAGCCTGTAGCTTTGACGGTTTGAGCTAATTGCGTCAAGCGATTGGACTGCGTTGGGTCTGGGTTACCTTGGGGGAAATTGCCATCAGGAGAAGCATTTAGCATGATGCAACAATAGCCAAGCTGGCTAAATAGAGCCTCTGCAAAGTCACTGGTCGCACCATGCATACAGTCGATGACAATTTGCTGGGGTGCATGAAAATAGGTAGTTTGAGTGCGTTTAGCTTGATTAATGTGAGCAAAAGCCTGCTCGATAGCTTGGATATAAGTTGCAAAAAAATCTTTGGGCGTTGAATAAGTAGTTTGCCTGATGGCAGCAATAAGCCTGTCATCAGGCACGATGGCTTTGTAGCCAATTAAAGCCTCATAAAGCTGCTGCACATCATCACCGCTTGGCGACTCATGATTGATGAGCCATTTAATGCCATTGATATGTTTTTGCGAATGGCTGGCGGTGACCATCAGCCCATTACCCGAGAATTGCTGTGCCATAAATGCCATCATCGGTGTGGTTGTCAGTCCCAACCACTGCACCACTAGACCGGCTTGCTGGCAAGCATACGCCATATATTTGGCAATTTCTTGGCTTTGGTGGCGAGCATCATAACCGATGATAACCGTCGGTTTGGGCGCCGCTAACGTTGGCGTTGTTGCCGCGGTTTGGTGAGCATAGACAAAAAGCTCGGCAAACGCCCTTGCCAATGACCACACAAAATCATCGGTAAATAAGGTGACATCACCACGAATATCGTAAGCTTTAAAAAGGGATTTTTGCGGAAAAAAAGGATGAATAAACAGAGTATTCATAAAAAAAACATCTAATTGATTTTACACTACCAAAATCATAGCATTGAAATTTGGCAAAATAATTAAATACTCTGTTATAAATTGTTAAAAAAAAATGAGAAAACGGTAACAATTAATGGGTTCCCGTTGAGCCAAAACCGCCTTCACCGCGTACACTGATATCAGAAAACTCCGCTACAATCTCAAAAGTCGGACGCGCAATCGGCACGACCAAGTACTGCGCCATTTTCTCGCTAGGTTGTAACACATAATCGGTTTGACTACGGTTCCAGATAGAGACCATTAATTCGCCTTGGTAATCCGCATCAATCACACCCGTCAGATTACCCAGTACAATGCCATGCTTATGTCCCAGCCCTGAGCGCGGCATGATAAAACCGACATAATCCGGGTCTTGGATGTAGATGGCGAGTCCTGTACCAATCAACTGGCTTTCACCAGCTTTTATGGTGATAGGCTCATCGATACAAGCGCGCAAATCGATGCCCGCCGAGCCGTCTGTCGCGCGATGAGGTAGGGGAAATTTATCATCATTACCAATTTTGGGGTTTAAAATCTTGACTTGTACTTGCTTCATGCTTACCAACTTATCTTAAATTTATAAAAAAATGTATAAAAACCACTATATTATAGACCTAAATGGCACAATACTGAGCAACTACCTAAGTAAGTTTTTTAATAAAAAGAAGATACCAAAAAAAGAGCAGCCATAAGCTACTCTTTTGTATTGATATCCAGTATTCATCTATTAATTCAATTAGCAATTCAATTAGAATTTATAGTGAGCACCGACAGTGACTAGGTCTGAATCCACTGAAACATTGTTTGTTACGTCAACTGAAGGCAGACGCGTATATTCAGCTTCTACAGATGCATTTGGCGAAAGGTTATAACCTAAGCCGACACCACCTGCTACACCCGACTTGTCATATTTATCACCATCAAAATCAACTTGGGTTTGCGCAATACCTAATTTACCTTTGGCATAAACATTCGATGCTGGAAATTGGTATTTATAAGTACCATATAAACCTGCCGTGTTAGTGCTAATTTCACCTACTTTCGTACCGCTATATTTTAGGTCTTCTTTTGAAGAATCCACATATTCAACTTCGGCACCGAAATTAGGGGTAAAGTTATAACCTGCATACACACCATAAGCGGTTTGGTTGTCAGCATCAAAACGGTCAGCATCAGTATTAAATTGACCCGCTTTGACACCTACATAGGGTTGACCGGTGTAGCCAACAGTATTGGTTTGATATAAGGCAGCGTTTGCACCTGCAGTCACAACTGTACCTGCAATTAAAGCTAAAAGGGTTTTATTTAAAGTTTTCATCGTCTTCTCCTTTAGAAGTTTTTTGAAAAGTATCACAACAAGCTATGTAAAATTTTAGTTAAGTTCATTTGAATATTAGCTATGTAACTAGTTGCTACTCAGCGTTATTAGTTCACCCTGATTAATCAACCAGTTACCCTGCTTGTTTTGTTAAAGCCATCATAGCAAAATAAATTTACATTACTGTCGGTGTTTAACAGGTCGGACGTTAAATTATGAAATGAAATTTGCCAAAAAGGTAAATAAGCTACCTATTTGAAATTTTTTGTTACATCTCCTATCAAATACCTGTTTTTTAGGAAATATTTAGTTACATCTACTTGGGCGTTTGGGTCAAATATTTGTCATACAGGCTGTTTTTCAATAAAAAAAGGGCTTAAAGTTACCTTTTTTGCCCTTTTTTTACGCCTTTTCTGCTATGCCGTTTTTTTTATCAATTAATTATTTGGCAGCTTTGCTTTTGAGTAACGCCTGAATATTGGCCAAATAATCCTCTGCGGTTTTCTTGGGTTGATGCGCTGCCGCTGATTTTTTCATGCCAGGGGCATCGATATGTTCTGCCGGCAGTTCGTCGATAAATCGGCTAGGGGTGGTGGTTTTCATTTGACCGCCTGCACGGCGCTGGGCAGCCATCGTCATGGTCAGCTCTTTACGGGCACGGGTAATCCCCACGTACATCAAGCGTCGTTCTTCTTCGATGGATTCAGCAATAATGGAGTTTTTATGCGGTAATAACTCTTCTTCAAGTCCCATGATATAGACATAATCAAACTCAAGCCCTTTAGCGGCGTGTAGCGTCATCAGATTGACTTTATTGGTATTTTCCTCTTCCTGCTGCTGCTCTAGCATATCAAGTAACACAAGCTTACGAATGACCGCATCGATAGTGCGATCATCGTCATCATCCGCGCGGTTAATCAGGTTTTGGATACTGGCGTAAAGCGTCTCGATATTATCAATACGAATTTTTTCTTGCTGTGGGGTTTTTGCTTCGCTTCGTACCAAATCGATATAGCCAGTTTCATCAATCATTTGTTTGACCAGCGGCACAGGGTCGGGATGCTGGTATAGCTCTTGGGTGTAACGCTCAATAAAATCAGCAAATTCTTTAAGCTCGCCACTGGCTTTTTTGGGTAATACATGCGTCAGTCCACTATGACCACTTGCCATCAAGAGCGAGACTTGGTGTTCTTGGGCAAATAATCCGAGCTTTTCAAGGCTGGCAGGTCCAAGCCCACGTTTTGGGGTATTGATAATGCGTAAAAAGGCACTGTCATCTTCAGGATTTAGAATCAAGCGCAAATAGCTCATGATGTCTTTGATTTCACTACGGGCAAAGAACGACGTGCCGCCTGATAACTTATAAGGAATTTGCAGCTGACGTAGCTGAGCTTCCAACATACGCGCCTGAAAGTTACTACGATACAGTACCGCATAATCTTGCCATTCATTGCCATTGCGAAGTTTGTGGGTGATGATTTCTTTGGCAACGCGCTCTGCTTCATCATCATCGTTACGACAATTGATGATGCGAATCAGCTCGCCATGCCCTTTATCTGACCATAATTTTTTTTCAAATAAATGCTCATTATTGGTAATCACTGAGTTGGCAGCGTGCAAAATACGCGACGTAGAGCGATAGTTTTGCTCAAGCTTAACCACTTTTAATTTGGGAAAATCCTCTTGTAGCAGTGCCATGTTTTCAGGTTTTGCCCCACGCCATGCATAGATGGATTGGTCATCATCACCCACTACCGTAAAACGCGGCTGCACGCCCACTAGCAGTTTAATCAATTCATATTGCGCGGTATTGGTGTCTTGGTATTCATCTACCAATAGATAGCGTATGCGATTTTGCCATTTGTCACGTACTTGGCTATTTTCTTGCAATAGCCGTGTCGGCATTACAATTAAGTCATCAAAATCCACCGCATTGTAGGCACGTAGGTTACGCTCGTAGAGTTGATACAGCGTTGCAAATAGCATATCTTCAGGGTCGGTCAGCGTATCCGCTGCTTTTTCAGGGGGGATGAGGTCGTTTTTCCAATCGGATATCATTTTGATAGCTTTACCGACCAATTCGCGGCTCTCAGCCCCGCTCATGTTGTCACGTACCATCAAATCCATCAACAGCCGCTTGCTATCTTCGGCATCCATGATGGAAAAATTGCCTTTAAGCGGCGTATGCAATAACTCGTAACGTAAAAACTGCAAGCCAAATTGGTGAAAAGTCGAGACAGTTAAGCCTTTGGTTTTGTCACTCGGTAATAATTTTTGCACACGGGCTTTCATCTCGCGAGCCGCTTTGTTGGTAAAGGTGACCGCGGTGATACGCTCGGCTGGCATTTGACATTCTTCAATCAGATAAGCGATTTTACGAGTAATCACGGATGTCTTACCCGAACCTGCACCTGCCAGTACCAGCAAGGGTCCAGAGACATATTGCATGGCTTCTTGTTGGCGAGGGTTTAATTGGCTCATAGTCGCTTCCACCGTTAATAAAAGTTGCTCAGTAAAAAATGGACAATCGACTATTATAGTCTAAAGCGCAAAAGATAAGGACATAGTTGGCGGTAAAATTTTGAGAAATAACTTGTGCAATAATCGATAAGCCAGTGGTCGTCAATGACTGGCATAAAAAAAAGATGCGGCATCGCATCTTCTATCAATTGAACTAATAATTTAATTATGGGTAGACAATACTACCTGTTGGCTTGGCTGATTTAAGGTACTAACGACCGCATCAGTCGGACTTATCGATGGCTGAGCATCCGTTGTCAAATCAGCAGACAGTTTAAAGCTGAGTGCCAAAAATAACATCATAGCCACTGCCATCATGGCGTTTTTGATTGGGCTATTAGCAATCGAACTATTAGAAATTGGTGCATTACTCATCATCTTATCCTCGATTAATCAGCTAGCAGATACCACTCTCGTCTTTTATTTGTTATTAACCCCATTATCTGCTTATTTCTTTCAAAAATTTAATGCCAAAAAGTAATCAATTATTACAAAACGCTAAAAATGACGCCAAAAAAGGCTCGTCCAAAATTAGTAAGCTTAGTGAATACGGGTAAATAGGTAAATAAGAATTAATATTTTTGCTTTAGCTTCTTTACTTTCACTTATTGTGCATGAAATTGACTGATTAACTAAGTTTATATTTAGTAAATAAATGGGTAAAAAAATAATAAAAGTTAGCAAATTTGTTATTCTTTATGACCTTAGGTAACTTTTTATCACGCTCGTTAGTGCGCTCGATGGTTTTAAGTTAATAAATGTAACATCACAAAAAAGGCGACATTGATTGATAAACCAGTGTCGCCTTTAGTTTTAATCAAACTTTACAACGTTATTGATTGAGCTGCTTGGCGGCTGTCATTGCAAAATAAGTTAAGATGCCGTCGGCACCTGCACGGCGAAACCCTAACAGCGATTCCAAAATAACGTCCTCGCTTAACCAGCCGTTTTGTATCGCTGCCATGTGCATGGCATATTCACCTGATACTTGATAGGCATAAGTTGGCACGCCAAACGTGTCTTTAACCTCGCGTACCAAATCAAGGTAAGGTTGACCTGGTTTTACCATGACCATGTCCGCGCCTTCTTGGATGTCGAGGGCGACTTCATGCAGGGCTTCGGCGCGATTACCAAAATCCATTTGGTATTGTTTTTTGTGTCCGCCTTTAAGGTTGCCTGCACTGCCAACGGCATCACGAAACGGTCCATAATACGCAGACGCGTATTTGGCAGAATACGCCATAATGGCGGTATTAATAAAATTTTCTCCATCCAATGCTTGACGAAGCGCGGCAATACGACCATCCATCATATCGCTTGGTGAGATGATATCCGCGCCTGCACGGGCATGGCTCAGGGCTTGTTTGGCGAGGATGTCAACGGTGATGTCATTGAGCACGTAGCCATTGTCATCGACAATACCGTCTTGACCATGGGTGGTATAGGGGTCGAGTGCCACATCAGTCATCACCACCATCTCTGGCACAGCATCTTTAATCGCTTTGATAGCAGTGCAGGCAAGGCCGTTCTCATCATAGGCGTGTTCAGCCTGTAGCGATTTGAGGCTTGGGCTAATGACAGGGAATAAATCAATGGTGGTCACGCCGAGACTAAGTAGTTGCTTAGCATACTCGATTAGCAAGTCCACGCTCAAACGCTCAACGCCTGGCATGCTTGCCACAGCTTGGCGCTGCTGTTTACCCTCAATGACAAACACGGGCGCAATCAGATGCTTGGGTTCAATGCTGGTTTCTTGCACCATGGCGCGGATATTATCGTTGTAACGTAGGCGACGTAAGCGAGTATTGGGGAATGAACGGTTAAAAATATAACTCATAAAAACCTCTTATTATCGAGTGACACTTATTATCAAATAACGTTATCAAGTAACGCAGAAATTGTATAAGGATAAATAAGCAAAATTTGCTAGAATGATAATTTTTTAAAAAGCTATCTTACCACAATCTACTTACGCATGGAGGGCGCCGTGAGTTTAAACCCTGTAAATGCCAATCAATTAGCCGCTCAGTCATCGACTGACAGCACTAACATGACTGACACAATGTCTAAAGAAAATGACGAGCATTCTGATTTGGCAAACGAGTCGCAACTGCAGCTCAATGAAGACAGTGAGCATCACGCTATCAGCAAACCTAGTATTGATGTGCTAGGACAGCAGCTCGCTAACATCATGTCGCAAAGCCCGTTTGTGGCGCATACCTTTACTACCTATCATTATGAAGATGGCAAAGTATATGGTAAGGTCAAGTCCAATCCCGCCCTCATCGGCAATCCAAATTTTGAGATTTTGCATGGCGGTATGACGGCGACGTTATTAGATACCATAGGCGGGCTTGAAGGCATGCTTGAAATCTATCGTCGTGACCAAGGCACGTTTGAAGAGCAGACCAAAAAAATCAAACGCATGGCAACCGTCGATTTGCGTGTTGATTATCTAGCCCCTGGGCGCGGTCATGAGTTTATGGTCACAGCCGAAGTAATTCGTATGGGACGCAAAGGCTGCACCACGCGGATGATGTTGGTCAATGATGAAGGAAAACTCATCGCGCATGGCATCGCCAGTTATGCGTTTTAAAGCAGCCATTCATAGTAAAAAACCCACAGTGATGTGGGTTTTTTACTATAACAGCTTATACCTAATCTAAGAAGGCGTGAGCTCTAATGTATTAGGGTTGAACGGTGGTTGTAGTGGTCGTTGTTGAGGTCGTTTTAGTAGTCACTTGGGCAGGCTGATGGGCTACATCAGTAATTTTTTGCTGGGCATTGTTGGCAACCTGTGACAACTTGGTGCTGAAATTCGTATGTTTTTCTATGGGTGTGTCAAGCGGCACATCGCGACTCACCCCGCCACCTAAAACTTGGTATAGCTGAATTTGACTGAGTAATTGCGACTGCTTGGTATTTAGGATATTTTGTTGGCTACTGTAAATCGAACGCTGCGCATCTAATACGCCCAAATAATTGTCTAAACCTGCTTTGAAGCGGGCTTGAACAATTTGATAGTATTTTTGGTTGGCAGCGAGCGACTGGTTGTACGCGGTCAACTGCTGATTTAATGTTGCGCGATTGGCAAATACGTCATTGACTTCTTTAAAAGCGGTTTGAATCGCTTTTTCATAAGTATTTAGCGCTTGTTGTTGCTCGATTTCACTCACTTGGTAGTTGGCTTTACGTAGACCTGCATCAAAAATCGGTAAGCTCACGCTCGGTCCAAAACCCCAGCTAAATGCGCCTGTTTTAAACAAATCGCCTAAGCTTGAACTGGCAGCACCCACATTGCCTGATAGGCTAATGGTTGGATAAAACGCAGCGCGCGCGGCGTTAATATTTGCGCCTGCGGCTTTTAAGTTATATTCCGCTTGACGCAAATCAGGACGATACAATAACAAATCACTGGGTAAGCCCGTGCCAAAAATACGATTATTGGTGATGCTACTAATGCCCGCTGCGGGTAGTAGGCTATTATCCACAGGGGCGCCTACTAGGTAGCGCAGGGCATTTTGGTTGGTCAACAAATTGGTTTGTGCTTGGGCGATAGACACTTTGGCAGCTTCAACCGCCGCTTGGGCTTGTACGCTAGTTAGCTGCGAATCAAGACCTGCTTTAAAACGCAGCTGGTTAATGCGAAGTGAATCTTGGCGCGTGGCTAAGGTTTGTTTGGCAAGTTGCAGTTGTGCCAGATTATAGCTGTATGCCACATAGCTTTGTGCAATGTTACTAATCAAGCTAATTTGCGCGGCATCTTTGGCAGCAGTGGTGGCAAGATAGTTTTGTAAGGCGGCATCTTTGAGGCTAGCAATACGTCCCCAAAAGTCAAACTCGTAACTTGACATTGCCAAACCGACATTGTAAGCACTACTAGGATTGGCATCTATTGAATTTTTTGCACCGTAAGAATATGAGCCAGAACTATTGATAGTAGGCACATCGGCGATGTCTTGAATTTGATACTGCGCGCGGGCTTTTTGAATCGCCAAAATCGTGGCACTGATGTCTTTGTTGTTGTCTAACCCCAATTGAATCAGTTGTTTTAGCTTGGCATCGCTATAAAAATCCTGCCAACGCTGAGACGCGATACTCGGCTGATTGGTGCCGCTAACAGTCTGACTGTCATAGGTTTCATAAGGCTGATTAATTGCGATATGCGGCTGCGCCACGACAGGCTCAGTTTTGGCTTTTGGAATGGTTTGACAAGCGCTGAGCGATAGTAGGGTGGCTACTATAGCGGTCAGGGGTACTAGGCGAAAGGTAGAATCCATATAACTTACCTGCATAAACATAATGTGTTTGTTATTGTAAAAGATTAAATGGGTAAAATGTTTACCCATTTATGTCTTATTGATGGTTGGATTGTGAACTGTCATCAGGCTTGTAGATACTCACCTGCGTGGGCTGAGTGACAGCGACAGGTTCAGCAGGATTAGGCGAGTAAGGTGATACGGGTTGTAAGTCACCATCATTACCATCATTGGGGTCATGCGGTTTGCTACCTTTAATCAGTGAGCGTATCCACACATAGAACATTGGGATAAAGAACACCCCTAGGATAGTTGCACTGACCACGCCGCCTAACACACTTGTACCAATCGCATTTTGGCTACCTGAGCCTGCGCCCGTTGCCAAGAATAAGGGTACCACACCAATACCAAACGCCAATGATGTCATGATAATCGGACGTAAGCGTTGGCGAGCAGCGACAGTAACCGAGTCATATAGACTATGTCCCAAATCTTGTCGTTCTTTGGCAAATTCAATAATCAAAATCGCATTTTTGGCAGATAAACCGACAACGGTCAGCAGACCCACTTGCAAATAAATATCGTTTGAAAGGCCGCGTAAACCCGTAAACAGTGCAGCACCCAATACCCCAAGTGGCACAACAAGTAGCACTGCAAAGGGAATTGACCAGCTTTCATACAGCGCAGCTAAACATAAGAAAACCACTAAAATCGAAATCGCGTACAGCATAGGTGCTTGTGCGCCAGATTTTTTCTCTTCTAATGATAAACCTGTCCATTCATAACTGATGCCTTTTGGCAGTTTGGCAATCATTTGTTCCATCGCCGTCATCGCTTGACCGGTACTAAGTCCTGGCGCTGCGTTACCTTGCAAGTTCATCGATGACAAGCTGTTATAACGCGTTAGCGTAGGCGAACCATACTGCCATTCACCGGTGGCAAATGAGCTAAACGGAATCATCTGATTGTCACTGTTACGTACATACCATTTGTTGATGTCCTCTGGGGTGGTACGGCTCTCAGCTTCACCTTGCATATACACTTTTTTGATACGACCACGATCCATAAAGTCATTGACGTAGCTACTACCCCAAGCGGTACTAAGAACACTGTTAATCAGGCTCGGCGCGACACCCATCGCAGCAGCAGCATCATAGTTGACGTTGACTTTGTATTGGGGTGAATCTTCTTGTCCATTTGGACGCACGCCACTGACTTGTTTATTTTGCGCCGCCATGCCCAGTAGCATGTTACGGGCTTGCAGCAAGCCTTCATGACCTAAGTTGCCGGAGTCTTGTAGCTGCAGATCAAAACCCGTTGCCGTACCCAAACCTTGAATAGCAGGCGGTGAAATGGCATATACTTGGGCTTCATTGACTTGGGTCATAAAATAACCCATGGCACGTTTGGCAATCGATTGCGCGGTATTTTCTTTACCAGGGCGCTCATCCCAATCTTTTAAGCGCACAAATGCCAATCCCATGTTTTGCCCTTGACCGGCAAAACTAAAGCCATTGACCGTAAATACAGACTGCACAAGGTCTTTTTCTTGGGTTTTATAATAGGCGTTGACCTTTTCCATAACCGCTTGCGTTTGATTTTGGGTACTACCGGCAGGCAGTTGCACCAATGTAAACAGCACACCTTGGTCTTCTTCGGGAATAAATGAACTTGGAATACGGGTAAATAAGAACACCAATGCCGCAATCACCAAGGCATAAGGAATCATATATAGCCAGCGCATTTTGATACTGCGACCCACAAAGCTTTCATAGCCTTTACTAAGACGCATAAACATACGGTTAAATGCGCCAAAGAAACCGGTCTGATGCCCGCTGTGTTTGTCATGGGCTTTAGTGCGTTTGAGGATAGTCACACATAGGGCAGGGGTGAAAATCAAGGCAACTAGGGCAGATAGTACCATGCTGCTGATAAGCGTCACTGAGAACTGTCGATAAATCACCCCAGTTGAGCCGCCAAAGAATGCCATCGGTAAAAATACCGCCGACAAAATCAAGGCAATACCAATCACCACTTTACTGATTTCGCGCATCGATTCACGGGTGGCTTCCAGTGGCGTCATGTCTGGATTTTCTTCCAGCAAACGCTCAACGTTTTCGACCACGACAATCGCGTCATCGACTAATAGACCGATGGATAACACCATGGCAAACAGCGTCAACACATTGATGGTATAGCCAAATGCGTACAAAATACCAAACGTACCCAGTATTACCACAGGTACTGCCAACGTAGGAATAATCGTTGCGCGCCAGCTTTGTAAAAACAAGAACATCACTAAGAATACCAGCGCAATCGCTTCAGCAAGTGTTCTGACCACTTCCTCAATCGACAAACGTACAAATGGCGTGGTGTCATAGGCAACTGAGGCTTTTAAGCCCGCAGGAAAATTAGGTTCAAGCTCTTTAAGTTTGGCTTCTACGGCATCACGTGTGCTTAAAGCATTGGCGCCAGATGACAGTGAGATACCGATACCTGCCGCATCTTTGCCATTGTAGCGGGCAATCTCGCTGTAGCTTTCACTACCAATTTCCACTTTGGCGACATCACCCAAGCGAATTTGCGCACCATCTGTATTACTTTTAAGCAAAATATTACGAAATTGCTCTGGGGTTTGTAAGTAACTTTGCACGGTCACTGTGGCATTAATGGCTTGACGGGCTTCGTCAGTCGGCGTTTGTCCTAGCTGACCGGCTGATACTTGCGCGTTTTGCGCTTGAATTGCGCTGGTGATATCCGAGGGTATTAAACCATAGGTACGAAGTTTTTCAGGGTCTAACCAAATACGCATGGCATACGCAGAGCCAAACACATTGACGTTACCCACACCCTCGACACGGCTGAGCTGGTCAACCACGTTGGAGTTGAGATAATCGGCAATATCGGCACGATCCATACTGCCATCTTCGGATGTCATCGCCAGTACCATCAAGAAGCCACTCGTGGACTTATTGACGTTGACCCCCATGCGCTGCACCATCTCTGGTAGCGAACTCATGGCAGATTGCAGTTTGTTTTGGACTTGGACTTGTGCTGTATCAGGATCTGTCCCGTTCTCAAAGGTCAAGGTAATTTGCGCAGCGCCACTTGATGATGAACTTGAGGACATATACATCAATCCATCAAGCCCTTTCATTTTTTGTTCAATCACCTGCGTGACGGAGTCTTCAATGGTTTGGGCAGCGGCACCTGGATAAGTTGCTGAGATACTAATGGTAGGTGGGGCAATACGTGGGTACTGCTCAATCGGTAATTTAAAAATTGCTAAGATACCCATCAGCATGATGAGCATGGCAATCACCCAAGCAAAGATGGGTCTATCAATAAAAAAGCGTGACATGATATCTCCCGTGCTTATGGTTGCGCAGTTTTGGCGGTAGTTGAGCTATTTGTTACGGTCGTTTTGGTCGTCGTCGTGGTAGAAGCATTGGTCGGTACCGCGGTTGAGGCTGATGTAGACGCCACATAAGGCATGGCTTTGACTTGCTGATCTGGTTTGACTTTGGCGCCACCAACCATCACCACTTGCTCACCTTGTTTTAGACCGCTAGTGACAATCCATTGACCTTGGTGGGTACCTTGAACCGTAACTGGGCGTACTTGGATTTTATTATTGGCGTCAACCACATACACGGTTGATTCACCTTTGGCTGTACGATTAATGGCACTTTGTGGCAATAATACGGCATTATTGATAATACCTTGAATCAACTGGGCATTCACCATCATCCCTGGCAACAGCACAAAGTTATCATTGCTAAATACCGCACGCAGATTAACCGTGCCTGTGGTACTATCCACTTTAGCTTCTTCAAAGCGAAGTTGCCCTACCATCGGGTAGGTTGAGCCATCAGCGAGCTTTAACTGAACCTGTGCGGTACGCGGTGTGCTAAGTTTACCAGCCGCAAATTGCTGACGAAGCGCCAATAACTCGGCGGCTGACTGACTGATATCGACATAAATTGGATTAAGTTGCGAGACGGTTACCATCTGCGTCGTGCCCGCAGTGGCAAGCGCACCGACATTGACATTTGAGCGACTGGTGATACCACTAATAGGCGCTTTAACCACAGTACGGCTCATGGTGAGCTGGTTGCTATTCACTGATTGTTGTGCGCCGCGAGCCGCTGCTTGGGCGGCATCAATATTGGCTTGTGCCACCCCGACTTGCGCCTGCGCATTTTTAACCGCTGCTTGAGCGGTACGCACGGCGGTCGCCCCTTGGTCATATTCTTGACTTGAGATAGCCTCAGTACCACGTAGCTGTTTTAGACGGTTTAAATTGGTTTGAGCCAGCGCAAGTTCGGCTTGGCGGGTTTCTAGCACCGCTAAGGCATTATTATAGTTGGCTTTTGCGGTATTGACACTGGCAAGGCTTTGGTCAAGGCTTGCGCGACTACCGGCAAGTACACTGGTGTAGCTATCGGTATTGATTTGATATAACGGCTGATTTTGTTTGACAAAAGTGCCTTCGCGAAACAACTGGCGGTCAATAATACCTGACACTTGCGGCGTAACGGTGGCTTGTTGATAGGCGACAACTTTACCTGATAACTCTTTGGTAAGTGGAATCGTTTGGAATGTTACAGGTTGTACATTGACTATCGTGGGTGGCATTTGCGCCTGTGCTCCTGCACCGCCGCCGCCACTTTGTTGCTGGGCTGCTGTGTCTGACTTATTACACCCGATTAATAAGCTACAACTCGCTAATGACACCATGAACAACACTGGGTATCTCATACCAACCTCATAAAAAATAGGGAATCTTTGAAAAAATATTATAAAATAAATGCGACATTGTTGTTGCAATATTTACGATAAGATACAAAACTTTAGGATAACTAAAGGATAGCTAAATTACTACCAGTTATCGGCAGCGGTTATTTTAAAAAAAAATCTTCAATTGAGAAACCAACAATATTAAACAAAGTAAGTGTTTAAGCAACAATTATCAACTATTTGTATGGATAAAAATTTTAAAATGTCAAAGCCATTAATAGATTTTTTTAATAAGGAAGCATTTGCGCATGACTTTAAGTCGTAACAAGTCACCTGATTTACGTGTTGTCAAAACCCATAAAGCCATCCGTGAAGCCTTTATCCTGTTGTTGTCCGAGCAGGAGTACAACGATATCGCTATCCAAGCAATTTTGGATAGCGCCAAAGTCAATCGCGCTACTTTTTATAAATACTACAGTGGTAAGGGTGATTTGGCAAGGCAGATGATTGATGATTTTAAGCAGGAAGTCAGCCAGCTATTTCAAGACAGGCTCAATGCCGATAGTCAAATGCTACAAATGATTATGGAAAATCATTCACAAAAGCTGTTTGAACGCCGCCAACAGATGCTAGCCCTGTGGAAAATCCGTACCCAACACCACAATCTTTATCATGATATGTTTTTGATGGGTAAACAAAACTTTATTGAACTGGCTAAAAAACAAAAGGCGACAGACTATTTGACGGCTGAGGCGATTGATTACCAAGCCACCATGATGGCAACTATCTTTATGGCAAGTTTTAAATACTATTTTGAAAAAGATTTGCCAATCCCAGCCGATTTAAAGGTTGAATGGGAGCAAATGCTTATCATCACAATGAGTTAATTTTCGCATCACAATCAATTGATTTGCGCATTGTAACTAAAATGCGCGATAAACTGGCTCGCCAGTTGTTCTATCAGCGCAAGTGGCATATCGTGACCAAGCTCATCAATGAGTATCAATTGACTATGCGCAATATGCTTGGCAAGCGAATAGGCATGACTAAATGGAATGAGTTTGTCTTGTTTGCCATGAATGATGAGGGTGGGCTGGTGGATTTGTTTGTCAATATCGACCAGTGACCCCGTCGCCAAAATCGCCAGTAACTGCCGCTGCGTACCTTTTGGGTAAAAACGCCGTTTAAACAGTTTTTTAGCTTTGCTCAGCGCCGCTTGTTCATCAAAGTAATCGGGGCTGGCGATGGTCTTGATGGTCTGCACGAACTGCTGGGTCAATGCGTCAGCATCTTGGCTTTTGGGTAGTGGCTGGGTAAAGGCCTTGATGGCTTCAATGGCGGGTGGGCGCGAAAAGGGTCGATTGTTACTGGTGGATAATAGTCCCAATTTTTCTACTTGGTGGGGATAACGCACCGCCATGATTTGCGCAATCATACCGCCCATCGATTGACCAATCACAAAGTATTTTTTGATGCCCAACATTTTGAGCAGTTGATAGGCATCTTCTGCCATGTCGTACAAATCATACGGTGTTTGCAGGTTTTTAAGCGGTAAACCCAGTCCGAATCTGCCCAGCAATTTGGCTTTATAAATGGGCGAATCATGAGCGGGGGTCAGTTTTTTGTGCTTAAGCTTACTGGATTTGCCTATGTCGCGATTGTCAAATCGCACCACCCGAAATCCAGCATTGATTAACGCATAGCAAAATTCATTGGGCCATACCAAGCTTTGCGCGCCTAAGCCCATAATCAGTACGATGGTAGGGTGAGTAGGGTCGCCACCGACTTCCACATAGAATTTATACTTTGGGGTATGCACCTTTGCGGCATGCATAAAATCCGCGTGTTTGGAAGGTCGAAATTTAATGTCGATGGTGGCAGGTGATTGAAGGGTGTCTAATGCCGATTGCGCTTGAGTTTTTTTGGCTTTTTCTTCGATAAGTTGTTGTTTAATATCGGGTAATGAAGTGGGCATAACATCAGACATACAGCGTCCATAATTAAAAAGCTAACCATCAAAAAGCCATCAATCACAAAACTATTAATCATGAAGGTATCAGTCAAAAAGGTATTAATTAAAAACTTATCAAAAATTAGCAAACTTGTATGACGATTTAGTGACGTATGATTTACCGCGCCTCGAATTGGACATCAAACTAATCACCACCCAGCCTTTATTAATAATTAATAAAGCCGTTGGCTAGCAAGCGTAATCAAATCGAGTAGGCCTTGGCGGTATCGTGAATCAGGTAAGGTCAGCACGGCTTGTCTAGCAATCTCGCTTTCTTGCATCGCTTTGTCACGGCAATATGCCAGTGCACCACTGGTTTTGACAATCTCAATAATTTCGTGGGTATCGTTTACTTGACCTGTCTGAATGGCAATCCGCAATTTTTCATGCGTATCACCCGTGGTCATTTCAAGCGCTTTAATCAGCGGCAAGGTGGGCTTGCCCTCAGCGATATCATCACCCACGTTTTTGCCGAGCACCTCACTATCACCGACAAAATCGAGCACGTCATCAATGATTTGGAAGGCATTACCAAAATGCTGACCAAATTTGGCGAAGGCATCATTGTATTCGGGGCGATTTTCCAAAATAGCCACGCCTTGACTTGCCATCATAAATAGCCGAGAGGTTTTACCGTCAATGATTTTCATATAATCAGCTTCGGTGGCTTTGGGGTCATGCTGATGTTGTAGCTGCAATACTTCCCCTTCAGCGATATCACAAGTGCCATCTGAGAATAACTGCAACAACGGCAACGAGCCAAAACCCACCAAAAGATTAAATGAACGGGCAATCAGATAGTCACCCACCAATACAGCCGTTGCATTATCCCACGTTGCATTCGCGGTCGGCTTACCACGGCGCATACCTGACGCATCAATCACATCGTCATGTACTAACGTTGCGGTATGCAGCATCTCAGTGATTGCGCCCAAATGCATGGCAGCTTGTGATGGCTGGTCGTTACAAATACGTGAGCAAAGCAGCGAAATCAGCGGGCGCATACGCTTACCGCCTGCGTTGATGACATGCTGACTCACCGACATGACCAGTTTGACTTTTGAGCTTAGACTGCCATACACCTGCTTATCCATAATCTCGAAATCGTCAGCGATAATAGATTGAATCTGCTGATAGGTGACAGGCGTGCTGTTACTGTCTTTGGTAACAGCATTGATAGCAGTGGATGTAGGATTTAATTGTTCATTGTCTAGCATAGGTTGGCTCAAAGCTTGGAGTGAAAATTCGTGAAATTTGGCTTGTGGTGAAAGTCGGCAAAATCATACCATACTGCCGTTTTTTGTGTAAGTTATAGCTGTGTATTTTTATTGGCGACTTGTATTACTGGGCGTCCATGGCGTTGAGAAATGCGCAATAATTTATCAGCCAAAATCGACCCCGCATCCGTGAAGTTTTACTTGATTTTAAACACTAAAAACGTTAAAATCGCGACCTTATATTTCCCTGTGTATCCGTCGTAGAAGTGTTATCGCCCTTGGTAGCCACGGTGTACGGGTTTATTGGAGCAACCAAGATGTATGCAGTAATCAAAAGTGGTGGTAAACAACATCGCGTCGTTCAAGATGAATATTTAAAAGTTGAATTGCTAAAAGCTGAAAAAGGCGATACCATCAAAATTGAAGACGTTTTAATGGTCGTTGATGGCAGCGATATCAAAATTGGTCAACCTGTGGTTGCCGGTGCAGTGGTCGAAGCTGAAGTAGTAGAACATGGTCGTGGCGAGAAAGTACGTATTGTAAAACACAAACGTCGTAAACACTATCATAAAGAACAAGGTCACCGTCAATGGTATACTTTGTTAAAAATCAAAGCAATCACTGCTTAATTGACTATTTCAAACACATTAATCTCTAGGAGACATCGACATGGCACATAAAAAAGCCGCAGGTTCTACCCGTAACGGTCGTGATTCAAACCCAAAAATGCTTGGCGTAAAAATCTTTGGCGGTCAACAAGTTGTTGCTGGTAACATCATTGTACGTCAACGTGGTACAGAATTTCACGCAGGTGAAGGTGTAGGTATGGGTCGTGACCATACATTATTTGCTTTAACTGACGGCGTCGTAAAATTTGCTGTTAAAGGTAAATTCAATCGTCGCTACGTATTTGTTGAAGGCGCAGATCAATAATCATTCAGCTTGTTGTTAAACAAATTAACCCAATAAGTCGCACTTATTGGGTTTTTTATTGTTGGTAGTCAAGCATCTTAACGATTTTTAGATAGTCTTCAATGGCTTGGTATTACCAAGCCAGTGCCAAACCAGTGCCAAACCAGTACATAGTCAAAACTTTCTTAGCACTCAGCTATTGTTACATTTGTTACAACTTCAACAACAATCATTGCATCGGGCGTCTAGTAGGGTAAGAAAAATTTAGCGACAATATCGGTCAGCGAATTTGGCTTAACTCGTTAATTTTTAATTGGTTAATTTTTAATTGATTGATTAGCATGCTGGGCTAATATTATTTTTGAATACTTTTGCTAAACTTTTAACAATTTTTATTGAATGAGGAACCTACCATGACAACATCTACCAATAAAATTATCAATAAATTAGCCACCGGTACATTATCAGCATTATTGATTACCAGCATGCCGATGACAGTCGCCATGCAATCAGCCAATGCCGCTGTAGCCAATTCAGCAACTGCGGCAACAAACTTAAATAACCTACTTAAAAATGTCAAAAGCATGACGGCCAATTTTAGTCAAACCACCTCTGGCGCAGGCGGCAAGGGCTTAAGTAAGGCATCAAAGAATTTCTCAGGTACCATGGCTGTGCAACGCCCAAACCAGTTTCGTTGGCAGATTGATGGTACAGCGTCGCAACTGATTGTTGCCAATGGCAATACACTTTGGGTGTACGATAAAGATTTAAATCAAGCGACCAAGCAAAGCGTGAGCAATCAAGTCGGGGATACCCCAGCACTGATTTTGTCAGGTGACCCAAGCAAAATCGCCAATAGTTTTAATGTGACCCAGCCGATTGCCTCAAAAAATTATTACGTGCTGTATCCAAAAAGTGGCAATGCCAACTTTAAAAGCTTAGGCATCGCTTTTAATAGCGGTAATCCTGTGATGATGGTATTAAATGATAATTTGGGACAAACCACCACTATTCGATTCTCCAATGTGAAACGCAATGCTTCAATTGCCAGTAATCAATTTAGCTTCACACCACCTAAAGGCGTTGATGTGATTAACCAATAAGTATTTAACTATTTCATTCAATGAATTGTTTAAATGATTTTTGGCTGACAAACCCTGCTTATGGCAGGGTTTTTTTGCTAAAGTGTTGCTATTTAATTAACGGTTAATTACCGGAAGATTGAAGCCTGCTACTAGCATTTTTTACATAAAATGAGTAAACTATCTGTGTTTTAGCCAGTTAACAGCAATATATAGTTACTTTTGTTAAAATACGCATTTTTATAAAGTGATGTAATGCTACTTTATATTAGGTTTTCATCGTGGTTTTAGCAATATATTTGACTAGCCTGTTTAGTAACTAGCCAATCACTCACCGATTACAATAATGGTCAATGGATGTGCAGCGGGGCAGCTTGTTAGCTGGTACGAGGTAATCTTAAGGAAAATAGTTCTTAAGACGTTATCTGCCATCGTCTTTGTGATATTACGCTTAAGCCAGAAGGGCTTGGTGGAAGTATCAAAAATATCGTCCCAACTTGAAGTGCTTAACCTACGTAACGGTTAGTCGTATTGCCCAGGAGTATCCTCATGATTCCAGTCATTGATTGGTCTGCAATTGTATTTATTTTGGCAGCCATAGGACTTTGTATTTTCATGCTTGTTGTACCAAGATTGTTAGGTGGTACTTCTAAAGGCTTTCAAAAGCAAGAAAATTTCGAGTCGGGTGTGGTCAGTGCTGGTTCTGCCAGAATCCGTTTATCTGCAAAATTCTATATCGTCGCTATCTTCTTTATTATCTTTGACTTAGAAGCATTATACCTATATACCTATGCGGTATCGGTCAGAGAAGCAGGTTGGCTGGGATTTTGGACCGCTGTGCTATTTGTGGTAGAGTTGTTAATCGGTCTATATTATCTGCTCAAACTAGGGGCACTTAACTGGTCACCTGCAGACAAAAAGCCAAAACCAAAACGTTTGGCTGCTGCGCCTGCGGGCTTTAATCTGGCGGATATTACCCGCTTTAATGGTGTTGAAGAGTTAGAAATTGATCCGACTGGTAAAATCCCTGCCCAGTTGTCTGGCGCAATGAACCAAAACCCAAATAATAACGCGATAAAATAATAAACCGACTTTGCAATCTATGTTGCAAGGTCTTTTGCATTTGTAGTGACATAGAGCGAAATCCTGCTTTAAAAATCAAGGTGATCGAGCATTATGAAATATACATTAACCAAAGCCAATCCAGATGCCGACAGATTTCCAGCCCAAACCCGTCAAATTATTGACGAAGAGGAAGTCAATAAAAACGTCGTCATGACGCGATTAGAAGATTTGACCCATAGCCTTGCAAACTGGGGTCGTAAGCATTCATTGTGGCCATTTAACTTTGGTACCTCGTGCTGCTATGTAGAATACGCAACGACATTGACAGGCGTGCACGACTTGTCGCGCTTTGGCGCTGAGGTTATTCGTGCGTCACCGCGCCAAGCTGATGTGATGATTGTGGCAGGTACTTGCTTTATGAAGATGGCGCCTGTTATTCAGCGTCTCTATGAGCAAATGCTTGAGCCTAAATGGGTTATCTCAATGGGTGCCTGTGCCAATTCAGGCGGCATGTACGATGTGTATTCAGTGGTGCAAGGCGTTGATAAAATCATTCCCGTCGATGTGTATATCCCTGGTTGCCCCCCACGTCCAGAAGCTTTGATTCAAGCCATCATGCTGCTGCAAGAATCGATTACTAAAGAACGTCGTCCACTCGGTATTCATGTCAATGACCAAGGTATCTACCAACCTGTCATGCAGCCAGAACGTGACCGTAAACAAGCCGAGCGCATCGCGGTCAAAAATCTACGCAGCCCAGATAACATTGAGTAATGCTAGAGATTGATTAATTAGAGTAACTCTCTGGATAGATTTAGGATGAATTTTCGCTAAGTAAAAGCTTATCGAATTGCGTTCAAAACAAAAAAGGTATTCCACTACCTTCTTAATAATTGTGAATGAGGAAAGTGCCACTCATGGTAACGGTAACTGATAATCAAGCACAAACTGATGTCCCAGCAGTGATTGCAGAATTAAATCGCAAGTTTGAGGGGCAGTTTGTTGTACAAAAAACCTTTGACGCTTTTCCCACTATTTGGGTCAGCCGTGAACAGGTCATCGAAGTACTCCTGTACCTTCGCACCTTGCCACAGCCTTACGTGATGTTACTGGATATCTCAGCGATTGATGAGCGCTTACGCCAACATCGTAAAGACAGAGATGGCAATGCCTTGCCTGACAGTGATTTCACTGTGTTCTATCATCTAATGTCGCTAGAGCGCAATACGGATATCCGTATCAAAGTGGCGCTCAAAGAAGCTGATTTACACATCCCAACGGCAACCCGCATTTGGCCAAATGCCAACTGGTATGAGCGCGAAGCGTGGGATATGTTTGGTATTACCTTTGATGGTCACCCCCATTTAACCCGTATTTTATTGCCAAAATACTGGGAAGGTCATCCACTGCGTAAAGAATACGCCTCTCGTGCAACTGAAGTACCGCCTTATTATCTCGATAAAGGCAAGCAGATGTTTGAGCAGGAGAACCTACGATTTGTCCCCGAAGAGTGGGGCATGAAACGTAGTGGCCGTGACGAAGACTTTATGTTCCTAAACTTGGGTCCTAACCACCCTTCTGCGCACGGTGCCTTTCGCGTTGTGCTTCAGCTAGACGGTGAAGAGGTCATCGACTGTATCCCAGACATTGGTTATCACCATCGCGGCGCTGAAAAAATCGCTGAACGCCAAACTTGGCATTCATTTATTCCTTACACTGACCGTATCGATTATCTTGGCGGGGTGATGAATGAATTACCCTATATCATGTCAGTGGAAAAATTGGCAGGCATTACAGTGCCAGATCGCGCAAATACCATTCGTATCATGATGAGTGAGTTCTTCCGTATCACCAATAATTTGCTGTACTGGGGCACCTTCATTCAGGATGCGGGCGGTATGACGCCAGTATTTTATATGTTCGCCGACCGTCAAAAAGCGTATGATGTGATTGAAGCGGTAACCGGTTATCGTATGCACCCAGCGTGGTTTCGTATCGGCGGTACCGCGATGGACTTGCCAAACGGCTGGCACAAACTGGTTCGTGAATTCTTAGATTGGATGCCAAAACGTATCGATGAATACGTCAAAGCCACCATGAAAAACAAGGTGCTACAACTGCGTACCCAAAACGTTGCCCAATACGATGCTAAATCTGCACTGGCTTGGGGCGTATCAGGTCATGGTCTACGTGCCACAGGTATCCCTTACGATGTACGTAAAGCGCGTCCTTATCTTGGCTATGAAAATTTTGATTTTGAAGTGCCTATTGAGTTTAATGGCGATGCGTATGACCGCTGTTTGGTCAAAATTGAAGAGATTCGTCAGTCACTGCGTATCATTGAGCAATGTCTCAACAACATGCCAATGGGGGCATACAAAGCCGATCACCCACTGGCTGTACCACCACCCAAAGACCGCACCTTAAATGACATTGAGACCTTGATTAACCACTTTATTTCAGTATCGTGGGGTCCTGTCATGCCAGAAGGCGAGTCCTCCTTTATGGTGGAAGCAGTGAAAGGTATTACCAACTATTATATTACGTCTGATCGCTCAACCATGAGTTACCGTACCCGTATTCGTACACCGACCTTTGCGCATTTACAGCAAATGCCGTCAGTCATTAATGGTAGCTTGGTTTCTGACTTAATTATTTATCTAGCGTCGATTGACGTTGTTATGGCAGACGTTGACCGTTAGGAGAAAACCACCGATGAAGATTGTAACTGATAAAACCCCAAAGGTGGATGTCGCAAGCATTCTAACCGAAGCAGAAATTCACGACATTCATGAATTTATGCATCATTACCCACAAAGCCGCGCGGCATCCCTTGATGCGCTAAAAATTGTCCAACGCCGTAACGGCTGGGTGGATGATGCACAAGTCAACGCGATTGCTAATATCTTAAAAATCCCAGTCACCGATGTGGAAGGGGTTGCAACATTTTATAACCGTATCTACCGCTCACCGGTTGGTCGTCATGTGATTTTGGTCTGTGACTCAATTGGTTGTTATCTGGTAGGTGCAGAGAGTTTAGGTCAAGCTTTTGAGCGCACTTTAGGTATTAGTTTTGGTCAAACCACCCCAGACAATCGTTTTACCTTGTTACCTATTTGTTGTTTAGGCAACTGTGATAAAGGTCCAGCGGTTTTGATTGATGAAGATACCTACGGTCCTGTCCAAATTGAAGAGATTGCTGAATTGCTGGAGCAATACGCATGAATATAACCCGTCAAATTAATAATCGAAAAATTGGCAAATCACCCAGTCAATTGGGCGAGCAAAGCATTCCTATTTATGGTGACAAAGCAACAGCCACCAGTGAGACCAAGCCCCTGACTTGGCGTTTGGCGCATTATGACTCAGTGCTAGATTTGGCAACCTATGAAAGCCTAAAAGGGTTTGAAGGTCTAAAAAATGCCTTGGCTAAATCTGCCAAAGAAGTGGGCAACATGATTAAAGATGCCAACGTGCGTGGACGTGGTGGTGCAGGCTTTAATGCAGGTCTTAAATGGACCTTTATGACGCCACCCGATGGCGGACCCCGTTACTTGATTTGTAACGCAGATGAGATGGAGCCAGGCACGTTTAAAGACCGTCTATTGATGGAGCGCCTACCATTTCAGCTGATTGAAGGGATGATTATCTCAGGCTATGCCATTGGCGCAACCGCAGGGTATATTTTTATCCGTGGTGAGTATATTGAAGCCGCTAAACGCCTAAATAATGCATTGGATGAATGCCGTGCCAAAGGGTATTTAGGCGATAATATCCTAGGTTCAGGCTATAGCTTTGATTTACATGTGCATACCGGTGCAGGTCGTTATATCTGTGGTGAAGAAACTGCGCTCATTAACTCGCTTGAAGGTCGCCGTGCCAATCCACGTACCAAGCCACCCTTCCCACAAGTATCAGGGGCATGGGGTCGTCCCACTGTGGTCAATAACGTAGAGTCTTTAAACAACATGCCGGGCATCATGCTGCATGGCGTAGAATGGTATAAAGGCTTGGCACAAGGCAAATCAGAAAACCCCGGCACCAAAATCATGGGTTGTTCAGGTCTAGTCAATGAGCCCGGTCTATGGGAACTGCCATTTGGTACTACCGCTCGCGAAATTATTTTTGATTATGCCAAAGGCATGAAAGACGGTCGTAAACTAAAGGCTTGGTTACCAGGCGGTGCATCAACTGACTTCTTAACCGCCAGTGACGAGCATTTAGACCTGCCAATGGACTTTGAACCCATCATGAAAGCGGGTAGCCGTTTAGGTACCTGCTTGATTATGGTGGTAGATGAATCGCAAGATATGGTGTCATTGTCGCTCAATTTGCAAAAATTCTTTGCCCGTGAATCCTGCGGTTGGTGTACGCCTTGCCGTGATGGGTTGCCGTGGGGGGTCAAAACCTTGCATGCCATCGATACAGGCAATGGTCAACCTGTCGATATTGACGTATTGCGCCAATTGACCAAAGATTTGTGGTTAGGTAAAACCTTCTGCGCCCACGCACCGGGTGCGGTTGAGCCATTACAAAGTGCGTTAAAATACTTTTTACCAGAATTTGAAGCCAAAATTGGTAACAATGTGGCGCCTGAAGAACAATTGTCCCCAACGGGCGTGCCTTCATTCGCAAACAGCGAAAAAGTTGAAGTGTATCAACCGGTTAAGGCCACCAATGGACAATCAGTGTAAGGAATTAGCATGGCAATTATTCATATAGACGGTCAAGACGTCGAAGTTGATGGTGCCGATAACTTGCTACAAGCTTGTTTATCGCTTGGCATCGATATCCCTTATTTTTGTTATCACCCTGCATTGGGCTCGGTGGGTTCTTGCCGCCAATGTGCCGTCAAGCAATATAATAACAAAGAAGATTATGAAGCGGGTCGTGGTCGTTTGGTCATGTCGTGTATGGTCAATCCGACCCCAGACATGTGGATCTCAGTGACGGATGCAGAAGTGAAAAACTTCCGTAAAAGCTTGGTTGAGTTCTTAATGACTAACCACCCCCATGACTGTCCAACCTGTGAAGAGGGCGGTCATTGTCACTTGCAAGATATGACCTACATGTCAGGTCACAATCATCGTAAATACCGCTTTACTAAACGTACCCACCAAAACCAAGATTTGGGTCCATTTATCAATCATGAAATGAACCGCTGTATCGCCTGTTATCGCTGCGTACGTTATTACAAAGACTACGCAGGTGGTGAAGATTTGGGCGTTTACGCATCAGCAAGCCGTGTGTACTTTGGTCGTGATAAAGACGGTCAGTTTGAAAGTGAATTTTCAGGTAACCTTACCGAAGTTTGTCCAACTGGGGTATTTACTGACAAAACTCACTCGGATCGCTACAATCGTAAATGGGACATGCAATATGCCCCAAGCATTTGTCATGGCTGTTCGGCAGGTTGTAATATCTCAGCGGGTGAGCGCTATGGTGAATTGCGCCGTATCGAAAACCGTTTTAACGGTGAAGTCAACGCTTACTTCCTGTGTGACCGTGGTCGTTTCGGCTATGGCTATGTCAACCGCCAAGACCGCCCAATTCAAGCGATTGAAACACTAAGCGGTAAACAAACCAATCTGAGCATTGACCATACTATCGATGCCATCAAAAACCGGTTGCAAGGCAAAAAAGCCATCGGTATTGGTTCACCTGTTGCCAGCCTTGAATCAAACCATGCGCTAAAACGCTTAGTCGGTGCCGAAAATTTTAGCATTGGTATTACCAGTCAAGAAAAAACCGTGGTACAAAAATGTATCGATGTGTTGACCACAGAAAATATCCATAATCCAAGCATGCGTGAGATTGAGGATTATGATGCGGTATTGATTTTGGGTGAAGATATTACCCAAACCAGTCCACGTATTGCACTGGCAGTACGCCAAGCGGCAAAAAATCGCGCCAAACAAATGGCAGATGCGCTAAAAACGCCAGATTTCTTGGCAGAGCCTGTGGCTCGTATCGGTCAAAAAGACTACAGCCCAATCTTTATTGTGGATGTCAAAGATACACGCCTTGATGATATCGCCAAAGTAAGCTGCGTTGCTACCCCAAGCGATATCGCTGAACTAGGCTTTAGCATTGCTGAGCACATGAAAACGTTGGCTACCTCACAATTACCAAAAGATTTGGTCATCGATGAAGACGATAATGCTGATATGCAAGCATTTGCTAAACATATCGCGCAGACGCTGCTTAAAGCAACCAAACCCCTTATTATCTCAGGTTCGTCACTGTACCACACCGCCATCATAGAAGCGGCGGCACAAATTGCCAATATCGCTGAGCAAAAACGCGGTGAAGTGGTCATCTATGAAAAAGGCGTGGTTGACGCCCACAACGTCCAAGTGGATGCAGAGATTGCCAAAATCGATGCAGAGCAAGCCAAGCTCAAACAAGAGATGGATGAAGCGGCATTTGCTGAACAAGCCAAGCAAGTTAAACGCCCAAGCCGTATGAACCCAACCAAAGGCTACCAAGAAAAAGCGGGTCTGTACTTGTCAGTACCTGCTGCCAATAGCATAGGCGTCAACTTACTCGGTGGTAAAGCGATTGATGAATTAGGTGATGATGCCGATGTGGTGATTGTCATGGAAAATGACATCAGCCGCCGCCTAACCGCGGAGCAAATGAACCAATTGTTAATCAACAAATCACTGATTGTACTTGATCATGAAGCTTATCAATGGCATAACCAGGCTGATGTGATGGTACCTGTAGCAACCTTTGCAGAAGCGGACGGTACACTAATCTCAGCAGAAGGTCGTGCACAGCGTTTCTTCCAAGTTTATGATCCTGTTTACTATCGCCCGCAAAGCATGGTAAAAGAAAGCTGGCGTTGGTTGCATGCAGTAGAGTCTGAGCTCAATGGCCGTGCGATTGACTGGACGCAGCTTGATGATGTGATTACTGCAGTCGCAGACACCAATCCACAATTAGCCGCAATCAGACAAGCAGCGCCATCAGCCGATTACCGTATTACTGGTCTAAAAGTCGCGCGTGAGCCACGCCGTTATTCCGGTCGTACAGCGATGCGTGCGCCGATTTCTGTGCATGAGCCAGAGCAGCCGAAAGATATCGATACGGGCCTAACCTTCTCACAAGAAGGTTATGTGGGCACCCAAACGGATTCATCAATGATTCCATTTGCTTGGTCTCCAGGTTGGAACTCACCGCAAGCTTGGAATAAATACCAAGATAAAGTGGGTGGTCATCTAAAACATGGCGATCCAGGGGTGCGTATTTTTGATGCGTTAACCGCATTGCCAAAACGTGAGTATATTGCGCCTGCTGCAGCTAGCCAACAAGGTTCAACCCAGCTAGTCCCTGTGTATAATATTTTTGCTAGTGATGAATTAACTGCCCGTAGTGAAGTGGTTGCCTCACAATTACTGCCAGCTGCTTTTAGTGTATCAACGGATGATGCCGATAAATGGCAGTTGCAATCAGGTGATATGTTAACGGTCACAGTGAAGGGTGTAGCAACTACATTACCTGTGCAGCTTGTCGATTATTTAGCCGAAAGCTGTGTGGGCTATCCTGTGGGTCAGGCGGGTGCATTAGAAGCCTTGCTAGCGCAGCCCTATACGGACATCAGTATTGTAAAATCAGCAACTACCAACACTGTCACCCAAGCGGTATCACCAGCTAATAATGGTGTTGTGACAGCTCAAGTAACTCCAGGGGAGGGGGTATAATGGATTATTCTGTTAGACAGATGCCCGATTTACCTGCATGGCTGGCTGGGGTAATGTCCCCTGAAGCTTGGTCAATTGTATTTTTGGCAGTGCAATCAATTGTTATTTTCTTGGCGGTGGTAATTTTTGCTGCGTTGATGATTCCTTATGAACGTCGCATGTTGGCACTGTGGCAAGACCGTTATGGTCCAAACCGTGTGGGTTGGCAAGGTTCGCTACAAGTTGCCGCGGATATGCTCAAAATCTTCTTTAAAGAAGACTGGACACCCAAATTTGCCGATAAATTTATCTTTATCTTGGCGCCTGCGATTTCATTGTTTACCGCTTTAGCCGCTTATATCATTGTACCAGTTACGCCATCACTCGGTGGCGCAGACTGGAGCATCGGTATTTTGTTCTTTTTTGCGATGGCAGGGTTGGCAGTTTATGCCGTGATGTTTGGTGGCTGGGCATCAGCCAATAAATATGCCTTGCTCGGTGGTCTACGCTCTGCTGCCCAAACCATTAGTTATGAAGTCTTTCTCGGATTATCGCTAATGGGTGTGGTGGCGTTGGCAGGGTCATTTAACTTACGCGATATCGTATACTCACAAGCCGGTGGTTTTTGGCACTGGAATGTATTTGGTCAAATTTTAGGGTTTTTAACCTTTATGGTCGCAGGTGTGGCAGTCACCCACCGTTTCCCATTTGACCAGCCAGAAGCAGAGCAAGAATTGGCAGAAGGTTATCATGTTGAATACTCAGGTATGAAATTTGGTATGTTCTTTGTCGGTGAGTATGTGAATATCGTGTTGGTATCATCGCTGATTACTATTTTATTCTTTGGTGGTTGGTTGCCATTATTTGATGGACTGAGTTTTATCCCGCCGATTATTTGGTTCATGTTAAAAACGCTATTTTTCATGACCATGTTCGTATTGGCGCGTGGGGCGTTGATGCGTCCACGTTATGACCAAGTAATGAACTTTGGCTGGAAAATTTGTCTACCCATTACCTTGATTAATTTACTCGCGACGGCGGCCTTCATATTATGGCGCACCCATGGTGTAGGGTAAGGTGGAGATTAACGTATGTATTTGACTATGGTAAAAAACACGATTACGGGTTTTGGCTCAATTCTGCGCACCCTAATCATGGTCGCAAGTCATGCGACCCGTAAACGTGATACGATTTTATACCCAGAACAACCTGTCCCTGTACCGCCGCGTTTTCGGGGACGTATTGTACTGACACGTGACCCGGATGGAGATGAGCGCTGTGTGGCCTGTAACCTCTGTGCCGTCGCTTGTCCGGTGGGTTGTATTTCACTGCAAAAAGCGGAACGTGAAGACGGACGCTGGTATCCAGAGTTTTTCCGTATTAATTTTTCGCGTTGTATCTTTTGTGGTATGTGTGAAGAAGCGTGCCCGACAACGGCTATTCAGATGACGCCAGATTTTGAGATAGGTGAATACAACCGTCAAAACTTGGTGTATGAAAAAGAGCATTTGTTAATTTCAGGCCCGGGTAAATTTCCTGACTACAATTATTACCGTGTGACTGGGATGGCGACCAAAGATAAACCTAAAGGGGCACACCAAAATGAGTCTGCACCGATTGATTTACGGAGTTTATTGCCATGATAACCGGAGCAACGATAGGGTTTTATTTATTAGCGATTGTCGCTATTTTGGCTAGTTTGCGCGTGATTACTCGTACCAATCCTGTGCATGCGTTATTAAACATGATTGTCACGCTGCTGGCGTTATCCGGTATTTTCTTTGCCTTAGGTGCGCCATTTGCCGGTGCGCTTGAAATCATCGTTTATGCCGGGGCGATTATGGTATTGTTCGTCTTTGTGGTGATGATGCTAAACTTAGGCACCCAAAGCACCTTAGAAGAAGAAAGCTGGTTATCATCCTCAGCTTGGGCAGTGCCGGCAGGACTTGCATTTATTGTGGGTTTGACGCTGTTTAGTTTGATTGGCATGAAACATGGTTTTGAAGGAATGATGCCAGCGTTTATCGGGGTGGAGCCAGTTACGGCAAAAATGATCGGTGCCAAATTATTTACCGAATATTTATTGTTGGTCGAAATTGCAGGATTTTTATTACTAGCGGGTTTGGTGGCGGCTTATCATTTGGCAAAATCTGCCTTGGATGATGAAAACGAAAGTCATAACAGTGAGCTTGGTAATACCATACAACCTGCCTTAACGAATTTTATTGATAAAGAGCCCAGCCAACCGGCTGTGTTACGCGAAGTTCAGGAGGAGAAGGCATAATGGGACACTTTCCATTAGAGCATGTGCCATTAGAGCACGGTCTAATCTTGTCAGCGATTTTGTTTGCCATTGGTTTTTGTGGTGTGATGGTACGACGTAATTTTTTGTTTATGTTGATGAGTCTTGAGATTATGATGAATGCTGCTGCCTTAGCATTTGTAGTGGCAGGTAGTCGCTGGGTCAGTCCTGACGGACAAATTATGTTTATTTTGGTGCTGACTTTGGCAGCCGCTGAAGTCGCAATTGGGTTGGCTATTCTTTTACAGTTTTATCATAAGCGTGGTCATTTAGATGTCGATACGGCAAATGAGATGAAAGGGTGAAATCAAAATGAGTATGTTACCTTTAACCTTTATGCTGCCGCTGATTGGCTTTCTGATTCTAGCGACCATGCGTGACCGCTTAAGCGAAAACGCAGCCGCAGTGGTCGGTGTCGGCAGTATGGGTTTGGCTGCTTTGTGTGCCTTGATGGCAGGCAGTGATTTTTTAATGAACCACCCACAAGGCGCTGTCATTAATCAGCCATTGTGGACGTGGATGCAAGTCGGTAGTTTTGCCCCAAAATTTGGTCTCATGCTGGATGGTTTGGGCGTGACCATGATGGGCGTGATTACCGGTGTCGGTTTTTTAATTCATATTTTCGCGTCATGGTATATGCGCGGTGAAACAGGCTACGCAAGATTTTTTAGCTATATGAACCTGTTTGTCGCAAGTATGTTGTTACTTGTGCTTGCTGACAATTTAGTGCTGTTGTACTTAGGTTGGGAAGGCGTTGGTATCTGTTCTTACTTATTGATTGGTTTTTATTATCACGAGCGCGCCAATGGCCGTGCTGCGATGAAAGCCTTTACTGTAACCCGTGTGGGTGATGTGTTTTTAGCGTTTGGCTTATTCTTGTTGTTCCGTGAATTGGGTACGTTAAATATCTCAGATATCAATGCCAATGTATCGCAAATGCTAACGTCGGCAGGGTCAACGGTGACGATTTTTGGTCATAGCTATCCTACCATCAAAGTTGCGGCTGTGATGCTAGTGCTGGGTGCGATGGGTAAATCTGCACAGATTCCGCTGCATTCTTGGCTTGCTGATGCGATGGCAGGTCCTACGCCTGTTTCAGCCTTGATTCATGCGGCAACGATGGTTACCGCAGGTGTGTATTTAATTGCCCGTTTACATCCTGTGTTCTTATTGACCCCTGATGTATTGGCAAGTTGGGTGGGTATCGTTGGGGCAACAACATTGTTGGTTGCTGGTTTCTGTGCGCTTGCACAAACCGATATCAAACGTATCTTAGCTTATTCAACCATGAGTCAAATCGGCTATATGTTCTTGGCATTAGGGGTAGGCGCTTGGCAAGTTGCGATTTTCCACTTGATGACCCATGCGTTCTTTAAAGCTTTATTATTCCTAGGGTCGGGCGCTGTTATCTTGGCTTACCATCATGAGCAAAACATCTTTAAAATGGGTGGGTTGTTTTATAAAAATAAATTCCTATTTGCGGTGTTTGCGATCGGGGGTGGGGCACTTGCTGCGATTCCTTGGATTACGGTGGGTTATTACTCAAAAGATGAAATTATTTGGGAAGCCTTCGCATCAGGTCATATGAATTTATTTTGGATGGCAGTGGTGGGTGCGTTTTTAACCTCGATTTATACGTTTCGTATGATTTGGATTGTGTTCTTTGGTGAAGAAAAAACGCCTATTCACGATCTTAAAGGTTGGACATACTGGCTGCCGCTCGCGGTATTGCTAGTGTTATCAACTGCGGTGGGGGCGATGATTCATCCACCATTAGCAGGCGTATTGCCACAGAGTTTTAGCGTGATTCATCCTGAGGTAGAACATGGTAAGCACACGGCAGAAATGATTGTGATGGCTGCGATGTTGGCGGGTTTGATTGTGGGTGCTTTCTTGTTTGCCCTAGATAAAGGTCGCATCGTGAGTAAGTTTACCCAAACAGGTTTGGGCCGTGCGCTTAATTACTGGTGCTATCATGGTTTAGGCTTTGATGCTTTGTATGACATTGTATTTGTTAAACCATTCTTATTGATTGGTAAGTTGATTAAAATTGACCCGATTGACCGTACTTGGAATATTTTACCAGCCCTATCGCTGGCAGGTAACCGAGTGGCGACATGGTTCCAATCAGGCTCGATTCGTGGGTATGCTGCAAGCTTCGGTCTTGGCATGGCAGTATTGTTGGTGTTGGTAATGATGATGATAGGGAAGTAACAGTTATGCAAAATAATCTCTTATTACCCGCCTTGATATTTATTCCAATCATTGCAGGTTTTCTGTGCTGGTTGGTTGAAAAAGTTGATGAACGTTTACCTCGTTGGATTGCGTTCCTTGGCATGCTATTAACGTTTTTGATTACGGTAGCTATTTGGCAAAACGGTAACTTTATTGGTTCAGCACAAACCATTGCTGAGGTGACTGCTAAACCGACTTGGTTGGCAGAGTTTCAATTACCTTGGATGCCCTCATTGGGGGTCAGTTTCCATCTAGCCATTGATGGGTTATCGCTGTTGATGGTGAGCCTAACAGCCTTCTTAGGTATGATGGCGGTGGCGTGTTCATGGGGTGAGATTACTCGCCGTGTGGGCTTCTTCCATCTTAATCTACTTTGGAGCTTGGGCGGTGTTATTGGTGTTTTCCTAGCAATCGATATGTTTTTGTTCTTCTTCTTTTGGGAGATGATGTTAGTTCCTATCTATTTCTTGATTGCAATTTGGGGACACAATGCGATTGGTGGTAAAACCAAAGAATATGCCGCAACCAAATTCTTTATTTATACCCAAGCATCGGGTCTGATTATGTTGATTGGTATTTTGATTTTGGTGATGATTCATGCATCAACCACAGGTCAAATAACGTTTAACTATATGGACTTGCTAGGTACAGATCTTGGTAAATGGCAATATCCAATCATGCTGATGTTCTTTATTGGCTTTGCGGTTAAATTACCAATTTTCCCACTGCATGGCTGGTTACCCGATGCGCACGCACAAGCACCGACTGCAGGCTCGGTGGATTTGGCTGGTATTTTGATTAAAACTGCGGCGTATGGTTTATTGCGGTTTGTCCTACCACTATTCCCAGAAGCCAGTGCTCAGTTTGCACCGATTGCGATTACTTTGGGCGGTATTGGTATTTTCTACGGGGCTTGGCTTGCGTTTATGCAGCAAGATATCAAGCGGTTACTGGCTTATACCAGTATTTCACACATGGGTTTTGTGGTACTTGCGTTGTATGCCGGTACGTTAATTAGTTTCCAAGGCTTGATGATTCAAATGTTGGCACATGGTCTTAGCTCAGCGGCATTATTTATCATGAGTGGTCAGCTTTATGAGCGTCTACATACCCGTGATTTGAGCCAAATGGGTGGTATGTGGGGTCAAATGCGTTATTACCCACCGTTACTTATGTTCTTTGCCGCGGCATTATTAGGTATTCCAGGTACCGGTAACTTTATTGGTGAGTTCTTAATTCTTCTAGGGTCTTTTGCCTCGCATCCCGTGGCAGTGGTGTTTGCCACCTTTAGCTTAGTCGTTGCAGGTTTATACGCATTAATTATGATTTATAAAGCATTATTTGGTACACCAACAGCAACGATTGAAAAAATGTCACCAATGCGTGATATCAATGCGCGTGAAGCGGCAATCTTGTTGGTGCTTGCGTTTGGCTTAATATGGTTAGGTCTATATCCGCAATCATTCTTAGATACCTCTGACCATAGTATGCACTGGATTAGTCAGGCATATCATGTCCAGCAAGTTGCACCTACTGCTCAAGAGCCATTTGCTCATATGGAGGTAAAATAGATGAATCCTATTATTCCATTTGCTAGCAATGTGCTCATGCCATTGTTTCCAATGATTTTAATTTCAATCACCACGGTGGTGGTGATGATTGCCATCGCCATGAAGCGTTCAAATTTTGTGGCAGGTACCATCAGTGTGATTGGACTTAATGCCGCCTTGTTTGTTGTGCTTATACAATTATTGGGTGGCAATGCTGATAGCATGCTGCATGGTCTGTATGAATTATTTACGCCATCGCAAGGCTTGATTGCTCCCTTATTTGTGGTGGATAGCTTTGCCCAGTTCAATATGGTGATTATTTTAATCAGCTCGCTTGCGTGCTTTACCTTGGCGTATGGTTACATTGGAGGCTATCGCGATAATAAAGAAGAGTTGTATTTGCTACTGCTTATCTCAACATTGGGCGCGCTGTTTATGGTATGCGCTGATAACTTAGCTTCTTTCTTTGTCAGCTTAGAGTTATTGTCGGTACCGCTATATGGTATGTTGGCTTATACTTATGCGCGTGGTAAATCGTTAGAAGCGGGTTTTAAATACCTCATTTTATCGGCGACAGCCTCTGCTACCATGTTGATGGGTATGGCATTAATTTACTCAAACACAGGTACTTTATCCTTCCGTCAAATTGGTATGGCAATCGTGCCCATGTTTCAAAATGGTATCGTTATGCCGATTTTGGTGGTGGGGACTGCATTAATGTTATTTGGTATTGCCTTTAAACTCTCAGCAGTACCATTCCATACTTGGACGCCAGACGTTTACCAAGGTGCGCCTGCGCCTGTGGCGACTTTCTTAGGCAGTGTTTCCAAAGTAGCTATGATGGCGTTAGGGTTACGTTTTTTACTGTCTACGGCAACCTTAGCCTTGCCAGCAATCAATACCTTGATTGTGGTGATTGCCAGTTTATCGATGATTATCGGTAACGTACTGGCGCTTCGTCAGCACAATATAAAACGTCTGTTAGCCTATTCATCTATTGCGCACATCGGCTATGTGTTAGCGATTATCAGCGCCGTAAAAGTTGAATCAGCAGGTTTTGTCAGCCTTTACATGGCAGTGTATGCGTTTACCACCATTGGTGCGTTCGGTGTCGTGACTATCATGTCAAGCCCGTACAAACGTCAGGGTGAAGCAGAGTTGGTTGAAAACTTCCAAGGGATTTTTTGGCAACGTCCTGTGCTAACCGCTGTATTGACTGTGATGCTATTATCATTGGCAGGTATTCCATTGACCGCAGGCTTTATCAGCAAATTCTTTGCGATTTTTGCTACCGTTTCAGCGCAAAGTTGGTGGCTCACTGCCATGATTATCGTGGGTAGTGCAATTAGCTTGTATTACTATCTAAATCTTATGGTCACCTTGTTTAGACGTCCCCAAGCCGTGCAGCCGCACGATGCAGTCAATCATTGGGGTGTTCAAGCAGGCGGCATCATGGTATTGTTGGTGACGCTAGCGGTATTGTACTTCGGTATTTTCCCCGAAACGTTATCAAAAATTATCACGCTAGTTCGCATATATTAATCCAATTTTAGTACTGCGACATAAAAAAGCGTATCTTAGTTCATTAAGGTACGCTTTTTTGTTTATAATGATGCAAAAAAATGGTCAAGATAACATGTCAGATGATAAAAGTATTCGCGTTAAAGTGATTGAAGTGACCCGTTGGGCACCGACTCTGCTAAGTTTCAAAGTCACGCGTCCCGATGGCTTTAAATTTACCGCAGGGCAATTTGTTAGGCTCGGTATCCATGGTAAAGATTTGCAATATTTTGCACAAAACCATGACGCCAAGTTAATAACTTCTGAGACACAAGGTGATGAGGCGCAAGGTCATGAGGCGCAAGATAAGCCCATTGACCTTGATGGCTATGTGTTTCGCCCGTATTCTGTCGCATCTTCGCCCTATGATGAATTTATTGAATTTTTCTCGGTGGTCATTCCTGAGGGGGAATTTACCAGTAAGGTTAATCATATCCAAGTGGGCGATAGTTTATTGCTTAATACCACGCCATTTGGCTATTTGACCTTAGCCCGCTACCAGTTGCCCCTGCCCAATGATTTGTGGTTACTGGCAACAGGCACGGGTTTAGCCCCATTTTTATCGATTTTAAAGACCATTGATGTATGGCAGCAATATCAGCGCATTATTTTGGTGTACAGCGCACGCACCTCGCAAGAGCTGGCTTATCAAGCGGAGATTAGCTCAATTAAGTCAATCTATGGCGACAATGGCGCAGCGTTTGTATTCTTGCCCATTGTCACGCGAGAAGCGGATTATGCGGGAGAAAAAGCGCGTATTCCTAACTTGATATTGTCGGGCAAGTTAACCGAGTTGGTAGGGCAAAAACTGGATAAAGAGCGCAGTCATGTGATGTTGTGTGGTAATCCACAAATGGTCGAAGATACCAAAGAAGCCTTAAAATCGATTGGATTGACCATGAATCGGCGCGGTGAAGGTAATATCGCCGTTGAAAACTATTGGTAAGCACCTCGTTAATTGGCAAAGCACAATCGGTAAAAAATCAGTAGAGCAAAAGCGGTAAAGGATGAGGTTTGATACCGATGAAAAAATTCTAAGCCGCTTTAGTTGCGTTTGCTGTTATTGCAGGATTATCCGCTTCAGTAATTAATTGGTCACTACTACCTATATTGAGAATTTCACCGACGTTGGCATTAGCTCTCAGCAGTAGTTGCTGTTCAGCAAGATAACCGTGATTAACTTGCACCTTGCGCAGCGTCGCCATGATTTTTTCGTTTTTCTTCAGCCAGCGACCAATATCGAGATACAAGATATCATCTTTTTGGTGCACCAAATTGATTTTCTCCAAAATCATGCCGAGCGGGTCTTTCTTTAACACCCGTTTAAAAAACCAAAGCGCCGCACGAATCGCTTTTGATTTTAGATACGAATCTGAATACAAGGCAATGACATCGGTGTCAGTCAATTGCTGAAATACAAAGCGTTGGCGATAACGGTCAAATTGGGCATGTACCATACCTAAATTGACAGCGAGGTCAGCGTAGATGCCACTATAGTTAATCGTTGCATACAGTCGAAGCCAGCCTTCATGAATCTCTAGATGCATACTCAATATCGCTTTGACTTTTTCAACCACAAATTTTTGAATGGCATCGTTTAGCTGCTTTTCGGTGGCGGGCACGATAAACTCTTGACCGGCAAAATCTTCGATTTTTTCATACCACGTTTGTGATTTTTGTATCAGCGCACGTGCGATTTCTTCAGAATGGGTGGCAAAAAATTCATCCAGTTGCGTTTTGCTTGTTATCACTATCGTTTCTCAGTTTTTATATTTGTATTGAAAGCTATTATTGTAGTCAGTTTTTGGGCATTGTAAAGTTGCTAATCATAAAGTCACTAATCATAAAGTCACTGACCCGTCTACAAAAAATTTTGTACCAGTAATTTGTAAACATTGATTGCTACTTGTTAATTGCTAACCACTCATTGCTGATGGCGTATCAATTTAGCTTCAGCCAAGGTTTGATTTAATCTATAATATCTGCGCGTTATAATACATGAGTGATTTGTATTTTTTTAGCAAGGTTGTAGTGCTAGTTTCCTAGTGATAGTGTCCTAATGGTTCAAAGGGTTATAGTTTGGTGTATAGCAAAGACAGTCACATTTATCATTCTCGAAAGTTAATGCCGCATGTAACCCCTTTCAAAGACAGCGTCATGCTATTGGCTACCATTACGGCAGTGGCAATTCATGCGGCTGTTATTTTTGGTATCCAATTTGAAGATAAGAGCTCACCAACCGCAGCGGTGCAAGAAGTCACCACGGTGTTGACCGAAAATCTGCAAAAGAATGAAAAAGCCGATTTTATTGCCAATGCCGGCCAGCAAGGTGGCGGTGAGTCCAACGAAAAGCTACGGCTTGAAAACAATACCATGAGTCCCTTAGAAGACCAAGCAATCAATGAAACCGATGATATCGTGAGTCAAGAACGCCAAACGCGTCAACAAGCGTTTCAAGAAAGTTATTTACGTACCACGTTAAGCTTTGAAAAAATCCGCAGAGAAAATAATAATAAAAAACAAGATGATAGCGAAAATCTAGCGGCGCAAGAACAACGGGTACAGGCACAAATTGCCACCCTTGAAACCAAAATCAGCAGTAACCGCCAATTACTAGCCAAAAAATCTGCGGTCAAAACTATCAGCAGTAACTCCACCACCACGGGTGAAGCCGCGCGCTATATCGAGAATTTTCGCCAACAAGCCTATCATATTGGCAACCAGCAATATCCCCAAGAAGCCCGCGCCAAAGGCATCAAAGGCGATGTCATGCTGATGGTGATTATCGAGCCTAACGGGCAAGTCAAATCTATCAAAGTGTTACAGTCATCAGGCGCTACCATCTTGGATGAAGCAGCAAAAAATTCGGTGCGTAAAGCCGCGCCATTTGGTAAATTCTCAAAGGAAATGCAAGATTATTTGGAGCTGCGCATTATCCGTACCTGGCGATTTGGTGATACCTTAACCGTCGATGACCAAAACCCCGCATTTTAACTTTTCAATCACTATGCTAAAGGCTGTCCTATGTCAACCGTACTACACAAAGAATTGGCGCTATTTGACCTCGATAACACCCTCATTGATACCGATAGTGACTATATGTGGGGCGAGTTTTTGGTCAAACATCAGCTGGTAGAAGAAGCGCTGTATCGTGCTAAAAATCGGGAGTTCTATGAGCACTATATCGCAGGGACGCTCGATGCGGTCGTCTATAATGAATTTGTGGCAGGCTTTTTAAAACAGCATACTTTAGCCCAGTTACATGAATGGCGTGAGCAATATTTGCAAGATGAAATCGCGCCAAAAGTGCGTCCAAAAGCGGTTAACGCTATCCAATCACATTTACAAGCAGGGCACGATGTGGTAGTGATTTCTGCCACCAATGCCTTTGTGGTCAAAGCGATTGCTAACAAATTATTTTTGGTAGAGGAAGATAATATTTTAGCCACTGAGCTTGAAGTCACCGAGCAGGGATACACGGGTAAAGTCGCAGGGCAGCCAAACTTTAAAGAAGGCAAAATCATGCATTTAAAAAATTGGATTGCTCAAAAAAACGCGCAAGGCATTACTTACACCAAAACCTACGCCTATTCGGATTCAAAAAATGATTTGCCGCTATTAGAATGGGCGGATGTAGCGATTGCGGTATGCCCCGATGATACCCTACACGCGCATGCCTTAGCGCATCATTGGGCAGTGGAAGATTGGTCGATGAAAGCACAGGCGTAGTAGGCAACAGCTAAGATGAATGGCGACAGCTAAGATGAATCCAGTGACAGATTCAGGTATAATAGCGCATTTTTCATAGAAACACATTAAGGTAACCTCACATGGAAATCAACCCGTATTTAGAGCATATCAAAGACTTAACTGACCGTGGCAATCAGCTTCGGGGGTATCTTTGACATCGAAGCCAAGCAAGAGCGTTTGGAAGAGGTCAATTTAGAGCTTGAAAACCCAGAATTGTGGAACGACCCAGAGCGTGCCACCAAAATCAGTAAAGAAAAATCGCAGCTTGATAATGTCATTGGCGTGATTACCGCTTTAGATGATAAGTTAGAAGATGCCAAAGCCATGATTGACTTAGCGGTGGAAGCCGATGATGAGACGCTATTGGCAGACGTACAAGCGGAACTCGATGAGGCCGAAGCCAAAGTCGCAGATTTAGAGTTTAAACGTATGTTTAGCGGTGAGATGGATGGCAACAACTGCTATGTTGATATCCAGTCAGGCTCAGGCGGTACTGAAGCGCAGGACTGGGCAGAGATGCTGCTGCGGATGTATTTGCGCTGGTGTGAATCACATGGCTTTAAAGCCGAAATCATGGAACTATCAGCAGGAGGGGTTGCAGGGATTAAAAGCGCATCGATTCATGTCAAAGGTGACTATGCGTTTGGCTGGTTACGTACCGAAATCGGCGTGCATCGTTTGGTGAGAAAATCACCGTTTGATAGCAACAACGGTCGCCACACGTCGTTTGCGGCGGTGTTTGTATCGCCTGAGATTGATGATAATATTGAGATTGATATCAACCCTGCCGATTTACGTATCGATACTTATCGCTCAAGCGGTGCAGGCGGTCAGCACGTTAATACCACCGACTCTGCGGTACGTATCACCCACCAACCGACAGGAATTGTGGTAGCGTGTCAAAATGAACGTAGCCAACATGCCAACAAAGACACGGCAATGAAAATGTTACGTGCCAAACTGTACGAGCGTGAAATGATGCAGCGTATGGAAAAGCAACAAGCGCTAGAAGACACCAAATCGGATATCGGTTGGGGTAGTCAAATTCGCTCGTATGTGCTCGATGACTCGCGGATTAAGGATTTGCGTACAGGGGTGGAAACTTCCAATACCCAAGCGGTGCTAGATGGCGACCTTGATAAATTTATCGAAGCGAGCCTAAAAGCAGGGCTTTGATTTAACTGCGCTGCCTACAATAACCCATTGCTAATTTATCCGCACTTGCTAAAATTAGAGAGTCAATTTTTTAGTTGACGCTCTTTTTTTCATAAGGATTTGATATGCTGTACCAATGGCAAGACAAAAAACCCACTTATCAGGCACCCTTCACAGGCTGGGTCGCAGACTCGGCTGAAGTCATCGGCGATGTGCATTTAGCTGATAACGTCAGTGTGTGGTTTGGCGCGGTGATACGCGCGGACAATGCACCGATTTATTTGGGCAAAAATAGTAATGTGCAAGAAAACAGTGTGATACACACCGATGAAGGTATCGCCGTCATCATTGGCGAAGGCGTGACGATTGGGCATTTGGCGATGCTACACGGCTGCACTGTTGGTGATAATAGCTTGATTGGTATCGGTGCGATTGTGCTCAATAATGCCCAAATCGGCAAAAACTGCATCATCGGTGCCAATGCGCTTGTCACCGAAAATATGCAAATCCCAGATAATTCCATCGTGATGGGAAGCCCAGCTAAAGTTGTCAAAACCTTACCGCAGGGGCGCGAAGTGATGCTTCAGCAATCAGCTTTACATTATGTTGATAAAGCCCATGCTTTTAAAGCTGGACTTACACCCATAGCGCTTGAGTATTAAGTTTTTTGCGTTTTAAGTTGCTATAAAGTAATTCAAAAAAAATTAGACCGAAAAAAAGGATAGTCAATTTACTATCCTTTTTTATGCAATACATGATTAAGCAATACGTTGTCTTAACGCTGTAGCACGTTCTACCAATGCCGTGTTGTTGCTGTCTTTGATTTCATCAAGCAAGCGTTTGGCACTGTCGTATTCCCCTAAATTCACATACTGTTCTGCCAAATCTACGTTTAACGTATCCGTGTCGATATCCTTAATCACATCGAGTATCGCTGATAAATCTTCAACAACTGGCGCTGTTGTTAGGCTTCCCTCATCTGCCACCGATGGCGTTTCAAGACTAGCGGTTGGGGTTGTAGTTGTCTGATTAGTTGCTTGAGTAGCTGTATCATCAAAAGATAAATCAATCAAGTCATCCGATGGGATAGGCTCAGTAACAAAGACATTTGACGTAGCGTCTTGCACTTTGGTCGTGTCATCGTCTAACGTAAAATCAAACATATCATCTGAGATAAATAGCGTATCAGATTGGCTAGGGGCTTTGACTTCTATAGGGGCGCTGACTTCTGCCAAGTCAACGACAGGCTCAGCGACCGATGGGGTAGCAGGCTTGGCTAGTGAAGCCGCTTCTGCTTGGCGTAGTAATTCATCATCCAAAGCAAACGATGCAATATCTGTGGCTTCATCACTGGCAACCGGTACAGAAGTCACCGCATCAGAAGTTAGATTGCTAGATGCTTTAATATCTGACGCGTCAAAGCTTAAGTCGGCTTCTGTAGTAGCGTCATTGGTTGGAGTAACCGTAACCGCTGGCTCAGCGTTCAACTCAAAGTCAAAATCAAAATCATCTGCGATGTTGTTGTCAGCGCTCGGTGCAGCCGTTGGGCTCGTTAGCATTGGCGCTGTAGCCGTAGCGGCAGGTGTTGATTGCGTCTCTGGTAAACTAAAGTCAAAGTCAAAACCGCTGTCGCTAATAGCATTGTTATTGTTATTGACGTTACTTGCTGACGCGGTTGTAACAGGTTCATCTATCGGCGCAAAAATTTCGGTAGGTGATTCTAGGGCAGGGGCAGCGACAGTCGCAGCGGTCGCGGGCTCTTTGCTAGGTGGATCAAAATCAAAATCGTCAAAAGTGAACTCATTTGATTGTGATTGCGCCGCTGTAGTTTCAGTGGTAGGCTCAGTTGCAGTGGGGAGAGGGGCTATTTTGGTTTCAGGTACATCGAGTGCAAAGTCAAAATCTAACTCGTTATCGGCTTTGCTGCTAATACCATCAACTGGGTTTGCTGGCTGTGCCACTTGAGTGACGGTCGGCCTGACAACATGTAAGGTGCTGTTGATGGCTGGTTTATCACTGTCTTGTTTAAACCCTGGCAAATCAAAATCAAGTCCATCAGGTTCAACCGCTTCAGCGGTATGGGTCATCGCTGTGCTGCGTGCAGTTATCGATTGTTCTTCATCTACCAGCATTTTTAGGTTATTAGCTTGGGTGGTGAGATTGAGGGTTTGAGCAGTCTGCAAAGTCGTTTGCGGTAGGTCAGGTGCAGCTGGGCTTGGCATCTGCGATTGACGTTGCAGTTCTAATTCGCGCTGCTGCTCAGCCAAGGTTTTTGGGCGTTTAACTTGGGTCTGAGTATCAACCGTTGTCTGGCTCTTACCTTTTTTCATCAAGAAAACGCCAGCAATAACTACCAAAATCACCACTGCTGCGATACCTATCATTATCGGATCCATCTTTCACCTCATCGTTACGGTAGATAGTTATCATTAGGGCATAGCAAGATATAAGCTACCGCTTTATGCGACTAATGAATCACCACAAATTTGTTGTACGGTATGAAATGACACAGCACACAGGCAATATCATCCACGCGCTGTATTATTTTTTGTTTAACTCTTTTAAGCGTTTTTCTAATTGGGCAAGTTTGGTGTTTTGTATTTTCAAGCGATTTTCAGCGCCCACTAAGTCTTGATTGAGTTTGTTAACTTTAGTGGCTTGCTGGGCGGTGGCTTGGCGTTTTTGCTGCACTTGAGCCGCCACTTGGGATGACATCCCTTTGCCTACCTTGTTCTTGGTACTCTGACCTTGTACTGAACCATTGGTATGATTAGGTGCGATGATGGTCATTTCAGATTTTTTAGTCGCTGCGTATGGCCGCGGTGTTTTTTGTGCTTTAAGTGTCTTTTTTGTCGTTTTTGGGGTGGCTGGTTGTCTAGTAGCAGATTTTGGTGCTCTGACAGATTTTTTGTTTACGACACGTCTTTTGTTTTGACGATATTGTTGTCGCGCTTTATTGGCTGATTTTATCCCAATTTGTGAAGGTACTACTTTGTATTTTGGGATTTGTAATTGGGTATTGGCGACAAGTTTGGTTGGGTCATTATCTGGGAACGCGGTCGGGTTGGCTGCGATGATATCTGCCATCACTTGATCGACATCTTTGCGGTTTGCCGCTGCGATATTACTGGCGATGGTCCAAAGGTTGTCATTGCGCTGTAGTGTATAAGTGGTTGTCTCGCCAATGATTTGCGGGTTTTTGGCGCTATACTTAAATTTGGATTTGTCTAAAGGTTGATTGCCATAATTAGCTGCTGGGCTTGGCAATTGATTATCTGCGGCGTTTGTTTGGATGGGGTTTTGCGTTTGTGGCACGGCTTGCGTATAGACAGTGCCATTTGGCTGAACAGATCGAACCGTTCGCGTCTCTTGGATACGCAGGTAGTCACTGTTTTCGCTAGACAGTGTCACTGGGGCGGCGCCAGCGGGCATACCAGTTGTAGGTAAATTAGGCGTAGTCAAATTAGGCAGTTGGTTAATGGTCGTCGATGGTAACATTATCGTCTGCAGGGGTATAGGGTCGGGCGACATAACAGGCAACTGCACAGGATTGGCCGAACCTATGACGATGTTTTGCGCAGGTGATTGCAAAGCCGTGGTATTGGCTTGCGTGGTGATTTTTTGTGCGCTGTCGATGGGCATCAACAAGGTTTTTGGCAGCGTTTTGGTCACGCCATTTTCCGTGATATTGAGCACCACATCGGTAAATGGGGCATTAATCGCACGTTTGGTGGTCAATACAATCTGACCGCCATTGCTACTGGTTGGGACAAATTTGATTTGAATATCGGCATCTTTTGACAAGCCTAGCTGGCGATACACATCAGCTTGGGCGACTTTGACAGAAAAAGTTCTTGGATTGATATCACTGACATTAATACTGGCGTTTAAAGGTTGGTTTTGTTGGGTTTGTACATAAGTATCGCCAATATTGACAGCATATGCGACAATGGGAAGCGATAAGGGAAAACCCAATACCAAGTGTACAGAGTATTTTTGCCAAGACATAAAAAATCCTTGCTGAAGGTATCATAGCCTAGTTAGGGGTGTTAAAAAATGCCTACTTGTGTGGTCGCATGGTAGTCAATATACCGACAGGCAATATTCAAATATCAAATTAATCGATAGTCCAACAACTTGACAAAAGTTTCAGTCAAATTATCTGCTCAACTTTACACTTTTTGTCCAAAACTCTCAATAGTCTGACTCGCTTATTATTGGCATAAAGCCCGCTGTTGATAGCAATTTGAGCGTGGATTGATGCTTGGATAATGACGCTGTACTATCAATACCCTGACAATACCCTGATAACGGCAATCCCTGTTTACTGGTCATGCCTTTTTTTAGGGGTAAATAACGGATTAACATTATCAGGTTTATCTATTCAGGCATAAAAAAACACGCCCTAATCAGCGTGTTTTTTATAAAACCTTGGGTTTATAATTGATTGCGGATAATCGCAAGTGTGCGGCGTAATGGCTCTGCCGCGCCCCATAACAACTGATCGCCCACGGTAAAGGCGGATAAATATTCGCCACCTAGATTCATCTTACGAAGACGACCTACGGCAACTTTAAGGGTGCCCGTGACCGCGACTGGGGTTAAACGCTCAACGCTTGCTGCTTTGTCATTTTCTACCACATCTAGCCACTCATTGCCACTGTTACGAAGCGCAGCTTCAATTTCTTCTAGAGGGATGTCTTTTTTTAGTTTGATGGTCAAGCCTTGTGAGTGACAACGCATGGCACCGATACGCACGCAGATACCATCAATCGGCACAATGTTGGCATTAGTCTTGTCTGCATCATTGCCTAAGATTTTGTTGGTTTCAACACAGCCTTTCCACTCTTCTTTTGATTGCCCGTTTTCTAGTTGTACATCAATGTAAGGAATTAAGCTACCAGCAAGCGGCGCACCAAAGTATTGTTTTGGGAACTCGCTGCTACGTTGTAATTCGGCTACTTTACGGTCAATCTCTAAAATTGCGCCTGCCGGGTTATTGAGTTCGTCTGCAACGCCATCATGAATGTAGCCCATGCCCTTGATAAGCTCACGCATGTTGTTGGCGCCCGCCCCACTTGCCGCTTGGTAAGTCATCGCAGATACCCATTCAACCCAATCACGTTTGAACAGCTCACCAATCGCCATCAACATCAAAGATACCGTACAGTTACCACCGATAAAGTCTTTTTGACCATTTTTGATAGCGTCATCAATGACATTGCGGTTGACTGGGTCTAGGACGATGATGCTATTGTCAGTCATACGTAGGGTGCTTGCTGCATCAATCCAGTAACCTGTCCAGCCTTTATCACGTAGCGGTTGATGGACTTCTTTAGTATAGTCACCGCCTTGACAGGTAATAATGGCATCACAAGCCGCTAAAGCCGCTAAGTCATGCGCATCTTCAAGCTTGCTAGGGGCAATGCCATTTGGGGTAGGGGCATCGCCACCGGCATTACTGGTAGAGAAAAACACGGGGGTAATCCCTTCAAAGTCGTTTTCATCCATCATACGTTGCATTAATACCGAACCGACCATTCCACGCCATCCGACCAAACCTACGCGTAGCTGACTCATGATAACCCTTCCTTACTGTAAACAAAATAAAATAAATAGTGCAGAAAATCCACATTGATTTTTCAATTAGTAACCTGTTACCTTGCCTGTATTTGTAAGGTTTTGCAAGTGAATTTTTTTTAAGATGGGGCATCTATTTAGCTATAGATGGTAGTTAGCTGTAGATGATAGGCTGATAGCGATGTCAGGGTGAAAAATAGCGTTTGGCAACACAACTGCAATTTATCAGCCGTATTTTTGTGGCTACTATATCGCCATGCTAATGATAACAAGCTGATGATAACAAGCTAATATTGACCAATGTGAAATGCAATATAACATGAAAGGATAGACAATGACACTGTTGTTACAGTTGCTAGCAGGTTTTGTGGTTTTTGCAACTTTTTGGGCAACCATCCCTAGGTTTGAATGGTGGTTTAGGGTTGCCGATTTTCCTAGAATTCAATTGATTTTTTTGGGGTTGGTGGCGCTCATTGGCTTACTTTGGCTGGGCGCTTTTGACAGTCTTTGGCAAATTGGATTAATTTTGCTGCTGCTTATTGCGCTGGCTATGCAGGCGTACATGGTGTTGCCTTATACGTTTTTGTGGAAGAAACAAGTGCAAACGGCACAGCCAAAATCACGCGATTATCAAGTGAAATTGTTGGTTGCCAATGTGTTGACGACCAATCCAAATAAACAAGCTTTGATTGACCTTATCCATACCCATCAACCCGATATTGTATTGACACTCGAAACTGACCAAGCGTGGCAAGACGCTTTAAGCCCAATCGAAGCTGACTATCCATTTAACGTCAAAGTGCCACTCGATAACTTATATGGTATGCATTTGTACTCAAAGCTTGAGCTTATCAATCCCCAAGTAAAATATCTGGTGGTTGATGATATCCCATCGATTCATACCCAAGTTCGCCTAGCCATGGGAAAGGTTGTTTGGCTATACTGCTTGCACCCCATGCCACCGAGTCCAACCGAAGCCGATAAATCGGTGACACGGGACGCTGAGCTGTTAATGGTAGGCAAACATATCAACGCCAACGATTTGACGGTGATTGTTGCAGGTGATCTCAACGATGTGGCTTGGTCGCATACCACACGCATGTTCCAGCGTATCTCAGGGCTACTAGACCCTCGCATTGGGCGAAAATTCATCAATACCTTTCATGCCAGTTACCCATTTTTGCGCTGGGCGCTTGACCATGTTTTTCACAGCAATCACTTCACGCTGGTATCGATGGCGCGTATGCCGAACATTGGCTCCGACCATTTCCCCGTGCTCACTACTTTACAATATGAGCCTGAAGTCATGGATGAGCAGCCTGAACCTTTGCCAAGCATCGCCGATCACCAAGAGGCGAAAGAAACCATCAAAGAAGGGGTCACAGAAGGTGAAAAACTATCGGAAGCTCAGACTGATAGCGCTAATGATGCTAGCAAATTATTGAAAGGCGCATTAGAAAGCTAACAGCGGGCAAGCTAAAACGCCATGTAAGCATTTGCTTACAACAGATTCCGCCTTTTGCGGCTAGTAACCAACCGTGCAACAAACTACAATGAACTCATCAACACAAGGATGATACCAAGGAATGGTAGTGTTGAGACGCTCAGGATGAGTAATATCATGGAAAGCCAATAATAATAACATAGTTGACATGAAGTGCCCTAAAACCCAAGTCTATTGCCCTAAGACTTGGGTTTTATCTTTTTTGGTACTTATCAATCATAATCTAGCATAGTCTAGCTACCTTGTTTTGACTACTTAAATGCAAATTCTACAAGCCTTATGGCGGTGTTTATTTTCACGGGCAGCAAATAGTTGCTGTCGATAGTCCCAGTTAACAAATAATAACCACCAAATGATAGCCACCAAATTATAGTCACCAAATAGTCGAAGTTTTTTAAAATAATCTTTGCTAAAATATCCGCACTTTTTAATCAAAGCTGACGGACAATGACGATGAACCAGTCTGAAATTCTTGAAGACTCACCTAAACAAGCCCCTAATAAATTTGCCCATCCAACTAATGATAGCCAATTTTTGATTGCGCCTTCGATTTTGTCGGCAGATTTTGCCCGTCTGGGCGAGGAGGTCGAGAAGGTTATCGCCGCAGGTGCAGATGTGGTGCATTTTGACGTGATGGATAATCATTATGTCCCAAATTTGACCTTTGGTAGCATGATTTGTCAGGCACTGCGTGATTATGGGATAACTGCCCCGATAGATGTGCATTTGATGGTGTCACCGGTTGATAGTATGATTGAGCAGTTCTTAAAGGCAGGCGCCAGCATCATTACCTTTCACCCAGAAGCCACGCAACATGTCGATCGCTCTTTACAACTCATCAAAGATGGCGGCGCTGACTGTGGACTGGTGCTCAATCCTGCCACGCCGCTACACTATCTAGACTATGTGATGGATAAAGTTGACCAGATTTTATTGATGAGTGTTAACCCAGGGTTTGGTGGGCAAGCATTTATTGATGGTACCCTCAAAAAAATAGAAGCGGTGCGCGAAATGATTAGGCTATCGGGTCGCAATATTCGCCTTGAAGTCGATGGCGGTATCAAAGCCAGTAATATTCGTGCGGTTGCCGAAGCAGGGGCTGATATGTTTGTCGCAGGTTCAGCGATATTTAATCAACCTGATTATCGCCAAGCGATTGATGCGATGCGTGCCGAACTGGCATTGGTCGGTCGCTTGCCAGTTTAAGTGCTACACAAGCAATGATACACAAGGAAATTGGTATGGACGTTCAATCCCCGTCTTTAGTACCCAAAGGGCTGACAATTGGACTGGCAATATTTGCGGTGTTGCTAGGGTTGGCAGGTTTTGGGTTTAGGTTGATGTTTGGCGATAGTTTATCATCAATGCTGCCCTCACTGGTGAGTACCATTGCGATTTTTTGGCTCGGTATTCCACTGGCTTTTGTCGTGGGCTCAAAGGTGTTAAATCGCTACTCAGGGCGTGCACCGATTCAAAATCGCAATGCATTAACCTTGGGTTTGTTATTTAGCTGTGTGGCGATGCTATGGATGATGGCGGCATATTCGTAACGGTTAGCTCGGCGAGTCTGCACCCTAAGACATTAACGCCACAAATTGATGCTAGACATTGATGCTACACATAACACCAATCCCCAGTAATTATTTAGGAATTTATTGAATGGCATTGCCACATTATACTAAGCAAGAATTATCGATTTATCCCAGCAATCTTCCAAAAGGCTTAATCAACACACTGATAGTTGCCTGCTTGTTGTTAGGGTTGGCGGCTTTACGCAGTAGCAAGGGAATGCAAGGCTGGCTCAATGTCATCGAAAATTGGGTGTTTATGCTATTGTGGATTCCGCTTGCCGTCACCCTTTGCGCATTACCTTTTAAGTTACGGGATGACAGTTTTGAGCTTAAATTGGCGTATTATCTCGGCATGTTTGTGGCATTCTTATTTGAAATCAATAAACTTCGCTATTGGCATACCATGTAAATATGACAATTTAGGGTAAGTAATAGCTAAAAGTTCTGCGCAACACTTTTTTTTGACCGATGAATTTTTAGGCTTAGTCAACGCTAATATGCTTGAATTTTTAAACAGTTGCAATCATAGTAATGCTATATTTGCTTTTTATAGGCAGGCTATTATTGATAGACAAGCTGTTAGGGCGTATAGATGAATATTTTGCTCGGTATATTGCTGGTTGTGTTGACTGTATTGATAAGCTTTTTGGTGTATCGATGGATAAGGCTGGCTTGGTATAAATTGCATGACATGGCAGGCATTGAGGTCGGTATGTCTCAATATTCCGTGCCGCCCACAGCATCGCCGGCAAAACCAGAAACCATGCGCTTGGCGTACCAATCAAACCTGCCAATTCCCAATACCTTCGGTAGTGATAGCCGTTTTGAGTTGATGCCACGTGCTAGCAAAAATGCAAGCAATAAAAAATGGTTTAAAGCAAAAAATCAACAACCGCGATTATCTTCACCTTCGATTTTGGGTATTGATGGCGCGTCAATTGAACGTATGCCAACAGCTGCCGTGATGCTGCTTGATACCATCCATGACAAACTCATTCGTTATCAGGCGTGGCAACGTGACCAAAGTCAGTCAGCCAACCAACTAGACCACCCGCAAACCCAATGGTTGACTGAAAATAAGTTTGTGGTCAACCGCTTGATTGAGCAGACGATTCCCGAAGCTGTACACCAGTATGACCAAATTGCCAAATATCATCCCAGTCAGCTCAATCAAAAAATTCAGGGGGAGATGACCGCAGGCGATATGCTCATTGAGGTATTGGCTCGGGTCAATCGGCAATTAGATGAATTGCTCAATGAGATGTTTCATGAAGTCAGCCAGCAATTTGCGTCAACTTACCGCTATGTCAAAAATCGCACGTAGTTGATGGCAAATTAACATAAAAAAAGCGTATCAATTTGATACGCTTTTTTTGTAAGTTGCTTTTTGTGAGTTTTATAGGAGTTAGCTACTTCTTTTTTCTTTATCGCGGCGTAAGTGATGACCGCCGCGGCGCGCTTTTAGCGGTTTTTTCTCAAAGCGTTCTTGGCGGCGTTTGGCAATGCCGTAAAGCCCTGTGCCTTGGCGCGGGCGAATGTTGACAAGTCCTGCTAAGGTGTCAATCTCACGGCGATCTAGCTCAAGATAGCGACCCGTGCGAAGCTCCCTTGGGAGACTAACAGAGCCGTAACGGATACGCAGTAGTCGGCTTACTTTTAAGCCTTGCGATTCAAATAAGCGGCGTACTTCACGATTGCGACCTTCTTTGAGTTTGACTTGGTACCATTTATTGATACCTTCACCGCCTTTTTCAACGATGTCATCAAACTGTGCCATACCATCTTCTAGCATGACGCCACGTTTGAGATTTAAGATAATCTCAGGGGTGACTTCGCCCATCACACGCACCGCATATTCGCGCTCTATTTCATTTGATGGGTGCATCAGACGGTGAGCCAGTTCACCATCATTGGTAAATAGCAATAAACCCGTTGAGTTGATGTCCAACCGACCCACCATTACCCAGCGGTCATGGTTCAGTGGTGGCAGGCGCTCAAACACCGTGGGACGACCTTCTGGGTCATGGGCTGAGCAAATTTCGCCTTCTGGCTTGTAATACATCAAGATACGGCGGCGTTTTTCGTTTTCTGCGGTATAGCGTAGCAAACGTCCATCGACTCGGATTTCATCGCCTTGTCCGACACGGTCACCAATGGTAGCGACAGTGCCGTTAACACTGACGCGACCTTCGCGAATCACATCTTCCATTTGACGGCGCGAACCTAAGCCTAGACGGGCGAGCGCTTTTTGCAGTTTTTCGTCTTTCATTCAATAATCCTTTAATAGGTAGCAACATTTCACAATGTTGTGCTAGCATGAAACTTCATACTTGTGCCTATTGTAGGACAAGCGATGGTTGAATGCTAGTATAAAGTCATGTGGCTAAATTTTAACCAGTATTTTAATCAAAATTTAACATAAATAATGTCACATTGTAAAAATTATTTTACGTTATAATCATCGACATAAGTAAATCAATACAACTACAAGGAATAATAACAATGAAAGGGCAAATAGCCAATTTCTCGCCGCAACATGGTCAAGGTATCATTATGGGAGATGACGGCAAAAATTACCCATTTACTAGCCAACAATGGCAACAAGCCACGGCACCGATGGCAGGACAACAAGTAGAATTTAGTGTCGATGCGCAGGGTTATGCGGTGGCAGTTGTCGGTCTTGCCGCAGGCAATACAATCAATCTAAACAAACCGATAGACAGCACGATTGCGCCTATCCATCACGGCTATACAGACAACCCTACAACTGCCAACTATGGTCAAGTTACTCACACAGCGGGCATGAATGCTGTCAATCCAGCATGGGCGATTGAAGAAAATTATGGCTTTTTTGATTGGGTCAAAAAAAGTCTCAGCAATTATGCCAATTTTAAAGGGCGCGCTAGACGTAAAGAATATTGGTATTTTTATTTGGCGTGGCTCATGTTGTATCTGGGTGGGGCAATCATCGATTATATGATTGGCACCGATGGCATTGTGGCGGGGCTTATTGCTTTGGCGTTGGTGATTCCCAATATCGCAGTAGCTGTTCGCCGTTTACATGATGTTAATAAATCAGGTTGGTGGATGCTGATTGCTTTTATCCCCATCATTGGCGGGATTATGCTACTGGTGTGGTATTGCACAGATACCAAGCCGAATGTCAACCAGTGGGGTGCCCCTGCTCGACGCTTGCCTTAATGCATTCTTGATGCAGGGTCTTTAAATAGGGTCTTTAAGAAACTGCCCAGTCGGCAGCTTTTTATATCTCAAGCTGTTGTACATCAGGCAGCTTTGGTAAATCTTGCAAGCTTTTAAGCCCAAAGGCGGCTAAAAACGCTGGGGTGGTATGCAGTAGTGCAGGACGTCCCAGCGTATCGCGAAAGCCTTGCTCAATAATCCAGCCTTTATCAAATAGTTGCCGTAAAATATTGCTCGATACAGTCACGCCACGAATTTGCTCAATATCGCCGCGCGTCACCGGTTGTTTATAAGCAATCACACTTAATGTCTCTAATAACGCTTGGCTTAAGGTTTCTTGACGCTGAGGAAAAACTTGCTGAATAAGCGGGCTAAAGTCATTGGCGATTTGTAATCGGTAGCCGCTCGCGGTATCCGCTAAGGTTAACGCGCCTTGTGATAGACGCTGCTGCAAGACCGTGAGCGCCATGCTCAGTTGGTTTGGGTTAATTGACAGCCAGTGACATAGCTGTTTGGCAGTAATCGGGGTTTCTGAGGCATGTAAAATCGCTTCGATAGATTTGCTATGCTGCTGGGCAAGCTGATGTTGTTGGTTAAAATCGGTCATGACGATGCCCATATCAAGGTTAGTTCGCTTACATCGGAAGCGTTGTCATCCTCTTGTGCGACAAACTTTAGCATCCGCTGTTTTGCTAATTCTAAAATGGCGACAAAACTCACCACCACACCCAGTTTGCCTTGTGATTTATCTAATATATCGTGGAAAGTGCCTTGACCACGGCTTGCCAACATATGGCTAATGCTTGCCATACGCTCTGCCAAAGGCACGATATCAGCTTTGACGTGGTGCATTTGGTAATCGGGTTTTAGCTGCATTTTGATTAAACTGTCGGCAAGCATGGTGGCAGGATAGGGTGCAATCTCTTTGGCTAATATATCAGGACTTGGCAAACTGGCGTATGCCAAAAACACATCGCGCTCAAGCCGCATTAACGCATCGATACGCTGACTGGCGTGTTTGATTTGGGCGTATTGTTCAAGTCTGTCAATCAGCTGCTTGGTGGGGTTTTTTTCATCCTCTGGCTGTTGCGGACTTGGTAGCAGTAATTCGCTTTTGATAGCAATCAAGGTACTTGCCATCAGCAAATAATCGCCTGCCAACTCAAAATGATTGTCATCCAACTCGTCAATATAAGTCAGGTACTGCTCGGTAATCGGCAAAATCGCTGTGGTGGTGATATCAAAGTTATTTTTTTTGACTAAGTACAGCAAAAAATCCAGCGGACCTTCAAACTGCTCCAGCCAAATGGCAAAGGCTTCAGGCGGAATATAGAGGTCTTCGGGCAGACTTTGAACGGGCGTCTCAAAAATTCGAATGGCTAAATTGGTCATTTGTGATGTTGTTTTTTTAGGTTTTGAATATGCTGATGGCGAGTTTTAAGCGTATTATCAAGACGATTTTTAGCCAATAATTGGCAGATTTGCTGAACTTGTATGTCGCTGAGTTTTTGTTGGTCAAATGACAAAATATAATCTGTGAAATTTCCCAAGCGGCAGATATTGGCTGGAAAATTACTTTTTAATTCACATTCACCTGTAAATACAATAACTGAATGAAAAATGTCATTCGGTAAATCTAATAAATTCTCTAATGTTTTGATATGTTTATAATTTTGTCGTAACGGATTTTGGAAAAGATGTTTTTTGCCATAAATGTTTTGCGTCCATTTGGCATCTTTGACTTTACCATAAATCCACCCTTTATAGTTTTTAGTTTCAACCACGAAAATACCAAAACGCGACACATAAATATGGTCAATTTGCGTAGAACCCTCATCAGTTGCTAAAGTGACGTTTTGAAAATCATGGTAGCTATCATGTGGCAGCTTGCGATTAGCAGCTTTTTCAACCATTTTTTCGCCAAACCAACCTTTAAAAGTAGGCGATTTTAAAAAACTAATGATAAGAAAAAGAGGAATTAACCACCAAATTTGTTTTAATAATTCCCATAGCATTTTGTTATTAATCCTTTGATTGTTTAACTGCTAAAAACAATCCTGCCCCAATTGATAGGGTAGAGCAAAGATAGTTGCTGTCCTGTTCAAATTCTGACAAAAACGCTGCTACTTCATCGGCATGAGAAATCACATTATCGACAATCAGCATATCGCCAAAGGTCAGCAATCGCTTAAAGTCAGCCACATAGTCGCCATAAAACCTGCGCTCTGCATCCAAGAAAATCACATCAAAATGGGCGGTTGACTGATGTAAAAAATCCTTCGCATCGACTTGTTGTAGCGTGATATTGTGGTCAAACTGCAAGGTACGCAGGTGATTGCGAGCAGTTAGTAATCGCCATTCATCGATATCAATCGAGGTCAATGTGGCACTATCCGCGGTATTGGCGCGATTGATTTGGGCTAACGCATAGCCTAGCCATAGCGTAGAGTAGCCTGTTGATGTGCCGATTTCTAATATATTTTTAGCCCGCTTACTGATAACCAGACTGGCAAGAAACTCGGCTGAATCAGGCTCAAGGTGGCGATGTCGGTTGAGACGGTTGGGCTGCGCATCGTCGAAGGCTTTATCGATTTGATAAAGCCTATCGGTGTAGGCTTTAAAGTGGGCAAATGACATGAGTGACTCGTTATTTTTTGAGTTTGGCAAGGGGTTTGATACCAATGGCTTTTCGTACTTTTTCAAGGCGTTTGCGCGCATCACGGCGGGCTTTTTCTGCGCCCATTTGTAGGATTTCTTCCAATTCTTTTGGATTCGCCATCAATTCATTGTAACGAGCACGGAAAGGGGCAATTTCGCTGTTAATTTTTTCAAACAACACTTCTTTGGCATCCCCCCAACCGATACCTTGCTCAAAACGTTGACGCAGTACTTGTTGTTCTTCCGCGCTAGCGAATGCACGATAAATCTCAAAAATCGTGGATTCATCGGGGTTTTTGGGTTCTTCTGGCAATTGTGAATTGGTGACAATACGCATGATGGCTTTTCGCAGCGCTTTTTCACCGTCTACTTGCGACTGATTTGATGAAGGGTCGCCAAATAACGGAATGGTATTGCCATAGCTTTTTGACATTTTACGACCATCAAGCCCTGTAAGTAGCGGCGTGTCATCATCTACCATGGCTTCGGGCAATACAAAAATCGGTTTGTCTGGGTCACAATAGCGAAAATTAAAGGTACCTGCGATATCACGTGCCATCTCGATATGCTGGATTTGGTCTTTCCCCACAGGGACATGGGTGGCATTGAACATCAAAATATCGGCGGCCATTAGCACAGGATAACTAAACAACCCCATCGAAATGCCATAATCAGGGTCAGTGTCTGGCATTTCACGGTTAGCATCTACGGCGGCTTTGTAGGCGTGCGCACGGTTCATCAAGCCTTTAGCACAGTTACAGTTGAGTACCCAAGTTAGCTCTGGAATTTCGATAATATCCGACTGGCGGTAAAACACCACGCGATCAGGGTCGAGACCACACGCAAGCCATGTCGCGGCAATTGCCTTGGTCGATGCATGAATCGCCTCAGGGTCGTGGCATTTGATGAGTGCGTGCAAATCCGCCAAGAAAAAATAAGCGTCGCTTTCTCCCGTACTGGCGCCTTGTGTCGCCGATTGTATCGCTGGGCGAATGGCACCGACATAGTTGCCAAGATGGGGAATACCACTGGTGGTAATACCGGTTAAAATGCGGCGCGGCGCGGCTGTTTTATCATTCATATTCAAAATTCCAAACAAAAGCAAAAAAAGTACAAAATAGGCAAAAAAATTGTCCGTTAGTATAGCGGTTTTTGACTACAAATTCATGCCAAAAATTGGCTGAGCCCCATGAGCCACATGACTCGCATGAGCAAAATTAGCGGTAATAGCGGATACCAGTAGGCTGGGTTTTATAGCGCCGATGAAACCACATGTATTGGGTCGGGTCGATACGGATATAATTTTCTAATAGCTGATTGATGCGTTTGGCATCCGCTAATTCATCTTCGGTTGGGTAGTTGTCAATGACAGGCGAGAAGATGATGTGATAATGCGGTTTGCGACCTTTTGGCATCTCATCCGGGGTTTCCCGATAAAAATGCAATATCATCACGGCAGGCGGATTGGCTTTATTGCCCAGTTTTGCCATGCGACGTGGTGCAGTCAAAGTGGCAGCGGGTACCCCAAAAAAATCTGCCATCACGCCTTGTTTTAGCCCAAAATCTTGGTCGGGGGTAATCCATACCACATGATTGTCTTTGAGATTTTTGGCAAAATGGCGCATATCGCGATGACTGATTTGGTCGCTATAAACCTTGGCGCGCGCGTTAAAAATAAACCAATCAAGCAGTGCATTGTTTTGCGGTCGATACACCACATCCAGCGGGGTAAACATGGTGGTCAGCCGTCCACCCAAATCGAGCAAAGTCGAATGGATACCGAGTAAAATCACCGCTTTACCTTGCGATTGGGCGTTTTTGACATGGTGCAGCCCTGATACAGTGACGCAGCGGGTAAACACATCCGGTCGATACCACGCGCACAGGCTTTCAAACACACCCACACCGGCATTGATAAAAATCTTCTCTGCCATCTCTAAACGCTGATCTTCACTGAGTTCTGGAAACGCCAATGACAGATTGGTCAAAGTATCGGCTCGGCGGCTCTTAATCAGTCCAAATAATAATTTTCCCAAAAAATGACCGATTTTAAATTGATAACGTAACGGCAAATAAATCAATGGCAAAATGAGCGCGACCCCAAGCCAAATCCCCCAATATTGCGGCAACAAAAACTGCCACTGAAAAGGCTTACGCGCTGTACGGTTATCTGATTGCAGTTTTTGCAACTCGCTCACCTTTGGCATGCCTTCAAGTGTTACGGTTGACTGATGCAGCAGATTGGCATTGACATTACTGGCACTATCATTACTGGCAGTATCAACCGAGGGCATTTTGGCTGCTGGGTCAAATATTTGAGGCTGATGATTTTGGGTTGGTTTCATAGGGTATGTTTCATAAAAAATACATAAAAAAATATATAAGAAAAGACATAAAAAATGCAAAAATAAATGCCGTAGCAGCGACTTTGATGATTAGTTTTGTAAAACTGGTCAAAAAATACGGGCTAAAATGTACAGGCTTTTAAGCTGATTGGGTCATTATACCAAACAACGACGCGGGCTAAAGCCAGTAAATTTGGTATATATTGGGTAACAGTGATACATTGAATGACGAATGCCCATCAATCCGTGTTACAATTTGCAAAATATTACAAAAAAGAAGCAATAATGCTTTAACGTAATTACATGTTAATTTAGTTCAGTTGAAGATAATTGCTTTTATCTCTACCCCAGGATGACCTTATATAAAAAGGAGTTGACATGCAGACAAATTCCGCAATGACAAGTAACTCCCCCATGCTATCAAAGATAGTATGGTTACTTGTTGCAATTATTGGCGCAGTGGCATTAGGGACAATCGCCCTGCACCGCGGCGAAAGTATCAATGCGGTGTGGCTCGTCGCCGCTGCCGTGTGTTCGTATAGCATTGCTTATCGCTACTATAGTTTATTTATCGCCAAAAAAGTCTTTGAGCTCAATCCTCGCCGCGTGACACCGGCTCACCGCCTAAAAGATGGCTTAGATTATGTGCCTACCAATAAATACGTCTTATTTGGTCACCACTTTGCTGCGATTGCTGGGGCAGGTCCATTAGTCGGTCCTATCTTAGCGGCACAAATGGGTTATTTGCCAGGTACGCTATGGCTCATCATTGGTGTGGTATTTGCAGGTGCGGTACAAGATTTTACTGTACTATTTATCTCGACCCGCCGTGATGGCAAATCACTGGGTGAAATGGCAAAAGACGAGCTGGGTACTTTTACGGGTATTACGGTGATGCTCGGTGCACTCGGCGTGATGGTCATTATTCTTGCAGTACTGGCACTGGTAGTCGTCAAAGCATTGGCGCACAGTCCTTGGGGGCTATTTACCATCGCGGCAACGATTCCTATCGCGCTGCTAATGGGCGTCTATATGCGTTATTTGCGCCCAGGTAAAATCATGGAAGTGTCTATCATCGGCTTTGTGTTGATGATGGCGGCGATTGTATTTGGTGGCGATATTGCCAAAGACCCTGCGATGGCTGAATTGTTTACCTTGACCGGTACCCAGCTGACTTGGGCTTTGATGATTTATGGTGTGGTGGCATCGGTATTGCCTGTGTGGTTGCTGCTTGCGCCGCGTGATTATTTATCTACTTTTTTAAAAATAGGGGTGATTGTAGGTTTGGCACTGGCGATTATCTTTACCATGCCAGAGTTAAAAATGCCTGCGGTTACCAAATTTATCGATGGTACAGGTCCCGTATTTAAAGGTGGGTTATTTCCGTTCTTGTTTATTACCATTGCTTGTGGTGCTATCTCTGGTTTTCACGCATTGGTATCGAGTGGTACGACCCCAAAACTTGTGGATAATGAAGTAGATACTCGCGCCATTGGTTATGGTGGTATGCTCATGGAGTCGATGGTTGGTATCATGGCAATGATCTGTGCCACCATTCTTGACCCTGGTATGTACTTTGCGATTAATGCGCCAGCTGCGCTTTTAGGTACAACCCCAGAGACAGCGGCAGCCGCTATCCAAAAATTGGGGTTTGTAATTACCCCCGATGCGCTTACGACACTAGCGCAGCAAGTGGGTGAGAGCTCCATTATCTCACGGACAGGCGGTGCACCGACCTTTGCAATTGGGATGGCGCATATTCTATCGTCTATCTTTGGTAGTACCGCGATGATGGGGTTTTGGTATCACTTTGCGATTTTATTTGAAGCCTTGTTTATTTTGACTGCAGTCGATGCAGGGACGCGTGCTTGTCGTTTTATGGTACAAGACACCATTGGCATCGTGGTGCCATCGGTACGTGGCTCAACCAATCTCGGCGTGCATTTGCTTGCGACCTTGATTGCAGTAGCCGCTTGGGGCTTCTTTGTCTACCAAGGCGTCATTGATCCGCTTGGGGGCATTAACTCATTGTGGCCGCTATTTGGCATCGGTAACCAAATCTTGGCAGCGATGGCATTGACCCTAGGTACCGCAGTTTTATTTAAAATGAAAAAACAAAAGTATGCTTGGGTCACTGTGGCACCCACGGTTTTCTTATTGATTACCTGTCTGACGGCGGGTTGGCAAAAAATCTTCCATGAAAATCCAGCGATTGGTTTCTTAGCGCAAGCACAAAAATACAGCGCCGCGATTGCTAAAGGTGAAGTATTAAAACCTGCCAAAACCTTGGACGAGATGCAAACCATCGTATTCTCAAACTATGTGGATGCCGTGCTTTGTGGCTTCTTTATGATTGTGATGATTGTGATGATTTTCGGTACGATTCGCGCATTAACAAAAGCCTTGGCAAGTGATAAACCTACCGTGGTTGAAGGTGAGGCGATTTATGAAGATCCAAAACCCTTGAATATTTCTGCACCGCATTAGTGAAAAATTACCAGCAATTGCACTTATATTTGTGCAATTGCTTGAATTTCACCAAAACCATGCTGGGCAGATAGGAGGAGAGTCACATGAGTAATAATGCGTTAATCGCTAACTTGATTAAAATGACCTTAAAGGCGCAAAAGGAGATAATTTTTAGCCCAAAAAATATGACCCGCCTAATCACGCTGGTCAAACGGATGCAACAAAGCTTTCGTTTGATGGTCGGTGTCCCTGATTATGCGACCTACGTCAGCCATATGCAGGAGCAGCATCCTGACCTAGAGCCAATGGATGAAAAGACCTTTTTTCGCTACTGCGTCGATGCGCGCTACCCGAGTAATGGCGGTGGCATGAAGCGATGCCCTTGTTAATAAAACATTAAAAAAACAGTCTAAAATTAGGCTGTTTTTTTTATCAAAAATTGAATTGTTAATTTTTGTAAATATTGGCAATGATTGTCGGCAATAATGACCCAAGATTTATACACAATCGCCTTTGGCAGGGTTGGTCGCAGTGTGTGCAGGCTCTGATATCATGCACGCTTTAGGCGGTTTATTGTTTCATTTTTCATGATTGCAAGTTGGCAGTCACCCATGGGTTTAGATATTGCATTTAGATACTGCTTTGCGATAGTCAAAGCTTCGCCATCAGGTAAAATTTGCATATTTTAATTTTCGGGTTGGACTAAATTTAGATAAAGCTGATAATTTTCTGCATCAAAACAGACAAAGATAATGTCTTCAAATTCATGATTTTCGTTTTGTTTGACGAAATCTTTTACGGTGTTTACCGCAATTTGTGCGGCTTGTTGTTTTGGAAAACGATACACACCGGTTGAAATATTGGGAAAAGCAATGGTTTTAACGCCGTTTTGCTCAGCAAGTTTCAGCGAATCGGTGTAACAGCTTGCTAGTAGCGCTGACTCATTTGACTGTCCGCCATGCCAAACAGGTCCGACGGTGTGAATCACATATTTGGCGGGCAAATTCCCTGCAGGGGTAATCACGGCTTTGCCAGTAGGACAATCGCCTTGCTCATCATGAATCACTCGACAAGCCGCAAGTAGTGACGTGCCCGCTTTACGGTGAATAGCGCCATCAACCCCGCCACCACCGAGCAATGAATTGTTGGCAGCGTTGACAATCGCATCAACAGCTAAGGTCGTAATATCTTGTTGTACGACACGAATTTGCATGCTTGTACTCCTTATTATTTTTAACATTTTAAATGTTCGTTTCTATTGATGGTTTGTTTGGGTTATTTTTTTGTTTGCGAGTAGGATTCATCAGCCAATTTTTCAAACCGCTCTTTTTCTTTATGGAGTTCATGTTTCGCGGTGGTCATATCGCTATCAAATAAGCTTTCGAGTTCTTGAATCGCCGATTGTGCTGAGGCAATCATCTCTGCTTCATCTTCATAGATGGCGCGCTGCCGTTCAATCAACGCGTCATCATAATCGCGGAACATTTGCACGGTTTTTCGGGCAGTTTGTGGTGCCATGCCCAATACTTCCAAGGTTTCGCGTGACATATCCAGCGAAGTTAGGTAAGTCTCTCGCCAAATATACTTAACACCCACATCGCGCAAACGATAATAATGCTCACGGTTTTTGGCACGTGCCAAGATGGTCAGATGCGGATAATTGCGTACGACATAAGCGGCGACCGTCTCAGATAGTTCAATATCACCAATCGCGATGATAAAAACCTTGGCGTTTTCCAGCCCTGCCGCCCGCAAAATTTCTGGGTTTTTGGGATTGCCGTAGTATACTTGGTTACCAAATTTGCGGACGAAATCGACTTGGTTGGCAGATTTTTCAATCGCGGTAAATTCAATATTGTGCATGCGTAGCACACGGCCGATGATTTGCCCGACACGTCCAAATCCTGCAATCACCACCGCGTGCTCATGGTTGGGTATTTTGTCGTATTCTTTACTAGGCGTAGCGTTGGCAAATAGCGGATTGCCAAATTTTTCTAGTAATAAAAATGCCAGAGGCGTCATTGCCATTGAGACAGTCACCACAAGGTTTAGAATATTTTGTTGTTCACGGGTTAACAGATGCTGGGCGGTCGCCACGCTAAACAGTACAAACGCAAATTCCCCGCCTTGCGCTAGCGTCACCCCAAGACGGATACTACTTTCGTTTTTGTTGCCCATGAGCCGCGCAATGATTGTCAGTACCACAAACTTAATGAGCATCAGCAATCCTGCCAAGCCAATGATGAGTAAGGGCTTGGCGACAATTAATTTGACGTTGATGAGCATACCAACTGACATAAAAAACAGCCCAAGCAGCAAACCTTTAAATGGCTCAATACTCGCCTCTAACTCGTGGCGGTATTCGGAGTCAGCCAGTAGCACCCCGGTTAAAAATGCCCCAAGTGCCATTGACAAGCCTATATAATTCATCAATAGCGACACACCCAGTACGATAAACAACGCCGTGGCGGTGAGCAGCTCGGTGGCGTTACTAGAGGCCACAAACTTAAAGAAAGGACGTACCACAAACCGACTGACAAATATCATGCCAGCAAAAATACTGATGACTTTGGCAAAATAAATCCAATCGTAATTTTGCTCTTGCGCGCCCGACAAAAATGGCAATGCGGCAAGTAAAGGAATAACCGCGATATCTTGAAACAATAAAATAGTAAAGGCTTGTTGACCATGCGTGGTGGCAAGCTGCTTTTTTTCACCCAATAACTGCAACACAAACGCCGTTGATGACAGCGCCAAGCCAAAACCGATGACAAAGCTATTTGATAGCCGAATATCTAAAAAATACCACGATAGCAGCATCAGCACCACGCCCGTGACAATCACCTGCAGCCCGCCTAACACAAAAATCTGTTGCCTAAGTGCCCAAAGCCGAGAGGGCTGTAGCTCTAAACCAATAATAAATAATAGCAGCACGACCCCAAATTCAGAAAAATGCAGCAAGTCATCGGGGTTACCCGCAACTTTTAAAAAACTTGGACCCAGCAATAAGCCTGTAAACAAATAACCCAATACCGTGGCGATACCAAAACGCTTTGCAAGCGGTATCAAAATCACTGCCGCACCCAAAAAGATAGTTGCGTCAAGCATCATAGAACTATTAACACTGGCAGCAAGCACAAACATACAAAACCTCAATTATTTTTAATTTTTGACAAAAATTTTCCAAATCCCGTTATCGGCAATCGCATTTTTATAGGCGTCATTGCGTTTTTTACGGGGAGTTTGCCGACTGTCCACCACTTTAAAGTCTGCTAATGTTTGAATGACCAAACCTGTGCGATAAAAACGAATCCGTTCAGGCTCTAGCAATTCACCTTTGGGATTGCGACAAAACACATAAGCGCGTAAATCAATAAATTCACGATGCGCCACCAGCCGCACGTCTTCGCCTTTGGCTAGGGCATTTTCCATCGCCATCAACTGGGCATCCTCATACGGACCGCATTTTTCAACCAGTGCACCCACCGAGCCAAAATTTTTGGATTCTTTGGCTTTGGTACGGGTCAAATGTAGTTTTTGCACATGATAAATAAACTGCGGTATCTCAAGGCTTGCGGGTAATGGCAGATAATCAGGCGGCAATCCTGCCGAAGGATAAAACCCTTTGGCACGGTCAATCAAAGCTTGCCAGGTTTGCTCATAGCTTTGCACCTCTGCCAAATTGCCTGCATAAATAGGCAAATCTTGAATTTGGGTGAGATAGGGCGGCGGAAAAAAATTATCCCGAAACTGGGCAATATCGGCTTGCAAGGTCGATAGCAATAATTTGACCTGTTTTTTATGCGCCTTTTCATCAACCAGCAATGCTGAGGGGTTGCTATTATCTGAGTTGTCTGAGCCATCAGATTGGGTGAGATGCAAGTTGGGTGCCACGAAAGGTGCAGAACGGTGTGTCATACGCGTTTAACCGAAGTAAGCTAATGATTTTTATGTAGATTTAATAGAAAATTAAATAGATATTTAATACAGATGTTTAATTGTCTGGCAAACGTTTAGCAAGCGTTTAGCAAACAAGGCTTGCCACAGCATGGTGCTGATTCATCCTAACATATTTAGCCTAAGTAATGCGCACAATTAAGCAATTAATCGTAAGAAAAATTAAGCAAGCAAACAAACAGCAAACACCACAAAACAAAAACTAAAAATGCTCAGCGGCAACATCGACTTTTTGCACTTCGGGTCAAAAAGTCGGTTAGTGTGCGTGCGCATGGATAGGGGGTTTGCTAGTAATATCACAATTAAACTGCGCGGAGTGCGCATGCAAATCACTCTCAAATTGAATGGTACTGTGCCCAATGCCTAAATGCTGTAACTCATGCTGTAAGTCTGATAATAGCGCATCAGTTTGCTGCAGGGTAAGCGAGCTTGGGACGATGATATGACAAGATAAGCTATGTAAGCCGCTGGTAATCGTCCAGATATGTAAATCATGAACCGATAACACGTTTGGGTGGGCAGAGAGGGTTTGGATAATAACGCTTTGGTCAATATCATTGGGCGCGCCTTCCATTAAGATATGGGCGGCATTTTTGACGACAGCATAACCACTGCGAACAATCAGTAGCGCCACCAAAATACTTACCGCCGCATCTGCCCACACCCAGCCAAACAGCATAATCACAATAGCAGCAATAATCGCAGCCACCGAGCCTAGCAAGTCACTTAATACATGTAAATAAGCGCTTTTCATATTGAGATTATCAGTATCACCACCGTGCATCAGCTTCGCCACCACCAAATTGACGATAAGCCCAATAGTACTGATAACTAGCATACCCGTGGTGGCGATTTGTGGCGGCTGCTGAAAACGCAGCACCGCTTCATAGATAATACCTGCACTGATAATCAGTAGCGTCAGACCATTGATGAGTGCAATCAAAATCTCAAAACGGCGATAGCCAAAAGTTTTATGGGAGGTAGCAGATTTTTTACCGATGATAAACGCAAACAAAGTCATGGCAAGTGACACCGCATCACTAAACATATGACCTGCATCTGATAACAACGCCAAACTGCCGGTAATATAACCGCCGATAACTTCAACAATCATATAGCTTGCAATGATGGCAAACGCTATGGTGATGATACGCTGATTATCGGTATGGCTGTGGCTATGACTACTGTGGCTGTGACTGTGGTCAGCGTCCTTATGGTGATGATTGTTGCCATGACTATGCGCATTAGGGTGCACATCAGTGGGCTGCTTTGAATCTTGAAGCGGTTTTGGGGTCATTGTTATTTACTTACCCTAATTAATGGTAAAAATTAGCTAAATTGTAGCCCAATCAGCGACTTGAAAAAAGCCCATTTAAACATCAGCGTGAAATAAGCGCTTTAGCAAAAGCAATGGTTTTGCAAGTCAGGTTAAGACCAGCTCATCGGATCAATGTCAATCGATAGTCTGGCATACTTTGCCGATGGCAACGCAATTGTCTGTCGCCACCAGTCCGACAATAGCTGCTGGCGAACGTGGCGTGTTTTGGTCAAAATTAATAAATGCGAGTGATAGCGACTGTTTTTCTTTGCCATCGGCGCATCCACCGGGCCATTAATGGCAATACCCAAGGCTGTCATGTGTTGGCGTGATGGCAATAGCGCAATCGCTTGATGCAAAATTTGCTGATTGTTTTCTAACGATTTGCTTTCCACCCGTACCAAACAAGCGTAAGTAAATGGCGGCAATCCCAACATGCGCCGCTCAACCAATAATTGCTGGGCAAAACTCAGATATCCTTCACGTACCAAAGTCAGTAACGCAGGATTTTCAGGTTGTAGGGTTTGTATCAGTACCAGACCTGCTTTATCGGCACGACCCGCACGACCTGCCACTTGGATAATCAGCTGGGCGGTATGCTCAGGCGAGCGAAAATCTGACGATAAAAAACCACGGTCAGCATTGGGGATTGCCACCAACGTCACATTGGGGAAATGATGCCCTTTTGCCACCATTTGCGTGCCCACCAAAATGGCTTTGGGATTATCAGCAATACGCTGATACACTTGCTCCCAACTGTTTTTTTTACGCGTGGTATCGCGGTCAATTTGAATCACAGGCACATCGGGGAAAAGCTCAGTTAACCCTTCAACCATCCGCGCCGTACCCATGCCCACAGGGTCAAGATTGCTACTACCACAGCTGGGGCAATGGTTCGGGATGGCTTGCTGCCAATCGCAGTGGTGGCATTTTAGCATTGCCACTGGCTGAAAATGCACTGTCAAATGCGCATCACAGCGCGGGCAGTCTGCTTGCCAACCGCAAGCATCACACAATAAGATGGGCGCGTAGCCACGACGGTTTAAAAATACCAATACTTGCTCATCTTTGTCCAACGTTTGCCGAATGGCTTGAATTAAGCTTTGCGCCAAACCGTTTTGCCATGCCTGTTGGCGCGCATCAATCAGCTGCATAATGGCAGGTTTGGCATCGCCTGCACGCTGGGTCAAAGTAAGCTCGGTGAGTTTACCTTGTTGTACCAGATACAGGCTTTCAAGCGATGGCGTCGCGGTGCCCAAAATCACCGGACAATTAAGCTGAAACCCCCGATAGAGCGCCACGTCACTGGCGTGATAGCGCAGTGAGTCTTGCTGTTTGTAAGATTGGTCATGCGACTCATCGACAATAATCAGCCCTAAATTGGCAAATGGGTATAACACTGACGAACGGGTACCGATAATAATTTGCGCATAGCCCAGTCGGCATTGTTGCCAGCCATCAAGCCGCACGGTGTCATTAAGTCCCGAATGTAGCATCAATACTTGGGCTTCAAATCGTTCGGCAAATCGCTGCCGGGTCTGTGGGGTAAGCCCAATTTCTGGCACTAAGATAAGCACTTGTTTGCCTTGTGCCAGTACCGTTTGCATCACTTGCAAATACACTTCGGTCTTGCCACTTCCGGTAATGCCATTGAGCAAAAAACCTTCATAGTGTGGCTGCTGGCAGGCGTGGGTGATTTTTTGCACCGCTTGTTGTTGCTGCAAATTTAAGGTGAGCGGCGTGGTGGCAAGCTTAGCAAGCTTGGGTAAAGATGGCATTTGATAAACAGGTGCAATCAGACCTTTTTGCTCAAATTTTTTTAAATAAGCGGGTTCAACGCCATTGTCTATCAGCGCAAACTCAGTTACAAGCTTTGTGTCATTGCTATGCGAATTACTATGCGAATTGCCATGCGAGTTGATGACCAATTCACATAAAGCAAATTGTTGGCGTTGTTTTTTGGCACTGGCGGAAAAATCCTCGTCAGTGGCATCACGTAATTGTTGCCAACATAATTGTCGGTAGTCAAGCGTCATCCCTTGACGAATCAAAGTCGGCAGCATGACAGCGAACACATCGCCAAGCGGATAGCAGTAATAAGCAGACAGCCAATAAGCGAGTTTTAGCAATGCCTCATCGACAATCGGCACTTCATCAAGTATGTCCAATACAGGTTTAATCGCATTTTGCGTAAGCTGACTGTGCTCAATATGTGCCACCACAATGCCGACCAATTTGCGCGCACCAAACGGTACTCGGACGCGGCAGCCAATCGCGGGCAACGCATCGCCCACAACGCGATAATCGAACACCGAATCAATGGGCACAGGTAAGGCAACTTGGATTAGCAAAACACACCTTTAAAAATTGTTGTAGGGTTGAATTATAGCCCAATTCTAGGCGTTAAACTGTGGTCAGATGGGCAAAAATTTGACATAAAAAAAGGCAAGTCTTGTAACTCACCTTCCATTTGAGCGGGTTAACATTATAAAACCAAAATCAATCTAAAACCAAAATCGCTTCAATTTCGACCACCGCACCTTTTGGCAAGGCAGCCACTTGCACCGCGGCACGGGCAGGGTAAGGGGCAGACAAACGCGCCGCAAAAATCTCATTTAAGGCAGTAAAATCTGCCAAATCGGTGAGCGAAACATTAAATTTCACCACATTGGCAAGCGAACCGCCTGCAGCTTGGCAGATAGCATCGATGTTTGACATGACTTGGTTGGCCTGATTAACAAAGCCATCGGCTAGGGTCATGGTGTTTGGGTCGAGTCCGATTTGACCTGAAATATAGACAGTCTTATCAACCTTCACGGCTTGTGAATAAGTGCCTACCGCAGCAGGGGCATTGTCAGTATGAATGATGTCACGGCTCATATTATTTCCTATTACAGTATGATGGGTTTATAAAATATCTTTATTTTTTGGCGCAGACGTGTTTTGGCTCTGAGAAAGTAGCACTTCGTCATTCCATTGATACAGCCTTACAATATTGGGATAGCCCAAGAAGGTGCGTAGGCGCTGAATTAAGCTTGCAATCTGGTCACGGCTTTGCACCACCACAAACAGCAAGGTATAGCCATTACGCTGTTCAATATACTCAAAACCCGCCTGAGTATCACGTACAATAAAGATTAAATCGCTGATTTGCTCATCGGTCAGGTTTTGATTAATTTTTAGCGCGGCATCAAAATAAATACGCTTGGATATCTCATCCTCACTGTTAGACACTCGCCAATGTAGCGGAATCACTTGGTATTCATTGACACGGCGAATTTCATCAATTGAAAAACATTTATGTCGATGCACCACCAAGCCATTTTTTGAAATATGCCCGACAATCGGGTCGCCATACACAGGATGACAACAGCTAGAAAAATTCATCTCCATATTGGCGGCATCCGCAATTAAGCTTTGCGGTTGGTTAGCGGCATGGGCGCTGGCTTGGTTTTTGGCAAGCTGCTCTTGGGTCAATAAGCGCGAAACGGCAATCTGCGGCAGCAATTTACCTGTGGTAAACTCCGTAAAGAACGCACTTTTATCCTGTAAGCCACGCCAATCAAGTAGCAATTGCCATTGTTCATCACTCACATCAGCGAGTGAAAGATTTTGCGTTTTAAGCGCGCGCTCAAAGGCGGTTTTACCTTCGTGCTCTTTTTGCTCAGGATTTAAGCCTTTTAACCATTCAAACAACGCACGCCGCGCTTTATTGGTTGCCACAAAACCCAGCCACTCCGCTTTTGGAATCGCATTGGGGTCGGTATGAATTTTGACCCTATTGCCGGTTTTCAAAATCGTACCCAGTTTGGCTTCTACGCCATTGATCTCAGCGCCCGTTGCACGGTTACCGATATGGGTGCTGATAGTATAAGCAAAGTCAAGCGCTGTGGAGCCGCGCGGCAACTCATAGGCATCACCGTTTGGGGTATAGCAAATAATTTTACGTTCGTGAAGATAGTCAATCAGTTTATCGACCACCGTCACCGCATCGGATGGCTGCTCTTCGATATCGCTTTCATTGTCGGCAATCAAGTTTTGCAGATTGCGTAGAGAAGCCTGAATCACTGACTGGCTAAGAGGCGATGCTGCTTCACCCATCAAAATCCCTAAACGGGTGGTTTTGAGCATGGTTTTAGTCAAAATGACCACTTTGATGGTGTCATGGTCGTTTTTATAGGTAATAGTAAATGATTGGTTGCCCCCCGCACGCGGATGGCGGATATTGTCTTCGATACACTCAGGCGCAATTTGGTATTTATTGATAAAATACTTGGCGATTTGGTCGCAGTCTTCCACTTTATCCATGACCAGCATAAATTCATAATGCCACAGCAAATCGGTGATTTCGCCGCGGTTTTTAAAGAACTGGCGAAACAAAGTCACGCGATTATCGACATCTTTGACATAACCTTTAACATCCAGTCGGCTCAAAACGATATTTAAATAGTTATGAATAGCTTCTTGTTGAAAGGTGCGCCCCAAACCATGCTGCATAAGCTTATCGGATAACTTGTTATACATAGGCGCATTTAGGCTGCGATAACATAAAATCTCGATATAGTCGGCTAAATCATTAAGCCCAAGCGTACGAGCAAACGGCACATAAAAATCCAACGTTTCTTGTGCGGTTGCCTGTTGTTTTTTTTCAGGCACCGCTTCGATGGTGGTCATATTGTGCAAGCGGTCAGCCAATTTGACAATCAACACGCGCGGGTCTTCTAGCGTTGCGGTAATAATGCGATAAAAAGTCGCGGCTTTATTGATGTGTTTTTCATTGGAGGATTTTAATTTGGTGACACCATTGACGATTTGGGCAACTGCCTTGCCAAACTCTCGGGTCAAATCTTCTTCAGTGATAGGCGTATCTTCCACGGTATCATGCAAAATCGCCGCCACAATGGTATCGACATCCATGCGAAAACTACCCAAAATCTCCGCTACCGCCATAGGGTGGGTGATATAAGGCTCGCCAGATTTGCGTTTATCTTTGATATGGGCTTGGTCGCCAAAGGCACAGGCTTTGAGAACAATTTGCTGTTCGGCATCATCCAAATAATCCAATACACGCATTAGGTCAAACTGTGCAATATCCACATCAGGATGGCTTAATTTTGGTAAAGTTGATATATTCAAAAATGTGCCCTCAACGTACGATCGATAGGTTTAACCTGCTAAAAAATTCATATTGTCCTGGTCAGCAGTTAACTCTATCATAAAAAACGGTTGGATAAAAATAGCTGGTATCAAACCAGCTAAAGTTAGCAAAAACGTATTATAAAGATATCTTAATTATTCGCAAAATTACTGCGAATTGTCAAGCTAAGTTACATATAATTCCACGTTTCATTCCACGTTTAATTCAACTAAAAAGTCACCTAAAAAAGGTGACTCTTTATAAAATAATAGTTGCTAACTATTAACAATTGCTTAAGCTAGCGTTAGAATCCATGACCACTTGAAATGCTCAAATCGACATGGTGAAATTTGTTAGGCAATTCGCGCTCAGGTTGATTTAAAATCTCTTTAGTCACAAGGCCCTCAGCGATTTCACGCAGCGCAATTACGGTTGGTTTATCATTTTCAGGCTCAACCATAGGTTCTGATACACCGCGTGCGATTTGGCGCGCACGTTTACTGGCAACAAGAATCAAATCAAAACGGTTGTGGATATTTTCTAGACAATCTTCTACAGTGACACGTGCCATGACTATGGTTATCCTATTCAAAACTAAAAAAGTAATTGATTATTTTAACAAAATTAAACCCATATTGCCAGTGACAATCCACTAATCCAAGATTTTTAACCCTGCTTTGTTCTCGCGTTTTGGACGTTGTGCTTCGGTGGACTCGGCTGGTTGACTGGCGTTGATGTCAGGTTGCGGCGCATTATCGTATTCCGTTGGGTCAAAGAACATGCCTTGTGAATTTTCTCTGGCATAAATCCCCATCACCGCTTGCATCGGTACCCATAATTCTTGCGAAACACCGCCAAATCGCGCATGAAAATTAATAAAATCATTATTAATGACCAAATTACCTGTGGCACGGCTGGCGATATTAAGTACGATACGACCATCTTGCACATATTCGACAGGCACCGTGACATTGGGTTGTGTCGTATCGACCATGATATGTGGGGTTAGGTTATTGTCTTCAAGCCATTCAAAAATAGCGCGTACCATATAAGGGCGAGTCGGGGTGAGTTGAAAGTCGTTTTCCATGGTGATTCTCTTATTTTAATGATTACTATTTTAAACTGGTTTTAAAGGTTGGGCGATTAAACATCCGCTCCATATATTGATACAACGGACGGCACAGGTGTAGCGGCAATTCAATACCCATGGGTTTTAAGCGATATAAAATCGATGACAAAATGCAATCACATACACCCATGGTATCTGAAAGAAAAAAAGCTTTATGGGCAAACAGCGGCGCTATGGTAACAAGAGATTCAGTCAGTTGCTTTCTTGCAATCTTTGCTTGGTTGACATCTAAGGTATCCTTATGGGTCAATAGCGTATCTGCCAGTTTAATCCAATCTTTCTCAATGCGCCACCATAATTGACGGTATTGTGCCTTTTCAATCGGATTTTCAGGCAGCAGTTTGTTCTGATGATAACGCTCTTCAAGGTATTCAAAAATAATGCGATTGTTATATAAAATCAATTCACGATGAATAAATACCGGTAGCGTGTTGTAAGGATTGATATCGGGTAAATCTTCGGCAAAATCCTCATCATCACGAATGTTCGTCTCAGTAAATTCTATTTTTTTCTCAAGTAAAACCAGTCTTAATTGGTGGCTTAGGTAGCCATCATCGGCATAAATCAACGGGGTATTCGAAGTAGGGGTCAACATAGTTAAAAATAATAAGCTGTATCAGCGTAAAGGGTAAGCCTAGCTTAAAATGACTGAATTAGCAATAACTGTGAAAGTTATCGTACCAATCAAGCAATAAATGCGCATAAAAAAAGGCAGCCTAAGCTACCTTTTTTTATATCAACCCTTATTTAACGTCTTTCCAAAATTCTTTATTGAGTAAGTACACTGGAATTAATAACGCAAGTAAGAATAAGATGACCCAAAAACCATATATTTTACGTTGGTGCGCTTGCGGCTCTGCCATCCACGCCATAAAGTTGACGATATCACCAATATTACGACGATATTCTTCTTTTGAGGTGTTCATTTGCATATCATGAAGGACGAACGGCATGGCAACATTCGGCAGTACGATATTGTTGGCACCCCAAGGACGACTTGGATCTTCATAGAAGGCTAACAAGTACGTATAAACCCAATCATTACCACGAAGGCGCGTCTCAAGTGACAAATCAGGTGGCTGGGCACCAAACCAAGCTTTTTGAAGCTCTGGGTCTACGCCTGCATTGATATGGTCACCGACTTGGTCAGTGGTCAGCATCAAGTATTTTTCCACCAACTCTTTTGGAATGTCCAAGTCTTTGTACATTTTTGAGTAGCGAACATACTGTGCTGAGTGACAGCCTGCACAGTAACTCATGAATAATGAGGCACCGCGTTGAATGGACGCTTTATTGGTCAAATTCACAGGCGCGGTTTCACACGCCAAATGCGCGTCTTTACCATCAACCGTTTTGTAGGTGCCACAGCCGCTTTCGCTAGCTTGTGCGGCTGTCGCGCCCAAACCTAGTGCAACTGTCAAACCCAATCCAGCAACTAATTTTTTAACCGCTTTCATTAGTGACCTCCAGTTACACGTTCAGGTGGCTGTTTGCAAGTTTCAATCGATGTATAGATTGGCATTAGCAAGAAAAACAAGAAATACAAAATAGTACAAATACGTGCCACAATCGTTGCGGTATCACTTGATGGAATTACCCCTAAGTAACCTAAGATCAAGAAACTAACAACAAAGATAGCAAGTGCGATTTTTGACAACATACCTTTATAACGCATTGAACGCACAGGCGATTTGTCTAACCAAGGCAATACAAATAAAATAGCAATTGATGCTGCCATCACAATAACACCCGGCAGGGCTGAACCAAACATAGATGGGGTTGCACGTAACATCGCATAAAAAGGCGTATAGTACCAAACAGGGGCAATGTGAGCAGGTGTTTTAAGTGGGTTTGCTGCTTCAAAGTTTGGTGGCTCAAGGAAGAAACCGCCGCCTTCTGGGAAGAAGAATACCACAGTAAAGAAAATGATAAAGAATACCACGATACCAATCATATCATGTACGGTGTAATATGGGTGGAAAGCCACACCATCAAGGGGTACACCATTTTTATCTTTAAGTTTTTTGATATCGATACCATCTGGGTTATTAGAACCAACATGGTGCAATGCTACCAAGTGAACAAATACCAGACCCACTAAAATCAAAGGAATCGCAACAACGTGCAAGGCGAAGAAGCGGTTTAGGGTAATACCAGAGATGATATAGTCACCTTTTACCCATTCTCCTAATGCATCACCAATAAATGGAATCGCTGATGGTAAGTTTAAAATAACCTGCGCACCCCAGAAAGACATATTACCCCAAGGTAATAAGTAACCGAAGAAACCTTCTGCCATTAAGCACAGATAGATACCCATACCGATGAGCCAAACCAGTTCACGGGGTTTTTGGTATGAACCATACAACAAGCCACGGAACATATGCAGATACACGACCACGAAGAATGCCGAAGCACCAGTTGAGTGCATATAACGGATTAACCAACCACCTTGTACATCACGCATAATGTATTCTACAGAAGCAAATGCGCCTTCTGCACTTGGGTTGAACATCATGGTTAGCCAAATACCCGTCACTAACTGATTGACCAATACCACCATAGATAACACGCCAAAGAAGTACCAAAAGTTGAAATTCTTTGGTGCGTAATACTTTGACATATGGTATTCATAAGTTTCTGTCGCTGGAAAGCGCGCATCCACCCAATGCATAAATTTCTTTGCATTCATATTATGCCCCCACCGTTAAGATAGTACCGCTGATGCTATACTCAGGAACTGGCAAATTACGAGGCGCAGGTTGACCCTTAAAAACACGTCCAGCTAAGTCATACTTTGAGCCGTGACAGGGGCATAAAAATCCGCCAACCCAGCTGCTGCCACCCAAATCTGCTGCGCCGACATCAGGACGATAACCTGGTGCACAACCTAAGTGAGTACAAACCCCTTCACACACTAGAACTTCACTATTGTCTTTTGAGCGGCTATTATTTTTGCAGTAGTCAGGTTGTAATGAACCTTCTGATTTTGGATCGGCAAGTGATGATTCTACTTTTGATAAATTATCCATCATCTCTTTGGTACGTTTGACAAGATAAATCGGTTTACCACGATATTTGATAACAATCATTTGTCCTGCTTCGAGTTTGCTTAGGTCTTGGCTAACAGGTGCGCCCGCAGCTTCTGCTTTTGCACTTGGATACCATGAACGCACAAACGGCGTAGCAATAGCAGCGACACCGACTGCGCCCATAGCGGCAGTGGATGCGATTAAAACTCTTCGACGCTTAACGTCGACGCCTTCGGCATGGCTCATTAAGAACTCCTCCAGATTAATGAAGTGGGTAACCATATTCCCACACTGGGTTTGTGGCTATTGTAAATCAGTTGTTACAGAATTGCCACCTTAGCTGTGCCTAAATTACGCTAATTTTGCTATTTTATGCTATTTTTGCAATAAAATAAATTACCTAAGGTAAATAAAAAAGACCCTTGCAGTAAACAAGAGTCTTTTTTGTAAACGCCAAAAAACGCGGTCGATACGAGAATTTCGACCACGAAAAATATTAACGTTTTGAGAATTGGGGACGTTTACGTGCTTTACGTAAGCCCAATTTTTTACGTTCAACTTCACGCGCGTCACGAGTCACAAAGCCCGCTTCTTTAAGCGCTGGTTTTAAGGTTTCGTCTGACTCGATCAATGCACGGGTGATACCGTGGCGAATCGCGCCCGCTTGACCATTGATACCGCCACCTTTTACAGTCACATAAATATCATATTTGCTAGCGGCATCCAGTAATTCTAAAGGTTGACGAACAACCATTACTGATGTTTCACGACCAAAGTATTGATCAAGTGGTTTACCGTTGACGACGATGTTACCTGTACCCGCAGATAAGAACACACGAGCTGTTGAAGTTTTACGACGACCTGTACCGTAATTGCGTTCCATGTGTTACTCCTTAGATATCTAATACTTGAGGTTGTTGAGCAGTATGAGGATGCTCAGTACCTGAGTAAACTTTTAACTTTTTAATCATCGCATAGCCCAATGGACCTTTTGGCAACATACCTTTAACGGCTTTGTTAAGTACGTCAGCGGGTTTGTGTGCGATAAGTTTGGTAAAGTTAGTCTCTTTGATACCACCTGGGTAACCGGTGTGACGGTAGTATTTTTTGTCTTGCGCTTTTTTACCAGTCACAGCAACTTTCTCAGCATTAATCACAACGATATAATCGCCTGTGTCAACGTGAGGGGTGTAAGAAGGCTTATGCTTGCCACGTAAGCGTGATGCGATTTCGCTCGCCAAGCGACCTAATGTTTTACCTTCAGCGTCGACGATGTACCAATCGTGTGTCACTTCATGTGGTTTAGCACTGATAGTTTTCATGTTTAAAAACCTTTTTGAGTTAATAGTTGAGAGTGAGTGTCTGGGAAACGAGGGCTCTCAAAATTACGAACGCATATTATAGGGATTAAGATAGTGACTTGCAATACAAGTCAAGCATTTTTAAAAAATAAACTTGCAAAAAATAGGCAACTAAAATTGCCTATTTATATCAATCGGCGTATGCGTGCACAATCAGACATTAAATCTAAAGTGCATCACATCGCCATCTTGCACGATGTAGGTTTTACCTTCGAGGCGAGATTTACCTGCCGCTGCCGCGCCTTTTTCACCGTTATATTCAATAAAATCATCAAACGCAATCACTTCGGCACGGATAAAACCACGCTCAAAGTCGGTATGAATCACGCCTGCTGCTTCAGGGGCAGTCGCACCGACTTTGACCGTCCAAGCGCGCACTTCTTTGACCCCTGCAGTAAAATACGTTTGCATATTAAGCAGCTCGTAACCTGCGCGAATCACACGGTCAAGCCCTGCTTCAGTCATACCCATACTTTCTAAAAACTCTTGTTTTTCATCGTCATCCAGCTGGGCGATTTCTGATTCGATTTGGTTGCATAGGGCGACGACCAACGCATCATCTTTTGCCGCAAATTCCCGTACTTGGTCAAGATAAGGATTGTTGTCAAAGCCATCCTCGCTCACGTTAGCAATATACATCGTCGGTTTTAGGGTAATTAAACCATAGCTACGGATGATTTTTTTCTCATCCTCATCCAGATTTGCCATGCGCGCAGGCTTACCATCGGCTAAAAATGGCTCAATTTTGTTAAACACATCCAGCATGGCTTTGGCGTCTTTATCACCGCCTTTGGCTTTTTTACCCACATTGATAATCGCACGGCTCACTGCTTCAAGGTCAGCTAGGGCAAGTTCGGTATTGATAGTTTCGATATCGGATAATGGGTTGACGCGTCCATCGACATGAATCACGTTGTCATCATCAAAGCAGCGTACCACATGGGCAATCGCATCGGTTTCACGGATATTGGCTAAGAACTGATTACCCATGCCTTCGCCTTTGGATGCGCCTGCCACTAGACCTGCGATATCCACAAATTCCATTGAGGTGGGCACAACGCGCTCAGGTTTGACGATATCGGCAAGTTGTTTGAGACGTGGGTCGGGTACAGGCACAATCCCAGTATTGGGATCTTTGGTACAAAACGGGAAGTTTTCTGCCGCAATCCCAGCTTTGGTCAATGCGTTAAACAGGGTTGATTTACCAACATTTGGCAGTCCGACGATACCACAATTAAAGCCCATACAATGCTCACTAAATAAAGGGTTAGTTAAATTGGTTGCATTATAACAACTTAGTCATCAGAATTCGACAGGCGATTGACGCATCAAAAAACTGAACCATCAAAAATTTAACCCATCAAAAATTTAACCCATCAAAAATTTGTAGCATGATATAACCTAAAAAAATTCAAACTGAGCGATTGGGCAGATTGTTGCCATGCTATTGCGAGCGTCTCGAGTTGTCATGAAATTGTCATAATGGAGCGTCAAGCTATGCTATAATGAGCGGTTTGATAATGATTTGTGTCTGATTGCGGTGAGGGTTATCGTATACTGCACAACATTGATAATTATTTCATTTTTATAGGAATGTTTTGAGTGACAGTCTCTGCTTTTTTATCGCATCAGCCTAGAAAACGTTTTGGGCAAAATTTCTTACATGATCAGGTGATTATTGGGAGAATTATTGACAGTATTCATGCAGGTCGCGATGATTTGATGGTTGAAATTGGTCCAGGCATGGGCGCGATTACTGAGCCGCTACTCAAGGAAGTCAATCGCTTGACCGTTGTCGAGCTTGATACCGATTTGGCAGACAGCTTGCGCATTCGTATTGGCGCCAATAGCAATGATGGCTTAACCATTGTCAAAGCCAATGCCATGGAAGTGGATTACCGTGCGCTATTCCAGCAAATCATTGGCGATAACCCTAATGCTGCGCCTGACAAAAAAATGCGCATTGTCGGTAACTTGCCATACAATATTTCTACGCCGTTATTGTTTCATTTATTAAGTTTTGCCGATGTCATTGAAGACATGCATTTTATGCTACAAAAGGAAGTGGTTGATCGCATCACCGCAGTGGTAGATAGCCGAGAATACGGTCGCTTATCCGTCATGATACAGTATTATTGTGAAACTGATTATTTACTGACGGTACCAAATGAGGCATTTAACCCCCCACCCAAAGTGACGAGTGCGGTATTTCGACTCAGACCTTATCAACAAAAACCGATTGTGGCTGACGATGAAAAGCTGTTTGCCCTTGTGGTGCGTGAGGCATTTAATCATCGCCGTAAAACACTGCGGGCGATTTTTAAAAAATCGCCGATTTTGCCTGCGGTCACAGAACACCAGCTTGTGGCGTGGGGACTTAATCCCCTGGCGCGTCCCGAAACGTTATCAGTGCAGGATTTTGTGACTTTAGCAAACGGTATCGCGGCAAACGGCATCGCGGCAAACGACATTGCGGCAAATGGTTAATTTTTTTGTAGCTGTTTAAAATTTTACTTTCAAGATGTTATGAGGTGTTATGGGTTTTCGACATCAATATGTCATTGGCGATATTCAAGGCTGTTATGCCGATTTGCAGGCACTGCTCAAGCAAATTGGGTTTGATGAACAGCAAGACAAATTATGGTTTGTCGGCGATATCGTTGCACGCGGTGAAGACTCGCTGAGCGCGCTGCGTCTGGTAAAACGTCTTTGCCAAGCCGGTGCTGCCGAAATGGTGTTGGGCAATCATGATATTAACTTAATCGCGGTATGGCGTGGTGTCATAAAGATCAAAAAAAAGGATAGAACCCAAGCGATTTTTGACGCCCCAGATTGTGATGAATTACTCAATTGGCTTCGTCGCCAGCCGCTGCTTGTCTATCCCAATGATAAAACCGTGATGGTGCATGCAGGCATCCCGCCAAACTGGAGTATCACCCAAGCAGCCATGCATGCGTCAGAATTGCAAACTCAGCTACGAAGTAGCTTATGGCAACTCGATAGACTGCTGCCAAACCTGTATAGCGATACCGCTGTTCCTTGGTCAAATATGCTGACAGGCTACGCGCGTATGCGGGCGATTTGCAATTATTTTACCCGTATGCGCCTGTGCCAAATGGACGGGACGCTAGAGTTTAGCTTTAAATCCAGTCTAGATGATAAAATGCCAGAGGGGTTTCGTCCGTGGTTTGAATGGCAAGTGCCGCGCGAACGTAAAATCTTATTTGGTCACTGGGCGGCGCTAAAAGCCAAAGTGGATTTGGCAAATGCCAGAGCCACGGACGCAGGCTGTGTGTGGGGCGGTAGTATGATGGCATACCGCCTAGAAGATGAGCAGGTTACCTGTCAAACTTGTAAAGCAAAATAACCTTTGTAAACCAAAATGACCCTAGAGTTACCGAGCGAGCTGCAGCAGCTGCACAAACGCTTTGGGCAAACGGGTAGGGCGAACTTGGGTTTGCCCTTTTTCATCTTTACTAGTAGCCACGCATACAATACTTATCTCGGCTTGGCTTAACAGCTGCTGGTGGCTATCATAAATCCGCTGCTCAAGCTGTAATGACGCAGATTTGCAGTCTGCCGTCTCAATCACAACGGTGACTTCGCTATCAAGCAGAATCGGACGCAAATAGCGGATGTTGGCTTGGCTCACGACAAATTGGATATCAGCTTTGCCACTATCGCTATGGTGAGTAACGTGACTTGCAGCCTCGGCTGAATGCGCTTGATAAAAATAACTGGTCATCCCCAATGCACGTAACCAATCACGACGACAACGCTCAAACAGCTTTAAATGATTGGCGTGATATACAATCCCGCCTGCATCGCTATCTTCCAAATAAATACGGTATTGGGTGGCATAAACAGGCTGAGTACTTGATTGAGTGTGGGGCTGATTCTGAAGCTGGGTCACGTGCTATCCTTAGGTTAATAATATTAACAATAAGTCAGTAATTTTTAAAAACGACAAAGTGATAGCATAAAAAAAAGAATGGCGTTAAACCATTCTTTTTTGAAAATGTGTAGTTTTTTATACCTACGCTCATCAAGTTAATTGACGATGATTGACTTTGTCTAATTTTAACGCCTCCAAATAACTGCGAATATGGGTGACGTAATCTAAGCACTGCACGTAACGGCTATTGCTTTGACTGTTGACTTTTAAATACTGATACACGGCTGCCCAATTGTTGCCATCAATACCGCGCTTTTGCAAAATCTGCTGGATATCTTTAATCGCTTGTGGACCCATATTGTAAGCCGCTAGGGTAAACCATACCCGATCTGATGCTGGCACTTGGGCAAATTCATGTTGCAGCTGACTGAGATACTTAGCGCCCCCTTGTATGCTCTGCGTGGGGTCAGTTCGATTAGCAACGCCCATCGCATTGGCAGTGGCATTGGTCAACATCATGATACCCCGCACACCCGTTGGCGAAGTGGCTTCTGCATCCAGATGCGATTCTTGGTACCCCATTGCCACAAGCAGTTCCCAATCAAGACGGTATTTGTTTGCTGTCTGCTTAAAAGATGGTTCATAAATGGGCAACACGCGTGTCATGGTATCGGCAAAATGTTGTTGATTAAACGGCTCTGCCAATGGTGTTTGACTATAAAACGTGGCTAAATGTTGGTTACGGGTGAGTGATTGACCGCCACACAGGAAGTTTTTTACATCATTGTTGAGTTTGACATCATTGGGGTTTAGCTGTATGGCAACATGTTCGTTGAGACCCTGCTTTGATAAATAATCTTTGTCACAGCTTAGACTGAGCGATGATAACGCAGTTGCATTTTGATAATCCGACCCATTGGTCAAGGCGACATCGGCTTTGCCCGTTTTGACAGCCGCCATCGCGTCCGCATCATTGGCAAACACTTGTGTGCTCATGGTAACATCCAATCGCTTGGCATAATGGCGCATGACATCATACCCAAAACCGTGCTCAAAACCATCTTGAGCAAAATAGGTGGTATTACCATTGACAGTGGCAATACGCAGCTGCTTTTGAGATAGGATACTATCAAAAGTCGCCATTTTCGGTGCCGCAACCACGCTAGTAGGCGAGGCAAGGGTATTAGCATTGCCATTAGCGACTTTGTCAATAACGCCTATCTGGGTTGCAACATAAGCTAAGGGCAAACCAACCCCCATCACAGCTGCCAGCTTTTTACTGGCACTCAACCATTTTAGCGGCTTGATAAAGCGCTCAATAAGACTAGCGGACGGATTAGCCAGTTGCGCCAAATCTTGCACACGGCTAGATACCGCTGGCATGCGCGACTGCACAATTTTTGGCGACATCCCCCCACCCAAACAGGGCTTGAATTGAATCGGGAAGAATTGCAAGCGTTTAAATTGGGTCGCGTATTTACTAAAGCGTAATAAAGGGTGTTGAAACGGGTATAAAGTTAAAGGGCTTAAAAATGCTTTGACCGACATCGAAATCGACGCAGGATAGGTCAAAGCCAAATCATCACAATACTCAAATGATGAGTTTAGCGGCATGTGTCACTCCACGGTGCACATACGTTAGATACGTTAAATTAATAAAAAACAACTATGCCAAATGAAAACATTTTATGAAACTAAGAACCGAATCGATAGTCAAGCCAAGTACCTGTCAAACCTAGTGGCAGTTAACTAAGTGCAAATCAGCCAAGCCACATAAGTACATGGCTTAATCCAACTATCTAACTCTATCCTAAATCTAGCCAAAAAAGCTTCCATCCAAAATAGGTCGTTATTAACTTAACGCTAAAAAAAGAGCCAAACAGGTTGGCTCCCCTTATACCTAGGACGGTGATAAATCCCTATCCATCGTAGAGAACTATCGAAATAAATAATAATCAAGTACAACCCGTAAAAGGGTTAAAATTTTTGTAAGTACTGGCAAATTAAAAATTGTTTAATAAGCCCAAGCACTTACCTAAAGAATTTAACGTAGGGTAACGTATGGCACGCATAAAATAAATAAACAATAACAATATTTACTGCATGGCAATACAGTTAGTTATATGAAACAATGGGGGTATTGTAGTGAAATTAAAGTTACGCGTCATGTGGTTGACGGTAACGAAAGGCAAATTTATGATAAAAAGCGTAAAAAACCCGCTAAAATGCAATTAACGGGTAATAATTAGTCAATAAATTGCCCGATTTTACACGGGATTATCGATATCGACAAAATCAACGGTCAAAGCAAGATTTTCTTTGACATAATTCCCCAATGCAAGCACACCACCTCGCTCAGTGGCATGATGTCCACAGGCAAAATACTCAATACCCAGCTCACGGGCTATGTGAGTGGTTCGCTCTGATACTTCACCCGAGATATAGGCTTGACAACCCATTTGCGCCGCTTGCTCAATCATATCCTGTGCGCCACCCGTACACAGACCGATGCGCGAAATGACTTGATTACCACCGGATAAATGTAGGGGCTGACGGCTTAAGGTAGTCGATAGTTTGTTGGTGAGCGCTGCAATCGACAACGGCGCTGCTAAATCCACGATATTACCAATCGGGTGTTTTTCGTCAGGGTATAGCGGCGACAAATCACTCCAACCCAGCGCTAACGCTAATTGGGCGTTATTGCCCAATTGGGGATGGGCGTCTAACGGTAAATGATAAGCAAGTAAGGAAATGCCGTGTTGCATCAACAAACGAATACGCTTGCCTTTCATGCCAATTAAAGGCGCAGGTTCCCCTTTCCAAAAATAGCCATGATGCACCAAAATCGCTTGGGCGTTGTGCGCAATCGCTTGTTCAATCAATGCCTCAGAGGCTGTGACACCGGTGAGGATGTGCTGTATCGGCTGTCCACCATCCACTTGCAGACCATTGGGACAATAATCTTGAAATTCATTAATTTTTAATAGCTCATTTAACCGATGAGCCAATTGAGTCGGACTCATTGAGGTTGCGGGTTGGTTCATTGTAGTTTCCGAAAAAGTCATCATATTTCTATCGTGTTCAGTGTTTCATCAATTATTTTGGTAGCTTGCTTGCCGTGTCATTTGGGGTGATATTGTCGACCGCCTTTTGCACCACTTTTTCTTTAATTGCCTGTTTTTTCTCTGCAATTTCTTCATCGGTCAGTTTTTCCGTATGACTGATATTGTCGATATGGGGCGTAGTAGCATGCGGATGTTCTTCTGGCTGTGATGTCAGGGCAGTTTTATGTCCTTTATTATTTTTACCATCGTTTGCAATCGGTTTATCATCATAGATAATATTACCATCGCTATCGATGAGCGCATAGTTCATCGGCTGTTTACGTGGGATAAAAAAGTCAGAGGGTTGGGTCATCAAATGCGAGGCGACCAATTCAAATAAGAATTTCCACTCAAAGACTTTCACATTACGAGCGCGTAGGGCGGTCATTAAGGCGAGTGAAAAACTCACCAACAAGTTAATCATACCGATGACCATCACCCCAAATAGACTGACCAAAATAATACCGATTTCTGGAAATTCGCCCGTGTTGGCATAAATGTTAAAAATTCCGTGAATAAAGTTGGCAGACGCAAAGGCAATATGGCGAATATCAAGCGGTAAGCCAAAAATATAACCGATGGTCGCCGTGCTACCCAAAAAGCAACCGAATAAAAAGTTACTCATAATCGCACCCAGATTGCGCTCGATAAAATCGCTAAAACGCAATAACGTGACAGGTGTCATCATCCGTTTGAGGGTAGGATGGTTGCGGATACGCTCACCAATTTTGTTGTGTACCGCAAGATTATCGTAATAGCCTGCAATCAATCCTGAAATATACAAATACACCCCAGCAATCGCGGCATGAAAGATAGCAAGCGAGGTAAACGGGTTAAGATCATGCAGCAAGTGCTCTGCGCTAGCTTCCGATGTTAACGGACGACCCAGTCCATACAGCCACAGGGACGAAATCAGTAGCGCAATCGGCATTGCAATTGAAATATTACCCATAATGGCAATAAACTGGGTGCGCATGATATCAACGACCAATTCTGTCAATTTGGTAAATCGTGCCGCTTTGCGTCCTTTTACCTCTGAGATGGTTGAAGCAATCGCGGCAGCCGTCATGGCAGGCTGTTTGGTTGCCACTGTACCACCAATGATATGAATTGCCACAAAGCCAAGACCATAAATCATACTGTTTAAAAAAGCCACGCCAAACGGTGCCAAGGGTAGGGATTTCCCTAGGATTTTAAGGGTCGCCATAAAGCCGATGAGTAAACCACCCAATGCCGCTTTTTTATACATACGGCGATAGCCCGCTTTATCGGTACTGATATAATGCTCGCCGACCTTACTGGCAGTCTCAGTCACACGGCGCGACAAGAGCGCGGTATTGATGCCAAATAAATATCTAAAACTACTGCGGTGGTATGAATCTTCATACAACGTGTTAATGAGCTCTATGATGGTTTTTTTCTTGATATGATCGTTGTCCGATAGCAGTGACACCAACAATTCAAGACGCTGCAAGCTTTGCTCAAGGCGCACCAACATATTGGTGGTACGCACGGTAATACCGGTTCGATGAATACGGCGACGGATGTTTTGCATCATGGTGCGGGCTTGGTCGGTCAACACTAAAATTTGACTGCTATCCACCTCAGGCTGTGGCATCGCTTGCTCATCCCCTGGCTGCATGCTGAGCTGGTATTGACTGACAAATTCAGCGACTTCGCGATTGAGTGCAATAAAAGTATCTTGATTGTCAATCGGATTGGGAAATGCCTTTATTAAATCGGCATTGAGCCCGATGCCGTTGATACGCGCAGTTAAAATAGTAATGGCTTTGAGCACATTGGCTTCAAGCGCTTGCACCAATGCTTCTTTGCCTGCGGGTACTTTAAGAATAAGTATCAGTTCAATCCACCAGCGCTCATGGATTAAGCGCACCCAGTAGCGAGTTTTTGGAGTGGCAAAAAACGCATTAAATAAGCCAATCAAATCGCGGTCATCGGGTACAGAGGGTAATAGCTTTTCACCGACCAAATCAAAAAATTGCGAAGTAAAGCCAGCGTCTGACAAGATACCCAAATCCGTGTATAGCGACACCTGACGATAACGATTAATCAAGGTAAGCATAAACACACAAAACCCTTCTGCCCACACACGATTGCCGCGCAATAGTCGAACGAATAGTGCCATCTGTTCATTGGCGGTCGTAGCATCATTTGCACGGTTACGCAGGGTATCTAGCAGTTGTTTAAATAGCGCAACTTGCGGAAAATCACGCAGCGCATTGATTTCGTTTAAAATAGTAGTTAAACGCGCTTCTAAGGTTGGCATCACCTTTAATTGGTCTGCCATATCCGCCGCATCATAATGATGTTGGGCATTGGGTAACGTATCTTGATTATTAGGTTGCGATAAATTCGTCAAACTAACCTCGAAGTAAACAGAAAATTGAATCGTTTTTTTAAATAGGGTGAATCACAACTATAAGAAAAAATACGAAAATAGATATCTTAAGATGAAAATTTAATCGACTCATCAAAAAAAATCCATCATTTATTTGCAACAAAAATCTTATGGGCTGAGGTTTTAAAGACAGTAAGGGATAAAATAACGCTACGTGTTACCGCATTTATGTATTCGAGAAAACAACCTGACTGATTATCCTAATTGATTATCTAGCCGCAGCGATTATACTATGGTTACTCTGTTGACTGATTTTTTTCTATGCCATCGACTATAACCACCCAATCAAAAAACACCAAACAACCCAATACCGAATCAAAACCCAATGAGGTAACCCAATATTACTATCCAGACCCTGTCAGCCAGCAGGTGATACAGCAGTGGCTGTTTATGGATTTACTGCCGTGGCAACAGCCAACTTGGCAGTATCTGACCACCCATCTACACGCCTTGCCGCACGCGATGTTGTTTGCAGGCAATGCTGGGACGGGGAAACGCGCCTTTGTGTATCGGTTTGTCGCATGGGCTTTTTGTGAAAATCAACGAAACAATGCACAAAGTATCACAACTGCCTGTGGGCAATGCCAAAGTTGCCAATGGCTGATTGCCAATACCCACCCCGATCTTTATCAAATTCCCACACCCACCGTGGCGCGTGACGCGTCGCCTAAATCTAAAGCAAATAATACCCTGATGGCGCAAGCTCCAACCCATCAGTCAGGTTATAGCATCAAGATTGACGAAATTCGGGAATTACAGCCGTTTGTCACGCAGTCGAGTGGCGGATTAAGAATCGTGGTTATTCACCAAGCGGATGCGATGACCCTAGCAGCCAGTAACGCGCTTCTTAAGACCTTAGAAGAGCCTGCCGAAAATGTGTTGATGCTGTTAATTAGCGATAGTCCTTCGCAGCTACTGCCAACGATTCGCTCGCGGCTACAGGCATTTTCGGTAAGCCATGTCACCCCCGTTCAGTCAATGCAAGCGATGCAGCAGTTATTGCCAAATACCGATACTGCAACGCTACAACAAGTGAGTGAATTGTCTGGTTATGCGCCCTTTTTGGCACTGCAAATGTTACACAGCGAATGGTATCAACACCGCCAAACTTGGATAAACAGCTTTCAAGCGGTTCGTAGCGGGCAACGTACGCCTGTACAAGCCAGCAATTATTGGCAAAAAACGCTGACATTGACGGACTTTTTATACCTGTCGCAAGCCTTGTTAGTGCCGTTGGGGCAATTTGCCGTCGATATTTCAGCGTCATCCAGTGACTTAGATTTTGGCAAGCTGCAGCCAGCACCGACATTAAAGCAAATTAGCCAGTTACAACAGGTCATCGATCAAATCTGGCAAGATAGACAGCAACATATCCAAGATAAGTTATGCTATGATAAAATTTTTAGCACCATGCTTGATTGCTAATCTATTAAATTACCTATATTACCCAATTATCTATATTATTTATCATTCACCATGCGTTGGTAACCCCATGCGTTAGTAAAAGGAACAGTGATTATGGCAATGCCATCTCGTGGCGGTATCACCACCATTAACTATGATACGATCGAAAAATTGTATGCTAGCTATCTGCCTTTTATTGAAAACGGTGCGTTATTTATTCCTACTAACCAGCAGCAACAATTAGGCAGTCAAACCTTTGTGGCAATCACTTTGCCAAATTCGAGTGAGAGAATGCCGCTACATGGTAAAGTGGTGTGGGTCAACCACCGTGCACAAGCACAGCGCCCCGCAGGCTATGCGTTACAGCTTGGCAAAGATGAAGCAGGTTTACGCATCAAAAACGAAGTCGACCGCCTCCTAGCAGGTCATATCAGCTCCGATAAACCCACCTTTACACTATAAATTTTGCAAACTGTTGAACCTTTGGCAGTTTTAGCAGATGATTGTTAAAGGTGAGCGATTGTTAAAGGTGAGCGGATGCTTAATCACGTAAGTCGCTAGCTTTTCTTCTTCTATCGCGCAATGGTTAATCATCACTCTGTATCTTGATGCATTTCTCATTTTTAGCCCGTTTTTTGTGCATTTTTTCATTGACAAAAAATGAGACGCAATTATAGTCAATCCTTGTGTCAAATTACTTGTATAAAATAGCTTTCAGGCGTAAAATATACCACTATTTTTGCTTTGTTCCTAAGAATGGCATGTCACAATCGTTAACGCAACCGTCTTTTGATCTAACTACAAAAGAGCTAGCCGCAAAAGATGTAACCGCAAGCCTGCCCGTCATCACCATTGATGGCTCAAGTGGTGCAGGTAAAGGTACATTGACGGCAAGACTGGCAAAGCTGCTGGATTATCAAATTTTGGATTCAGGGGCGCTGTATCGGATTGTGGGGCTTGCAGCCCACCAAGCGGGTTTGTTAACGAACAGCATTGATGAAACTGCGCTAGCTGATTTAACCCAATCGTTGAAAATTGAGTTTGCAGCCGCAAAAGCGGGTTCTGAGCATGTGACAGTGCTCGTGAATGCCAACGATGTGAGCGAAGTGATTCGCACCGAAGAAGTGGGTAACTTTGCGTCAAAAGTCGCGGTATTCCCGAAGGTACGTCAAGCGCTATTAGAGTTACAAAAAAATATGGCAACGTCGCAAGGCAACCCAAAAAAGGGCTTGATTGCAGACGGGCGTGATATGGGAACAGTGGTTTTTCCCGATGCGCCGCTTAAAGTTTATTTGGTCGCATCCTCTGAGGCACGAGCCGAGCGCCGTGTCAGTCAGTTAACCCATGCTGGCAAACAGGCAGATTTTGACGAAATTTTGGCACAAATTATTGCCCGTGATGAGCGTGATAGTACACGCAGTGCCTCACCGGCTAAGCCTGCCGATGATGCGATAGTGATTGATAGCTCAGCCATCGATGCTGAGCAAGTGTTTAACCAAGTTTGGCAATTATGCCTTGAACGTGGTTTAATAATTAATTAACTGTTTTTAAAAGTTTTATCGATTTTTTATAGGCACTAAAACCAGCCTTATGTTTATAAAAAATCTTAATTTGAACCGTACTGTGCTGGACAGGCTACGGCTATACAAAGGTAAATTTTATGATGGAATCATTTGCTGAACTGTTTGAAGCAAGCCAAGTACTTGACGTAGAGCGCGGTGCAGTTATCTCAGGTACCGTAGTTGCCATTGATAGCGACTGGATTACCGTAGACACGGGTCTAAAATCAGAAGGTATCGTTGCACGTTCAGAATTTTTGAATGAACAAGGCGAGCTTGAAGTAGCAGTTGGCGACCAAGTTCAAGTCGTTGTAGATGCGGTTGACAATGGCATGGGTCAAACCCTATTGTCACGTGAAAAAGCAAAACGTGCTGAAACTTGGAACGTACTTGAAAAACTTTATGAGAACAATGAGATCGTAACCGGTCTTATCTCTGGTAAAGTTAAAGGTGGTTTCACGGTTGATATCGGTTCAGTACGTGCGTTCTTACCAGGTTCATTGGTGGACACTCGCCCAGTACGCGACACGGCGCACTTAGAAGGCAAAGAGCTAGAATTTAAAATCATCAAACTGGATCAAAAACGCAACAACGTCGTTGTTAGCCGCCGCGCTGTGATGGAATCTGAAAACTCAGCAGAGCGCGAAGCACTACTATCTAACCTTGAAGAAGGTCAAGAAGTGGTCGGCGTGGTGAAAAACTTGACTGATTACGGTGCATTCGTAGACCTAGGTGGTATCGATGGTCTATTACACATCACAGATATGGCATGGCGCCGTATCAAGCACCCATCAGAAGTGGTTGAAGTGGGTCAAGAATTAAAAGTTAAAGTATTAAAATTTGACCGCGAACGTAACCGTGTCAGCTTAGGTCTAAAACAATTAGGCACTGACCCATGGCAAGACGTTCTTAACAACTATCCAAAAGGTACTAACGTTAAAGCACGTGTAACTAACCTGACTGATTATGGTTGTTTTGCTGAAATCGCTGATGGTATCGAAGGCTTGGTACACGTTTCTGAAATGGATCATACCAACAAAAACATCCATCCTTCAAAAGTGGTACAAATCGGTGACGAAATCATGGTTCAAATCCTTGATATCGATGAAGATCGTCGTCGTATCAGCCTAGGTATCAAACAAACCATGCCAAACCCATGGGAAGAGTTTGATAAGAACCACCAAAAAGGCGACAAAGTATCTGGTACTATCAAATCAATCACTGACTTCGGTATCTTTATCGGTCTAGAAGGTGGTATTGATGGTCTAGTTCACTTATCAGACCTTTCTTGGACTGAAAGCGGTGAAGAAGCGATTCGTAACTACAATAAAGGTGATACCGTTGAAGCGGTCATCTTGTCTGTAGACGCAGAAGCTAACCGTATCAGCTTAGGTATCAAACAACTTAACAGCGACCCATTCAACGAATACCTAGTATCAAATGATCGTGGTGCGGTAGTGAAAGGGGTAGTGACTGACGTTGATGCCAAAGGCGCTAAAGTAAAACTAGCTGATGATGTAGAAGGCTACTTACGTGCTTCAGAAATCCAACAAGACAAAGTAGACGATGCGACCACTGTACTGAATGTCGGTGATGAAGTTGAAGCGAAAATTGTCAGCGTAGATCGCAAAACTCGCGGTATCAACCTATCAGTTCGTGCAAAAGACGAAGCAGAGCAACGTGATGCTATCAAAGCATTAAGTTCAAATGCAGCTGCTGATACCCAACCAAAAACCATTGGTGACTTAATCAAAGAGCAACAACAAAATCAATAATCGGTTTTGTGAGCGATAAAAAAAGCGACTAACTTAGTCGCTTTTTTTATTTTCAGCTTTTAGGTAACAAAATGGCTATTTAGGGTAAAAAAAGCCGACGAATTTAAGGTGGTTTTGTTATAATATGCGAAGAAAAGTAATAAAATGTAATTTTTCATTATTATGATTGTTGATAGATTGCTGGATGAAATTGGACTGTAACGAAGTTTTTAAAACCATCATTCTGTAATTTAGACTATGACAGTTACGTTTAGCGTGTTAGGGGTAGTATGGAAAAAGTGTTAAACAAATCTGATTTGATCGCTAGATTATCAAGTGAATGTGAGAATATACCAGAAAAAACCATTGAGGATGCCACCAAGCAAATCATTGATTTGATGGTTGATACCTTATCTCAAAACGGACGTGTCGAAGTACGCGGTTTTGGTAGTTTTAGTTTGCATCATCGTGAGCCACGTGTGGCGCGCAACCCTAAAACAGGCGAGAAAGTTACCGTAAAAGCAACGGCGATACCCCATTTTAAACCTGGCAAAGCATTGCGAGAGGCAGTCAATCATCATCGTTAGTTGCGGTTTTTGAGTCATTTAACGTTGTTGAACTTACGCTATGGTTTAATATATGATTGATCAAAAAAGAGTGGACAAAAAATCCACTCTTTTTTTTGAATTATCTGTAATAATAGTGGCATTCAAAAATGTAGATTAATTAAAAATAACCAAGGAGAAAACTATGCGTTATCTGTTAGCGATTTTGTTGTTCGTGGTCGTTGGTTATTCATTGATGCTAGTATTGGTGAATAACAACCAAGTCGAAGTAAATTTACTGTTTAGCCAAGTGCCACAAATGAGTTTGGGGTTACTGCTGATTATTAGCATCGTTTTAGGGGTCATTGCGGGGCTATTGATAGGTGTGATTTTATTTCGCGTGTTACAGATGAAACTGGAAAATCAGCGCTTATCTAAAGAGCTAAAGCAAACCCAAGAAAAATTGATGCAAACGCAGCATAATTATGAACAGCATTTAGCGCAAACTAGCAATGCAACGATTGCCCCTACCGCAGCCAACCCTAATTTACCACCCGTACGATAAGCAATGCATACTATCGAGTTAAAAAAAGAGTCAGTTTGTTATGAATCAAGTGGCAGCACCGCAAGCAACATCACTCATCAAATCCGCCATCAAGTCACCCATTATTGTGGCATTGGATAACATGGATGACCATCAGGCATTAAGCTTGGCGGATAAACTGGACCCTACATTGTGCCGGGTGAAAGTTGGCAAAGAGCTGTTTACCAAATATGGTAGTAGCTTAGTGACATCCTTACATCAGCGTGATTTTGAGGTGTTTTTGGATTTAAAATTTCATGATATCCCCAACACCACCGCGCAGGCGGTCTTAGCAGCGGCTGATTTGGGGGTGTGGATGGTCAATGTACATGCCAGTTCGGGGCGTACCGCCATGCAAACGGTGAAAGCGCGTTTATCAGCGCAAAACTACCAAACCTTAGTGATTGCGGTGACGGTGCTGACCTCTATGTCACAGCAAGATTTGGCTGAAGTGGGCATCACCGACTCGGTAGAAAATCATGTCAAGCGACTAGCATTATTGACTCAGCAATCTGGGCTTGATGGGGTGGTTTGCTCTGCACAAGAAGCCAATATGCTTAAACAGCTTTGCGGCAAAAATTTTCTGTTAGTCACGCCAGGTATCAGACTACCAGAAGACGCCAGTAATGATCAAACGCGGATTTGCACGCCCAAAGACGCCATAGCAAATGGGTCTGATTATTTGGTCATTGGGCGGTCAATCACGGCGGCAGCGGATCCCACCGCAAAACTGCACCATATCTTGGATACGTTAAAATAATCCATCTCGAGTCATGTATGCCAGTACGTTTTCAAGTGTTAAGTGATTTACATATTGATAGCTATGCAAGAAGGGATTTGCCCATTGGTGAAATCCCTTACGCAAACGCCGATGCTATTTTAGTAGCGGGCGACACATCCAATGGGCTTTTGGGCATCGAATGGCTCATTGGCGAATCAAAGCGACTTGAGAAACCAATTTTTGTGATTGTGGGCAATCATGAGTATTTTGGTCATAATATTCTTGAGTTAGATGCCCAAATAAAGGCATTGACGCAAGATACGCAAGTGCATTTTTTACAATGCACGAGCGTTGAATTTATGGGTGTCAGAATTATTGGTACAACGCTTTGGACGGATTATCACTATCAACCACAAGAAAATACGTTAGAGATTGCTCAGCAGTTTATGCGCGATTATCGCGAGATTTATTATGATAACCGACTGTTAACGCCCCAAGATACTGTAGCTATTCATGAGCGGCAGCGGGCATGGTTGCAAAACGCCTTAAAACAAAGTAAAAAAGATGCTATGCCCACCGTGGTCATGACACATCATAGCATCAGCCCATTATCTATCGCGCCAAAATATGCCAATTTTCCCAGTAATGCGGGATTTGTCGTTGATTTGAGCGAATGGTTACAGCGCGATTTTGCGCCTGATATTTGGCTGCATGGACATACCCATGAAGCGTTTGATTATCAGCAAGGTCATACACGTGTTATTGTCAATCCCAGAGCCTACCCCAATGAAATCAGTAGTACGGGGGTAGTTTTTGACTGGCATAAAGTCATTGAAGTCATGGTATGATTGGCGCGTTTGCCGCAGTAACATCCCATTTAATCGCTTAAATTTTTGACCTCATCAATTTATAGTATCAATTTATGGTGCAAAGATAAAAAGATATAAGGAATGCGTAGTTAAATGTCTAATTCAATCAACACCATGCCTGCTCATTTACCGCCCAGTATGATTGACTCGGTCAAGCTACTGCCAAAAAATGAGCGACTAATACTATTTACCCGCCATTCATTGCGCGAGATGTCAGATAAAAATGGCTTTGCCAGTTATGCTCTGCCACTAACACCAAAAGGCAGAGTGTTGGCGGAGTCTTGGGGACGTTGGTTGGCTGCCAACTTAGATTACTCGATGGATGTAGATAGCATCAGTAGCCCGATACAACGTTGTATTGATACCGCGATTTTAATGCAAGCAGGGGCTGGCATCTCTAGAAATGTGTCGCACCAATCGCTGTTGGTAGAGCCAGGTAGTTTGGTCGTTGACCATGAAGAAGTGAGTAAGGTATTCAAACAAATTGGTGCGCTCAATTTTATCAATCGTTTTTTGGCGGGCGACATGGCAGGGATTAAAGCGCCACATAAAGGCGGTTTGGATTTATTAGCGCTTTTATTTCAGCATCAGCCAAAGCACGGGCATTTATTATTGGCGGTTAGTCATGATACGCTGTTGTCAGCGTTTTTAGCGGTGATGATGGGCGTGGGTGAAATTAGCTGGGATGACTGGCCAAAAATGATGGAAGGGGTATTTTTGTGGTTTGATGATAAACCATTTAGTGATGCAAAAGTACATTTTATTTGGCGTGGACAGTGCTATGAACGCCGATTGATTGAATTGTTAGACCCATTTTCACCCTCTTATCCGTTAAAAGACTAATCGATACCCAACAAAACAACAAAAATAAAGGTAGGACTTTATCCTACCTTTTTTGACACAGTCAACCTTTAAACATATTTATGTTTTAATCAAACATGTTTGCCTTTTAAATGATTAACCAAATTTTCAATTTGCTGCGCATGATTGCGAAGTTTATCCTCAATGCCACTAAACTGGTCTTTTAGCTTATCATCGACCTCATGAATACGCTGGGCAAACTCATTTTTTTTCATCTCAATGGCTTGCGTTTTTAACGCTTGCCATTCTGCAATCGTTTGTTTGAAGGCTTGTTGTTCACTGTTTAAACGATCTTTTATCACTTGGAAATCGCTGGTTAAATTCCCTGAAAAAGTCGCAACTTTTTTCTCAGCACGTTTGAATGCCATTTCTGTTTGCGCATGCTGAATGGTAACGTCTGGGACACGTTTTAAATCCCAAGTCAAACCGATTTTTGACAAGCCATAAATAATCCATTTGCTAGGATCATATTGCCACCATTTTACCCCATTGCGATAGTCGTATTGGAAAAAGTGATGGTAGTTATGATAGCCTTCGCCCCAAGTGAAAATCGCCAGAATCGGATTATCACGCGCGGTGTTGGTATCGGTATAAGGACGGGTACCAAACATATGGCAAAGCGAGTTGATAAAGAAAGTAAAATGATGGCTTAACACCAAGCGCAGTAGCCCTGCGAGTACTAAGGTACCTACAACATCACCCACCATCCAACCAAACAGCGCTGGCAAGCCAATATTGGCTAATAAAATCCACAGGGCATAATATTTATCTTGCGCCACTAATACAGGATCGGCTTTTAAATCTGGGATATTTTTGTAGTCATAGTGGCCGCTTGGGTAGTTTTTGAGCATCCAACCGATATGTGAGAACCAAAAGCCACGCTTGGCAGAGTAGGGGTCTTGATAGATATCATCGACATGGCGGTGGTGCAAACGGTGTCCTGCACACCAGTCAAATACTGAGCCCTGAACAGCTAAGGTGCCGCCAATCAGAAAGAACCATTTGACAATCGGATGCGCTTGGTAAGTACGATGTGACCATAAACGGTGATAACCGACAGTGATACTTAATCCATTCCAAGCCATAAAGAATGCGAAAATTGCCCAAACTTGCCAACTGACGCTATGTGTCCACAAGTAATAAGGTACAATCAATAAAGCCGCCAAAGGCGTGCTAATTAAGACAAACGCAGGGATCCAATTGATGGGCGCGTTTTCAAAAGATTGAGGTTGTGCCATAGAGATAAATGTCCTGAGGATGATCAAAATACGACATGTATTTTTTTAATCATTGACGCTATATTGTACTGAAAAAATGGAAAAAAGTGAACACATATACACTCAAATTCCCGACAATTTTGTGAAATTGATATCGATAAACTTACTGTAATATGAATGCTTTAGCCAAAAAATTCAATTAAAAATTTTAGCTACAAAGATATTTTAGACAGACGGTAAAGTTTTGGTTTGACAAATAATCCGAAAGCAAGTTTGCCCCTCGCTTGGCACATATTCTAGATTGGCATAATTGGCCTGACAAAAGGCCTGCGACAAATAAAGTCCCAGACCCGTGCCCTGATTATCAGTGGTAAAAAACGGATTAAATAAATACTGAATATTTTCTTTGGCAACGCCATGACCCGTATCTATCACATCAATATGAATAGATTTGCCAGATTCATACACTTGAAGGGTGACAAAGCCGTGGGGCTCGGTTTTGCTACTAAAACGCAGCCCGTTATTGATGAGGTTGACCAAAATCTGTGCTAGCTGATGGTTATCAAACATAAAGCCTTTATCAGTATGGCAGTGCAGAAAAATATCATGGCCGCTAAAGTTTTCTTGTATAAAATCGTTTAGCCAAGTTTTGGGTTCAATATAAACAAAATTAGGGCGCTGCTGACGAGATAATTTCAGCACATCTTCGATGATTTTATTGACCCGAATGGTTTGGTGATAAATCATCTCATATAGCAGGATATTGTCACCCGATAAGCCGCTGTCAGCCTCATTAATTTCCTCCATTAATAATTGACTGGCTTGGCTAATGGTTGCCAGTGGGTTACGAATCTCATGGGCAATACTGGCGGATAATTGCCCTAGTGACGCAAGTTTTAACTGCTGCGCACGGCTAAACTCATGGCGTAAATCTTCAATAAAAATAATGGCATATTGCTGTCTTAATTGGGTAATTCGAAGTCGCAAGTCATTAAAACTTTGATTATTAGGCTCAATGCCAACGGCTAAAGGTGTACGAGTGGTTGGTGCATCGAGCCGCACTATTAAAGTTGCTTCAGGCTCTTGGATGATGGGTGCAAGTCTTGCGGCTAATAAGGGGGAAATGTCTAGTAAATTAAAATTATCAAGGGCCTTGGGCAGATGTAGTTGTTCGAGTGCGGTATCATTGGCGATAAAAATTTCTAAATCGTGGGATAATACCACCACCCCTTGGTCAATGATTTGCACGATTTTATTGTTGATGGCATTTAGCGCATTGACTTCATTGACTTGGCGCTCAGAGAGCAGCTCAATTTGTTTAAGCCGTTTGGATAACGTATAACTTAAATAAGCCACCCCGATAAAGCTAATTGCCATCGAAGCCACGTTGTTGACTAGCGCGTAGTTAACATCGCTTTTTAGGGTTTGATAAAACTGCTGATAAATAACCAGCGTGATGGCAAAAATAGTCAGCAAAATAGCTTGGTTGGAGCGCACCAACATAAAAGATGCGGCAACTTGCACCAAAAACAGCAAAATTACTTGTAAATCATTACCACCGCTAAAATACAACAAGGTAGTGAGTACCAGTGCATCAACGGTTAGCCCGACCATCAACAGCGGATTTTTGGGATAAAAGTAATACAAAATAAATAGAGTAATACTAAAGAAAAAATAAAAAAAAGTGGGGAAAAGATTAATCAATACCCAATAATCATGCTGGGCATTTTTTAGTGCCAACATAAAACTAAAGGAAAAAAAGATAGCAATAATAATGCGGTAACCATTGTAGACGTTACCGATTTTTTTGGTTTTATCGTGGGTGCTTGGCTTATCAAATAGCGATGAAAACGCAGGATTGGTAATCATGGTTTAGGGTTGAATCAAACCGTGACGCATAGCCAAATGGGTAAGTTTGACATCACTGTCGATATTAAGCTTTTCAAAAATACGATAGCGGTAGGTATTGACTGTTTTGACACTCACAAACAACTGATCGGCGATTTGCTGTGGACTTTTGCAATTGACCACCATCATCGCCACCTGCATTTCTCGCTCACTTAGCGCATCAAATGGCGACTCTGAATTGTCAGTGAATAAAATATCAGCAAGCTGCTCGGCAACATCGGCGCTAAAATAACGCCCGCCTTGGTGGACTTTTTTGATGCCTTTAATCATCTCATCAAGCGGTGTACCTTTGGTGATATAGCCACTCACCCCTGCTTTGATGAGCATGGATGGGTAGGGCTGCTGAACCAAAGAGCTGACCGCCAAAATCTTGGTATTTTTATCGGTTTGCAGCAAGCGCTTGGTGACTTCTAACCCGCCAATGGTAGGCATATTGACATCAAGTAACACCACATCGGGTTTTAATTGTTTGGTTTTGATAATCGCGGTTTCACCATCGGCAGCTTCACCAATCACATCAATGTCAGGGCTATCTGACAGCATCCGTACGATACCCATTCGGACTAAATCATGGTCGTCAACGACCAATACTCTAATCATCATTTTTTATCTCCACCGCGCTTATCTATGCTTATCTTTATGCCAACAAAGTTTTGTATCAACAACACTTTATATAAAAAAGAGTCAGCTAAAGAAAACTCATTTTTCAAAAATAACTGTCTATCCCCAAGTTTTTATATTAGCACAGTTAGCGATTTAAGACGTGAGTTACTGTCTTAAATGTGACGAGATTTTTTATTTATGTTATGGGTAAATTTAGCTAGGCAAATTTGCGCACATGACGAAAATTCGCTTAACTTGTCCAATAGCTTTATAATAGTCAGCATTCAAACCCTTATTACTGCTAAAAAAATGCGAATCCCATTATGAGAATTAGAAAGCTGTTTAAATTTGAAAATGCCCATATCGTGCGCAATTGTAGCTCCGATCGCTGCAAGTACTCGATTCATGGGCATAGTTACCAAATCGAGCTGATTTTAGAAGCGCACCGCCTCGATCACGGGCAAATGGTGTATGATTTTGGGCTGTTAAAATCATCGATTAAAGACATCATTGATAGTTTTGATCATGCTATTTGTTTTTGGGATAAAGATGACCCCGACTATATTGACGCTTGCAAAAAATTTAGCGCGCGCTGGATTAGTTTGCCTGTTTCGCCCTCGGCAGAGCAGTTTAGCCGCGTGGTGTTTTTTTGGGCAAGAGAAATCTTAAAACAAACCCAAATGCAAAACGGCGAAACCGATGTCAAAGTGTATTCCGTCATTGCTCACGAAACAGCCACAGGTTATGCACAGTGCTTTGAAGACGATGTCGATAATGCCCAAATGGGTGCGTTGACGCTGGGTGATTTTGAATTTAGCGAGCAAGTAAAAGCCGAATGGCATGACCCCTTGATGTATGACAAATTAAAAAAAGGCGAAAAATTTGTCAATCCGACAGTGGTTTTACAAGTTGACTAAGCTGTTGTTATCTGACGGGGTTGTTGTAACGATTTTTGATTCAGGACAAACATGGGGCAGGCTGGGAAAATCGACATGAATAAAACTATCCTCTTAAAATCCGAAACCGACACCCAAGCCTTAGCTAAAGAGCTTGCCGAAATGAATGTGACCGGTAGCGTTTGGCTGTCGGGTGATTTGGGTGCGGGCAAGACCACGCTTACCCGCTATTGGCTACAGGCAATGGGTCATACAGGCGCGGTAAAAAGTCCGACTTTTACCCTGGTTGAACCTTATCGTATTACGCAGGACGATGGTACAATTAAGCCGGTTTACCATGCCGATTTATACCGCCTCAATGATCCTGAAGAATTGGAATTTATCGGCTTTTATGAATATCAAGATGAGCCAAATAGTTTGGTCATTATTGAATGGGCGAGTCGTGCAGCAGGCTATTTGACGCCGCCCAATGCCACCATTGATATCAAACGCCTGGATGATGAACAACGAGAAGTGACGATTAGTTTTGCCTGACAACCGTATTCATAAATTATCCCCACTGCTTATCAACCAAATCGCCGCTGGCGAGGTAGTGACGCGTCCTGCTTCTGTGGTCAAAGAACTGATTGAAAATGCGATCGATGCCAACGCTACTCATATTCGAATCGATATCGAACAAGGCGGGCTTGGGTTGATTCAAATTAGTGACAACGGCATGGGAATTCATCCTGATGACATGACGCTTGCCGTCACTCGCCATGCCACCAGTAAACTTGCTAATGTCAGCGAGTTGGTTGGTATTCATAGTTTAGGCTTTCGCGGCGAGGCACTAGCGAGCATTGCAGCGATATCGCATCTGACATTAACCAGTAGTCACAATGACAGCGGGATAGGGCAGCAGCTGAGCGTGAGCGGTAGTGAGGTAAGCCAAGCTACTATTCGTCCTATCGTAAAACATCGCGGCACGTGTGTCAGCGTTCGCGATTTGTACTTCAATGTGCCAGGCAGACGCTCGCACCTAAAAAGTATTGCCACAGAATTTGCCCATATTGAACAAGTCGTGCAGCGATTAGCGATTAGTTTTGCCGATGTGCAGATTGAATTATATCATCAAGACAAATTGCGTTTTAGCTTAACGCAGTCAGCCCAAGCCCCTCACCAAAATTTAGAGGGTGCTGCATTGCCTTTTTTGCCCGCGTTTAGTTTGGCGCGGCTTGAACAAGCGTTAAATTTGCCATTGGCTGACATTGCACAGCCATTTTATTTATCGCTGCAAGGTTTACAAGCACAGACAGAGGATTTAAATGCCCAAGTCACGGGGTGGTTTTTTATCGCCCATAAAAATAATCTGCCAAAACTGATTTATATCAATCATCGTCTAGTCAGTGATTTGGCGATTAGCCAAGCCATACAAAAAGTGGGTCGCAAGCTGGGGATTGGTATCGATAATTCGCTACAAATGGGCTATGCGTTGTCTTTTGAGCTGCCGGCCGAGTGGATAAATGTCAATATTCACCCAAGTAAACAACAGGTCAAAATCCAACCACTGACTAATATATTAGCTTGGTTGTCTCAGCATATGCTAGAGCAATTGCAGCCTAAAATGACGGCATTAAAAAACCTGCAACAGCAAGCTTGCTTGACAAATACTGATGACAGTAACGTCGATAAATTTCAAAATTCACCTGCGGGTGAAGCTGCATCCATTCAGTATATAAATTCTAATGAGAAACCCACTAATCAAATAACTCACGTTACCGAAAATCAGTCGATTTATCAGGTGGCGACAAAGGGTGCGGTTGATAGGTTAACGGATAGCGACTCGATACAGCTAGTGACCTTATTTGAAAACAAGCATGAATTTGAAAACCAGCATCAAACTTTTGCTTTAATTTTTTGGCAGCGATATTTTTATCTGATTGATTTACAATACCATCATATAGACAGTGATGATAAAGCCTATGTTCAAGCTTATTTGAATCAAGCTGATTTTACCCACATTGCCGATAATGCCATTCGAGTCAGTGAAACTGACATGCTACAATGGCTGCTGTCGCATTCGCATTTACCTAATTCCCAGTCATCCCAACAATCCCCAGAATAAGCTATGATAACAGCCGATAAACAAGACGTGATTTGCCTTATAGCACCTACTGCCAGCGGCAAGACAGCGTTGGCGTATGAACTCTACGAAACAGGCAAATATCGTCTTATTTCGGTAGATTCTGCCTTGATTTATCGGGATATGAATATCGGTACTGCCAAACCGACACGTGAAGAATTGGCACACTATCCGCATGCGCTCGTTGACATCATCAGTCCTGAGCAAAGCTACAGCGTTGCCCAGTTTGTAAGCGATGTGGACTATCATATCAATCTTGCGCATCAGCAAAATAAAACACCTGTGTTGGTGGGTGGTACCATGATGTACTATATGGCACTGATTCAAGGTATTAATGATATCCCAGCCACCTTGCCAGAGATTCGTCAACAAGTCACCCAACTGATTGCCGAGCAGGGGATTGAACAGCTGCATGCTTATTTAACCCAAGTAGATCCCATCCTTGGTAAGCAACTCAAAACCACAGACACCCAAAGAATTGGCAGAGCGGTCGAAATCTATCTACAAACAGGCAAGCCATTAAGCGCTTGGCAAAACCAGCCAGCTAGGGCATTGGCCGACAATCCACATCAGCATTGGCAGATTTTAGCCGTGATGCCAGATCGTGATTGGTTACACAAGCGCATCGCACTTCGGTTAGATATCATGTGGCAACAAGGCTTTTTGCAGGAAGTGATTGCCCTGCGACAACAGTATCACCTCACGGCTGATCTGCCATCCATGCGCTGCGTTGGCTACCGGCAAGCTTGGGATTTTTTAGAAAAAATACAAAATACAACAATGTTTACACAGGATAATAATGAAGAAAATTTTCATGATAATATGGCGCGTTTTTTACTAAACACGCACAGCTCCCCAATTGAAGATTATAGACAAACTATGCAAAATGAGGCATTATATGCTACAAGGCAGCTAGCAAAACGCCAATATACATGGATGCGTAAGCTGGTTAGCACACAACAATTGGTTGAGCGTTTTGATATCAGACCCTTGGCAACTATTGATCAAGCAAGAAATTTGCTAATAAAAACAAGTTAACAGCAGTGACATGCTTGGGTGATACTATTTGAGTGCTTATCTAATATGGTGATTCGACAATCCATATTAAGCTAATAAGGTATAATTAAAAATTCGTTTAAAAATATAATAATTTAACCAACTTTCTGTTTATTTCTGGGAGAAACCTATGTCAAAAGGTCAAACACTACAAGACCCTTTCTTAAACTCTTTACGTAAAGACCGTATTCCAGTGTCTATTTTTTTAGTCAATGGCATCAAACTTCAAGGTCAAATCGAATCTTTCGATCAATATGTGGTGTTACTCAAAAACACCGTCAGTCAAATGGTCTACAAACACGCCATTTCAACGGTAGTACCAGCCCGTAATCCCCGCTCAGCCACGCCAATGCCAGGGTCAAGTGGATACGGTCAATCTAGCCAAATGGGCTTTGGTCAAACAGGCGGTTTTGAGCCACAAGGCTATGGCGCAAATCGCACAGGGTTTGCTAATCGTGGGGGCTTTGGTGACCGCGGCTTTGATGGTGGTTATGACAATGACCCACGTGGCTATTCGCACGAGCGTACAGGGTTTGCCCAAGCACCGTATGATCGCAGTGGTTTTACTGACCGTGGTTTTGATAGCGGCTATGACACTATGAATTTTGAGCCTGCCAAAGATGATACTAATTTTGACGATGATGCCAACGGCAATGGTGAAGACAAGTATTAATTTTTAAATTCTAAACATGATATTACGTGGCGAACCCTATCAGTGTTCGCCATTTTTTATAGCTTTTATAACTTGTCTTTTATAGTTTATTTGGAACTGATTTAGCAATGCCTAGATTGTTAATATAAACTCGATGAAATGTTGTCAAAATATGTATTTTCGGACTTATCCCGTGAATATTGGCTTAAATTGCGCTATGATACAGTTTGAAAAATTTTAAATTTTAGCTTTTAAGGTTGCTGATGGCTGAGCGATTAAGCGCACAAAAAGTGATTTTGAAAAATTAGTGAGGAATTATCTTGGATGCATCGGTTGATTATTTAAAGCATGCCAAAGACGCTATCAAAACAGAACAACATGCTTTAGATTTGCTGATTGAACAGCTAGATGAACGATTTGTGACCGCTTGCCATTTGATCGAAAACTGTCAAGGGCGTGTGGTGGTGACAGGCATGGGTAAGTCAGGGCTCATTGGTCGCAAAATTGCAGCGACTTTTGCCTCAACGGGAACGCCGTCTTTTTTTATGCATCCTGGTGAAGCAGGTCATGGCGACTTAGGCATGTTGGTCAAAGGCGATGTGTTAATTGGCATCTCAAACTCAGGTGAGTCAGATGAAATCCGCACGTTACTGCCTGTGGTAAAAAAACTGGGCATTCCGCTCATTAGTATCAGCCGCGACAAACGCGGTATTTTGCCAAGATCTGCCGATGTGGCGTTGACTTTAGGGGCGTCTGAAGAAGCTTGTCCCCTTGGATTGGCACCGACATCAAGTACCACAGCTACTTTGGCGTTAGGAGATGCGTTAGCGGTGGCGTTGGTGCATAGTAAGCATTTTACCTCAGAAGATTTTGCTTTATCACACCCTGCAGGGGCATTGGGTCGCAAATTATTAACCCAAGTAAAAGACTTGATGCATGTCAATAACCTGCCAACCATTGATGAGCATTCGACGCTTAACGAAGCTTTGTTTAGTATGACGGGTGGCAGACTGGGGATGACGGTGATTACCAATGCGAACCATCAAGTCGTGGGCGTATTCACCGATGGTGACTTGCGCCGTAGTTTAGCGCGCCAATTAGGGCTTGATACGCCGATTAGTCAGGTGATGTCAACCAATCCAAAGTCCGTCAATCCTGATATGCGTGCGTCTGATGCGCTGACATTAATGAATGAACAAAAGATAAATCAGCTATTAATCATTAATGATGATAAGACTTTGGCGGGTATTTTGACCTTGCATGAGCTACTGCATGCGGGTGTGAATTAATAGGCTTAAAATAACTACTTTTAAAGTAACTAGGCTTACAATAATAAGGATAAGGTCATGCAAAGTCTGCTCACTAAAGCAAAAAACGTTAAACTATTGGTCATGGATGTGGATGGTGTGCTGTCCGATGGAAAAATTATCTATGATGCCAACAGTGTTGAAACCAAAGGCTTTAATGTTCAAGATGGCTTTGGTATTCAGCGTATTCACCAAGCAGGCATTCAAACTGCCATTATAACCGGTCGCACTAGCGACATTGTCACCCATCGTGCCAAAGAATTAAAAATCACCCATCTCGTGCAAGGGCGGGAAGACAAATTGACGGCGCTCAATGAATTGTTAGCTAATATTGGTATCTCGCTAGCAGAATGTGCTTATATCGGTGATGATTGGCCAGATATCAAAGCCTTACAATCCGTCGGATTTGCTGTCGCGGTGGCAAATGCCAATGGCGAAGTCATCAAACGGGTCGATATGGTTACCACACGCTCAGGCGGACAAGGGGCAGTTCGTGAGTTATGTGATTTGATATTAAAAGCAACGGGTCATTACGAGGATATTTTGGCAAGCTATGTGGTTTAGCGCCTGTAAGTTAGCTTGAGTGATTTATGCTAAGGGATTTGTTTTAAGCAATTTGTTTTAAGTGATTTATTTTAAGTGATTTATTTTAAGTGATTTATTTTAAGTGATTTGGCGTATGCGGTTTAATGTGGTAACGTGCTTTTTTATCAAATTTTTTGGCAATGTTAGGTGGCAATCGTGTCAACAAAAACGCTATTTATTTTAGGCTTATTATTTATTATCGTATCGGCCTATTTTTATGCGCAAAACGATGCTCGCTTGACCCAAGTGTCACTCAAGCCGACCGATATTGATTACCAAGCAGAGCAAGTCAAAGCGCTACAAACGACCGAAACAGGTAGTGTGGGCTATCAGTTAACAGCGGCGCAGGTAACCCATTACCAAAATGCCAATACCGCCGTGATGTCCAAGCCACAGATTGTTATCCGTCCAAAAAATGAGCGTGAAGTAACCTTGGTGGCAGACCAAGCACAATTGGATGAAAATAAGCAGATTGCCAAACTGATAGGTAACGTGACCTTAACCAGCGTTCCGTTGCTCACCCAAAATACTAGTATGTCGAATTTGCCCGTTAAAATGATAGGTAAAAACTTTGTCGGTGATTTGGTCAATAATACAGTAATGACTAATGAACCGCTTACCTTTATCCATGGGAATAATCGGTTTGATGCCAAACAATTTAGTGGTGACTTGGCAACGGGTGATTACGGTTTTGGACAAGTGAGTGTGATGATTCAACCTGCACAGTAGCTAACCCTAACCCTAACCCTATCTCTATGGAGTAGAGTGGCTACTGTTAAGATAGTCATTCAGTTGCGATGTTGACGGGATTTAAGTGAGTATCAAAAATCTTTAACTTCGGTGCTAATTTAATCTATATTGTTGATTTTAAAATTTTTATATAAAAGGTTTAACATGATTGTGGTGAAGACTCGACAATTAATAATGGCTGGCGGTGTGTCAATTGCTGGCATCCTTGCGGCATCGAACGTGGCAAACGCCTTGCCATCAGACGCCAATGAGCCGATTCGGTTGTTGGCAGACAAAGCGACGTACAGTGAGCGCTCTGGGGTGACAAGCTATACAGGCAACGTCACCATTACCCAAGGCACGCTCAAAATGGCGGCGGATAATTTAACCGTCAATTTGACGCCAACCCGCGCCATCGAAAGTGCAGTCGCAACCGGGCGTCCTGCCACTATCCAACAAATTGTGACACAAGAGAAGGGCTTGGCGAAAGGTCAGGCGAATCGAATTGATTACAATGTCAAAACAGGGCTTGTCACCCTCACAGGTAATGCGCGCTTGACCCAAAATGGCGGTAGTTTTTCGGGCAATGTCATCCATTACAGTCTAAAAGTGGGTGATATTGAGGCAAAAGCAGGGAATAACCAACGTGTTGAGCTGGTGTTTCCGCCACAAGCGAGCAACCGTGTGGGCGTTCGTAATCGCTAGTATTGTTTAACTTGCTTTCGCTTTGTTCATTGCCATTGTTTAGTTCTAGGATTTATTATGTCGCAACCGCAAGCCAACCAGACTCTAATCATGCAGCACCTTGCCAAACGCTATGGCAAGCGTTGGGTGGTTAAAGATGTGTCTTTTTCCGTAGAACAAGGGCAAGTGGTTGGGTTACTCGGTCCAAATGGGGCGGGCAAGACCACCAGTTTTTATATGGTCGTCGGTCTGGTCAATATGGACAAAGGGCAAATACAGCTCGGCAATCAAGATTTGTCGGCATTGTCCATGCACGAGCGCGCCGCAGCAGGCATTGGCTACTTACCGCAAGAAGCGTCAATTTTTCGCAAATTAACCGTTGAAGAAAATATTTTATCGATTTTGCAGACTCGCACAGATTTGGATAAAGCGGGGCAGCAGCAGCAACTTGAGCAGCTGATTGGGGAATTTAATTTGGGTCATGTGCGCCACTCATTAGGGATGAGCGTGTCAGGCGGTGAGCGCAGACGCTGTGAGATTGCCCGCAGCCTTGCCTCAAATCCCAAGTTTATTTTGCTTGACGAGCCTTTTGCGGGGGTTGACCCGATTTCGGTAGGCGATATCAAAGAGGTAATTATTAAGCTTAAACAGCGCGGCATCGGCGTGCTCATCACCGATCATAATGTGCGTGAGACTTTGGCTATCTGTGAACATGCCTATATTGTCAGTGAAGGACAAATTATTGCGGCAGGCACGCCAGCGCATATTTTAGACAATGAGTTGGTACGTAAGGTCTACTTGGGTGAAAACTTCATGGTCTAGCAAGCAGGGTTTAGTAAGATGGTTCAAGGCAAAACGTGATGACCACCAAAGCACGCATCTGGCAAGCGATTTTATTTGAGACAATCGCCATACTGCTATCATTAGGCTGGGTAAAATTACTCAGCTTTTTTGGCTTTACGAGTAGTGAATCTCAGCATAACTCAAGTATATTGGCGCTGCTGATTGGCATTTCGCTCATCGCCATGATTTGGACATTTATTTATAACTTATTGTTTGATAAATTTTTTACCGGTGAAAAACTGGCTCGACCGCTATGGCTACGGGTACTGCATATAGTGGGGTTTGAAGGTGGCTTGTTGGGCTTTACCTTACCACTGGTCATGTGGGTGATGAATATTGGACTGTGGCAGGCGTTTATGCTCGATATTTCGTTGACCTTACTTATTTTGGTATATGGGTTTATTTTTTACTGGATTTATGACCTAGTCGCCCATAAATATAGTCGCAAATAACAGCAATCTTGCGTGTCAAAACTGGTGTGTCAAACGTAGCTTGCTATCCCTAATTTTATCGTATTAATTTTATCGTATTAATTTTATCGCATAGTTTATCCCTGTCACCACCACCCATACTCTTTAAGTTTTTTATTCTTTTTTCTTTATTTTTAAATTTTTCTTTGCAAATTGGACGCTATGGCAAAATCAAAATCATCCTACGTGTGCCAACAATGTGGCGCAAACTTCGGTAAATGGTCGGGACAGTGTGCCGAATGTGGCGCTTGGAATAGCCTTGTCGAAGCGCCGACGGTCAGCATGCCACATCATAAACCTGTCACCAAAAAAGCCAGCAACTACGCGGGCGAACAATCGAGCGTCATGCCACTTAATGCCGTGCCCATGTCACTCGATACCAGGCTGTCAACGGGTGTTGGTGAGTTTGATCGGGTGTTGGGCGGTGGCTTGGTAGCAGGTTCTGTGGTGCTGATTGGGGGTGATCCGGGTATTGGCAAATCTACTATCTTGCTACAGACGGCGATTCACATGGCAGAAAATCAAAGTCTAGCCGGAAGTGCACTGTATATTACGGGTGAAGAATCGTTGTCACAGGTGGCGATGCGGGCTAGTCGTTTGGGGCTACCCAATAACAACTTAAAAGTATTGGCAGAAACCAATGTTGAAATGATCTGCCAAGCCCTAACCCAAGAGCAACCAGCCGTCGCCATCATTGACTCAATTCAGACTTTGTTTACCGAAGCCATCCAATCCGCGCCAGGCGGTGTCAGTCAAATCCGTGAATCAGCGGCGATTCTGACGCGCTATGCCAAGCAAACGGGTACAGCGTTATTTTTGGTCGGGCATGTGACCAAAGAAGGGGCGCTGGCAGGCCCTCGCGTGCTAGAACATATGGTAGATGCGGTACTGTATTTTGAAGGACAGTCGGACAGCCGTTTTCGAATGATTCGTGCGGTGAAAAATCGTTTTGGTGCCGTCAACGAGCTGGGGATTTTTGCCATGACGGATGCAGGACTCAAAGAAGTGGCAAATCCATCGGCGATATTTTTAAGTCGCTATGATAAACCGATTGCAGGCTCAGTGGTCATGGTTAGCCGTGAAGGTACCAGACCGCTACTGGTTGAAGTACAAGCGCTGGTCGATGAATCGCAAGGACAACCTAGGCGCATGGCATTAGGTTTAGATTATCAGCGCTTAGCCATGTTGCTGGCAGTGATGCACCGTCATGGCGGTATCCAAACCAATGGGCAAGATGTGTATGTCAATGTGGTAGGCGGGGTCAAGGTACTTGAAACCGGCTCAGATTTGGCGGTGTTATTAGCCTGTGCCTCTAGTATTAAAGAAAAGCCTTTACCTTATACCCTAGCGGTATTTGGTGAAGTGGGCTTGTCGGGTGAAATCAGACCTGTGCCCAATGGTCAAGAGCGTCTAAAAGAAGCGGTGAAACATGGCTTTACCCATGCGATTGTACCCAAAGCCAATGCCCCCAAAACGCAATTAGAGCAATATCAAGGTCTCAAAATCATCGCGGTTGAGCGATTAGATGATGCGATTGATAGCGCCTTTAATTATCTATAAATAAAAGATATAAAAAAAGCTGAAAAGTAACATTTCAGCTTTTTTATGATTCACTTGTTTATTCTGCATCTGCGGCAAAATTAAAGTATTTGGATTGACTGCCAATGATTTTTTCAACCGCTTCAATCACTTCATCCACCACATCATCATACACCCCATAGTGAAGTTCATTGCGAAACGAGGTAAACGGGCTTTTACGTAGACCTGAACGCACTTCGGTGATACCGCTTTTATGGTAAATAAAATCGACTTTACCATTGGTGTTTAGTACACAGCTTAGCCGTCCATCTTTTACCATCATATCCACGCGCTCTGGCATAAAGATGTATTCATTGACATTTAACGTTTTGTCTTCGACAGCTTTCGTAACAAGCGATTTTAAATCAAACATAGTGACCTCAAAGTGTAATGTTTTTTATAATTAACATTTAGAGAAAATAGCAGTATTGTCACTGCTTGCTTATCAACTGTTATTATGAAGAATTAATCTATCACTGTGTGTAAAAAAATGGATAACTTATGTTATCCATCTTCATCTTGTTAACCATTAGCGCGCATTTAACCCATCGTATTTAATTGCGCAAAGCTAATTAGCTCAAAATTAAGCTGTCATCTTCTACCACTTCGCCGCGGGTGCGTTCAAACATATTGAGTAAATCATGGACAGTCATGCCTTTGCGTTCATCGCCTGATACGTCTAGTACCACTTGCCCTTGGTGTAGCATGACGGTGCGCGTGCCATGATTGAGCGCTTGCTGCATGGAGTGAGTGACCATCATGGTGGTGAGATTGTTTTCTTGGACGATTTTATCGGTCAGTTCCAAGACGAAAGCGGCGGTTTTTGGGTCAAGGGCGGCCGTGTGTTCATCGAGTAGTAAAATTTTTGACGGCTGCAGGGATGCCATTAATAGGCTAACCGCTTGGCGTTGCCCGCCTGATAATAAACCCATACGGTCAGTAAGCCGATTCTCTAACCCTAATTTTAAAATCGCCAGTTTTTCACGGAAAATTTCACGGTTTTTGTGATTCAATGCGCCTTTTAAAAAACGCGATTCGCCACGCTTGTAAGCAAGTGCCATGTTTTCTTCAATGGTTAAGGCTTCACAAGTACCTGCCATTGGGTCTTGAAAAACCCGTGCTACCCAGTGCGCCCGCTGATGCGCGGATTTTTTGGTCACGTCAATATTGTTTAAGGTAATTTTGCCGCTATCGACCCGAATCGTGCCAGCGACGGCATTTAAAAACGTCGACTTACCTGCGCCGTTGGTACCAATGACCGTGACAAATTCACCCGCTTCAATACGCAGGCTGATGCCACGTAAGGCAGGGTTTTCAATGGGCGTGCCAGGATTGAAGGTCAATCGTAGATTGTCTGCGTTCATCATAAGGCATTGTCCTTTTACTTTACTTTATAAGTTGTTAAGTGCCAAAGTTAAAATCAACTCTTTGATACCAAGTTAAGCGGCATGCTTATGGCGATTGCTCCAAATTTTTGATTTGATTTTTGGCAGGATTAAAGCAATCACCACCAGCAGTGCAGTGACTAAGTTAACATCTTGAGGACCAAAACCAATCGCACGTAAGGTATCATTTGACAACGCAATTTGGATAAAGAATTTATAAAGAATCGCCCCGACAATAGCAGATAGGGTAATCCACCGCATTTTTTTGGCAGGGATGATGGTTTCACCAATGATAACGGCAGCAAGACCAATCACAATGGTACCAACACCAATGGAAATATCGGCACCGCCTTGGGTTTGCACAAAAATCGCACCAGCAAGCGCAATCAGCCCGTTAGAAATCGCCATCCCTAATAAAATGCTACGAGAGGTAGCAATCCCCTGTGCTTGTGACATTCTAAGGTTAGAGCCCGTTGCTCGCATCGCCAAGCCCATCTCAGTGCTAAAGAACCAATCCAAGAAAAACTTGGCAGCAATCACCACACCACCAATCACCACACAGCGCATCCAATAGCCGTTACTATCGGTCACCAGTTCGCCAAATATCGTTGGCTCACCGAGCAATGGCAAGTTTGGCGCTTGCATAATACGCAAATTGACCGCATACAGCGCGACCATCACTAAAATACTTGAGAGCAGCTGTAAAATACCAAGTTTGACATGTAGCCAAGCCGTTACCAAACCTGCAACACCGCCAGCAAGCATACCAAAGATACAAGCCAGCCAAGGGTTGACATCCGCGATGATTGCCACACCCGCGACAGCACCGCCTAAGGGAAAACTACCATCCGCGGTCAAATCTGGAAAATCTAACACCCGAAATGAAATGTATACGCCCAAAGCCACTAACGCATAGATTAGACCACTTTCTAGGGCACCAAATAAAGCAAGTAACGACATAACTGTTCACACAAAAAAGTAAAGACCGCTTGTTAATTCAACAAGCAGTCAGGTGTTAAGGTAAACCAAGTGGCATTAAGCGTAATGCGACTAAAGTACAAATACGCGCTTTGAAACTTTAGTTGCCACTGGGCAATTAAATTTGCAATCACATTAAAACAGCTAACATTAACCAATGATTTATTGTTTAGCTTTTGGCGCAGGCTCTACTTGGGCTGCCTGACTAATTAACTCTTGTGGCAGGGTAATGCCAACTTCTTGCGCGTGTTTTGGGCTAAGGTATAAGTCAAGCTTATTCATCGTGATAGGCTTGATGGTACCTGGTTTTTCGCCTTTTAGGACGCGTCCAACGATTTTACCTGTTTCGATGCCCAAATCTTTGTAGTTAATACCCATCGCCGCGACTGCACCACGGGCAACGGAGTCAGTATCAGACGCCACTAGAGGGACTTTGATTTCTTTAGCCGCTTGGTAAAGCGACTCATAGGCGGATACCACGTTGTTGTCAAGTGAGGTATAGATGAGCTGAACTTTACCTTGTAGACCACGAGCCGCTTGGGGAATATCGGTAGTGCGCTGTGCAGGTGCCGCAACGATGCTAATGCCCATCGGTTTAAATTTTGCTTCAAGCGCTTTGAGTACCACAGTTGAGTTGACTTCCCCTGGGCTGTATACATAGCCGACGGATTTGAGATTTGGTACCACTTTTTTCATCAGCTCAATCTGTGGCTCAAGTGGCAACATGTCTGATGCGCCTGTCACGTTGGTGCCAGAGGCTTCCCAAGATTTTATCAGTTTCGCTTCGACAGGGTCGGTAACCGCAGAGAAAATAACAGGAATTGAGTTGGTCGCTGCAATGACGGATTGCGCCGATGGGGTAGCAATGGCAACGATGGCATCGGGTTTATCCGCGGCAAATTGTTTGGCAATCTGACCGGCAGTCGCCGTATTGCCTTGGGCTGATTGGAAATTTACTTTTAGGTTTTGACCTTCTTTAAAGCCTTCGTTGCCAAGCTCTTCAATCACACCTTGACGAACGGCATCTAATGCTGGGTGCTCAACGATTGCCGTGATAGCAACAGATTTGGTATCGCCTGACGCAGCTGTCGTTGCACTTGCTGTGCTTGCATCAGCTGTTTTATTGTTAGATTGGCTACAGCCCATCAGGCTTGCCATACAAATTCCACCTAGCATCATTGCTTTGGTCAAACGAGAAACACCAAATGTAGCGTTCAACATATATCACTCCAAAAACCCATCCATAGGGTAACGATTAAAAAGGTAAATCTTAAACAAGAAAATCTTACACTTTAATAACAATATCATACAGCATTGTTAAACATTATTTACATTTTATCAGCTAATTTTGCAGTCGCATAGCGTTATATATGTATCAGGCAAGTTTGCCAACCACGTTTAAAGCTTTGGGTCACGGGTTAAAAAGGCTTTATATGATAAATTCCGATAACATAACAATCCGCCTAATTTCGCTAATGTATCATTTTTTAATAATAATTCGCTAAGTCATCAGCTAATTAATAAGTTATCGCGCATTGTTTTTAAGTAGAAAGAAAATTACCACAGCATTGTCATATTAAGTTACATTTTAATTTCATAATATAGCTTCATACAAAATTACTTATACAAGGTACAGATAAAGGTGTATGACAATGAAAAAATCGACATTATTAACTAGCTTACTTTTAGCGGGCTCGTTTATGGCTTCACCCGCTGTTTTTGCAGATCCTGGTCATGGTAAAGGTCAAGACAAACAAGAAAAAAACTGGAAACAGCAACAAAAACACTATAAAGATGACCGCAAAGAAAACCAACGCTACAACACAAACCATGATAGAGACCACGACAGAGGTGATAATCGATACTACGATAGTCGTACGGGTCGCTACCTAACCCATGATTAGTATCGCCAATTACCCCCAGGTCTACAAAAAAATGTCGCACGTGGTAAAGCGGTACCACCAGGCTGGGCAAAAAAACTAGACAATCGTTATTACACAGTCAAGCGATATAATGACCGTAATGTCTATGTGTTAAATAACAATGCTTATCGCCAGGCAAAGATTATCAGTCGCCCGCGCCCAGGTGAAGTTCGCCTACGTGTTGACAACCGCGTACTTGATGTCATTGAAGCGACACGTGTTATTTTAAATGTGCTTTAAATTTTTAAATGTGCTTTAAATAACGCATCATTTCACTGCCCAGTTTGAAGAACCCGTCTATTTAGGCGGGTTTTTTTATTTAACCATAGCGATTATTTGTCAATTTTTTGCTCGGGTGTGGTATCAACGTTAATCGCACCTTTTAATAGTTCAGGATTTAGTGTTAAGCCTTGTGCTTGGGCGTGTTTTGGGCTCACGTATAAAGTTAATTGGTTCATCACTTCGGGTTTAACTTGAGTGACAGGTGTACCATCCAAAATTTTGCCTACCATTTTGCCTGTGGTACGTCCAAAGTCATAATCATTGACACCGAGTGCTGCCGTAGCACCGCGGCGGACGCTAAACTCATCGGAGGCGATGATGGGAAGTTTTAACGCATTGGCTGATTGCACCATCGATTCAAATGCCGACGCCACATTATTGTCCATTGAGGTATAAATCAACTGGGCTTTGCCGCCAAGACTGTTAGTTGCCATGGCAATGTCAGTCGGACGGTTGGCTGGGATATCCACTAAGTTCATGCCACGCTTTGGTAGCGCAATGTTGAGTTTATCTCGCAGCGCTACCGAATTCATCTCACCTGCACTAAACACATAGCCAATGGATTTGGCTGACGGCATGATTTTTTGTATAAAGTCAAGCTGCGGTGCTAGCGGTAATTGGCTGGATAAACCTGTGATGTTGGGCTGAGTCGGGGTGTTTTGTTGAGTAATGAGTTTGGCGGCAACAGGATCTGACACCGCTGTATAAACAATCGGTATCTCTTTGCTAGCGGCAGCCAACGACTGAGCGGTAGGGGTGGAGATTGCCACGATAGCATCAGGTTTGTCAGCAACAAATTGTTTGGATATTTGTCCTGCCGTTGCCGTATTGCCTTGTGCAGATTGAAAATTTACCGTCAGATTTTGCCCTTTGATATACCCTTCAGCAGCCAATTCATCAAGGATACCTTGGCGAATGGCATCGAGCGATGGGTGCGCCACAATCGCAGAAATGGCGATGGTTTTATTGGGTTTTTGGCTGGCAGTGGCTGAGGGTTTGCTAGACGTGTCTGCAGCTTGCGCGGGTGGTTTCTGAGGTGAGCAGGCGGCTAAAGATAAACCAAGAAGGGCGCAGATAGCGGATAATTGACCGTGTGTGGTTGACAACATAGTATTCCCCAATCATCAAAATTGTTTTGTGAGCAGAGTATATCATTTCAATGTACTAGTTTGCTATAACATAAATAAAAGTTTGCCGCTATGGCTAAGTTTTTATGGCGTAAAAGGTTTTATAAATTCTTTGATAAACAGTAGCTTGTTAACAAAACCTGTCATGAATACCG
>ERZ500990.17-NODE-17-length-64867-cov-7.631735_pt1 | contig 64867 bp, 52 predicted proteins | sample MGYA00248876_ERZ500990 | MGnify/ENA primary metagenome ERZ500990 (study PRJEB25958, sample SAMN03398517) | human skin metagenome | study: EMG produced TPA metagenomics assembly of the Human Skin Microbiome Metagenome (human skin metagenome) data set.
TTATGTCATCGCTAATAATGCGTTTAGCGACGGCATCAGGAATGGTACCTTCAAGACCATAGCCCGTTAAAATGTACATTTTACGGTCATTGACAGCAACAACCATCAACAGACCTTGATCGGTGTCTTTTTTGCCCAGTTTCCAGCGATCAGCAACTTTCATTGAATAGTCAAAAATATCCTCGCCATTGGTGGTTGGCACAATGACCACGGCTGCTTGCGCCAAGCCGCGGTCATTAAGACTACGCAGTTTGGTTTCAATCGCCTGTTTATCACTAGCCGATAGAATTTTTGCTTCATCAATGACAGGGTTATTTAGGATTAGTTTATCAGCGGCAACAGGGGCTTGGGTTGACTGTTTAGGCGTCTTAGTAGTCTGGGTATTGGCGGTAGCTGTTGCCTGATTGTTATTTGTCGAATTGCTGGTTGCTTGAGTATTGACACCTGGTATCGGCAGTGCATCATTGCCCAACGTCTCTTTAATTGCATCATTATTGAGTACAGCATCATTGAGCGCCTCATTGGTTTGTGCGGTTTTGGCAATCGCAACCATGTCCTCAACACTATGATCTTGTAATGTGGGCTTAGCGGTAACGGTTGCGGAATTGGCTGTCGCTGTGGCAGTTTCTGCGACGGCTGCCATAGGCATTGCAAGCCCAATGCCGATGGTCAGTGCAGTAAAAGTACTTAATAGCACCCGCTTCGCTAACAAACGAGATGACAATTTTTGCGGCTGATTATGCGAGCGCTGTAAATTGGGCTGTGTCTGTGCAATATTCAATGACACCTGTGTTTCCTCAAAGTATGCAATTTTTTTATTATGATGTAGTCAATTCAACAACTATTTTAAAAAATTAAAAAATCAGTCTGACAATTGATGCAAATCTTATCTAATGAGCCTGCCACCGACTGATGGCAGACTATTTAAAAAAATCTTCTTAACTATTAACCTTAACCATACAGTGAACACTGGTGAATTAGGGTTTCGCTGTCGCGGTAGCCGAATTATTTACAGGCTGACCACCGGCATTGGCAGTGTTACCACTGTTTTGCACTGGCTGACCGCCCGCATTTGCGGTATTGGTATTGTTATTGCCAAAATCAACGGTTGGTGCAGTGGAGATTTGCGCCTCATTGGCCACGGTAAAGTTTGGACGGGTATGCATACCAAACACTTTTGCGGTGATATTGGTTGGGAATTGGCGTACGGTAGTGTTGTAAGTTTGAACGGCTTGGACATAACGACCCCGTGCCACGGCAATGCGGTTTTCAGTACCTTCAAGCTGTGCTTGTAACTCTTGGAATTGTTTATCCGCTTTTAGGTCGGGATAGCGCTCTGACACTGCCATCAAGCGCGATAACGCGCCGCCCAATTGATCTTGCGCTTGTTGATAACGTTGGAAAGCCGCTGGGTCATTGAGTACATCGGCACTCACATTGATAGTCGTCGCTTGTGAACGCGCTTGTGTGACTTGGGTTAAGGTCGCTTGTTCGTGCTGGGCATAACGCTCAACGACTTTGACCAAGTTTGGAATCAAGTCAGCACGGCGCTGGTATTGGTTGACTACTTCTGACCATGACGCGTTGATTTGCTCATCTTGCGCTTGCATAGCGTTATAGCCACAACCGGTTAAATTGGCAGAACCTACCACCAACGCTGCGGCTAATAAGGTGTTTTTTGCTGTGGTATTGAAAGATTTCATAAGTTTTCCTCAAAAATAAATTAAATAAAGTGGTGTATAGGTTTTTGAAAATTATGAAGCTATGTGTGGCTACTGTAAATTTACGTTTTGTATAGTGCTGTATGGTTTTGTATCAAACCGCAGCCCCATGAAACCACGCTTATAAACCCCGCTTGGCTTGGTTGAAAGATGCCCTATCAGAATGCCATAAAAAAAGACCAGCCAACGCTGATCTTTTTGATTACTTTCATTGTTTGCTAAAAAATTATTGTTGTACCGCTTCAACTTGGATATTGAGTTTGACGTCTTTAGCAAAACCCATTTTGACATAGGTATCCATGCCCCATTTGGTGCGGTCAATGGTAGTCTCAAAATCACCACCACATACTTGCGCATTTTTCAGCATTGGGCTGTTGTAGCAATTAAATTTAGTGGCTTTTAGGCTGACTGGGTTGGTTTTGCCCAATAGCGTCAAGTTACCGTCAACTTTCGTTACTTTGCCATTTTTGAAATGGAATTTGGTGGATTTAAAGTTAGCGGTTGGGTATTTTTCAGCATCGAAGAAATCCCCACTTTTGAGATGTTTATCAAACGCTTCGCTACCCGTATTTAACGAATTAACTGGAATATCAACATTGATGCTGCCCATACGCTTGGCAGGGTTGTATTCCATGTCACCGGTTAAGCCGTAAAATCCGCCGGTATTGGTGGTCGTACCAAAATGATCAATGGCAAAACGTACATTGGCGTGGTTTGGGTCTAGTTTGTAGCTAGTGCTGTTGCTTGGCTTAACTTTTTCTACTTTGGCGGTTTTAGGTGCTTTTGTGGTCGCTGCAGATTGAGCTGCGGCTTCACCAATTTTTTGCGTTTCACCGTTTTGCGAGATAATCAATTCTGCATTGGCAAATTGTGTGGCTAACAACGCTGTGATAGCGGTAGTGACTAAAAGTTTGCTATTCATGGGATTTTCCTCGATATATTATAAGAGCTGTGTGGGCTTACAAAACATTGTTAATGAAACTTAACTTAGTCTATGTAGGATTAAGTTATTATAACATATACCTTTCCCTTGTTATCGTGTATTGTTTGTAAATTGTTGCTAGTTTTTGACCGAGCCAAGACTTTCACCGTGACAGCCTTTATTACCCAGCCTTTATTGCGTTAGTCGGGTTGGATTAGGTCATTAAAAAAGGACAGCTTTTGCCATCCTTTTATAAAAAAATCAACTATGTTAACTTTTATCTTAAAAATGCCCGAGCATTTCTAAACATCCGCATCCACGCCCCGTCATTGTCCCAAGCTTCAGGCTTCCAGCTGTGGTTATATGCCATCAAATTGCGCTCTGGGTGTGGCATCATCAAGGTCACACGCCCATCGGTACTACAAATCCCTGTCACCCCTTGCGGTGAGCCATTTGGATTGAGCGGATAATGCTCGGTTGGTGTGCCGAGACTGTCCACATAACGCATCACAATTTGCCCATGTGCGCTCATCCCTGCGATATCGGTATCGCTCAACGTTGCAAAGCCTTCGCCATGTGCCACCGCAATCGGTAGAATGCTCTCTTGCATGCCTTTTAACAGCACCGACTTGGTACGTTCAATTTTCACATTCACCGTGCGCGCTTCAAACCGTGCCGATTTATTGGCGATAAAACGGGGGAAATTCTCTGCGCCTGGTATCAAGTCTTTAAGCTGGCTCATCATCTGACAGCCGTTACAAACGCCAAGCGAGAAGGTTTCTGGTCGGTTAAAGAATCGCACAAATTGCATGCGTAGTTCATCATGGAACAGTACCGATTTTGCCCAGCCAGCGCCAGCGCCAAGCACATCGCCATAACTAAAGCCGCCGCAAGCCACGAGCCCATCAAAGTCACGCAAGTTGACACGCCCTTTGAGTAAGTCACTCATATGCACATCGACGGCTTCTAGCCCTGCGCGTTTAAAGCCTGCCGCCATTTCTAGCTGACCATTCACGCCTTGCTCACGCAAAATGGCGACTTTGGGCTGTACGCTGCGGCTATTGATGTACGGGGCTTCAATCGCTTGGTTGAGATCATAATTGGCTTGGGCGATTAAGCCTTGATGGGATTTATCACCAATCAAATCAAAGGCCTGTTGTACGCATTCGGGGTTGTCGCGGTTTTTGGCGATATGGTAGCTGACTTTACTCCATTCTTGCTCAAGCTCGCTACGCTCAAAACGTAAATTTTGCGTGGCTGTTTGGATGAGTAAACTGTCTTCATCGGTGCTTTGACCGATTAGGCTTAATAATTCGCTGACGCCTGTTTTTTCTGCTAATTCAAGCAATTCGGCAACCTTATCCGATTTGACTTGAATTACCGCACCGAGTTCTTCGGCGAATAATTGACCGAGTAAATTGTCATCGCTTAATACCAATTTCACGCCTTGGCGACTGGTGAATTGCATCTCGGCAATGGTGGCAAGCAAACCGCCATCCCCAATGTCATGATATGCGGTGATTAAGCCTTGGTTGTTGGCTTGCTGGATAAAGTCAAAGAAGTTGATTAAATCTTGCGGACTATCCAAGTCTGGGCACGTATCGCCCAGTTGGCTTAGGGTTTGGGCAAGGATTGAGCCACCCAAGCGGAACTGACCTTTTGATAAGTCTAAGCGATAAAAAGCGGTTTCGCCAAGCGCTGAGCTGGTTAGCAATTCTGGGGTTAAGGTTTTGGTGACATCTTGCACAGGGGCAAAGGCAGTGATAACGAGCGACATGGGTGACACCACAGACTTGTTTGCTTGCCCATCTGACCAATTCGCCCGCATCGACAAGCTGTCTTTACCCACAGGAATGGCAATGCCAAGTGCCGGGCAAAGCGCTTCGCCCACGGCATACACCGCATCAAACAAGGCTTGGTCTTCTTTGTCTTCACCACAGGCTGCCATCCAGTTCGCCGACAAGGTAATGTCTGATAGCTTGGCGATATTCGCCCCTGCGATATTGGTAATGGCTTCGGCAACGGCAAGGCGCGCAGATGCGGCAGGATTAATCAAAGCAACTGGGGTACGCTCGCCCATACTCATGGCCTCGCCTGTCATCGGTTTGCCATCGACAGGGATGAGAGCAGAAGCGGTAACAGCACAGTCCGCCACTGGCACTTGGTAACGTCCAACATATTGGTCACGTACTACCATACCCGTGATGGAACGATCGCCAATGCTGATTAAGAAAGATTTACTGGCAACCGTTGGATGACGCAGCACGTCTTTGACCGCTTCAGCCAAATCGACTTTATCAAGATTTAACGCTGTCAAATCTGGCGTGCTACGGCTAAAGCTACGCTGCATTTTTGGCGTGCCACCGAGTAGCACTTGTAGGGGCATATCGACCGGTTGTTGGTCGCCTTTGGTGTTGAGTAGTGGGTCATTGACCACCAACTCACGCACATCAGTCGCTTCACCCAAAATCGCATACGGGCAACGCTCGCGCTCACAGATACTATCAAATAGCTCACGGCTCTGTGGACGGATTGCCAATACGTAACGCTCTTGGGCTTCATTTGACCAAATCGCCATTGGCGACATACCATGCTCAAGCGACGGCACTTTACGCAAGTTTAACACCGCCCCAAGTTCGTGGTCATTCACAAGCTCGGGCATGGCGTTTGATAAGCCCCCTGCGCCCACGTCATGAATCGACACAATCGGATTGTTATCTTCATCTGGCTGGTTTCCTGCCATTGCCCAACAGCGGTCAATGACTTCTTGACAGCGGCGTTCCATCTCGGCATTGTCACGTTGCACGGACGCAAAATCCAAGCCTTCATCAAGCTCACCACTATCCACCGAACTTGCTGCGCCACCGCCCAAGCCGATTTGCATGGCAGGACCCCCTAGCACAATCAGCAAATCGCCTTGCTGAATCGGATTTTTTTCCACCAAATTGCGTTTGATATTACCGTAACCACCGGCAATCATAATAGGTTTGTGATAGCCCCGCATTTGGCTGCCATCTTGGTCTTTTGAGGTATCCAATTGAAATGAGCGAAAATAACCGACCAGATTTGGACGACCAAATTCATTGGAAAACGCCGCACTACCAAGCGGCGCTTGGGTCATGATTTCTAATGCGGACGCCATACGCGCTGGCTTGCCGTAGTCAGCCGTCGAGACTTTTCCGCTGTGCTCCCATTTTTCTGGCATATCAGGCAGCTGCAAATGCGACACATGAAATCCTGCCAAGCCTGCTTTGGGTTTACCGCCACGACCTGTCGCGCCTTCGTCACGGATTTCGCCGCCAGAACCTGTTGCCGCGCCTGCATACGGTGCAATCGCCGTTGGGTGATTGTGGGTTTCGACTTTCATCAAGATATCAATCGGCTCTTGGTGAAAATCGTATGCTAAATGATTGTTGTCGCTGTTTAGTAGCGGATAAAAACGCTGCCCTTCATGCCCTTTTACCACCGCGGCATTGTCTTTATACGCGGATAAAATGTCGTTGGGATTTTGCTCGAAGGTATTTTTAATCATGCCAAACAAGGATTTTGGCTGTACTTCCCCATCAATCGTCCATTGCGCATTAAAAATCTTGTGGCGGCAATGCTCCGAGTTGGCTTGGGCAAACATCATGAGCTCAACATCGGTCGGATTGCGCTTCAGCACATGAACGTAGGCATCCATCAAGTAGTCAATATCTTGGCTCGATAACGCAAAACCAAACTCACGGTTGGCGGACTCTAACGCCTCACGCCCTTTGCCCATCACATCGACATGGTTGAGCGGTGCTGGCTCGTGGTCATCGAATAAGTGCTGAGCCTTTGCCAAGTCATAAAATAGGCTTTGGGTCATGCGGTCGTACAACATCATCTCGATATCATGTGGGAGCTTTTCAGGCAAATTTTCGCCTATGAGCGTATACACCACCAAGCGCTCAACACGCTCAATCGCTATCTCACAATTGTTAAAAATATCCGTCGCTTTACTTGCCCAAGGGCTAATCGTACCAAAACGTGGGCTGACGATGATTTGCAGCACCTTTTTATTCTCATCCTGATTCTCATCCTGATTCTCATCTGGGCTTGCTTGATTGAGCGCGATTTCGTCACCGTGATTGAGCAAATCTACCGCTTTCTTATAATCGTGTTCTGCCAAATCCTTAGAAAAAATATAAACTTGCTGGCTTTTTAAGTGAGTGATTTTGAGATTGGTTTTTTGGCTAAGGGAATTTAGCAGTTTGGTGGTTTGAAAATCGGTTAAAAATGGGTGTCCAGCGATGATAGTCATAGAAAGTTCCGCTTGCTTTGGGAAAAGTTGGGAAAATAACAGAAAAATTTGCGGCTATTATAGCATTAAACCCATGGGCGTATCACTTGTCTTGATGGCGATAAACTGTGTTGTTCAACCGTCTTTTTTCTAAATTGCCTTTCAACTGCGTTACCTTGCGCTAACATCGTTAACGGTTTTATACTATTTATTTGCAGCTTTTCGACAGACTCAAACAACAAAAACCGATATTATCATTCAAGTTAACGACTTTAACCCAGTTTTAACGTAACTTTTTAACCAGTTAGCAATAAATTTTTTAGCATTAACTTTGAGACGTATAATAACCATATAATAACAAGGACCCTCTCATGGCAGATCTCACCAAAGAGCAACATATTGAAAATATTAATAAAGTGATTAAAGGCGTCAAATATGCAATGATGACCACCATTACTGCAGACGAAAAACATTTACATGCGTGCCCAATGACCACCAATAAAAATGAATTAGAAAATGGTAAAATTTGGTTCATCGGCGATCGCAAATCAGAAACTATCAAAGACTTGGAAAAAAACCCACAAGTCAACTTATCTTATACCTCAAGCGACCAAAAAGACTTTGTATCTATCAACGGCACGGCTAAACTGGTTAATGACAAAGCTAAACTAGATGAGCTTTGGAGCCCAATTTATGCGGCGTTCTATGAAAAAGGTAAAGAAGATCCTAACGTGCAAGTGATTTGCATTGAATGTAACGGTGCGCAGTATTGGTTAAGCGGTAACACAGTGGTGGATATGTTTAAAATGGTAGCCGCCGCTGCCCAAGAAGGGAAAACCGCAGAAAATCTGGGTGAAAACCATTCCGTGACGTTTTAATTATTGGCGTTAAAAAAATATCACCCCAGTTTTTTAACTGGGGTTTTTTATGGTAAATTTTTAGCTAACAATGTTTTAGAATAATCCATTTTTTTAACGTCATTAGCTTTTTTTAAAGTTATCGATTAAGGCTGTTTTAGATAGGGCCATGCCGCTTTTAGATAAATAAACATTGACCATAACGTCAACACCACTGAAATGACCAATAGTAAATACCCCGTCATCTCAAGTGATTCCCAATTGAGTAGTAATACCGTAATTGCCACCATTTGAAAAGTGGTTTTCATCTTGCCCACATATGACACAGCAACGCTAGTACGATTGCCCAGTTCTGCCATCCACTCACGCAAGGCAGAGACAGCAATCTCCCGTGAGATGATAACAATCGCTGAAATCGCCATGACAATGTCAGGATGCCACTGCACCAAAATAATTAGCGCGGCAGCAACCATCAGTTTATCCGCCACAGGGTCAAGAAACCGCCCAAACGCCGATGTCATATTGAGCTTGCGAGCAAAGTAGCCATCTAACCAATCGGTAATTGCCGCCAAAACAAATACAGCCGTCAATAAAAAGTGGCGTAGTAGGCTATCGCTAAACTGATACATGCCTATATTGGCAATTGCATTGTCACTAATGGCGCTCTGCCCAATCCCCATCGCAGGCGGCCAATAAGCAATCGCCACAAACAGCGGAATCATCACGATGCGCGCAATGGTCAAGTTGTTGGGCAAGTTAAAAATACTGCCCGAGGCAACAGGGGGATGGGCTGTCTCGTCAGTCACTGGCTTATCAGTCATGGGATTTTTCATTCATTCTTGTTGTAGGGCGCGGCGTAACGCTAATTTTAGTTGAAATAATTATAACGGTTCTCAAAGCAATGTCATTATTTTTTGCCCATAATGCTCATTTTTGTCATATTTTTCAACAATCAAGCCACTTTACCTTATTGATTTCATGGTATTTTTTACCAAATATGTCATTGTATAAAAAACACTTCAAAAGTAACAGGGTGTAATTAGACAGTCAAAAATTTAGACTTTTATTGATATCATAACGTCCGACAACGAAATAATAATAACAATAAGACTTATTTCGCTATTAGCAAATTTTGCTGTTGTCAGGTTTATTGAAATTTGAATGCTTTGTACCCAACTCATCAGTCATAACGTATTAATTTGCGAATTTTTTTATCAATTTTTTATCATATACTGATTTGACAATTTTGATAAACTGCGTTCATTTTCAGACTTTTAACACTTACTTGTGCTTTTCCTCAGCCCATTGCTCACCTCCTGCAATGGGTTTTTTTTATAGCTTAAGCTTTGAAATGATTAGATGTTGCAATTCATCGCATTTTTTAGATTGGTACTTTTTTAGGTTGGTACTAGAGGCAGCGGTTGGTATCTACCTAAGCATTAAAAATTTGCCAGCATTTTCAGCCCTGCAATGACTAATACCAGAGATAATAATTTATTGAGCATGGGGTCGGCAAGGCGTTTGCTACCATAAGTTGCGCCAATAAAACCCCCTACACACACCGCCACAAGCCAGATTGGTAGTTGATTTGGCAGTTTTGCCCCTGTCGATAACACACCAAACAAGCCTGAAATTGAATTCACCAAAATAAACCCCGACGCTACGCCTGCGACAACTTTAGGGCTTGCCCAACGGTTAAACAATAAAATTGGACTTAAAAACACACCACCGCCCACCCCCGTCAATCCCGAAAGCAACCCTAAAACTGCCCCCACGATTGCCAAAATCCATTTTGACACCTGTTTTAATGGTTGCTCGCTGGTGAGTTTTTTGGCAAAGATAAATGAATAAATAGCCGAAAAAATCAGTACCATCCCAACAATCGGCTTATATAAATGACTGGGCAAATGGGTCATTCCCCCGATAAACGCCATCGGCACCGCGGCAATAGCAAGGGGAATAAAAATTTGCCAAGAAAAGTTTTTTGCAGAATAAAATCGCCAAAACGCAATGATGGACACCAAAATATTAAGACATAGCGCAGTAGGTTTCATCATACTTGGCGCAACGCCGACTAACCCCATCATCGCAAGATAGCCCGATGCACCGCCATGCCCGACTGATGAATAGAGCAAGGCAGAAATAAAAAACAGCACGCTTAATACGGTAGTTGTCATTGCTTATTCACTATTATTCTTATTCACCCATTACTAAAGTATTAACCATTATTAGAAAGCCAAAGACTCTCAGTGCTGTCGGCATAAAATTCTTGTTTCCACACAGGGATATCCGCTTTAATCGCATCTAGTAGCCAACGACACGCATCAAACGCAGGATAACGGTGGGCAGCCACTACCCCAACCCACACCGCCATCTCACCAATCGCAAGGTCGCCAACACGGTGTATGGCAATGGCGTTTTCGATGTCAAACTGGGCTTTGGCTTGTTCAATCAGTTTTTTGCCTTGATTGAGTGCCAGTTGCTCGTAGCCGTAGTAAGTGAGTTTGCTAACAGGGCGAGCGTTATTGTGGTTACGTACCCAGCCTTCAAATGTCGCTAACGCCCCACAAGTATCGCTCATTAAGGCGTGTTTAAGCCGTTTATCGTCAATGGCTCGGTCAATTAACGCAAAGCCGCTAGTAATCACGGTTTGGTAGGCTTGGTCTTCACTGATGCTAATGGTGGATGAGCCTTTATGCAATGCATTCATGGTTTTCTCTATATTGTTTAAAGGGCGTACGTGATATTCAACCACCTGCCACAGGCGGAATAAAGGCGACGATATCACCATCTTGAAGCGGCGTTTGCCAGTTGGTAATATGGTGATTGATTGCCACGGCAAGTTTGGTTTGGGCGAGTTTAAAACCGTAGTGTGCGCTTAACGTTTGGTAAAGCTCGGTCAAGTTATCACCGTCAAAGCGGATTGTTTCTTCGTCTTTCCCTGCTTGTTCAGCAAGGCTTGCAAAGTATAAGATGGCTAAATTTTTCTCAGACGCGCTAGGTGTTGGCATAGTCGGATTTGCCCCCTGTTTTGGTGAGTAGCTTGATATCACTGATGGTGATGTCGTGAGATAATGCTTTGGTCATGTCGTAAATCGTTAGGCAAGCCACCGACACAGCGGTTAAGGCTTCCATTTCCACGCCTGTTTTGTGGGTGACTTTGACGGTGGCAGTGACATGAATTGAGCAGTTGTTATCATCATACTCAAAGCCGATTTTTACCCCATCGAGTGGCAGCTGGTGGCAAAGCGGAATCAGCTCGTGGGTGCGTTTGCTTGCCATGACCCCTGCGATATGCGCGGTTTGGGTAATTGAGCCTTTTTTGGTGATACCGTCGGCGGATTTTATCACTTGGTAACTGTCGCTAGGGAAAATGACTTGCCCTACGGCGGTGGCGGTGCGTTGGGTTATCGCTTTGCCCGACACATCGACCATGGCGATATCGCCGTGTGCGTCTAAATGTGTCAGGTCTAAGGGAGTTAATTGTGTTGTCATGTTTTGGATTTTCACCCCTCAAATGTGGCACAAAATTACATCAACATATACGCTTATCAAGCGGCGCTTGGATGAGTAAATTTGTCCTAAATTTGCCTATTTTATATTTTAAAAAAACCTGCCATCGATTAGCCGCCAATCATCGACAAATTCGCCATGATACCACTGTCGTTTTGCTTGAGTAAATGATGCTCGGGCTTAATCGGCATTAAGCTTTGCAAGGCATGAACCAATCCATCGACATCGCCATTTGCCAAAAACCCTCGCACATCATAACTGCCATTATCAAACAAACACAAATGTACTTTACCTTGGCTACTCACTCGCAGGCGATTGCAATTGTCGCAGAACTGCGGGGCATAAGGCTCAATCAGCCCAATACCACCGACATAATCGGCATGGCGATATTCAATCGCAGGGCCTGCATCGCTTGCTCGACGTTGGGATTGCCAACCATTTTGTAATAAAAAATCTTTGATAAGCTGACCACTGCTATGTTGGGCAAAAAACAAAGCTTTATTATCCGAGGTTTGCATAAATTCAATAAAACGGTAAGTGACAGGGCGATTTTTGACAAAACTTAACACGGATTGCAAGTTATCAAAGGCGGTGTCTGCCATCAAAATACCGTTGAGTTTTAGCTTAATATCGGTGGTTGCTAGCAATGTATCCATGTCTTTTAGCAGCGTTGGCAATATATCAAAGCCGGTGATTTGTTTAAAAATGGTGGGGTCAAAGCTGTCGATACTGATGTTAAGCTGATTTAGCCCTGCTGTTTGCCAGTCGGATAAATGCTTGGCAAGCCGATAGCCGTTGGAGCTAACCGCCACTGTTTGGATGCCTTGGGTCTGCTTGGCAAGTTCGATGATGCGCGGTAAATCTTGTCGAATCGATGGCTCACCCCCCGTCAGCCGCACTTTGGTGGTACCTAGTTTGGCAAAGGCTTGTATTAAAACATCGATTTCGGATACAGAAAGCTCGTTGTCAGGGCGTTTACCCGCGTTGGCAGTATAGCCATCGGGCAGACAGTAATGACAGCGAAAGTTACAAAAATCGGTAATCGACAGGCGTAAATAGCTTAACTGGCGATGGAAATTGTCCACCAAGTTTAATGAAGAATGTTGCGGATTCATCGTTAGCTAAAATTCCAACTAAACGGCTGAACCGTCACTATTTCGCCTGCTTTTACCCCTGCATTGTCTTTGGGTAATACAAGCAAGCAATTGGCGTGGCTAAGCTGTTTTACACGGTGGGAGTCTTGGGCAGATAAAGGGGTTACGCTAAAACTGCCGTCTTCATTTTGGCAAAAAACCGCTCGCTGATAATCTTGGCGTCCTGCTCGCTTGTTGATGTCGTGGGTGGTTTTGGCAAACAGTTGCAGCGGTTTTGGGATATCTGATTGTACCACGCCCGATAGTTGCCACAGCGCGGGTTGGACAAAATTAAGGCAGCATACCACGGTAGATAGCGGATTGCCGGGTAACCCAAAATACATGACCGTTTTTTTATCTTGCTCAAATTCCCCAAATATAAAAGGTTTACCTGGTTTCATCGCCACTTTGTAATGGTGAATTTTGCCGAGCGCCTGAATGACTTGGGTTAAAAAATCATAATCGCCCACCGATACACCCGCCGTAGAAATAATCACATCACATTCGGCTATCGCTTGCTGAACAGTGCGGCAAGTGGTTTCAAGGTTGTCGGGGACAATGCCATAGTCTTGAATGGCAATCGGCAACTGCTTTAATAACGCTTTTAGCGTGGGCGTGTTGGAATTATAAATTTGGGCAAGCGTTGCCAGCGGCTGCCCCACGTCGACCAGCTCATCGCCGGTGGCAATAATGCCAACCGTGAGTGGCTGAAATACCAGAACGCTATCCACGCCCAAATTGGCAAGTAAGCTGATATCACTGGGGTTTAGGCGTTTACCAATTGTTAAAACAGTTTCGCCTGCTTGCACTTCCTCGCCTTGGCGGCGAATATTTGCGCCCACCTTAGCGGTTTGGGTCAAACGAATGTGATAGGCCTGGCTGTTATCCAAACTGTGCTGAATGTCGCTAAGGTTGGTGTCTTCCTGCATCACCACCGTGTCGCAGTCATTTGGCACCACCGCGCCGGTAAAAATTCGCACGCCTTGATTGGGTCTTAAACGACCGTTAAAAGGTTTACCTGCCCCCGATTCACCGATGATTTCAAGTTGACTATCGTGGTCAAGATAGCTACCCGTAGCAATCGCAAAACCATCCATGGATGATAGATTTTGGCGGGGAATATCAAAGGATGCGGCAATATCTTGGGCTAAAATGTGGTTTTGCGCCTCTAACAAACCCACTGTTATCGTCTTTACCTCGCCCAGACGCGACGTTAAATAGTTCTCTAGGCGCTCATTAATCGCTTGTTTTAGTTCATTGACAGAAATCATCATTATCTCAATTAAAATGTTGGGTCGGCGGCAAAAGCTGATAGGCTGTTTTTAGCTGCTCAAATTGTTCTAAGGTATCAATATCTTGGCCTAAATGCGGCAGCGGTATCGGATAAAGCTGATAAACCGTACCATCGGTGGGCGAAACGATAGTGGTTTGATGTTGCCATAACGCCCGAAAACCTTTATCGCCTTGTAACTGATGACCAAATTGTTGCAAAAAACCCCAAGGTAAATTGACGGGAATCCCCCAAATTGGTTGATTGTTATCACCATACTCACTCACAATCAGCTGATGGTCCTCAACATTTTGGCTTAATAGCGTCAAATCATCGAGGGTTACCGCCACTTGGTCAACGGTCAAAAACAAAATCCGCATCGCAGCACTTACTGACTGTTGTTGTAATATTGTCATTGCATACTGAATCGATTGCGCCATCCCTGTTTGCGGCGTTGGATTATCAACGACTGTGACGGCAAATGGTGCAACTTCGTTGTATAACGCTTTAGATATTGGGTTATCAAGTTTTGGCAATACCACCAACACTTGATAAGGCTGCAATTGGCGTGCCAGTTGAATTTTTTCAGCCAGTAAGGTTTGATGATTTTTTACAATCAGCTGTTTGGCGAAACCAAGACGCTGGCTTAATCCTGCCGCCAAAATTACCACGGTTAAATTGCTATGCGTGACGCTCATGATATACCTGTTGAATTTGGGCAGTGATAGATAAAGCCACCGCTTCGGGCGTATCCCCACCGAGCGCTAAACCCACAGGATAGAACAAATTAGCAGATTTCACCAGTTGATAACCATCGTCAATCTCACTAAGCAACTGCTCAGTGCGATATTTCGGCCCTAATTGCCCAATAAAAAAAGGCGAGTTTTGGGCTTTAAAGGCTTGGCTGAGCCATACTCTGTCTTGACTCAGACTATGGGTCATTATCACCACAGCGGTCGGCTGCGGTGACTCAAAAAAAGTCTGCACAGACTCGGCTTTTTCAAGGGCAATCTGCACAAAATTGGCGTGAGCCTGCCCGCGATAACGGGCAATCACATCCAAACGACTATCAATCACCGTCACCTGCCAGCCTTGCAAATTTGCCATGGTCATCAAGGGTAAACAATCTTGCCCCGCGCCAAAAATTAATAATTGTAGCGGTGGTTGTAGCGTTTCTACAAAGATGCTCAGTTGTTGCGCTTGTTTTTGATAAACATGCAGCATAAAGCGACTTTTACGGCTGGCAGCGCTTTGATTAACCAATTGCCAGTCTTGTTGACCCAATTGCGACAACTGTGTCAAAGGCAGATGTTGTCCAACCACAAACTCATCTGAGTTTGAGGTGATAATGGTACCCAGTGATTGTGGCTGTTTTGTCTGTTTTAATCGCTGAAAACAGGCAAATAATACAGATTGTTCATTTAATACCAGACGTTCAAATAATACTTGAATGACGCCTTGACAGCCGAGCCCAAAGCCTTCTTGCTCATCACTATCATCGGCTACCTCATCTTGTAATAACTGGCTATCGGTTGCGGTATGATAGGTTTTGAGCGTTGCCCCATCTCGCGTTAGCCAAAAGGCTCGCTGAACCAAGTGCTTTTCAAGACAACCGCCACTCACCATGCCTATGGATTGACCATCGGCTAAAATCAACATTCTAGCACCAGGTTGCCGATAGGCTGACCCTTCGACACTCACCACTGTGGCTAGTACCGCTTCACTGTTGGGCGGCAACTGCTCAAGGGTATCAAAAATATCAAACAAGTGGTTCATAGCAAATGACAATGTACCCGTTTACAGTAATGGCAACTGGTACAGCAGTTTATCCAAGGTAATGGGATAGTCTCGTACTCTAACGCCTGTGGCATTAAAAATTGCATTGGCAATGGCTGCCCCTGCCCCTGATAATGCCAATTCACCTATGCCTTTGCTGTGGAGTGGATTGGCATAGGGGTCAGTTTCGGGTAACATTATTACCTCTAAGTCAGGCACATCGGCATTCACACACACTTGATACTCGGCTAAATCGTGATTACATAGACGACCGTCACGTTTGTCATGGTGAATTTGCTCCATCAAGGCAGCCCCTATACCAAACACCATACCACCAAAGCACTGCGAGCGCGCTGTTTTTTCATTTAAGATACGCCCTGCGGCAAATGTGCCTTGCATACGGCGAACCCGAATTTCACCCGTTACCCGGTGTACCGCGACTTCAGCGAACTGTGCGCCATAGCCTGCGTGGCGGTACTCTTTTTTGGTTTTACCAGGTTCGATTTCACCATTAGCTACCAAGCCATGAGGGGCATATTGCTGCAAAAAACTGCTCAGCGGTAACTGGGTATCGACTTGTTCCCAATCGAGTACATTATCATGATTGTCTACAGAGACCTCAGAATTAAGCCCTGTTTTTTCTGCTAGTTTATCCAACGTATCGGTTAACGTATGGTTAATTTTTTCGCCAATTTTTTCAGCTAGGCTAGGGTCATGCTCAAATTGTCTATATAGATTGCCTTGTTTAAAGCCAATGCTATCGGCATGCAGTCCCACACTCTGGGCAATCTTTTCTCGTAGCGCTTCACACGCCAAATAAATAGAACTACCAGCGCTTGAAGCTCCCCAGCTACCGCCTGAGCCTGCAGCAGGCGGCAAATCGGTATCGCCAAGTTTGACCTCGACATGGTCAATCGGTAAGCCCAGCATATCGGCAACCACTTGCGCAAAAATAGTATAGCTACCTGTACCGATATCAGTCATGTCAGTTTCGATACGAGCCATGACCCCAAGCGGTTTGTCAGAGGGCAACAGGCTCACACGGGCTTGCGAGGGTTTTAATTCGTTGCTACGCGCGGCGCACGCCATCCCATAGCCAATCAGCCAATCGCCTTCAAGGCGACTTGCGGGCGTTTGTGGGCGTTTATCCCACCCAAAGGCTTTTGCCCCTTGCTCCATACACGCCAGCAATTTTCGGGTGCTGTAGGGAATTTTTTTGCTTGGGTCTTCGCTCGGTTCATTGCGTTTTCGCAGTTCGATTGGGCACAGCTTTAGTGCATGCGCCAGTTCGTCCATGGCACATTCGAGTGCCAACTGACCCACCGCTTCGCCAGGGGCACGCATAGAGCCTGTTAAGGTAAAATTCATGCGCGCCATTTCGTATTTGATTTGGCGATTGTCACCGCCATATAAAAAGTGGGTAGAGACCGCCACTGGCTCAAAAAACGTTTCTGACGGTAAATTGGTAACAATGCTATTATGAATAATAGTATGGATTTTACCATCTTTATCCGCCCCCAATGCCACCCTTTGTTCGGTGTTGGTGCGTCTCACGGTAGTTTCCATGACTTGCGGTCGGGTCATGTTCACCAGTACGGGGCGTTTTAAGTCTTTAGCCGCAATGGCTGCCATCACCGATTCTGGCGAAATACCCAGTTTTGAGCCAAACCCGCCACCAACATATGGCGATAGCAAACGGACATCGTCTTCGGGCATATCTAAGGCTTTAGCAAGCTGTATTTTGGAAGAGGCAAGCATTTGGTTAGAGGTATGAAGAGTTAGCTTACCCTCAAACCAACGCGCCAACGAACTGTGCGGTTCCATCGGCATGTTACTTTGGCTTGGCGTGGTATAAGTCACATCGACTTTAACCTCTGCTTGCTTAAGCGTTTTTTCAGGTTTGCCAATATCGTCACTTTTATCAGTTACCCAATCAATAAATTGGGTATGCTTTTTTTGCTTGTTAAAGTCAAAATGCCCGTGTTTTTCATCATTTTCATAGTCAATCTGTAAAGCCTTCGCGCCTTCTTGAGCCGCTTCTAGGGTTTCTGCGACCACTAAGGCAATCGGCTGTCCATGATAAAAAACCTCGCTTGCGCCTTGCACAGGCGCCATTTTGACACCCCCTTGTTGCGGGTTGCGTAAAAACAGCGGGTCATGAAACACCCCAATCACACCTGCAACTTGTAAGGCGGTATCTTTATGTACTTTTTTTACCTTGCCTTTACCGATGGTTGCACCGACCATGACACCATGACACAAGTCGTCAAATTGGTGCTCAGCAGTATACGTGGCTTTGCCTGCGACTTTTAGGTGTCCTTCGATACGGCTCAGTGGTTTGCCAACGAGTTTGCTATCGGTCGTATCTAGCCGTGACTCGACAGGCTTGTCCATGGTCAGTTTTTTTTCAAGGGGCGATTCGCCAAAAATTTGTGTTAGGCTCATGCACTCACTCCACTACTTAAAGGACTTGATTGATTGGGTTGTTGTAACGCCCGCTGCACAACATGGTGTAAAAGACGCTGTACTAGGACGGTCTTGTACTCGGTTTGTTCATCAGTTTTTGCTTCTTTGAATAGGGTCGCCACCGCAAGCTCAATACTCACGGCATCGCCCGTGCTGCCAATCAGTATTTTTTCAATGTCGGTATTTCGCCATGGCTGACTGCCAATACCGCCAAATGCAAGTCGTACATTGGTGAGTGTGTCATTATCATGCTCAATCACGGCAGCGACGGACACCAAAGCAAAGGCATATGAGGCACGGTCACGCACTTTGTCATAGCTATGCACGCCTTTTAAGGGTGGCGGTAGAATGATATGGGTAATCAAATCACCTAGATTTAAGCAAGTTTCGATATGGGGGGTTTGCTCAGGTAAGCGATAAAATTCAGCGATAGGCACTTGGCGGGTTTGTCCGTCGGCTTGCTGGATAACAATGACGGCATCGAGTAATCGCATTGCCACCGCCATATCTGATGGATGGGTGGCAATACACTGCTCGCTCGTGCCTAAAATTGCTAAGTTCTGATGAAGACCTGCTTTTGCCCCGCAGCCAGAATTGGGCTCACGCTTATTACACGGACTATCAGGCTGATAAAAATAATAACAACGGGTGCGCTGTAGTAGATTGCCACCGGTACTGGCTTTGTTACGCAGTTGCGGCGACGCACCCGACAACAAGGCACGGGCAAGCACCGCATAATCTTGACGAATGACAGGGTGAGCCGCTAATTCACTGTTACTGACCATAGCGCCGATTTTTAACCCACCTTCTGGCGTGGCTTCAATTGTATTAAGCGGCAAACGTGAAATATCAATCAGCTGTGTTGGCTGTTCGATTTCGAGTTTCATCAAATCAAGTAAATTGGTACCCCCAGCGATAAAAAACGGACGCTGCGCCTCAGCCAAATCCCCCTCAGCTAAAATGGCTATTTTGACGGCGTCATCCACCGAGTTGGCGCGCTGATAATCAAACGTTTTCATAGCGACACTCCTGTAGCCTGAGTAGCTGCTGTCTGAGTGGTTACCTTATCTGTCTCTGCCGAAAAACCTGTTTCTTGTAATACTTGTTTGATAGCTCGCACGATGTTGGGATATGCCGAGCAGCGACAAATATTACCGCTCATACGCTCAGAGATTTCTTTATCCAATTGTTGTTTAAATTGTGTTGTATCTTTTGATAAAGGTTGCATCAAATCATCCGACACATGACTTGCCCAGTTTTGGCGTAGCTCTTCAATCATCGCTTTGGTCGAGCAAATTTGCCCAGGGGTACAATAACCACATTGAAAGGCGTCATGTTCCAGAAACGCTTGTTGAATCGGGTCAAGCGCTTCAGGTGAGCCAATGCCTTCAATGGTTTCGATGCTATCGCCTTCGTGCATGACCGCTAGGGTCAGACAGCTGTTGACCCGCTGACCATTAATCAGCATGGTACATGCGCCACACTGACCGTGGTCACAGCCTTTTTTGCTGCCAGTCAAGCCAAGATGGTTGCGACAGACATCCAGCACTGTGGTGCGTACATCTAGATTCGTCAACGTGTGTTGTTGCTGATTGATAGTAAGTGTTAAGGATTGTGGCATAAAGTTGCTTCTCGTCTAGTTGTTATGGGTTTATTTTAAGTGTGTTATCTAGGATTGACGCATGTTATTAAAATAGTTTCTAAAAATTCGCTACGTCTTGCCTACGCAAGGACGCTGGTAACATTACAAGGGTCTGTTATTTTTGCGTATGTAGCCATCCCGTTTTTTTGGCAGTTTCTTTTGGTAATTTTTTTACTAGTTCTTTTGCCAGTCTATTTTGCTAGGTAATTGATTATATTTTTTTAATCAGCTTTTGTATGTTTATTCGTGTAAAAGTCTCAATAAGCAATTTAGCTTTTATAAAATTTTGATGGTGTAAGCTTGGATATTATTGGGCGTGCTGACACTTGGCTATTTTGTACCAAATAATTCATTAACATGGTATTAACTAGGTAATTTTTTTATCATTATCGTGACTGAAATTGTGACTGCAGAGTTTTATAAACTGCTTGGACTATCAACGATTGTCAGACTTTTCATACTTACTTGTGGTGTTGTGCCGCTCATTACTCACCTTGCTCACCTTGCTCACCGCTTGCCATGATTTTTTGCCTCTGTCATCGCAAAATACGCCGCTGTGTTATAAATTTGGAGGATTCATGCGATTTTTTGCAAAAAAGACTGTATTTTTCACAAAAAAAGGGTATTATGCCCCCATAAATTTTGAACGTTATATTGTTAGGTCTTGGGTGCAGTGTCATGGCATTTTGGGGTTTTGCGGTATAACGTTTTTGTTTTGGTGTTAGTCATCCTGACTGATATTTTATTCACAAGTTCGAGAAAGATAGCCACAAGCAAATTTTCTTAAACCCTTATCTGAGATGGTAATCCGATATGAGCGTTCACACCCCTGTACACCCTATTTCTCATGCCACTAACGAATATTACTTAACTCGTCAAAGCACGATGGAATCTAATGTTCGTAGTTATCCCCGCAAACTACCGCTAGCTATTGCTAAAGCCCAAGGTATTTGGGTCACCGATGTTGAAGGCAATGATTACCTTGATTGCCTAGCCGGTGCTGGTACATTAGCCTTGGGTCACAATCACCCAGCCGTCAAACAAGCCTTATATGATGTGTTAGAAAGTGGTCTGCCACTGCACACCCTAGATATCACTACACCTGTCAAAGATGCATTTACCGAATCCTTGCTGTCTTTTTTTCCAAAAGATTTTGTATTGCAATTTTGCGGTCCGACCGGTGCTGACGGTACAGAAGCGGCAATTAAATTAGCAAAAACTTATACAGGGCGTGACAACGTTATCGCATTTAGCGGTGGTTATCACGGTATGACCCATGGCGCGCTTGCCATGACTGGCAATTTGTCTGCCAAAGAGAAAGTGGGCAATTTGATGCCAGGGGTACAGTTTATGCCCTATCCGCATGAATACCGCTGCCCACTTGGTCTAGGGGGTGAAGCGGGCGTGGATGCGCTGACTTACTACTTTGAAAACTTTATTGAAGATGTCGAAAGCGGCGTGGTCAAACCTGCTGCGGTCATCCTAGAAGCGATTCAAGGGGAAGGCGGTGTCGTGCCTGCGCCCAAAAAATGGCTACAAAAAATCCGTGAAGTGACCGCTAAGCATGATATCGTATTGATTTTGGATGAAGTGCAAGCTGGGTTTGCGCGCTCAGGCAAAATGTTTGCCTTCGAACATGCCGACATCGTGCCTGACGTGGTGGTGATGAGTAAAGCGGTCGGGGGTGGTTTGCCACTATGCGTACTTGCCATCAACAAAAAATTCGACGCATGGGCGCCAGCCGGTCACACCGGTACTTTCCGTGGCAATCAGCTTGCAATGGCGGCATCGATTCAAGTATTGGATGAAATCCGCAGCAAAAACTTGGCAGAAAATGCGCGTATCCGCGGTGAATTCTTGCGCGATGAACTCAAAAAAATCGCCCAAGAATTTCCTTGTATCGGTAACGTGCGCGGTCGCGGCTTGATGACGGGTATTGAGATTGTCGATGAGCGTAAACCTGCTGACCGTATCGGCTCGTATCCTGCTGATATTGACATGGCGAATGCGATTCAAAGAGCGTGTTTTGACAACAAGTTACTGCTGGAAAAAGGCGGTCGTGGCGGTACAGTGATTCGCTTGCTTTGCCCGATTAACATCACTGCTGATGAATGTGATGCGGTGCTTGAACGCTTTAAAAAGGCAGTGGCTGAAGCCGTGCAAAAAGTACGTGGATAATTGATTATTGCCTATTAAGACGGTAAAGTTACTGACATAGCTTTGCCGTTTTTATTATCTGTTTATTTCATTTTGAGTAAAATATGGAAACCACTATCGCCAAGACCGAACGCCTGATTCGAGAAATCAATCGGATTCATGGTGAGTATTGGCAAGATTATTTTGAAACAGGCAAGGTACAAAAAATCAATCTATCACATACGCTCAAAACCGTCCCTATTGAGCCTATTTTGTCATATCGGCTTAATTTGCATGAAGCGATTAATGATTATTTGGCATTTGCCGATACCCAAAATATCGATTTTTTTTACCGTGTTAAAACGGCTGAAAGTATCTATGACAAAGTCAATCGCTATTTGGCACGACAAAACCAGTACCCAGTCAATAATATCTTAAATGATATTTTTGGTGCTCGGATAATTTTGCCATCGGCTGATGTGACAGACATCATGGAAAAACTGGATGATTGGAAAACAGATTACAGTCTAAAAAATTGGTATTTACGTGATATCGACGGGTATATCGGTGTGCATGTGTATTTTAAAAATGCGAGCAATTTTTATTATCCGTGGGAATTGCAAATTTGGGATAAAAACGATGCCAAAGCCAATATTGTAAATCATCAACTGTATAAGCGTAATTTTGTAAAATAAATTAACCATTTGCTCATATCACTCTGTTTAATGACAATTTATAGTTAACTCTATCTTAAAGAATGCAAGGACTTACCATGTCAAACTTATCACAGCACCGCCAAGCGTTATTTTGTAATGACAGCCAATCCATTGCCGATTACCAAAAAAATATGAACACTGCCGTGCAAGCCGTCACCGACTGGCTCAAAAACGACAAAATGTACACAGGTGGCTCTATCCGTGAACTGCGTGAAGCCATCAGCTTTCAACCTTCTAAAGAAGGCTTAGGCTTGGAATCCGCATTAAAACGTTCAGTCGAATTATTCCTTAATAAAAGCTTAAAGGTGCATCACCCCCATTCGCTCGCTCACTTGCACTGCCCAACGATGGTGACCAGTCAAATCGCCGAAGTGCTGATTAATGCCACCAACCAGTCGATGGACTCTTGGGATCAAAGCCCAGCAGGGTCGCTGATGGAAGTGCAACTGATTGATTGGCTACGTCAAAAAGTCGGTTTTGGTAGCGGACAAGCGGGCGTATTTACCTCAGGTGGTACCCAATCCAACTTGATGGGCGTGTTACTCGCCCGTGATTGGTGTATCGCTAAAAACTATAAAAATGACGATGGGTCTGAATGGTCCGTACAGCGTGACGGTATCCCAGCCGATGCCATGCAAAAAGTGAAAGTCATCTGCTCAGAAAACGCGCATTTTAGCGTGCAAAAAAACATGGCAATGATGGGCATGGGTTTTCAATCGGTGGTCACTGTACCAGTCAATGACCAAGCGCAGATGGATGTTGCAGCACTTGAACACACCATGGCGCAATTGAAAGCCGAAGGCAAAATCATCGCCTGTGTGGTCGCTACCGCAGGCACTACCGACGCGGGCGCGATTGACCCAATCCCTGCGATTCGTAAGCTTACCCATGAGTACGGTGCATGGCTGCATATTGATGCCGCTTGGGGCGGTGCGCTGATTTTATCGAATAACTACCGCGATAAACTTGCAGGCATTGAGCAAGCCGACTCTATCACCCTCGACTTCCACAAACATTACTTCCAAAGCATCTCTTGCGGGGCATTTTTGCTCAAAGATGAAGCCAACTATCGCTTCATGCATTATGAAGCTGAGTATTTAAACTCTGCGTATGACGAGGAACATGGCGTACCTAACCTAGTTTCTAAGTCGCTACAAACCACACGCCGTTTTGATGCACTAAAATTATGGCTGACGGTGGAAGCCTTAGGCGAAGAATTATACGGCTCGATGATTGATCATGGCGTTGATTTGACCCGTGAAGTCGCTGATTACATCAAAGCCACTGATGGGCTTGAATTGTTGGTAGAGCCACAGTTTGCCTCCGTGCTATTTCGCGTGGTACCCAAAGACTACCCGGCTGAGTTGCTTGATAGCTTAAACCAGAATGTCGCCGATGAGCTATTTGCCAAAGGTGAAGCCAATATCGGCGTGACGCGCGTCAGTTACCAAAAGCAAGGGGATGCTCACCAAGATGTGCAATCGCTTAAAATGACCACGTTAAGCCCCATCGCGACGCTTGACAATGTCAAAGCCTTATTGGCGCAAGTGTTGGCACAAGCCGATGACATCAAAGACAGTATTATCACAGGGGATTATCAGCCTGCGATTGATTGATAAGCACAAAAAAACCGATTCCTTGGCGAATCGGTTTTTTTATTGTAGCACTAACACTGACTGTAATTGACCGTCACATCCAGCGTCGGAATCAGATTTGACTGGGCGGCAAAATCCTCATCTAGGACATTGATAGCAAGCCCGCCCATTGCGGTTTCTTTATATTTTGACATCATATCTCTGCCTGTCTCTTTCATGGTTTTGATGGCTTTATCAAGTGATACCACATGTTGTCCATTGCCTTTAAGCGCAAGCCTTGAGGCATTAATCGCTTTTACTGCCGCCATGGCATTGCGTTCGATACAAGGCACTTGCACCAACCCCGCAATCGGGTCACACGTCATGCCAAGGTGATGTTCGATGCCAATTTCGGCAGCGTTGGCACATTGCGCAGGACTACCACCAAGCACATAGGTTAACCCTGCCGCAGCCATTGCACACGCCGAGCCGACCTCCCCTTGACAGCCCACTTCTGCGCCTGAGATACTGGCGTTTTCTTTGATAATGATGCCAATCGCCGCGGCGGTTAGCAGAAAATCATGTAAACCTTGCAGCGTATAACTTGGACAAAAATCTCGATAATAATGCATAACCGCAGGTATCACGCCTGCCGCACCATTGGTGGGGGCAGTCACCACACGTCCGCCACTGGCGTTTTCTTCATTAACTGCCAAGGCATACAGATTGACCCAATCCATCACGGCAAGGGCATCATTAAACGCTTTTCGGCTATCGGCAGCGGATAACTGCTGATAAATCGCCTTGGCGCGGCGCTGTACTTGTAAGCCCCCTGGCAAAATACCATCGTGGCGACAACCATCATTGACACAGTCTTGCATGACTTGCCAAATGTCGTTAAGCCCACCCAGCAGCTCATCTTCACTCAAGTTAGCCAGTTCATTGGCTCGAACGACTTGGGCGATTGACAGTTGATTGTATTGGCAAATTTGTAATAATTCTTTGGCGTTGTTAAACGGATAAGGTACTAATTTTTTGACGCTTTCAATCACCGGTTCTTTTGCTTGCGCTTCTTGCTCGGTCTGCACGAACCCGCCGCCGATTGAATAATACGTATTTTGGTAAACAATTTCATTGCCTGTAAAAGCAGTGATAGTCAAAGCATTGGGATGATGGGGCAGCGATACCCTACCATTTAGGATTAAATCTTTGTCAGCAACAAAGTTAATCTCATGCTGCTGATTTAGAGACAGCGTGTTTTGCGCTTGGATATCGGCAATTTTTTGTGAAATAGCGGCGACATCCGTCGTCTGTGGTTGCTCTCCCATCAAACCTAGCATCACCGCTATATCACTACCGTGCCCTTTACCCGTCGCACCGAGCGAACCAAATAGCTCGACTTGCACCCTATCCACCTGCGTCAGTAGCTGCTGCTGTGATAATGCGCTAACGAACAGATTCGCCGCTTTCATCGGTCCGACGGTATGCGAACTTGAAGGTCCAATCCCAATTTTAAATAAATCAAAAATACTGATCACTGATAAATCCTATATGCCAATCAGTTGAAAAATTCAATTATGTTGTATTCATTGTGCTAGATAATCACGAATTGCCCATCTGTGTCAATGTGCTATCGAAAAGTTTATCAAATGATAGATGATGGATGATAGATGCTCGCTACACGCATCGCAAATTTGGCAAATAACCACCTGTGTAAGCGCATGAGGAAGAAAATAACCGTTGGCAAGGATTAATCTGCTAACGATTCACTTTCTTTACTCGCTAATAAAAGTAGCAGCAATAAACAAACCAAGAAAATCATCATGAGTGCCATGAGATACACGTTGACATACGCCAGTGGCACGCCCATTTGGTTCAGCATCACAGAGGCATTCATCCCAGAGGTGCTAGGTAACACCCAGCGCAAATACTGCAGTGGCTCAGGCAGCATTTGATACGGCCATGAAATCCCTGAGACAAACAGCATCGGCATTGAACTTGCGACCAAGATTTGCATCGCCCGTTCTCGCGCCCCAAACCACACCCCAAGTAGACAGCCCAGTGCCGTTACCGCGGGGAAAAACAGGGCAAGCAGTACCAGTGAACCCGTCAGATTTTGGTTACGGATATAGTCATTGCTCGAAAACACCCAGCCATAATAAAAACAGCCGAGCACAAAACCAAAACACGCTAAGCCCAATATTCGCGCAAGCCACGTTTTCATCGAAGCGCGGTGCATGTCTTGCTCTGCCCAAGTACCCACTAGCATTGCTGTGCCCATCAAAAACATCTGCTGCAGAATCAATATCGCAACCGCAGGGACAATGTAGCTGCCATAGCCTTCGGTACGGTTGTATAACGGATTAATCGTCAGCGCAACCGGGGAAATATTGTTTTTGGCAACCGTGATGTCTTGCCCGATGGCAACATTTTTTTGTACTTTCGCCCCTGCGGACACGGTGCCGATGACTTCTAAAAACCCCGTTTGTACTTGTTTGTTGAGCAAAAAATAGTTACCGTTGGCAAGGATACTCACCTTGGCAGGTTGTCCTGTGGTCACTTTTTGATACAGCCCTGAGGGTATCACCATGTAGCCTGCAATTTTGCCTTGCCACATCAGCTGCTTGGCACTGTTTTCATCGTTTACAATAGTACTTTGGATGCGCGGATTGGCTTGGGCGTAGCGGATAATGGTCTGCGATAGACTTGAATGGTCATAATCCACCACTGCCACAGGAACATGACGCACCACTTCTTTTGAATACGGCCACGGGTAAAAAAAGCCATAAATAATCGGGGCAATCAGTAACATACTAAGCACCCCTTTGTCTTGAAACACGCTGCGCCATACATGCAAAACTTGCAGTAAAAAACCGCGCTCCCAAATGTTGGCAGAGTTGCCAGAGTGGCTTACGCCGACTTTGCCGGGGGTTCTCTGGGTGGGCATCAGCGTTGCCCCCATTTTTCAGGCTTCAGCAAGGCCTTTTTGGTCAACAACGCGGCTAACAACAAGGTAATCATGACGGCAATAAAAAATCCGATAAAGCTGCTATAGGCAAACGATGGCGGTGCGCCCATTTGTAATTGGGTGGTTTGCAAGTTGAGATAATGGGTTAGTGGTAGGGCATTTGCCCAACGCTGTGCGGCAGGACTCATCGCCAAAAATGGAAACGTCACCCCTGAAAAAGCAAATGACGGGGCGGAGATAAATCCGGTAAATGACAAGCCTTCACGATACGAAAACGTGCCGACCGTGACAATCACCCCAAGCCAGAACGATACCATCATAAACATTAAAAATATCAGATAAGTAATCGCCACGGATGCCAAACGAATGGGGAAAATTTGCATCACCAACGTTAATGCCACCGCTGCCCAAAGCGTATACGCAAACATCGCCCAAATTAGTTTGCCATTGAGCCCTGCGATAATTAGCGATAGTTTGGGTTTTTCGTGCCCCAGTGTCACAGGATGGCTATGGTTAAAGGGGCGGTTACTGGCAAATTTGGGGTATTTTAGCGACTGATACCATTCACCTAGCGTCTTGTCGACCAGCTCTCGCCCGACAGTTGACGCGCCAATCACCATCGACAAAATATGTAGTAAGGCTGGTACCACAGTGACTGCCAAAAATTGCTGATAATTATTGGCGGTATTAAACAGTGCCACACTTTGCGATTGTATCGGTGCATAACTGGTTTTGGCCAGGGTGACATCTTCGCCAATGGCGACTCGCCGCTGCATCTCTGCCCCTGCCGAAAAGGTTGTGACTGCTGTCTGTACCGCTTTTTGTATCATGCCTGAATGCGTGCCATACTGGGCATTGACATTGAGTAGCAAGCGCGAGGTTTTGCCAGCCAGTAGATTGGTTGAAAAATTCTCTGGGATTTCAACCACCGCCATGACATCGGTAGTCTCGATGGCTTGCTGAGCCGCAGCGGCACTATGAAGACTTTTAACCACCGCAACCTCAGGCGTCGCATCAATATAGCGGATAATCGTCGCAGATTGCGCGGAGTGGTCATTGTCTATGACCGCAATCGGAATCCCGACTGCCATGCCTTTGCTAAAAATCCACCAGACCAAAAATATCAATACGATGGGCATCCAAAACATCAACGAAAAATCCCAGCGATTTTGCACCAAAAAATCCCATTCACGGCGCGCACTGTGCCAAAACGCCGCAAAGAATTGCACAAAGCCTGAGCGGTTATCAAACTGCGCATGACGCTCATGGTCACTAGCACCAACACTGTCACTGTCACTGGCATTTGACACAGCGGACGATGTCGGTGACGCTTTAGAGCCCTTGTTTGATGCCAGTTTTGATGTCAGTTTTGATGTCAGTTTTGATATCATGGTTGACTTCATTGTGTTTGGGTTGGCTGACGGCTTGCCGGTATATCAACCAATACGGTCATGCCCTGTCTTAGGCGTGTATCTGACTGGCTCGGGCGCGCACGAATCTCAAAGGTACGCATATCAAAGCCGTCTTTGCTGTTGGTCGGGCGCCACGTGGCAAAATCTGATAGCACGGAACTTGCGTACACTTTAAACACTTGGCGGTAAGGCTGATTGTTGACCGATAACGCAGGAACCGTACCGCTAAATTCACTACCGACTGCAAAATGGTTTAGGTTATTTTCGGTAACGTTAAGCACCACCCATTGGTCTTTGGGATCGACAATGGTCATCAGTGGTACGCCCTGTCCCACCACTTGACCTGGTTTGACAATCACGTTGTCCACGATACCGGCAATCGGGCTTTTAAGATTGGCTTCTTCTTTGGCCACCATTGCTTCTTTAAGCTTGGCTTCTACTTGGCTGACTTGCGCTTGGGCGGCGGTTTTATCTTCACTGCGCGCGCCTGTTTTGGCTAACTCATATTGGGCTTTGGCGATTTTGGCTTTATCGACACTGGCGACATAGTTGGTATAGGCTTCGTCACGTTTTTGCCGTGACATCAAGCCTTCTGCTGCGAGTCGGTTGATACGTTCGTAGGTGACTTTGGCAAGGTCAGCCGCGGATTGGGCAACATCGTACTGGTATTTTGCCATTTCAATCTCTTGCGGTCTTGCGCCATTGTTGGCTTTGTCCAGTTGACTTTGGGCTAACTCTTTGCCTGCTTGTGCTTGTTCGACCTTGGCATTGATTTCCGGGCTATCCATATCAATCAGGCGTGTGCCGACGCTAATTTCATCGCCTTCTTTGACATAAATATTGGCAATACGACCGGCAACTTTGGCAGCGACAGGCGTTTGCTCTACTTCCATATGCCCTTGGATGGTCACAGGCGCGCTGCGCGTTTCGCGCTTGTCTTTGATTAGCCCCCATGCGACCAGTCCAATCAGCCCAAGGATAATCAAAGCTATAATGATGGTGCGGATTTTACTGGGTTTTTTGGTAGGCGCCGCGTAACGGCTATCCGTCGCAGCGGCTGCCAGGCTATCCTCTGCGTGCGGCTCATCGGCAGCTTGGGCGTTCATCGCTGCATTAGCATTATCCGCAGCGCTGTCCAAAGTGTTGTCTTTAGCGTTGTCCATCGCATTGTCTGGTGTTGGGTTTTGTGGATCAGCCATACGGTAAGCCTACTGGTGAAATAAAGACACGGGTTAAAATAATTGATTAGTTTTTACGATGTTCAAAATAAATCGCGGGTAGCTTGACGTCCGCTGCCTGCATATAACGGTTAAACTCTAGCGGCGTACCGCAGCTTTGCATCAAGTCTGCCATTGCCTGTACATAATCATTTGCCGCTTTGGCCTGCTCAGTTTTGGCTTTTTCCAAATTGGCTTCGGCTTGCATCACTTCTACGGCCGTGTTGACGCCTTCTTTAAAGCCGAGCTGACGAAAACGTAGCATCTCACTGGCAAGTTCAATATTGGTATTTAAGGCAATAAAATTATCGCGTGCATTGTTGACTGTTTGCCAATTTTTTTCTACCAATAACATAATATTATCATTGACATCCACTTGGCTAAATTCGGCTTGGTGCAGCTTGGCAAGGCTAGATTGGGTACTGGTACGGCGATCTACCCCACCCCACAATTTCCAGTTGGCAGACACCCCGGCAATCCAATTTGGGTCAGCGTCGATTTCAGAGCGACCAAAGACGGTGACATTGGGTTTGTAGGCGGATTCACTAAATTCATGCAGCGCTTTGGCTTGGTTGTACTTGGCGGCGACCTTATCAAAACCTGGGTGATGCATTTTAGCCTGCTGCTGAAAATAACTCAGTGGCGGCAACGGCTTGGTGGATACAAATAAAGGCGATGTCGGTTTGATAAAATACGGCGTGCGCAGTAACCGCTGTAGCGCGGTCATGGCAAGCTCAGCATCGTTCAGCGCTTTGCTATTTTCGTATTCGGCATCGGCTAAGGCTTTTTTGGCTTCCAAACGCTCGACTTTTGAAATCAGCCCCACATCGAGTGCGCGCTGTGCGGCATGGTCGGTGGCACGAATCGCATTGAGTGCATCGGCGCGTAGATAAGCTGCCATGATGGCAAGCTGGGTTTGAAAATAGCGTTTGGTAAGCGTGGTGTATTGTTCATCCAGTGACAAGTCAGCATCGGCACGGCTTTCATCGGTCATACCATTGAGCAAACTGGTCACTGCTTCGGTTTTGTGTCCGTTATAAGCAGACCATAGCACCGTAATATTGGCTGATGTGTTGTTCTTGCCGATATTGACAGGGATGCTATTGGGAATCGGGTCGGTGATTAAGCCACCGATATCGACAGGCGTGGTAGGCAGTGGCAAGGTGATGGGCAAATTGCCACTATTGTTATTGACTGCATTGTCAATGGGATTGGCTAGGTTGTTTTTAATGCCCGTGGTATCTATATTGTCATCCACATGTACATGCGTGGCACTGGCACCCAGATACACAATCGGTTTGTTCAAGCCTTTGGTTGACTGAGCTCGCAGCTCATTACTCACGATTGCTGCATTGTCTGCCGCGACTTTGGGTGATACTTTGACTAGGTACTGCTGCGCTTGTGCCAGTGTCAAATTACTGGGCACATCTAGGCCATAACTTGGCGGATAAGGCACCCCATTATTGATAGTAGGATCGTAGCTGAGCCCAGCTACTTTGCCACCTTTGACTTCATTGGCGCGGGTCGCGGTTTTTTTCGATGGCGTGTCTGCTGATGGTGCGTCGGTGGCAAGGCTAGCATTGAGCACAGGCTCAGGATTGGGCGGGGTATTGATTACCGGCGTAAACTCTGCGGTGTCACCACTGGTACTGGGCTGCAATCTGCTAGTGGGCTTTATGGTTGGCGCTACTGGTGTGGTTTTAGCCGATGTTTTAACAGAATTTTTAGCTGATGTTTTAGCTGATGTTTTAACAGGCGGCTTGTTAGCATTTTTAGTGGGACTACTGGTCGTTTTGGTGGTTTTTGTTGTGGTCGTGGTTGTGGTTTTTGTTGTAGTTTTTGTCGGGGTCGTTTTGGTAGTGCTAGGTTTGGTGACCGTGGTCGCAGCAGTCGCAGCCAAAGATAAGGACAAATTCAACGAAACCATTGCCATCGTAAACGCAGACAGGGTAAGCACGCGTGATAGTGGCTGCGGATGATGGCTTACTGAGTAAGTCGATGGTTTGATGGATTGATGTAATTTCATACGACTCGCTAATAACTTGCCTATGGCTTTGCCGCAACATAACAACCCCGCAAGCCGTCAATTACCCTAGTAATTGATGCGGTCGCCGTTATGATGCCCGTATTACCAAAAAACTGTCTTATTAAATAATGCCTAATTAAATAATAATGAAATACCAAAGTGAGCACTAACTGTCAGTTTGAATATTAACCAAATTATGAGATTGTAAAAAGAAAAAAATGACCCGTCAATCTACACTTGTCATATTAACAATATTGTAGTTTTTTTAATAATATGGCTCATTAAGCCTCACATCATTACTGTTTATTTTTATTTAACAAAGTAAAAATATTTCTCAATCCAAGTAGTCACACAAATCAAACAAGTTAGCTTACCGCTATCGTTTAGGCATGCTAAAATTCTTAAAAAACCCTCGTTGTTTTTGATGCAGTTACTTTTACCAAAGCAGTTACTTTTACCAAATAAGTACCGCACTTAGCTACAATCCCAATTTAAAAAATAGTGAAATCGCTGAAGACCTTCGACTAAGTAATCCAGTTAAACTTATACCTTAATGATGAATCAACTCGCTCAAATCCCCCTTGCCCAACGTGTCCGCCCAAAATCGCTTGACGAGGTGATCGGACAAACCCATTTGCTCGGCGCCAACGCACCGATTCGCCGTATTGTTGAGCAAGGTTACTTGCCATCGATTATTTTGCATGGCGAAGCAGGCATTGGCAAAACCACCCTAGCCATGCTCTTAGCCGATGCGGTGGGTCGTCCTTTTCGCCCGCTCTCGGCTATCAATGCAGGGGTCAAAGAACTGCGTGAAGTACTGGCAAAAGATGACGGTTTGTTTGGCGAGCCGCCGGTGGTATTTGTCGATGAGATTCATCGGTTTAACAAAGCCCAACAAGATGCACTCCTCGGTGCGGTTGAGTCAGGGGATATTACTTTAATTGGTGCGACCACCGAAAACCCCTCGTTTAGTGTCAACAATGCGCTATTATCCCGTTGCCAAGTGTATCGGCTCAACCCCTTGAGCGAAGATGAAATCAGCCAAGTACTACAACGTGCCATCGACGATGATGCAGTTTTTAAACAATTTAAGATTGAAATACAATCAAGCCAAGCGATTTTTGCGCTATCGCAAGGCGATGCGCGTAAGGCGTTAAATTTACTTGAACTCGCCATTCAATCAAGCCCCAATTTTAAGCAAGGCAGCCAATCAGCGATTGTGGTGACTGATGACAATGTCATCGCGGTCGCAGGTGCAAGCCTGGTACGCTACGACAAATCGGGTGATGGCCATTATGACCTAGTGTCAGCGATGATTAAATCAGTCCGCGGCAGTGACCCTGATGCGGCACTGTATTGGATGGCGCGGATGCTGACAGCGGGCGAAGACCCTGCCTTTATTGCGCGGCGGTTGGTGATTTTGGCAAGTGAAGATATCGGACTTGCCAATCCCAATGCGTTACTACTTGCCGATACCGCCCTGCGAAGCGTGCAGAGCATCGGTATGCCTGAAGCGCGGATTATTTTGGGGCAAGTGGTGGTGTATTTGGCGACATCGCCGAAGTCCAATTCTAGTTATCAGGCCATCAATAAAGCGATGCGACTGGCTGAAAATGACCAATCACCTGTACCGCTACATTTGCGTAATGGCGTCACCAAGCTGATGCGCGCCGAAGGTTATGGTGCCAATTATGTCTATCCGCATGACTACCCCAACCATTACCACCCACAGCAGTATCTACCCGATAATTTACTGGGCACGCGGTTGTTTGACTTTGCTGATAATGCCAAAGAACAGCAAACCTATGCCTTTATACAGTGGTTAAAAAGCAGTGGCTAAAGGACAATCATTGAAAATCGGTAATTAAAGCGCGATGATTAAAGCGCGGCGGCTAAAAAACCCGTCAAAGCGGACAATGGATGATTTAGCGCAGCCAAATGAACCCTATTCTGTAATACCCAGTATATCACCAGCAATAAGAACACCAACAAAAACCCAAGCTGAATCCACAAAAAATAGCGATGCTTAAAGCCCAATCGGCGCAGCTTGGCATGGCTATAACTGCCCTTATCAAAGTTGGTATGTTGATGCCTTTGCCATTTGCCCGAACGATAATAGTTTTCTACATCCGCAAGTAACCTTGGGACACTGGCGCTATCAAATTGCGCAGTTTCAAAATAATCTAGCAGGGGGCTGATATCATCGACATCATCCATATCATTGACGCTATCTAAATTGATGCAGTGCATTTTCCAGTGTCCAAATAGCGCATTGGGCGCCTGTCCCTGTTCAATAACGTGAATATTTTTGTGTCTTTTATCGGTTTTGATTTTGTCAAATAGCTGGGTGATAGTGTGCTCACTGCCTTCCATATAGTGTAGAAAGTTGCCTTGCTTGAGAAATAGTACGCTATTGACATTTGCCTGGGTGTTGCGCGCGACTGACTGACGATAGATATCAGGCAACGTCATCGTATGCAAACTTGCTTGTAAGGTAATTTTGCTCGTGTAGATAAGATAAAAGACTGACATCACAGGATCCTTAGATAAATAAATCGGTTAGACGTCTATGACTTTTTAATAGCGTTTTCTTCAAACGTATTAAGAATGTAATTTTTATTAATCATTAAGTAATAATATACCAGTTTTTTTTAATTTTTGCTCAAAAATTATACAAAATCACCAATTTTTGTTAGTTTTTTAAACTAATTTATCCGCATGTTTTATCTGCGTGCGCTACCAGCGCGTATGGCTATCAATATTTCGCTGCTTAGACTCACTGAGTTAATGCTATAATAGCGCGCAAATAAGAAATGGGCGCGCATACTAGCTTCACCCAGCTTGATGAGGTGATTGTTAAGGTTAATTTGGACAATATTTTGAACAAACCTAGCTGATAGCGCTTATTTTCTGTCCCTATTTGTAATCAGTTTTTTAATCAATGTTATTCCAATAAATAGCTAACAAAGGCACTTTTATGGCATTTAATACAACGGCAGAAATTATCGATGACATCCGTGCAGGCAAAATGGTCGTTTTGATGGATGATGAAGACCGTGAAAACGAAGGCGACTTGGTGATGGCAGCCACCCATGTACGCCCAGAAGACATTAACTTTATGATTACCCATGCGCGTGGCTTGGTGTGTTTGACCATCACCGCTGACCGCAGTGAACAGCTCAATTTACCGCTCATGTCGGATAAAAATGGCGCTAAATTTAGCACCAACTTCACAGTATCGATTGAAGCGGCAGAAGGGGTCACCACAGGTATCTCAGCAGCGGATCGCGCCAGAACCATCCAAACAGCAGTGTCATCGACTGCCAAACCCGAAGACATCGTACAACCGGGACATGTATTCCCGATCGTGGCACAAAATGGCGGTGTGCTACACCGTGCCGGTCATACTGAAGCGGGCTGTGACCTAACACGCTTGGCAGGACTTGAACCTGCGGCAGTGATTTGTGAAATTATCAAAGAAGATGGCGAAATGGCGCGCCGTGATGACCTAGAGATTTTTGCCAAAGAACATGGCTTAAAAATCGGCACCATCGCTGATTTGATTAATTACCGTATTGCCAATGAGCAAACGGTAGAAGCCATTGCCAATTATCCTATGCAAACTGAGTTTGGTGAGTTTACTGCTTATCGTTTTAAAGAAAAAAATTCAGAGGATACCCATTTGGCACTGGTCAAAGGCAACCCTCAAGAAGGCGTGAGCACTGTGCGGGTGCATAGCTTCCAGCCATTGCGCGATTTATTCACCGTGCAGCTACCCAACAGCGGTAAGAGTAACTGGGATATCCATGCCTCACTCAAAGAAATTAGCCAATCAGAGCGTGGCGTGTTTGTCTGGATTGGGCATCAGCAAGCGATTGATATGGGCGAAGCGCTCGATAACTTTGTCGCTGACAAACCCAACTCACCGCTTAAACACCAACCCTACCGCAGCATTGGGGTTGGCTCACAGATTTTACGTTATCTGGGCGTGCGTGATATGCGTTTGCTGTCATCACCGCTTAAATTCAACGCGTTATCAGGATTTGACCTAAACTTGGTGGAAACCGTTGCCAACCCCGACCACAAAGCGTGATTCTTGAGATAGCCATTTATCAGACCAAAAAGCCACAAGTTGCCATGCTTGTGGCTTTTTTTAACAATTTTATTAACAATGAAATTTAGTAACAGTTAAACCGTATGACTTTCTAACTCGGTAAGTTGTTGGCGCTGACCATCAGAAATCGGTTGTTTGTTTTTGCCGGTTTGGTCAAAAAATACAATGACGGACGATGCGGTGGCGACGACTTTTTGCTGGGCCGTGCTAAAGTAAACATAGTCATGAGTTAGACTGGTATTGCCTATTTTTTTGGCACGAATGCCAATCCAAAGCACATCGGGGAAAGTGACCGAATTTAAATACTGGCAAGATGACGAAGCGAGCACGGTATAAGTTTGTAAGTTAAACATATCGACTTGTTCAAGGTAGTGGATACGTGCGCGCTGGGCATAGTCGTAATACACCACGTTATTGACGTGATTGAACGCATCCATATCACCCCATTCCACTTTTTGCTCATAGATAACAGCAAAGCCTTTTAATGGGTGATTGTCTTGTTGGGCGATGTTTTGGCGGACGGCATCACTCATTGGGGGATTGGACATATTTTTCTCTCTCATACGGCTACTGTTTAATACAAGGTAAAAATTATTGAATCACTAGCGCAGTCGCATTAACCCTTGCTGCTGGGTTGTAGAGACCAATTTGCCATTTTGCCAAAATTGACCGTGGTTTAGGCTTTTTGACTGTGACGTGGTATCACACCACATGTTATAGAGTAACCAATCATTCATATCAAATGGGCGGTGAAAATGCATACTATGGTCGATACTTGCCGCTTGCAACCCTTTAGTCATAAAGCTAATCCCGTGTGGCATCAGCCCTGTACCAATCAAATAAAAATCAGAAGAAAATGCGAGCAGTGCTTGTTGCACTTGAATTGACTGTTTACCCAGCTGCGGAATACGTAGCCAGTTGGCTTGGCTAGGTTCCATGATTTTTGGATGGATTGGGTCACGCGGCTGTATCGGTTTGATTTCGATATGACGATGGCGCATAAAGCGTGCTTTGAGCGCATCGGGGATTTTGCCTACCACTTGGTCTTTGAGCTGCTGCTCGGTCAGCAGCGTGTCCGGACTTGGAAAATTCGGCATGGTTTCTTGGTACTCAAGCCCTTCTTCGAACGGTGAAAAAGACGCCATCATGGTAAAAATTATGCTCGGTTGGTTATCATCATCATATTGGCGTGCTGTCACTTGCCGTGAAGCAAGGCTACGACCATCACGTAATTTCTCGACTTGGTAATATACAGGCTTATTGATATCGCCACCGCGCAAAAAATAACCATGAAATGAGTGGCAAGGTTTTGAATGCTCCACAGTATGGCTGGCTGCCATCAATGCTTGTCCCAGTACTTGCCCGCCAAAAATACGCGCACCCACATAGTCGTAGCTTTGCCCAATAAATACATTATCTTGATACGGCACGAGGGTCAAGGTTTCTAATAACTGCGTGACTAATTGCTGCCAAATCGCTTGCTGCTCAAGCTGCTGCGTTGCGGCTGTTACGGGCACCTGTGGTTGGGGAGTGATATCAATGGTATGGGTATGGTTTATATCTTGCTGGCTTGCCATAGACGCTCTTATGATTAACGTTATTTTTGGGTAGATAAAATGGATTAAAGTCACTCATTATACAAGAATTTTTGCGTGATAAGGTTTAGAAATTCATCAATCTATGGCATGATAAGACATATTTTAAACCTTGTATTTATCTTTAAAAAACTTACGAAAAAACTCACGCAATCACTAGGCATACTATGAATCACGTAGGGAAAAATTCAGGCACTACCGAAGCGAACAACAAAGGTACCCATCCTGCTGCGACCCCGCTGTTAAAAAATCTATACCGACAAGTCTCTGGCAAATTATTGGGGCTCGCCGTCAAATCCAAACTTATCGGCGACATCCCCAATATTAGCCAAGCTAGCACCGATGTTAGCGATGATAAGCTAGCGCCAGCAGGCGATAGCGGCACCTCAAGCCAGCGACTCACCTTTTATGTGCTCAAAGAGTATTCTCGTAGCAACAGTATTTTAATTGACCTAGAAACCAAACAATACGACCTACCCCCTGCCCTAGCCAATGTCATCGATCGGGCGCATGGTATTGATGAAAATACCGCAATGATTTTTTTGCATCACCATAAAACAGAAAAACTGTCTCATGACAGCGCCGTATTTTCACCTCGCCTATTACGCTTGATTGAAGCCGTCGAGCAATACCCAACGCTACACATTGATTTTATCCCTGTCACTATCTTGTGGGGGCGCGCCCCAGAAAAAGAAGATTCGCTGTTTAACCTCCTCACCGCTGATGAATGGCAAGTACCTACCATCAGTAAACAGCTATTTAATATCGGGGTCAAAGGGCGGGATACCTATGTGCAGTTTCACTCACCCAAAGATTTGCGTGCCATCATCGAAGATGAGATTGGCAAAAACCCTGCGCTGCAATCAGATAGCCTGATATCCACTGATGCTGCTAGTAACGACCGCCAGCATTTACACACCGTCGCTGCACAGGTACAGCAGCGTTTAGAAGGTTATCTGGATAAACAACAAGAAGCCATCTTGGGACCTGACTTATCAGACCGTCGCAATGTGGTCGATAAAATTCTGTATACGCCTGCCATTCAGCATGCCGTGAATGTCGATAGCAAAGAAAACTCGCGTGAACTCGCCAAAAGCCGAAAACTGGCGCGTGGGTATTTGAACGAGATTGCCAGTGATTACTCGTATGCAACCGTGCGCTTTTTTGACCGCTTTTTGACCTGGCTATGGACACAGTTGTATGACGGGGTTGAAGTGGCGCACTTTGAGCGGGTACGCGAACTGGCATCCGACTATGAAATCATCTATGTGCCTTGCCACCGCAGTCACATGGACTATCTGTTGCTGTCATACGTGATTTATAAACGTGGGTTACGGGTGCCCTACGTTGCCGCAGGCGAGAACCTAAACATCCCCGTGCTAGGTCAAATACTACGCAATGGCGGCGCTTTCTTTATGCGTCGCAGTTTTAAAGGCAATCCGCTGTACTCTGCGGTGTTTCGTGAATACGTGCATAGTATGTTGATGCGCAACACGCCGATTGAGTACTTTATCGAAGGCGGACGCTCGCGCTCAGGTCGCTTGTTACCGCCCAAAAAAGGGATGCTAGCGATGACGGTACAAAGCCATCTACGCCAAGCGGGCAAACCGATTGTCTTTATCCCGACCTACATCGGTTATGAACGTATTATGGAAGGCGGCACTTATATAGGCGAGCTTAAAGGTAAGCCCAAAGAATCTGAGTCGCTACTCGGTCTGTTAAAAGCCAGCCGAAAAATCGAGCGTATCTTCGGTCATGTGCACGTCAGTTTTGGTCAGCCGCTGTATCTAGCTGATTTTATGAAAAAATTTGACGTTGCCCCAAATACCCTACCCAAAGACCGTACCGATAGTGATATGCCTGCCAATGTCACTCACATGATTGACAATTTGGGCATCAAAATCATGCAGCGTATCAACCGCTCTGCGGTGCTTAACCCAGTCACTTTGCTAGCTTTGGTACTGCTCGATACGCCCCATGGCGCACTCGATGAGCAAAGCTGTCGTGAACAGTTGGCACTGTATCAGCGTATCGCAGAAAAAATCCCGTATGATGATGATGTATCAATCACCCAGCAAAGCCCAGAAGCCATTATTAACTATGGCGTCAAGCTTAAACTCATCGAGCGCACCCCACATGTACTCGGTGACTTGATTCGTATTGCGGACGGTCAAGCGCCGCTACTGAGCTATTTTCGCAACAATATTTTGCATATTTATATCATCGCGTCACTGTGCGCATCATTGATACAGCGTAATGGTACCATGAGCCTAAACACCATTGAGCGGGTGGTGGGTATCATGTATCCCTTCTTGCAAGCAGAGTTGTTTTTGAAATACCCACTGCGCACCCTAAATGACACTTTGCGTGAGCATATCGACACTTTGGTCGAAGAAAACATCATCGTGGACAAAGGGGTGAATGCGGACGGTCATCGTATGCTGACCACGCCAGAGCCGAATACCCGTAGCTATCAGCAGTTGACAGTGCTTGCCAACTCAGTCGAGCAAAGTCTAGAGCGCTACTTTATGGTACTTGCGCTGCTGAGTCAGCAAGGCTCAGGCAAACTCACCAAAGATCAAGTGATTGATTTGGGTCATCTGCTCGGTCAGCGTCTATCCGTGCTATACGAAGATGACATGCCAGATTTCTTTGACCGTGCCTTGTTTACTAGCTTTATGGATGCGCTAGAGCGTTTGGGCTATATTACGGTGTCGGCCAGCGGGGTGATTGAGTTTGATGCTCGCATTCATACCATGGCAAAAAGCGCGCGATTTATCCTTAATATGGACGTGATGCATATCTTACAGCAAATTTCACAACTGACTGATGAGGAAATCAAACGCACCTTGACTGAACTGCAAAACAAAAAACAACGCAAATTTAGTCGTAAAAAAGCTTAATTCTACCGAACAATAAAAAACCGTGTTGCGATAACACGGTTTTTTTTGCCTGCAAATCAGCCTAGCGGCGCTGCTCGACAATCAGTGAATCAATGCGGCTATTTTGTAGTTGACGCTGGGCTTGTGCCGCCATCTCTGGGCTACTCATCGGGCGAGAGATAACTTGATAGACGGTTTGGTCATTGTTTAAGCGTTTTTTGACGATTTGGGCATCCACCCCTGCCATTAGCACTTCAGCACGGCGTTTATCGGCATCATCGGCATTATCAAAGCTATTGATTTGCAAGATATAAGTCCGCGTAGGCTCTTCATTGCCAATGACAATGGCATCGGCACTGCTTGTGTCATCGGAAGTACTGCTGGTGTCTATCGTACTATTGTTGGCTGAAGCGCGTGGTTTGGTACCGTTATCATCAGACAACAAGGGATTATCGACCACGCTGACATTCGCTGATTTTGGCGCACTGGTGCTGTCAGGTTGGGTCAACACCACATCAGGCTGCGCCGAGACTGGCTGACTGGCAGCGGCCTCGTCGGGGACTGCACTGACCTGCTGTTCTTTGAGTAAGTCATAGAACTCGTAGTTATTGGTTTTGGGTTTGTCTTGCACCTTTGGCTGCACCATCGGCGCTTCGTCGCTGCTCGTGGTTTTGCCTTGGTTAAATGGATTCCACAAATAAACAAACAGACCAATCCCCACGGTCAATATCATGCCCACCAACATGGCAGCAAAAAACGACATCGTGCTTGGCGCTTTACGCGGGGTCGCTCCTTTGGGTCTTGCCATCATCATCTCCTACGACATGGGATACGGTAATATTACAGCGTTTTTAGCGTATCTTAATCATATCACATACTGGTTGGTGCCGTTAATCCCAACAAAATTAAGCCATTTTGAATCACTTGGCGTACCGATTTTGATAACCGCAGACGTGCTTGCATCAAGTCCAGCTCATCTTGGGTCGGGGTTTCACCATCTTTGGGCAAGATACGGTTGTCGTTGTACCAACCGTGGAACAAGCTTGCCAAATCTTTGAGGTAATTGGTCAATAAATGCGGCTCATAGTTGACCGCAGCACGGCGTAGCACTTCAGGGTAAGAAGCCAGTAAGCTCAATAAATCCGTTTCAACAGGTTGGGTCAACAGATGTTGGTAGGCTTTACCCGCTTTGTCATCGACTTTGATACCGCGCTCTTCAGTACGCTCAAGCACACGGCAAATACGCGCATGGGCATATTGAATATAATACACTGCATTATCTTTGGTATGCGATTTGGCAAGCTCTAAGTCAAAGTCAATGTGCTGTTCTGGTTTACGCGCGACATAATAAAAGCGCGCGGCATCATTGCCGACTTCTTGACGCAGTTCACGTAAGGTCACAAACTGACCTGAGCGTGATGACATCTGGATTTGCTCTGTACCGCGCCATAGGGTGACAAACTGCACCAAAATCACATCCATACGCTGGGCATCGTAGCCCATCGCCGTCAATGCCGCTTTCACCCGTTTGATGTAGCCGTGGTGGTCTGAGCCCCACACATCAATAATTTTGTCATAGCCGCGGTCAAGCTTGTCTTTATGGTAGGCGATATCCGAGGCAAAATAAGTAAATTGACCATTGGCACGGCGGACGACACGGTCTTTTTCATCGCCAAATTCGGTGGATTTAAACCACAAGTTGCCGTCTTTTTGGTATAAAAACCCCCGCTGCTCTAATAATTCCAAAGCAGGCACAATGGCATCTTGGATTGATTTTTCGCTAAACCATTGGTCAAAATGGACATTAAAATCCGCCAAATCATCCTGGATATCTGCCAAGATGATACTAAGTGCGGCTTCATGAAAAATCTGATAATTATCGCCCAAATTGGCTTTGGCATTGGCAATCAGCCCGTCAATATGGGCTTCTTTATCACCTGAGACACATACTTTTTCGCCGTTGGCATCGATTTGGTACTCGGCATCGGCAGGTACATTGAGTAGCATATGTTCCCAGGCGGTTTTTAGGCTATCGCCATGCTGTTTTTTGATGGGTTTGGCAATATCTTTGACATAATCGCCTTGGTAGGCATTGGTGGGAAATACAATTGGCTCACCGCACAGCTCAAGGTAGCGCAAATAGGTACTGGTTGCCAAAATATCCATCTGACGACCCGCATCATTGACATAATACTCCCGCCCGACTTGGTAGCCAACCGCCTCTAGTAAATTGGCCACGCTCATGCCAAACGCAGCGCCGCGACCATGCCCCACGTGCAGGCTTGAGGTTGGATTGGCAGAGACAAACTCAACTTGGATTTTTTGACCGGCAAATTCTTCGGATGTACCAAAGTCGCCTTTTTGCTGCATGATGGTGTCTAAGATAGCAAAACGCGCGTTATCATCTAAGAAAAAGTTAATAAACCCCGGTCCTGCAATCTCAACTTTGCTAATCATATCCGAGGCAGGCAACATCGCCACGATGGTTTGTGCCAGTTCACGCGGGTTTTTCTTAGCAGTCTTGGCAGCTATCATCGCAAGGTTACTGGCAAAATCGCCGTGCGCTTGGTCTTTGGTGCGGCTGATGGTACTGTTATCAACCCAATCGATTGGCAAAATTTGCTGTTGTTTTAGTGATTCCACCACTAATGCTAAGGCTTGCGAAATGACGGGTTGTTGTTCTGACATGGAAATTCTCTTTGTTGGCTCACAGGTTTTGTTGCAGGGTTGATAGCTAAAAAAGCACGATAAATCAATGAATCACCATCAATTTGACGCTATCACTCGCTCATAATCGATGGGCATTGATTTTGGCGTTCAATATACCAATTTTTGATGGTTTTTTCATTATAATCCTGTCAAAAGATACATGCTATTACAAGGAAACGCGGTTTTTTGGCGTATAATACGGGCTAAAATTTTGTAATATCTGATGACAATCATAGGATAATAACATGTTTGTTTTAGTCTCTAGTGAGTTAATCACCAAACTTGGCATGTATGTGCTGCTGCCTATCTTTATCGCGTTTTTATTTTTTATCATGTACGATATTTCCAAGAAAAACAATGCAGGCAAACAAGGCACATTTTGGATTTTTTTGGCACTGGGCGGTGGTTTTTTTGGTTTTCTTATCAAAATGGTCTTGGAGTGGTACTTTAGTAGGACGCTTTAAACTCCCCTACGCTAAACTTTACTAGCCTAAAACGCCATTACCCCAAACTGCATTACCCTTGTTACTTGTTCATCTACCGTTACGGTCGTTTGGCTATCATCACCGCACGGGTCGGGCGTTGATAGCCCTCGATGGTTTTGCTGCTATCATTGGGGTCAAGAAAATCGCTTAAAGATTGATAATCCATCCAGTCGGTTTTGCGTTGTTCATCCGTCGATGTCACATCCACATCGACACAGCGCACCGCCACAAAGCCTACTTTGTACAGCCATAGCGACAGTGCCGCAACTGACGGGATAAAATACACGTTATTCATCTGTGCATAACGCTCACTTGGTACTAGCACGGATGTCGCATCCCCTTCAATCACCAAGGTTTCTAGTACCAATTCTCCGCCTTTTGCTAGCTGATTGTATAATTGCTCAAGATGCTCAAACGGTGACGCGCGGTGATACAGCACGCCCATACTAAACACGGTATGAAACAGCCCTGCTTGCCCGCTAGTCAAGCTAGGATTGGGCAAGGCTTCAAGCGGTACGGGCACATAGTGCACCCTGTTGCGTCCAAAATCGTTACGGTCAGCGTCTCTGACGAAATGCCGAATCGCCATAAACTGGTGATAAAACAGACACGATGGGTCAATCACAATCACCGTGCTTGCCCCTGCGCCCGCCATACGCCAGCCGTGATAACCAGAACCGCCACCCACGTCTAGCACGCGTTTGCCGTGAAGTGGGCTGATATGCGGCAACACCCTATCCCATTTCCAATCACTGCGCCATTCGGTATCAATATGGATTTGCAGGTCATCTCGACCCAGTAAAAAACCGCCTTTGCGCCACGGCATCAGACGTTTGAGTAGCGCATGGGTTTGCTTGTATTCATTGTCTTGCCAATCAAATGCTGCGGTGATACAGGGTTGATTCAACTCTACTTGCGCGTTGTCAACCACGGGCAAGCGCTCAATGAGCGATTGATAAAATGGCGCATGGGCGTAGCGTGATTTGTCTTTGATGGTAGCCAGCCAGTTGGGCAACCGGGCAAGCCATTCATTGGCAACTGGGTATTTTTCCGCCAATTGCAGCAAGGTAAGATAGACGTCGGTTTCGGCAGTTTTTATGGTAGCATTCATGGTTGACTCTTTTAGGATTGACAGGTTTTTATTGTTTAAGGGTAATCATCACTTAAACGCAATAATCGACGCAAAGTTTAAAAACTGAAACCACGTCAAATGGCGGTCAAACCCCACCGTTGCTAAACGCTGATGATGAAAATCGAGGGTATCGGTGATAAGCACATTCTCCAGTGCATTGCGTTTACCACTGATTTCCATCTCACTATAGCCATTGGCGCGTTTAAAATCATAATACCGCTCAACGCGCCAGGCATCGTCCGCTTCATCGAGCAAATGGGTTTTTTCGGTCAAAATCAAAATACCGCCTTCAACCAACGCATCATAACAGCGTTTGAGTAACTGCTCGCGCTTGTCAGGGGATAAAAACTGCAAGGTTAAATTGAGCACAATCATATCGCACCGCTCAAACGCCACCTCACACACATCGGCACAAATCAGCTCGATATCATGCTCAGGATAATGCTGCATCAGTACACTTTGCGCTTTGGCGATCATCGGCTCTGAGATATCAATGGCTTTGATTTGCAAATCTTGCGGCGCAAACTCGCCTGCGAGCGCAAAACTCACCGCCCCGAGTGAACAGCCCAAATCATAGACGCGGCTGACTTTATTGCCGTCGCTATTGGTTTGGCGAAACTGGCAATGGCGTTTGGCAAAAATCGGCAACATGGCGAGCATCTGCCCATACCCAGGCACACTACGGCGAATCATATCGGGAAAACAAGCCACCACTTGCTCATCAAAGCTAAACCGCGCATGGGTATCTAGCGGCGTGGTAAATAACGTATCGAGGGGTGGTTTGGCTTGGGGCTGACTCATGCGGCTGACTCACTATGGCTGATTGAGCGTTACTAAGGCTTAGTATCGCTGACAGTTTTATCATCGCTTCAACAATGAAACGCTTAAGAAACGCTTAAACTGCCAGGTTCTTAGATAGCGGAAACTTGGTTTACATTGCCTAACTTGAATGGCGAGTAAACTTTGCTATTCTAACATTTTCACCCGTTTTACTTTTAATAATTTATTTTAACCCTTATATCAAACCAATGAAATAACCATAAAAAGGTACTATTATGCAAACGATTATTTTAGGCGGTGGCTGTTTTTGGTGTACCGAATCCGTATTTAGCCATGTCAAAGGTGTGATCGATGTCACCTCAGGCTATATGGGCGGTGATGAAGTAACCGCCAATTACAAAGCCGTCTGTGGCGGCGATACCGGTCATATCGAAGTGATTAAAGTCGATTTTGATGAGACCATTATTCCGCTTGAGACGGTATTGGATATTTTCTTTGCCACCCATGATCCAACGACACAAGACCGTCAAGGTAATGATGTCGGCAGACAATATGCCTCTGTGGTGTTTTACACCGATGAAGCGCAGCAAAAACCGACCATTGACCGTGTGATTGGTAAGCTTCGCGATGAGCAGGGCATCAAGGTGGTGACCGAAGTGCATCCTGCTGCGCAGTTTTTCGTTGCCGAGGACTACCACCAAGATTATTACGCCAACAACCCGACCCAAAGCTATTGCAACTTTGTGATTCCGCCCAAGCTTGCCAAGCTTAAACAATATTTTAGCGGTTTTATGATTGAACAATGACCCATATCAATACTTTGCTGATACTGTATTAATGCTTTTAAAAATTGGGCTTTACCGCGTTAATGCCCAATTTTTTTGAATTCAACAACTAAACTTACCACAACCGTGCAAAAATTAACGCTTTATCACCCAATGTGAAAAAATGTAATTAAATGCATTTACTCCTTTCACTAAGCAAGCTTTTTTTATACCCTTGAATTAGTCAAAATTCATCCCGTTTGCTGATGTCTTTATTTGTCACTATTCAAGGTTTGTTATGCGTTTACTTCCGATTTTTATGGCGCTGGCAGGCGTGGCGATGGTTAGCCAAGCCAATGCCGCACCGACACCGCCTAATCTTAGCAATGCCCAGTTTCAACAGTGTTTATCCAATCTCAAAAACAGCAGCACCTTTCGCGGTGTAGCCAGCACTTTAGAGCAATATCGCCCAACTGAGCCTGACCCTAGTGTGATTGTCTCACTCAACTATCAACCTGAGTTTCAAAAAGAAGTGTGGGACTATCTCTCAGGTCTGGTCGATGAAGAACGTGTGCAAGACGGTATCAATGCCAAAAACCAACTGCAAAGCACGCTAAGCCGCATCGAGCAGCGCTATGGCGTGAAAGGAACGGATGTACTTGGCGTCTGGGGAGTAGAGTCGAACTTTGGTAAGCAGCTGGGTAAAAAAGACTTAATCCAGTCGTTAGCGACCTTGTCTTGCTTTGACCGTCGTCAGTCGTACTTTCGCACGGAATACGCCAACGCGCTGCGTATCTTGCAAAATGGTGACATCCGCCGTGATGATATGACTGGCTCATGGGCAGGGGCGTTTGGGCAAACCCAGTTTATGCCAAGTACCTTCTTACGCTTGGCGCAAGATTTTGATGGTGATGGACGTAAAGATTTGGTCAACAGCCAAGCTGATGCGCTCGCATCAACGGCCAATTTCTTGGATAAAGCAGGTTATCGCACGGGCGAGCCTTGGGGGTTTGAGGTCAAGCTGCCTGCAGGATTTTGGGCAGATAGCAACCGCAAAGCCAAAAAACCGATGAGCTACTGGCGCAGTCAAGGTCTGACCCTTGCCAATGGTCAGCCGCTACCCTCTAGCCTTGATAGTGCAGGTTTGCTATTACCTGCAGGTAGTAAAGGCCCTGCGTTCTTAGTGGGTAAAAACTTCGATGCGTTTTATAGTTACAATGCGTCAGAGAACTACGCGCTAGCGATTGCGCATTTGTCCGATATGATTAGCCAAAACCGTACTAGCAATGTCGGCTTTGTCACACCTTGGCCCACAGATGATGCCGGTATTAGTCGCCGTCAAGCCCGTGAAATCCAGCAAGCACTGCTTAATCGTGGGTATGATATTGGTCAAGTCGATGGCATGATTGGCGATAAAACGCGCTATGCCATTCAAGATTTTCAGCGTCAGCAAGGTGTCAACCCTGATGGTCGGGCGGGTATGAAACTCTACCGTATGCTAATGACTCAGCCAGGCAATGGTCAGTATCCAGCCCAATACCCGACCCAAACGCCCGTTCGATACCAGTCTGTACCGAATTCAACCGTTACTGCCAGTCCGACTAAAGTGGTACGCGATGCCAATGGTCGCACGAGTTACTATCGTATCGATAATGGGCAAGGTGGAGTGACAACGCCCTAGTCATTGAAACCTTAGTGTTTAAGCGTTAGGCATTGAAACCTTAAATGATTTAACCCTGAGGTATTTAAGACTTAGTCATTTAAAATGTTCATCAATTTTTTATCCCCAAACAAAAAACCCTTAATGTCACCATTAAGGGTTTTTTGTTGATAGTGACACGGTTTTGTTAATATCCGCGCATTGTACAACCTTATACAATAGGTGGCGGGGTGGGCTCTTCACCATCATCCATTTGGATTGGTTTGACTTCGCCTTTTGAATTGCTGCCCCAATTATCTTCTTCGTCTTCATCCCATTTTTTGAAGTTATCGCGTGGGTTGATACCACGGCGTTTCATGTCTTCGACTTGCTCTTCGAGGGTGCGAAACTGCTGGGCTTCGTGCATGGTATCTTCAAGTTGGTTGATTTTGTTTTCAAGATCTTCCGCTTGTTGGGTCACATGATTGCTCATAATTTTATCCTCTTTTTATTCTCAATGTTATCGTTATGTATGCTGTGAGATTATCATAACACAAACAAATGTGACGCTAGTTAGCAGGTCTGTATAATATTATCATGACATGAGTAAATCATGGCTTGGTGAAAGCTGGTATAAAATTTGGGTAAAATACTGAGATAAAACACTAAAAATGCGTGTTAAAAACGACAGATTAAGCTTGTACAATAATGTTAATCTGCCACAGCTCGCGGATACTTCGTTCTTCTTTGACCGAGACCAACCATTGTTTTTTCACCAGTTGGCTTTTGATCCATTGATAATCGATATTGCTGATTTGACAGCGAGAGACGGCATGGATTTTGGGTGAGATTTTGAGCGCCTCTGCCATCGCAGCATCTTTGAGGGCATCATTAATTTGGGTCAACATCATATTACTGGTAAACGGCTGCGGTAATGCTTGTAGCATTTGCACAATATTGCCCCAGCTAAAGGTATAAGCTGCGCTGATTTCTCGCAAGTTGCCGCCTTCAAACGCGTGTGCGGTGTAGTTGACCAATAACGCTTCATTGAGCGCTTTTGGCGTGACTTGGGTCGGTCTGGCTTCAAGTTCAGGCGGCTTTTGATCGCGCTCTAGACTGCTGGCAGTTAAGGCGGGTTGCACACTATTACGGATATGAAATCTATCTGAGACAAACACCGACTTCAAATCATCACTATCGCTTATCGGTAGCGTCCTTAATGGATGGGTGTCTTTGACCCAACCTGATCGCGGAAACTTGTCTTTGATTTCCTCAAGCATTCGCACACAGTCTGGCACGCCATCATGGTTCTGATCGAAATGAATTGCCCGCGAACCTTGCTCTTTAATCACCAAATTAAACAAATCCAACCGTTGACGTAATAGCTCATGTTGGCTTGGTTGGGTATTGACTAACGCAATCATCGGCACACGTTTTGAAGACGCATAGATATAAGATAAGTGCAGATAACTGACACCAGATAGGCTTAAATGACCGTAATCATTGCCCAAAATAAAAATCATATAATCGCATTGGTCGATTTGTTGGCGGCTGTACTCAACAAAATTGGTATTGGTGGCAAGCAAATCCCAAGTCAAAAAATAATCCGTCGATAACGCGTACTCTAGGGCATTCTCTAAGTTGACATTTTCATTTCTCACCAAAGAGATATGAATATGATAACGTTTTTTTTGAGACATGCTATCTTCTCCATAACGCTCTAATGAACGCAATTAATCAAAAAAGTAAAGGGTTAAAAGCTAAATCGTTAAAAACTAAAAGGGTAAAAAGCCATGCTGACTAACCAACAAGCTCAATACACTGCACCATGTTGAGTCACACACAAGGTAAAAAAATCAATCCCTAACTCTGGCAAAAACCGCTGCAACAAACGCGTTGCCGCCTGCTCAGCGGCAGGTAAGTTGCCCGTGGCATAAAACTGTAACCGTGGTCGCTCTTTATGAGAGGCAAGCTGATTGGCTTGCTCAAGCAAATCATGCACCCGTTTGGCAATGGCATCGCCTGAATCAATCAATGCCACTTGCCCCATAGCTTGGTGGGTCATCAGCTCGTCGATACGCTGTGCCAAATAGGCTTTAAAAAAAGGAAAATGGGTACAGCCCAGTACCAATTGGTCTACCTTTTTAGCCTGTAACTCACCTAGCAAATGATCTAAATCAGTCACCGCTGGGTGATGGCTTGGCATACCCAATTCCACCCAAGGCACTAGGCTGTTAAAGCTATATTTGTGGACAGTCACTTGCTGCGGTTTGGCGACTTGTTCAATAACTTCATTGAGTAAATACCCGTGCAAGGTCGCTGGGGTTGCCAACACCGCGACTTGCTTGGTCGCCGACTGCATCACCGCAGGTTTTAATGCAGGGACTAAACCGACAATCGGCACTTGAGGATACTGCCGCCTTGCCGCCTGTAATCCATGCGCAGAGGCACTATTGCAAGCTATCACAATAAGTTTACAGCCTTGCGAATGTAGCCATGCCACTGCCTGCAAAGTAAGTTCACGAATCTCTGCTTCACTGCGTGAGCCATAGGGTACATGCAGGGTATCGGCAAGATAGATATAACGTTCAAATGGCAAGCGTCGCTGCAAATGGGTCAATACCGACAATCCGCCCAACCCAGAATCAAATACGCCTATCGGCGTGCTTGCTAACTCTACCATAGCCTAATCAGTCCAACTCGCAGGGTGCTGCTATTTTAAACCGCAAAATAATCGCCTACCCATAAAATAGACCACTATCTTATACCAATTTTTAGACGCTCACTACAAAAAAATGCGGGGGCGGATTTGACAGCCCATTCGTCACTTCGCTGGTTCACAAGCTATCAAAATTTGGCTACAGCGGCTATTTAGGCGGTCATCGTCAAGGTAAAAGTGCTATCACCACTGTGCAAAATCAATGACGCACCCTCTTCACCCTCTACCAACTCACCCAGTTCAATCAAATGGTAAAACACATTGCGATGAATGAGTCCGTATAGCGCTGAGTCACCATTTTGGCGGACCAACAGATAAGGCTGGCTGGCTTGTTTTTGCTGTAAGCCAGCATCATGCTGGCTAGCATGGGTAAATGGCAGACCCAAACGGATCGGATGCTGCTCGTCAGCAATCACCACATCGCCTTGCGTGGTGGTGAACTGCAACACAGGTTTGCTAGTATCGCCAAATTGCTGGGTAATGACGTCCACTTGATTCACTAGCAGTGGCGCGTCTTCTACTTGGATTTGCCATTTTTCAACAGGGGTTTTTAAAAAATACTCAACGTGGTGGTTGTCATCAACCTCTGACCACAACACTTTGGCAAACAGATCAATGAGTAGTGGACGGGTGATTTGACTGCCTTCATGCCACCACTCGCCATTGGCTTTGACCACCACATCCATCGTACCGCTGAGTTTGGGTTGCCATTTTTCAAGCGGTGGAATTTGGCGTGTCGGATGGCTAGCGGCTGCGACCGATTGCTCGATTTGTTGGCTTAGCTCGCCTATATCAAAGCTAGTATCAAAATTAATATCAAAACTGGGTTTAGATGCTACATTATTAGTATCAGTATTAGTCATTTTATAGCTCGTATTATGGTAGTTTTTATTTAGATTAGGATTTAGAGTATTGTATGGGTTTATGAATGCCATGATGCGCTGTGTTGACATCACTTTGTGGTACATAGTAGTCAATTCAACGCTGGGTTTCAAATAGTCGCTGTTAGTACCTGTGTCGATTTATTGTATATAAAGGTGACAGATAGCATAAGACAAGCCAAATTGGATACGATAAATTAAGCCCGGCAGTCATTTTCTCCTGCAAAAATATTAGGTGGTTAAACGGTTAATCTATTATACTAAGTAGTATTTTTTCTGAATTCATATAACGAATCATTATATGTTAAAATCAAGAAAACCATTGATAACATTGCCAGCCTGTGCCAGCAATTATTTGATGAACTGATAATCAAAGGCTAACCTTCCCAATCACTAGCCTTGCAAAAATCATCGTGATGTAACTTATGTGTATTGTCAGGTATAAGCTGAAGAACCGCATTGTTTAACCCAATGCGCGCAAGGTTAAGTAAGTTGTCATCACTGAATTTTATTTTTCTAAGGAGTTTGTATGCAAGACATCGAACGCGAGCAAATGGAGTTTGACGTAGTTATCGTGGGTGGCGGACCTTCAGGTCTATCTGCGGCAATTCGTCTACGTCAACTTGCCATTGCTGCTGGCAATCCTGATTTTAGCGTGTGTATCGTTGAAAAAGGGTCAGAATTTGGTGCCCATATCTTATCAGGTGCGGTCATGGAGCCTAATGCACTGACTGAACTGATTCCTGATTGGAAAGAAAAAGGTGCGCCCGTTCGCGTGCAAACCAAAGGTGACCGCGTCTATATGCTCAAAAATGAGACCAAATACCGCGAATTGCCAGAAAAAATCGTCCCAAGCTTGATGCACAACCATGGCAATTACATTATCTCATTGGGTAACCTTGTACGTTGGTTAGCCACCCAAGCCGAAGAGCTTGAAGTGATGATGTTCCCAGGTTTTTCTGCCGCTGAAATTCTCTACAACGAAGATGGTTCTGTTCGTGGCGTATTGACGGGTGACATGGGCGTCAATGCCGAAGGTCAACCAAAATCAGGCTATGAGCCAGGCTATGAGCTACTGGCAAAATACACCATTTTTGCTGAAGGTTGCCGTGGTCACTTAGGTAAACGCTTAATCAGCCGTTTTAACCTATCAGAAGGCAAAGACCCGCAGCACTACGGGATTGGCTTAAAAGAGCTTTGGGAAATTGACCCTGCCAAACACCAAGAAGGCATGGTGCTGCACGGTTCAGGTTGGCCGCTTAGCGATACGCATAGTAACGGTGGTTGGTGGTTATACTTTGATGAAAACAACCAAGTGTCATTTGGTATGGTGATTGACTTGTCTTATCACAACCCTTACCTATCGCCATTTGATGAGTTACAACGTCTAAAAACCCACCCGCTCATTCGCAATATTTTAGAAGGCGGTAAACGCTTATCTTACGGTGCGCGTGCCTTGACCAAAGGCGGTTTAAACTCATTACCAAAACTGTATTTTGCCGGCGGTGTACTAGTGGGTGACGATGCAGGTTTCCTAAACCCAGCAAAAATCAAAGGGACTCATACCGCCATCAAATCAGGTATGTTAGCCGCGGAAGCCGTGTATGAAGCGATTGCTGCCGGTCGTCAACATGACGAAGTGCCAACCTATGAGCAAAAATTCAAAGCATCATGGCTCTACAACGACATGTACCAAGCGCGTAACTTCGCAAATGCGATGCACCGCATGGGTATCTGGATGGGCGGTGCGTTCAACTTCCTAGAGCAAAATATATTTAAGGGTAAAATGCCACTGACTATTCGTGACAGAATGCCAGACTACGATGTGCTTGAGCGCGCAGACCACGCTTATATCCCTGAGTATCCAAAGCCCGATGGTAAGCTGACCTTTGATAAATTATCTTCTGTGTTTATCTCCAATACCAACCACGCTGAAGATCAACCTTGTCACCTAAAATTAACCGATCCAGAGGTGCCAATTAAGCGTAACCTCAAAATCTTTGCTGAGCCTGCACAGCGTTACTGCCCAGCAGGGGTATATGAAGTGGTGCAAAGTGACAGCGGCGCAAAATTTGTCATCAACTCACAAAACTGTGTGCACTGTAAAACTTGTGATATCAAAGACCCCTCACAAAACATCACGTGGGTTACGCCAGAAGGCGGTGGTGGCCCAAACTACCCAAATATGTAATGATGTATCAAAAAAAGCCGCTAACGTTAGCGGCTTTTTTATTGGGTTCTGTCAAAGTTGTTTAAACCAAATAAGGCTCACCCACTTTGACACGCATGGTTTTACCAACACTGCTTGAATAGGTGGGTTTGGTGATATCGCTGACGAACACCCAGTCGCTGGTGCATTGCTCAGGGGTCACTGTCACAATCATATAACCGCGCTGAGAGGTGTCACACCATTTCAACGTACCACCTTTGACCAGCATGGGTAACCCCAGTGCTAGCTGTTTTGGGTCAACTGTTGCTAAGTATTCTTCAAAACCTGGCGATGTCACTGACTGTACCGCAAACTCCACCCCAACGGGTTCGCCTTTGACATTGACTAGATTATTCGCCCAAGCGTTATGGGTATCGCCTGCCAATACCACTAAGTTTTTTTGCATCGCGTTGGCAATACCATAAATCATCTCGCGTGCCACCGCATAACCATCCCACGCATCTAGGTTATAAGGGATGAATGGGGCTTGCTGCAACTGTTGTACCATACTCTGCTCTTGCGGCGTCAAGGTCGTGGGCGCGGTCTGCGCTTTTTGCATTAGGGTCAGATAAGTGACGGCATCTACGCCCAAGGCAGGATTCATAAAGTTGAGCAGTACGGGTGCAGGAATAAACATCTGCCCCATCACCACTTGCTGACCCAGAATTTGCCAAGTCGACTTTGACGCTTGCAATTGACCTGCCAGCCAGTTTTGTTGTGGCAAACCGATCAATTGGCGGCTGGTATCTTGCATTGCTGCGGTGAATTTCGCGCCATCTAAAGTGAGCTGACCATTGGCATCTTTAATTAAAAAATTATTGTAATCTAGCTGTTTGTCCCGGGCAATGACACGGGTGTCTAGCATATGCAGACTGAGTAAATTACCAAAATCAAAACTACGATAAATTTGCGTCATCACACTATTACGCGTGGGCATCCATTCATGATAGGCTTTCATGGCGTCCATTTTGCGCTGATTCCAATCGCCTTCATTGGATTGGTGGTTTTCAGCACCCGCTTTATAAGTATCATTACTAATCTCGTGGTCGTCCCATACCGCAATCATTGGCATGGCGGCATGTACCGCTTGCAAATCTTTATCGGTACGATATTGGGCATAGCGCAAGCGATAGCCAGTAATGGTGAGTAACTCCTCAACTGGGATGACTTCGCGCTTGAGCTGTGCGGCCTGGCTTGAAGCATAGGCAGGTACCGTTTTACCTTGGTCATCGATGGTATGACGACCATATTCATAGATATAATCACCTAAGTGCAGCAGCACATCGACGTCGCTGCGCTTGGCAATATCGGCATACGCATGAAAATAGCCTGCAGGATAGTTTGAACAGCTCACCACCGCAAGTTTCACTTGATTGACATTCGTGACAGGTAGGGTTTTGGTCTTACCAATCGGACTGGTGACACCACCACATATAAATCGATAAAAGTAAGGCGTATTCGGCTGTAAACCCGTGGCATCCACTTTGACCGTATAATCTTGCCCACCGTTTGTTTTGCTCGTGCCTTTATGGATGATGGTATTAAACGTATTATCACTGGCAATTTGCCAATCGACATCAAGGCTGCTGCCACTGCTCACCGGTGTCACACGAGTCCACAAAATCACTTTATCTGCAAGCGGGTCACCACTGGCTACGCCATGTAAAAAGCTAACCTGCGCTGTGTTATCATTATCATCATTGTCATTATTACAGCCCGCTAGCATCATCGATGCACCTGCGACAGTCGCAAGCGAGGTAGATTGTAAAAAACGACGACGGTTGATACTTGGGGTTGATGGCTGGGTGTCTTTAAGTAAATTGTGGATAGGAGAAGTTTGCTCAGCGGGTTGGTCAGTCATGGGATTTCCTCAAGGTTAGGCAAAGCCACAATATGAAAAGTCAAATTGTGATAAGTCAAATTGTAATAAAAAGATACGCTATCGCTAGGAAACATTAGCTGACGAAGGTGACAACCGTATGACGATTGAATGAACAATTAACGGCAAATTTTAGCCAATAAAAAAGCTGACCGAAGTCAGCTTTTGTGCAGTCAAAAATCTCTATAATAAAACATACAGGCAATAAAACTAGGCTTAAAAACTAGTCGCTATCAAGACTAGTAGTTAGATACCTGCAGCCGCTTTAAATGCAGCTTCATCAAAGTCGTCACCATGGGTCACAACGATGGTACCATTAGGGTTAATGTTGACAAATTTGACCCCTTTGATGTCTTCGGTTTTTTTGATGATTTCATCAGCAGCGGCTTGGTCTGCGATAGGTAAATCGTATTTGGTTTGTGGCATAACATATATCCTTAAAATATTGATAATTCTAAATTAATAACCGTGATATTGCCCCGTGTATAAAAAATCAACTAAAACCCATAGCCATGCAAGTGTACATTCATCAATCAGTCATATGGCATAAAATAACAAAAAATTGCGGATGTGAATAGGCGCTTTATCCGTAAAAACAACGCTTTATCAGAATTTAAGCCTCTACTATGGGCTTTCATGCGTTAATGTATTTGATGGCATCGGGTGTCCAATGACTGATATATTGCTGCACTTGTGATTTGCGATTTTCATCAGCAATTAGGTACTTAGCAATCGCTTGCGCCACGATTAGCAAGCTTTCATCTCTGGCTAGGTCACTGACATAGTAGCTATCAAATCCCGTCTGCCGTTTACCCAAAAGCTCCCCTGCACCGCGTAGTTCCAAGTCTTTTTGCGCAATCACAAAGCCATCATTGCTATCTCGCAGCACATTGAGCCGCTCGATACCCGTTTCTGACAATGGCGTTTGATAAAGCAATACACAAAAGCTTTTTTGCGTGCCACGCCCCACGCGTCCGCGTAGCTGGTGCAATTGCGATAACCCTAATCGCTCAGCATTTTCAATCACCATCAGCGAAGCATTGGGCACATCGACCCCGACTTCAATCACGGTGGTAGCCACCAGCAAAGCAGTTTTACCGGCTTTAAAATCCGCCATGACCGCTTGTTTGTCATTGGGTTTCATTTTGCCATGCACCAAACCAATGTTGAGATTGAGCCTGTCATTCAAATCGGCATAGGTCGCTTCAGCGGCTTGGGCATCAAGCACGGTAGACTCTTCGACCAGTGGGCACACCCAGTAAGCTTGTTTGCCTTGCTCGCAGTTGGCAGCGATACGTTCAATCACTTCATCACGTCGGTCACGGCTTATGGTGACGGTGGTGATAGGGGTGCGGTTGGGCGGCAGCTCATCAATAATGGACGTATCCATATCACCAAATGCACTCATGGCAAGGGTACGCGGTATGGGTGTGGCTGTCATAATCAGCTGATGCGGTGTGGTATGCGCCAAGCCTTTATCGACCAGCGCCATTCGCTGCTCCACCCCAAAACGGTGCTGCTCATCGATAATCACCAAGCCCAACTTGGCAAAATTGACATGCTCTTGAAATAGCGCATGCGTACCGACCACGATTTGCACCTCGTTGTCTTGTACTTGTTGCAAGGCTTTTTCACGCGCTTTGGCTGTTTGCTTACCCACAAGCCAACCCACACCGATGCCAAGCGGTTCAAACCAGTTTTTAAAGTTATTAAGATGTTGCTCCGCCAAAATCTCTGTCGGTGCCATCACCGCCACTTGCCAGCCGCTATCAAGCGCATAGCACGCCGCCAAAGCTGCTACCAAGGTTTTGCCTGCGCCAACATCGCCTTGCACGAGTCGCAGCATGGGTACTGACGTTGACAAATCTTTGACGATTTCCGCCACGACCCGATTTTGGGCATGGGTCGGGGTAAAAGGTAAATTGGCTAACAGCCGATTGGCAAGCGCGCTTGTGGCATCACATCGCGGTGCTTTGTGCTGATAAAGTTGTTGTTTGCGGTACAGTAGACTCAGCTGGTGCGCGAGCATTTCTTCGATAATGAGCCGCTGACACGTCGGATGACTGCGATTTTTTAACGCCTCTAATACCAACATTTGCTTGTTCAAATCGGTATAAATCGGTGGCTGATGGATAAAGCTAATGGCTTCTAGCAAGCTAAATGCCCCAAATGGGTTGTGGCTACCTGCCAGTAACGGAAACTGCTTGCTGAGCGCATTTTGTACGATTTGCCACTCAGTGTCACTGATAGTAGCCATCACAGGATTGGCTTGTTTGACCGTTTGCAGCGCAAGTCGAATCAAGCTACGCAGTTTATTTTGGTGCAAGTTTTTGACCGTTGGATAAACAGGTATCAGCCCTGTATTGGTCAGGGGTTGATGTCCAGTAATAATTTCATATTCAGGGTGGCTGATTTGGGTGCCATACTTACTGATACTGATTTCGCCAAACACACGCAAGGTATTGCCCACTGCCATGGTTTCGGTCAGTCCACGATAGACTTTGAAAAAGCGTAATGTTGTTTGCGCTGTCCTATCTTGCAATGTCACGCTGAGGCCCATCTTTTTGTTTTCGACGCGGACAACGGTGCCTTGTAGCAATGCCGATTGTCCATCGACGACATCACACATGTTGACCAGTCGGCTGCGATCTTCATAATCACGCGGCAAATGTAGCAACAAATCAAACACGCGCTCAATACCAAGTTGGTCAAGCTGTTCAGCGATTTTGCTACCCACGCCAGCGAGCGCGGTGACAGGGAGGTTAAAGATGTCAGTATTGGGTTGAATCATGGGGTTGGTCATGCGGTTCGTCATGCCTTAGACAGCTTGTTTTTATTGATTTTATTTTAATGAAAGAGGTGGTTTATTATGGCATTTTTTAACAGCATTTACAGGGTTTTGTTTTTAATATAGCCTGATTGCAAAGCGAGGTTGCTAGGTACAAAAAAACCTGCTAAAAGTAGGTTCTGCTATGCTTGTCTTCTAAACATACCTATGCTTATCTCCTAAACATCATAGGCAGAATTTTCACTACAAAATAGCGCAGATTGCTTTTTAAAATTTATGCTATATACTTATTATATATAGCATAAAAAGGATAATTTATGACCCAAGCTAGCGTATTTTTTAACAACCGCACCCAAGCTGTGCGTCTACCTGCTGATATGCGATTTGCTGATGACATCAAACATGTTCATATCCGCAAAGTCGGTAACGAACGTATTTTAACCCCTATCGATAACGTATGGGACAGCTTTTTTATTGCCAAAGACTCCGTCAGCGATGACTTTATGGCACAGCGTGGCAACGCCCCTATCAGCCAACGCGAAAGCTTTGACTAACGACTAGGAAGCGATGTATGCTGACCTTTATGCTAGACACCAATATCGCCATCCACGTCATCAAACAACGTCCGATTGCGGCTTTAAATAAATTCAACCAATATGCCGCTAGAATTTGTGTCAGTAGTATCACAGTAGCGGAATTGTATTTTGGCGCGGAAAACAGCCAAAATCTGGCTAAAAACTTGGCACAAGTGGATGATTTTTTATCACGTTTGGTTATCCTTGATTATGATAGCCAATCGGGAAGTCATTACGGCAATATTTATGCTGACTTGACTAAAAAAGGTAACGTCATTAGCGAAAATGACATGCATATCGCAGGTCATGCCCGTAGCCGCGGCTTAATTTTGGTGACCAATAATCTAAGAGAGTTTGAGCGTGTCGAAGGATTACGGTTAGATAACTGGGTGTCATAAATCATGAAAAAATTATTCACTTACCTGCTATTAACTTTCGCAGTCACCGCCTGCACCAAAACGCCAGTGATACCCACCCAACCTATTAAACCACCCGTTCAACCATCAGTAAAACCCAAAATCGCCCTTGTATTAGGCGGGGGCGGTGCCAAAGGTTTTGCTCATGTCGGCGTCATCAAGGTACTGGAAAAAAATGGCATCACCCCCGACTTAATCGTCGGTACCAGTAGCGGCAGTCTAGTCGGTAGTTTATACGCCAGTGGCAAGTCCGCTAGCGAACTTGAAGACATCGCGACCCATGTTAGCAATAATGAATTGCTCGATTATAGCTGGAGCAAACAAGGCTTTATCGAAGGTATCAAATTACAAAACTGGGTAAATACCCAAGTCGACAATCAACCGATTGAAAAACTCCCCATCCGTTTTGCCAGTGTCGCCACGGATTTAACCACCAAGCAAAAAGCCGTCTTTGATAAAGGCAATACCGGTCTTGCGGTGCGTGCATCCAGTAGCGTGTATGGCGTTTTTGTACCGCCACGTATCAACAATAAACGCTATGGCGATGGCGGTCTGACAAGCCTTGTGCCTGTGCAAACTGCCAAACAAATGGGCGCAGATATTATCATCGCGGTAGATGTCTCAAGCCCGCCAAAAAACAGTCATCCGCAGGATTTTTGGGCGCTACTGGATAAGACATTTGCCGTCATCCCCAATCAAGCAAACGCTGCTGAAATTAAATTAGCGGACGTGGTGATACGCCCAGCCGTTGGTGATATTGGCACCACCAATACCGTAGCCAGAGAGGCGACGATAAAAGCAGGGGAAGTCGCAACCTTAGCAAAGCTCAGCGATATTGAGCAAAAAATCGGCAAGTTTCAAAAATTGTAACTAAAAAAACCGCTCAATCATTGAGCAGTGCTACGCTTCGAGCGGTTTTATGCGTTGAGCCCTTCTAGGCATTGCTTCTAGGTATTGAGCGCTTATTATTTTACTTTTAAACGATACTTTACCATCGCTACCTCATTAAGACCCAAACCTGGTACATCCCATTGTATGGCTTTATAGTAAGCCATCGGTAGGTTCTGTAGCACGCCATTCATGTTGGTTTTTAGTGGCATATATTGAAAATTGGCACCGTCCATACTACCAAACGCGCGGGTTGGCTCTACATCGCTCGTGCTCACTAATTCCATATTGGCGGGAATGTTCATGGTCACTTTCATGTTGCGGATACGGTCGGGGCTGTTATTGGTTAAGTAGCCGCGATACTCTACGACGTTGCCAGATGCAAGGCGCGTTTGTGCATTGACGGGGCTTAACACTTCTTGACCTTGTGGATCCTGACCAACAACAGAGGCTAAAATGCGGGTTTGAACTTGACCAGCAGCGGGTGCTGAGATAGGCGCTGCTTGATTATTATCAACAGGGTCTAATGCCACCGTTGGTAGCACAGCCATTGCGGTGGCTGATGCCCCAAGTGAGGCGGTCATTAGCGCGAATACTGAAAGCTTTTGCATGAATATTCTCCATTAAATCATGATTTTCAAATGTTCAAAATTGTTGTGTCAGCGGGTGCTAGCGTATTCTCTTTTTTTGGCAGGTTGGCATACACCGCTGATTGGGTGGTCAAATAGGTTAAGGCTCGACTATAGATTAGCATAACAAACTTTACAATTTAACTCACTAGCAAGTTGAAAGTTGCGGGATGAATTTACTAAATACAAACAGCGCAGCCAAAATCAGTAAGATTAGCTATTGTATTTTGTAAGGTTTATTGATAGCCTTATCGTTAGTCTCTGAGCGATGCGTCGCAATCACGCTGTTAAACTTACATGTATGTTTAATTACATGTATGTTTAATTAAAAGAGACAAAAACTTTATCGTGCGCTGTTTGTACGTCTACTTTTTTTATCATGTCTACTGTTATCATGCCAACTTCAACCGATACTTCAGCAAGTTTTACCCATGGCAATGCACCGCTTGCCGATGGCGAAACGATGACTGATAATAACCCTATACTTGCCTATCACGCTATGATTGATTTACCCAATACTGCCCAACAAAATGCCGCTGCCACAACCCCTGCTTATGTTACCCCGCCTTATGTATTATGGTTTCGTAACTTTGCGCCCTATATCAACACCCATCGTGGCAAGACCTTTGTCATTATGTTCAATGGCGAAGCGGTCAATCACGACAATTTTAGCCATTTGATTCATGATTTTGCGCTGCTGCATAGTCTTGGCATTAAGCTCGTACTCGTCCACGGTGCGCGTCCGCAAATTGATGCCAATCTTGCCGAGAACCATATCGAAACACCGATGGTAGATGACGTGCGCATCACCACAAAAGAAGCCATGCCGTACATCCTAAAAGCCGTTGGTTCAATTCGTCTGCAAATTGAAGCGCAGCTATCGATGGGACTTGCCAATTCGCCGATGTATGGCTCTCGTATTCATGCCATCTCAGGCAACTTCGTCACCGCCCGCCCTTATGGCATCCGTAATGGCATCGATTATCAATTTACTGGGGAAGTGCGCGCGATTGATGCCGAAGCCATACACAACAATTTAATCCATGATCATGTGGTGATTTTGGGTAGTATGGGCTATTCTGCGACAGGCGAAGTATTTAACCTGCTGGCTGAAGATGTGGCGCTACAAGCCGCGATTAGCCTAAAAGCGGATAAATTAATTTTCTTGGGTGAGCAAACAGGTATCTATAAAGATGGCACTCACCTGCTTAAAGAAATGATTCCGCATGAAGTGACGCGCTTCTTACGGGATGTTCCTGAAAACTCAGAAATCGCGCGTTTCTTACGGGCAGCCAGCGATGCTTGTCAATACGGCATCCACCGTACCCATATCATCTCCTATGCCAAAGATGGTGCACTACTTGAAGAGTTATTTACCCGTGACGGCTCAGGGACGCTAATCTCCCATGACCCGTATGAAGAAATTCGCCGTGCCGATATCGATGATGTGGTAGGTTTGATTGAACTGCTAGAGCCACTCGAAGAACAAGGTATTTTGGTCCGTCGTTCGCGTGAGCGTTTAGAGAGCGATATCGAAAACTTTAGCGTGATTGAGCGTGATGGTATGGTGCTAGGCTGCGCGGCTTTATACCCACTCAACGACCAAGCCGCGGAAGTGGCTTGTGTGGCTGTCCATCCCGATTATCGCAATGGTAGCCGTGGCGCAGATTTGATAGCATTCTTAGAGCAACAAGCGCGTAGCCGTGGCATCCATGAACTCTATGTATTGACTACTCGCACCGCGCATTGGTTTGTCGAGCATGGGTTTATGGAAGTCCCTGCTGAATCGCTACCTGCTGACCGCTATGCTTTTTATGACAATACCCGCAACTCTAAAGTATTAAAAAAGGTGCTTTAAAGGTACGCTTTTCAAGCCATTACAAAAAAACGCTCAATAGGAATATGAGCGTTTTTTTATAGCCAACTGGGGAAAACTTTAAGATGGGAAAAAACTTAAAGTTTGACGGGTTGGGTCACAGGTGGATTGACTTGTAACAGCTCAATATCAAAAATCAACACGCTATTGGGTTCGATATCGGCATTGCCTGCTTCGCCATACCCCAAATTAGCGGGGACAAACAGACGGTATTTACCCCCTTCTTTCATCAACTGTAGCCCTTCTGTCCAACCTTTAATCACTTGATTGAGTGGGAAAGTCACAGGTTCGCCACGTTTATAAGAGCTGTCAAAAATGGTACCGTCAATCAAGCGCCCTTCGTAGTGGACTTTGACTTTGTCCGTCGCTTTAGGCGATTTGCCTCTCCCTTGTGTTAGCACTTGGTATTGTAGACCCGACGCGGTAGTCTTCACGCCTGATTTTTTGCCGTTTTCTAGCAAGAACTGTTTGCCTTTTGCCGCATTGCTCGCTGCTAACGCTTGTACTTCTTTGGCATAGGCAATTTCTTTGTTTTTTTGATAGTCTAGCAATACTTTTTGCATTTGTTTTTTGTCAAGATTGGGCGACTGCGCTGAGTATGCATCTCGAAATCCCTGAAAAAACGCATCAAGATTTAAGTCATCAATACTGTCTTTATTGCTCTCACCCATCAGATAGCCAAAGCTATAGCCGACTTGTGCCAATGCTGGGCTAGTTGCCGTCACTGTGGACTTTGGTACATACACAGAGGACGCAACTTTGTTTGTGCCAGTGCTGGCGGGTGCGGCATTTGCACTGATTGACGTAACTGCTAATAGCATGCCAGTAGCGATGCCAGTCACTAAACTTACTTTTTTATATCCTAAAATCATTGGGATGTTCCTTTGCCATCGTGCCGATGAGTAGGGCGAGCGAATTCGATAGTTGCGCTTGCCCAGCTGATTGAGACCACCTATCTGACGCCAACCCCACCTATTTAGCAGATTGGGCAGGTTGAGAAGCTGACTGCATGGATTCAATTTGTTGTTGTAATTGGGCTTGGATATCTGCTGCGGCAGGCTGTGCAGCATCAGCCGGTGGATTGACTTTTAGCAAATCAACATCAAAGATGAGCACACTATTTGGCTCAATACCACCTTGGGGAGCGCCTTGCTCACCGTAAGCGAGTTTTGATGGAATGTAGAAGCGATATTTGCCGCCTTCTTTCATCAATTGTAAGCCTTCAGTCCACCCTGGGATAACTTGGTTAAGCGGGAATACCGCAGGTTGACCGCCATGCTGTGCGGTGCTATCAAACACGTTACCGTCTAGCAATTTACCTTCATATTGTACTGCTACGATATCTGTGGCTTTTGGCTGCGCGCCGGTACCTTCTTTGAGCACTTCATACTGCAAGCCAGACGCGGTAGTTTTGACCCCTGCTTTTTTAGCGTTTTGCGCTAGGAAAGCCTCGCCTTTGGCTTGGTTGTCTTGTAGGCGTTTTTGCATTTGGTTTTGCTCATAGGTTTGTACCGCTTTAATCATTTCTTCACGGGTCATGGTCGATTCTTTACCATTAAAACCGTCATTGATACCTTGATTGATATCAGCAGGATTGAGGTCTTTGGCGTCTTTTTTGACGTTTTGACCCATCATATAACCTAGGCTATAACCTACCTTTGCCACTTCACTGCTTTGGGCATTGATAGCGGCTGAATTACCCGCCAACTGACGGCTACCGATGGCGGCTACTTGTGGGTCGTTGCCAAAACTTTTGATAAAAACGGGTGATAATGCCAAAGCACCTAACACAACTGCTGCCAATACGGGAACTGTATTATTGCTCATAAAATTTCCTATCTGATATGTCCAATTAAGGTCTAATAACGACTAAAAAATCGTCTCAAAATTGTAGCTATCATAGCAGAAATAGTTTGTAAAACCTATGGCATCGTCAGGTTTAGGTTTTTTTGTAGGCAAATAGTGGCGATAGCAAAACGCTCTTTATGTTTATACGCTTTTGTTGACCGTATCGGCAGCAAAAGGACTTTCATACCGCATTTTTATCCTTTTTTTACCCTATCAGCCCGCTAACGATGAATGGGATGAATGCGACAGCAGACTTGTTAAGCCCTTAATATAAAGTTACCTTAACTAAAAGTAGCTCAATGTAGAAATAGCATAAGAAATTTATGAGGTAGCTAGGACAATTAGCCATGCAAATCTTGTAACGGCTGTGACATTTTCTCAAAGTATTTGCCTTTGACGCCGCGATAGTTTTCTAAAATTTTGGGTAAATCGGCGTCATAGTCGCC
>ERZ500990.18-NODE-18-length-63423-cov-6.483714_pt1 | contig 63423 bp, 54 predicted proteins | sample MGYA00248876_ERZ500990 | MGnify/ENA primary metagenome ERZ500990 (study PRJEB25958, sample SAMN03398517) | human skin metagenome | study: EMG produced TPA metagenomics assembly of the Human Skin Microbiome Metagenome (human skin metagenome) data set.
CTTGTAAAATATCCGTAATAAATAAGCGGTCAATTTTGAGCACATCAATCGGATATTTAATCAAATATTGCATCGCGGCAAAGCCTGTACCAAAGTCATCAATCGATATGCTAAAACCATACTGGCGCAGTTTTGATAGCATCACCTGCGCTTTTACTTCATCATGGATTTTGCAGACTTCCGTGATTTCAAAACTGATTAGTTGCGCAAGCCAACTATACTGCTGTATCGTCCCTTCAATAAACTCAATAAATTTGTCACTAATCAATTGGCGAGTATCAATATTGATACAGATGAGGCAGTTATAGCCCATCTCACGCCATGTCAAAATCTGCTCGACACACGCTAAAACAATTTTTTCAAATAGCGGCTGCGATGACTTATCGAGCACCTCCGCCAAAAAATCGTTGGGATAGAGAAGTCCAAGGGTGGGATGCTCCCAGCGCACCAGCGCTTCAAACATCGGCAAGTCAGGCTGTGCAAACTCTAACTTAGGCTGAAAGTAGGGCAAAATTTGCTGTTTTAATAACGCATTTTTAAAGGCACTGAGCAAATGAATGTCTTTAAAATTGCCTTTTTGCTGGTTGTCATCATACCAAACACAATCTTCATCACTGATGAGCTGCGTATGTTTCAACGCCGTGTCTGCTTGTAATAGCAATGTCTGAGCATCTTGGGTATTGGTTGGGAAAACCGAGGCGCCAATCGACAACCTTAAATAAATTGATTGGTTGTCAATGCTAAAAGGTAAGTCAAATAACTGTTTGAGCGCTGCCACGTAGTGATGCGCGGCATCAAGGTGTTGTACCGAAATCATCGCCGCAAAACTATCACCCCCAAACCGCGAAAAAGTGACTAAACTGGCACCCGAAATTTTTAAGGATTTTACCCGTTTGACAAAACCTTGAATCAGCGTATTGGTATTTTCAATGCCAAGGCTGATGTTAAAAGATTGCAATTTATCAATATTGATGCGTAGCAATATCCCCATACACTCACGCTGATTATCGGCTGCCTGGTAGTAGTCAATACAGCTTTTTAATTTGTCATAAAAAGTATCGTAATTGGGCAGACCCGTTAATTCATCATAATTGTAGAGATGTAAGGTGTGGCTAAGCTGCGCATCTTTTTTGGTTAAATTGGTAAGTAGCCCGACATACACCACCCGATTATCATCGACTTCACACACGCAGATATCTAGCCAAACCGCCACTTCAGGTGAATTGTGATAAGAAAGCACTAAATTGGTCGAAATTGATTGTCGATTATCCAGTTTGGTAATGATGGCGGCAATCGCTTGCTGTAAGTGTGGGGCGTAGGTCTTATACGGATAAAAATAAAACGGGCTACCTATCACCTGATCGCGTGGCAAGGCGGTAATGGTTAAAAATTGCTGATTGACACAGATAAAACGTAGCCGTTCATCAAGCATAAAAATGCCATCATGGATTTTTGAAAAAACTGAGGCAAACACCGCATTTTGATGTTCAAGCGAAATTTGTTGATCAAAAAAATGGCTATCGACAATAAACCCATACTCACTTAACTCACCATGACAAAACTTGTTAGCACCCGCAAAGCAATCACGATGGTCTATCGGCATGACTGGATCATTATTCGGTGACATGATTATTCCTGTGCAAGGGTCAAAGTTTGGTGTAGCGTCAACAATGAAGACAATGCGACGACAGGGGCTGTCTCAGTTCGTAGCACACGCTCGCCAATTTGCCAAGGCATAAAATCTCGCTCGATAGCTTGCGTTATTTCTTGCTCTGAAAACCCACCTTCTGCCCCAATGAGTAACCAAAATTGGGCTAAAGTACACTGTCTAAACTGGTTTGTTATATGGGGTAGTGGGTTGGCATATGGGATATATGGCGTGCTGGGTTCAATATCTTTATGCTCAATGTCGTTACCTTCAATTTGATTACAGGGTGTCACTACGCCACTGTCATCGGGAGGAACGGCTAAAATTAATTTGGTCACGTTGCTAGAAGTGGGCACGCCTGCTGGCTCATCAATCCAGTCGCTAAAAGCTTTTGGTGCCAGTAAGTTTGGCACGATATTAAGCCCACATTGTTCACAAGCCGATACCGCAACCTGCTGCCAATGGGCGAGCTTTTTATCGGCTTGGTCTGCTTTTAGGCGTACTTCACCATGTTGGCTTGTGAGCAGTTGAATCGATGACACCCCAAGCTCTGTGGCTTTTTGAATGGCATAATCCATGCGCTCGCCACGGCTCATAACCAAGGCAATGTTGACAATAAATGGCAAAGCTCGATTGATCGGATTAAAATCGTTGATGGTAACGAGCGCTTGTTTTTTAGTGACATCCTTTAAAGTGACGGTATATTCACCACCTTGACCATCAAAAAACAACGCTTGCTCGCCGATACTTGCTCTTAACACTTTACACCAATGATGAAAAATATCTTCGGTCAAAGGCACAGTGCTGCCAACTTGTAGCAAATTTGGTTGGTTATAAAAAAATCTACGCATAAATCATCTAAGTAAGTTTCACAATTGAGTTAAGTTAAGTTGGTTAAAATGCCTACAAAAGTTAAATATTTTTTTGACGATAATCTCATGGATTATACGTTAAATATTAGCAATGTAGGCATAAGCTGTGAATTTTAATACAATTTTTTATAATACTGTAAGAATTGAACGTTTGTAACAAATCCTAGCTTTTAAGGATGGATGATAATAACCAACATTTATTTACATTTAATTGGTTAATTAGTCAGTAAATTTCATAAGGCGTTAGTAAAGGCGTTAAGGCAAATCGATGGCCTGAGACGAGCCTTGGGGTATTTGAGGGATATGGTCATAAAGCTTTTGCAAACAACGATTTAATATGCCAAAGATGTGCCCAAGCTCTGCTGGGGTGGTGCAATAAGGCGGAATAAGATAAACATGGTTGCCAATCGGACGAATCATCACGCCTTGATCAAGGCATAAATTGGCAAAAGCTTTGCCCAAATTTTGAGAAAAATCCAAGGTAAAAGCTGCAATCATGCCGGTTTGACGTACAAACTTTATGGGTAAATTGGCATCAGCTAATTGCTGTAAGCCATCAGCCATCGCTTGGATAAGGGATTGGTTGTGTAGCAAGACATTATCGCGTTCAAACAGTTCAAGCGATGCCAAAGCCGCGCTACAAGCCAATGGGTTGCCAGTAAAACTATGCGAATGTAAAAAGCCTTTTTCCACTTTATCATCATAAAATGCTTGATAAACATCATCGGTTGTCATGACGCAAGACATTGGCAGATAGCCTGCCGTTAGACCTTTTGACAGACAGATAAAGTCAGGGCAATAATCGTCTTGTTTATCCGCATCTGCCAAGGCTAGCATTTGTTCTACTGCAAACATAGTACCTGTACGACCAAAACCCACGGCAATCTCATCATATATCACATGGATGTGATAATGGTGCGCAAGTTTGGCAACGCCAAGCAAATAATTAGCAGAATACATCGCCATGCCAGCCGCCCCTTGTACCAAAGGTTCAAGGATAATGGCGCAGATATCGCGGGATTTTTCTGCCAAGATGCGTTCTAGTGCATCCAAGCTTTTTTGCTCATGCAGCTGCGCTGGGATGGCGTCAGGGCTGAAAATATGCGCGGGGGAAGGAATACGAATTTGACTGACAATCAAATCTTTGTATTGCTCACTAAACAGCGGGATATCTGTCACCGCAAGACTGCCAACGGTTTCACCGTGATAACCGTGTTCCAATGAGATAAATTTGGTTTTTTGCGTTTGCCCTGATTGCTGCCAGTACTGCAAACTCATCTTAAGCGCGACTTCCACCGCCCCTGAGCCACTGTCGGCAAAAAAAGCTTTGGTTAGTGGTTTGGGCGTGATGGCAACCAATTTTTCTGCAAGCGTCAAAATCGGCGGGTGAGTGACACTAGCGATTAAAGTATGCTCAAGCGTATCGAGCTGCTGTTTTATTTTTTCGTTGATAAAGGGATGGCAATGTCCATGTAAATTGACCCACCATGAGCTAATCATATCGTAATAGGCGTTACCGTCCTGATCATATAATTGATTGCCTTGAGCTTTGACGAGGTGGAGTGGGGGATTGTTTTCAAGGGCTTGCATTTGGGTGCAAGGAAGCCATAACGCGTTATTCATAAGGGTCTCAAAATTTTTTGTCACATTGTAGCACTTTTGACCCAAGAAAAAAGGCTTGAAATCGCAAGCCTTCTAATGCTATGAGCGATAATGATAATAATAGTAACGCTTAATAACTGAAATGCTTGACCAGTGGTTGAAGCAATCGTAATATCCATTGAGCTAGCACCATATTTTATCCCAACTTGGTTTAATACCGGCAACACACCAAAATAAAAAGCATCATTACTTAGCAAAAACGTAATCTATTTTTATTTTGACAGATCGATAGTATTTGCAGCAATACTTGCACGGACAGCGCCTAGACAGGGTAGTAAAGCGGGAAGTCAAGAATAAAACACAACCAACGGTTTGGTGGGGGTATCACCCCTATCGAAAAAGCCTGGCAACGGCTTTTTCAACGAAAAATTCGTGATTAGGGGAAAATTGACGGTTAAGCAAAAATTGATGGTTACCGAGTTGACAGTACCTCTAAATGTTGCTGAATGGGGAGGTTATCTGGCATTAACTCAATCAACCTTTCTATGGCATCGCTAGCATCGGGGCAATTTGACAAATGCATGAGTAATAAGTCAACCTGATCTGAATGATAAATGGCTTGGCTCAAGCGAGCTTCCAAACAAGTGCGCCAAGTGCATAAAAAAGGGCTTTCAGTTTTGCTAAAAAATATACCGGTATACAATTTGAGGGCGGCTTCTAAATAACCTGCATTTAATGATTGTTCAACCCGCAAAAAATCACCATCCACTGGCATTAATAATCGGTACGGACGAGAACCCAATGAACCAGTAAGCGTATCACGTAACTGCGACATTTCAGTCTTTAGCGTACCTTGTGACACTTTACGCTCACCATAGATCGCTTGGTGTAAGGCATCTAAGCTCATGCCTTGGGGACAAAGTGCTAACACTGTCAATATCTCGACTTGCCGAGGGGTCAGCCGCAAGGTTTTGCCATTGAATATCACGCTGGGTTCATTAAATCCTTGAATATACAGATAGTGTCTTTGGCACTCATTCAAAGCGGATTGTAAAATACTGGCACAGCGTTCAGCAGCAAATATGCCAAAATTATTGTGATTTTGCCAAGTGGTCGATAAATCTAAGACGCCAATGACCTGCCTGGTATGCGGTTCAATGATAGGCGTGGCATAACAGACCCATTCATGAACCGAAGGCATATAATGTTCATTGGAAAAAACACAAGTTGATTGCTGCGTTTTTAGTGATAAAGCCAGCGCATTTGTGCCAACTTGGCTTTCCCCCCAGCATCCGCCTTCGATGAAGTTAACCGCTTCTGCCGCTTTTTGCATAGACTTGCTGGCAGTCGTCCAAATAATCGTACTACCGATATCAGCCACAGCCATCACCATGGAGGATTGCAAGGTGATATGTTGTAATTGATTTTGACAATAGCCTAAGGCTTTTTTTAGATAATACGATTGATCGCTTTTGGTGGCATTAATGGGTGCTTGTTGGCGCTCAGTTGGAATGTTAGCACTGTCTGAGCGATGCCATGACTGAATGATACTTTGTTGGATAAGATCTGCATTATTATCGGTAAAGGTAATGTTAAAACGCCTCTTATCAATCCGATGCCTTTGCTCTAACAGTCTATTTTTATTCATATTTTAAAATATCCTAATGCACTAACCAATCCTTGGTTTTTAAAATAAGCTATCTTCAATAGTATAATGTACATCCCTTATTGTAAAGGATAATTAAACACCTACCTTTTACCTACCGTTTCTGTAATAATATGAATTTGTAAACCCCAACTGCACGAAGCAGTTTATCTACCAACTGACAAAAGGAAATGTCATTATGCGTTATGCTGACCCTAATACTGACGGTGCTAAAATCAATTTTAAAGAAAAGTATGACAACTTTATTGGCGGCCAATGGGTTGCGCCGGTTAAAGGTGAGTACTTTGATAACATCTCACCCGTCAACGGCAAGCCCTTCGCCAAAGTCGCCAAATCAAGTCCAGAAGACATTGAACTTGCACTTGATGCCGCCCATGCCGCTAAAACTAAGTGGAATGCGGCTTCACCCACAGAGCGCTCTAATCTATTATTAAAAATCGCAGATCGCCTTGAGCAAAATATTGAGTTATTGGCGGTAGCTGAAACATGGGAAAACGGTAAACCCATCCGTGAAACCTTAGCTGCGGATATACCACTTGCCATTGACCATTTTCGCTACTTTGCCGGTGCAATCCGCGCGCAAGAAGGCGGCGTTTCACCCATTGATAATGACACTGTCGCTTATCACTTTCATGAACCTTTAGGCGTGGTTGGACAAATCATTCCTTGGAACTTTCCAATTTTAATGGCTGCCTGGAAAATAGCGCCTGCACTAGCCGCGGGTAACTGCATCGTCTTAAAACCCGCCGAACAGACACCTGTGAGCTTATTGGTGCTTGTTGAATTGATTCAAGATTTGCTACCAGCAGGTATTTTAAACATCGTGAATGGGTATGGGGAAGAAGTGGGTAGTCATTTAGCTAGAAGCCCACGTATCTCAAAAATTGCCTTTACTGGCTCAACCCCTGTCGGTCAGCTTATTATGAAGTATGCGACAGAGAATATTATTCCAGTTACTTTAGAATTAGGCGGTAAATCACCCAATATTTTCTTTGCCGATGTTATGGATAAAGAAGATGATTACCTAGAAAAAGCGCTTGAAGGTTTTACTATGTTTGCGCTCAATCAAGGTGAAATATGTACCTGTCCTTCGAGAGCCTTAGTGCATGAAAGTATCGCCGATGCCTTCTTGGCGAAAGCCGTAGAACGGGTAAAACGTATTAAAACAGGTCATCCATTGGACACAGAAACCATGATTGGTGCGCAAGCCTCACAGGAACAACAGGACAAAATCTTAGGCTGTATTGCTACAGGCAAACAAGAAGGCGCCGAGCTTTTAACAGGTGGTAATGCAAGACATGAGGTGGGTGAAGGTTATTATATCGAGCCGACGATTTTTAAAGGCAATAATGATATGAAAATCTTCCAAGAAGAGATTTTTGGCCCGGTATTATCTGTGACAACCTTCAAAGACTTTGATGATGCCATGCGTATTGCCAATGATACTATGTTTGGTTTAGGTGCTGGCGTGTGGGCACGTAGTGGTAATACTGCTTACCGTGCAGGGCGTGGCATTCAAGCTGGGCGAGTATGGACAAACTGTTACCACATTTATCCAGCCCATGCCGCATTTGGTGGTTACAAGAAATCAGGCATTGGGCGTGAAAACCACAAAATGATGCTAGAGCATTACCAAAATACCAAAAATTTACTGGTCAGCTATTCTGAAAAACCGATGGGCTTTTTCTAGAATTTGATAGGTCATAAACAACAAAAACCGCTCTCATAGAGCGGTTTTTTTATCGAAAATAAAAAATATCAATATTAAATTCATTTACCATCGCTCAATCAACCACTGATCATAAGCGGTTATTGCGCCATGAAGTTGATAAATTTAATGCACTTAGTGGCGCGGTGAACTTAGCTAAATCATCAAATCTTAGCATTTACCAAAATCAAAAATATCATGGAGACGCTAAGGTTGACTAGTCACTGTCAGTCTATCAAGTCACAGTACTAAAATCCACTAAACAGTCTCGATTGATATCTTGAATTCGGTTTGCACTGGTCAATGTCATTGCCACGCGCATTTCTTTGTCTATCAAGTTGAGTAAATTGGTCACCCCGGCCTCACCATCGGCGGCTAACGCATAGATAAACGCACGTCCTAACATACATAAATCTGCCCCCAATGCCAACATTCTCACCACGTCTAAGCCATTACGGATACCCGAATCGACCAAGATTTTGATATCACCTTTAACAGCATCGGCAATTTTGGGTAGGGCAGTGGCAGTTGACATCACCCCATCAAGCTGACGTCCACCATGATTGGAAACCACGATACCATCAGCGCCAAAACGTACCGCATCTTTGGCGTCTTGCGGGTCAAGAATGCCTTTGATGACCATAGCGCCATCCCAAAAATCACGAATCCATTCTAAGTCTTTCCAAGAAATCGAGGGATCAAAGTTATTACCCAGCCAACCGATATAATCTTCCAAGCCAATCGCTTTACCAAGATATTTAGAAACATTACCCAAGTCATGCGGTCTTCCTAGCAATCCCACGTCTATTGCCCAGTGCGGATGGGTGAAGGCTTGTAGATAGCGACGCATGGCAGCATTGGGTCCGCTCATGCCAGAGTGTGCATCGCGATATCTCGCCCCTGGGACAGGCATATCGACGGTAAACACCAGCGTTGAGCAGCCTGCCGCTTTGGCGCGCTCTAGCACATTTTGCATAAACTTACGGTCACGCAACACATACAGCTGAAACCACATAGGGCGATTGATTTTTGGGGTCACTTCTTCGATAGGGCAGACTGATACCGTTGACATGGTAAATGGAATGCCTTTTTTGTCAGCAGCCATGGCTGCTTGGACTTCACCACGGCGAGCATACATACCCGTCAAACCCACTGGAGAGAGCGCCACAGGCAAAGACAGCTGTTCACCAAAAATCTCAGTGGATAAATCAAGCTGCGTCATGTCTTTTAGTACCCGCTGACGTAAGGCAATACTTGATAAGTCTTCGACATTACGTTTTAGGGTGTATTCTGCATACGCGCCACCATCAATGTAGTGGAATAAAAAAGGAGGTAAACGACGGCGCGCCGCTTCTCGGTAATCATTGGCAGAAGAAATAATCATAATATCCCTATCTTAACTATGTTATTAATGGTAGAAATAGCCACGTGCATTCAAACCTGTTTACACTAAAATGCGTTTATAAAATGCGCCTGAATTAACAGGCATCTGTATAAAAAGGCATATGTATTAAAAAACATCAGTGGCCAACCGGGAAACTCGCTGTCTGCGAGCCGTTGCCTCATCAATCTTGGCAACCTGTTTTATCACAAACTCAATATGCTCACCCACGGCTTTGCGAGCTAACTCACTATCACGCGCGATAATCGCATTCATCATTGCCATGTGCTGCGTATGTAAGGTTTCAAAGCCATAATGCTCGGTGTAAATTTTTCGCCGAGCTAATACCACGTTATGTCGCAGTAGGTGAAAAACATTTTTCATCATCTGCAACAATACCGCATTTTGGGAAGCTTCAGCAATCGCTAAATGAAAATTGGCATCGGCAATAGCGGCTTGTTCGGTATCGCCATGCGCTTGACTGTTTGCTAACTGCTCGTAGTAAAAGCGGATTTTTTCAATATCTTGTTTTGTAGCTCTTTGGGCAGCATACCAGGCTGTACCGCCTTCTAGTACAATTCTTGCTTCTTGCACATCTAGACGATACAGGGGATCGGCATCTAATAACGGGGTTAGGGTTTGTAATATTAAACTATCAGACAGCGCTACAAGGGGTTGGTTCTGTTTGATTTTTTGCACATCTTTGACAAACGTTCCCGACCCAATACGACTTTCGGTAATACCGACACTATTCATCTGCTGTATCGCTTCACGCAGTGCGGTACGAGATACGCCTAGTCGCTCACACAAATGGCGCTCGGCAGGTAATCTATCGCCATTTTTTAGCCCTTCACGGTCTATTAGCGAAATTAATTGTTCAATAACCTGCGTTGCAACCTTCATACCTTACCCATCATTATCCGTGTGGAATCATCCAAGGCACGACATACGCTTGTAGCGTGATGAGCACGCCCATCATAATGGTAAAAATAATACTATGTTTGACGGTAAATCTGAACAAATCCGACTCTTTACCCACCAAACCTGTGGCGGCACAGGCAATGGCAATGGATTGCGGAGAAATCATTTTACCAGTCACCCCACCCGAGGTATTGGCTGCCACTAACAACACCTCAGGCACACCAATTTGCTGAGCGGTGGTGGCTTGAAGGGCGGCAAATAACGCATTGGCTGAAGTGTCTGAGCCTGTCAAAAATACCCCTAACCAACCCAAAAATGGTGAAAAGAAGGTAAAAGCTTTGCCCGTGTGTGCCAATGCTAACGCTAATGTAGCAGACAACCCCGAATAATTGGCGATAAACGCAAATGCCAACACCATACCAATAGAATAAATCGGGGTGCGTAGTTCTTTGACGGTCTCGCCAAACGTCGATAACGCTTCTTTAGGACGCATTTTTAGCATCACGATAGAGATAATCGCCGCGAGCACGATGGCAGTACCTGTTGCTGAGAACCAATCAAATTTATAAATGGCTGCATAGTCGGTAATTTTGGTGACGACTGGGGGCAGTTTTTGTACGGCATTGTGCAAATACGGCACATTGATACTCATCACCATATCGACCAACGCCCCATCAGGGTGACCATCTTTGCCTTTGACAAACAAATCTTTAAACGGCTTAATGCTCCATAACGATACCATTGCTGTCAAAATCACAAACGGCATCCAAGCTTTGATGATTTGAGCGGGTGAGTAATGGGTGGTTGGCAACGGTGCTGATACGCTTGTGGTATCACCCATCTGATTTTTGCCATCGACTTGATTTTCAAAACGGAACACATGCTTGGGCTGCCACACTTTAAATAGCAACGTCAAACTGACTAACGAGGCAATAGCAGCGGTAATATCAGGCAACTCAGGTCCAATATAGTTTGAGGTCAAAAACTGCGCAATGGCAAATGACCCACCACCGACCACAATCGCTGGGAAGGTTTCACGAACCCCTCGCCACCCATCCATAATCGCCATAATCCACACTAATACAATCGGCACAATAAAAGGCAACTGACGTCCGACCATTTGGCTGATGGCATGGGTTTCTACCCCAGACACTTGTCCTGCCACAATGATTGGAATTCCCATCGCACCAAAGGCAACAGGGGCAGTATTGACGATGAGGCAAAGTCCAGCCGCATATAAAGGCTTAAACCCTAATCCGACCAATAATGCTGCCGTGATAGCCACGGGTGCACCAAAGCCTGCTGCGCCTTCCAAAAAAGTACCAAAGGCAAACCCGACCAGTAACATCTGTAAGCGTTGGTCTTGGGTGAGCGATAAAATACTGGAGCGGATAATATCAAATTGCCCTGTTTTTACCGTGACTTTGTATAAAAATACCGCCCCGATAATAATCCAGGCGATGGGCCAAAGCCCATAGAAGAATCCATAAATCGCGGATGATAACGCTAACGTCACCGGCATTTGATATAAAAATAGGGCAACAAGCAGCGCCAAAACAACGGTAATAGTGCCTGCGACACTACCTTTTAAACGAAATACCGCCAAGGCTAGAAAAAAGAAGATAATAGGAATGAGGGCAATGGCACTTGAAAGCCAAATATTACCCATGGGATCATAAATTTGTTGCCAATGTTGCATCATTATTTCCTCCGTGAAATAATTGGTATTACCAAAATAGTCGAGGTGTCATTAATGGGTTAAATAATAAAGAATATTACACCTTAATTCAATTAAATTCCAAAAAAACAGCGATATTTATAAGGTTTTTTGTAAATTGGTAATACCAATTTTGATAGTAATATGACTTGTTGTGTGACCGGATACAAAAAAGCTTTGTGTTGAAGTGAGCAGGGATTCAAGACTTTTGCTGTCAGGGTGCGTGATGAAAGCTACCCAATGTTTTGCTGTATGGTTGACAGCATAAGCCATGAGGGACATAGCGCAAGTAGCGTGCTTTATTTTTTCAAAATACATCAACTAGAATAACTTTTTGACTAAGGTAGGTTAATAGTAGGTAGAGAGCATTGGATGACTGAACTAAAATCAAGTCATAGTGATTTTATAAGAATATATTTTATAAAAATATATTGGTACATCTTATCTAGTTGTAATGATGACAAAAAATTAGGCGTACGAATAAAATTACTATATACCCTAACCATAAAAGATTAAAAGGAATTTAATCATGGCTTATAAGCAAATCTCCGATCAAACCAGTGGCTTTTTTATTCCCTGCGTATCATTATTTGGACCTGGCTGTGTCAAAGAAGTAGGCTCAAAAGCCAAAGATCTAGGTGCTAAAAAAGCGCTTATTGTAACTGACCAAGGGCTGAACAAAGCAGGTGTTCCAGACATTATCATTAAACATTTAAGCGAACAAGGTATTGATAGCTACGTATTTGCAGGCGCAGAGCCAAATCCAACTGACAAAAATGTCCACGATGGCGTCACAGCGTATCAGGATAACGGCTGTGATTTTATCATCTCATTGGGTGGCGGTTCGTCACATGACTGTGCAAAAGGGATTGGTCTAGTGACGGCAGGCGGTGGTCATATCCGTGACTATGAAGGTATTGATAAAAGTAAAGTGCCAATGACGCCATTGATTGCTATCAATACCACGGCAGGCACGGCATCAGAGATGACACGTTTTTGTATTATCACCAATACCGATACCCACGTCAAAATGGCGATTGTAGATTGGCGTTGTACCCCACTCATTGCTATTGATGACCCTCGACTGATGACTGCTAAACCTGCATCTTTAACTGCGGCAACAGGTATGGATGCGTTAACCCATGCGGTAGAGGCGTATGTATCGACTGCTGCAAATCCGATTACAGATGCTTGTGCTGAAAAAGCCATTCGAATGATTCAACAATGGCTGCGTCAAGCAGTAGCGAATGGCGAAAACATTGAAGCGCGTGAGGCTATGAGCTACGCCCAATACTTAGCAGGCATGGCGTTTAATAATGCCTCGCTAGGTTATGTCCATGCGATGGCGCACCAGTTAGGTGGATTCTACAATCTGCCACACGGTGTCTGTAATGCGATTTTGTTACCGCACGTCTGTGAATTTAACCTGATTTCAACACCTGAGCGTTATGCAGATATTGCACAATTTATGGGCATCGACATCAAAGACATGACTCGAGCAGAAGCAGGTAAAGCAGGCATCAATGCAATTCGTGAGCTATCCCAATCGATAGGTATTCCTAAGGGACTTACTGAGCTTGGTGTTAAACAAGAAGACCTTGCCATCATGGCAACCAATGCCCAAAACGATGCTTGTATGCTCACCAACCCACGCAAGGCAAATCATGAACAGGTCGTAGCAATCTTCGCCGCTGCCATGTAAATGTAGCATCAAACTAAAACATACTCACAGCAGTAAAAAAAGGGGACTTTAATAGTCTCCTTTTACATTGAGCGCTGATACAAAGCGCATAAATTTTTGCGTCAATTGATTAAAATATAGTAGCATACAGGGATGAAATAAAAACTCATCACTCGCTTAGACCACTGCCAATACTTACGGGTAACCCAAGTAAACTACCCACTTAGCTACTATTCCAAGCCTCATCTAACACAAAATCTCGTAGTAAAAAATCTCGTAGCACAAAGTAGCACAAATCAGCGATAACCGCATCTACAATCGAGCCACCGATGGTAAACGCACACTTGACCATCTTAATGCTATGCTTAGCCCTACTATCGAACAGCATGCTATCTTTGATAAAACCAGACCAGTTCAACTATCAACCAGTCAATACAATCGCCAATAAAACCTCATGACCCATTTAAGCAATAAGTTTAATCAATAAGGATATTTATCATGTTAAAACAGTATAAGCCGACACTCGATAAATTAACGAAGATCGTAGGGAAGTCTCATGTACTCATCGATGAACAAGATACCCGTCATTATCGACAAGGCATACGTTTTGGTGAGGGAAAAGTGTTGGCTGTGGTATGTCCAGGTACTTTACTTGAACAATGGCAGGCACTACAAACAATTATTGAGGCAGATTGTGTGGTAATTATGCAAGCTGCCAACACAGGATTGACAGGCGGCTCTACCCCTTATGGGGATGAATATGATCGTCCAGTTATTATTATGAGTACTCGGCGTCTACAAGGCATTCAAGTGATTTTAGATGGCAAACAAGTCGTGTGTTTACCAGGCGCTACTTTAGATAATCTTGAGCGTACTTTAAAGCCTTATAATCGTGAACCGCATTCTGTGATTGGGTCGTCATGTATTGGCGCTTCAGTTTTAGGTGGGGTCTGCAACAATTCAGGCGGCGCACTGGTACGTCGTGGACCTGCTTATACTGAAATGGCGTTGTATGCCCGTGTCAATGAATCGGGTAAGTTAGAATTGATTAATCATCTAGGTATTGATTTAGGCAACACGGCCGAAGAAATACTCACCAGACTGCAAAAACAAGACTATAAAACCAGTCAGATAACCACGCAAACCACTCAGCTGGCATCAGACAATCGTTATGCCCATGACGTTAAACAAGTCGATGCAGACAGCCCTGCTAGATTTAATGCCGATCCGACACGATTATATGAAGCATCGGGTTCAGCGGGTAAAGTCTGTGTGTTTGCGGTACGACTCGATACCTTTGAAAAAGTTGAGAGTAAGGTTTTTTATATCGGCTCAAATGACCATGATGACTTAACGGCCATACGTCGTTATTTGCTGACATCACTACCAAGCTTGCCGATTGCTGGGGAATATATTCATCGTGATGCCTTTAGTATTGGCGCAAAGTATGGCAAAGATACTTTCTTGTTTATTGAGCGTTTTGGCACGGTTAATATACCCAGAGCATTAGCCCTCAAAGATCGCATTGACGGATGGTTGGAAAAAATCAAGATACGGGGGTTGACTGATCAAATTTTACAAGCTATCACCTTTTTCTTACCCAGTCATTTACCGCGGCGCATGCTAGCGTTTCATCAGCGTTTTGAGCATCATTTGATTCTACGAGTAGATGAGCAAAGCGCAGAGCAGACACAACAATTTTTAAATGAGTATTTTGCCGTTCATTCTACTGGCTCGTATTTTGCCTGTACTGACGAAGAAGGTCGCAAAGCTTTCTTACACCGTTTTGCTGTTGCCGGGGCGGCGATACGATATCGTGATACCCACCGAGCAGAGGTTGAGGATATTGTGGCATTGGATATTGCGTTACGACGTAACGATAGAGAATGGGTGGAAAAAATCCCCGCAGATCTCGAACAACATATGTTACATAAATTATATTATGGGCACTTTTTTTGTCATGTATTTCACCAAGATTACATTGTCAAAAAAGGCACTAATCCACTGGATATTGAGCATCAGATGTGGCAGCTGCTAGATGAGCGTAGAGCAGAATATCCCGCAGAACACAATGTGGGTCATTTATATGTTGCTAAGCCAGCATTAGCCAATTTTTATCGAAAGCTAGATCCTACCAACACCTTTAATGTGGGGATTGGTCACACTTCAAAGTTAAAATATTGGCGCAAACCTAACGCATGACGACATTTAATTAGGTAACCATAATTAGGTAAGCATCCGACCAACAGGGCAATCGCACTATCGCACTATCGCACTATCGCATGATAAAATTTTACCGAACAGTAACTGCTCAAGATAAACTGTTCCAGATAAAATCTTTAAGATAAGCGTTATTTTGCGATGCCCCAATTTTACGATGGTAAACAGACAGTTTAACATCGCCATGCTCATTTTTTGTTTGCTCTCAGATAGTACGTAAGGTCTATCCCCAATTAAACCAATCCGAGCGCTTCAATCAGTTGTTTATTTGGGCTGACTTGGTTCATGCTGTAAAAATGCATTGACGGCACGCCTTCGGCAATCAAACGCTCACATAGATTGACCATCACTTCAAACCCAAATTGACGAATGGCTTTTTTGTCATCGCCATAGTCGGCAAGCTGTTTACGGATAAAACGTGGAATATCTGCCCCACAGCCATCGGCAAATCGAATCAAATTTGACGCATTGGTGATAGGCATAATGCCTGCAATGATGGGGAACTCATCTTGAGTCACCCCTTTTTTGGCAAGGGCATCCCGCAGATATAGATAGCTGTCAGCGTTGTAGAAAAACTGGGTAATCGCTTCAGTCGCGCCTGCGTGGTATTTATTGAGCAAGTTTTGGATATCGGCATCAAAGCTTTTGGCTTGCGGGTGCATTTCTGGATATGCAGCGACTTTGATACGAAAATAATCACCGCTATGCTCACGTATGTATTTAACCAAATCGACAGCAAACGGCAGCTCGCCAAGACCTACCATACCTGATGGCAAATCACCGCGCAGCGCCACCAAGCGATTAATGCCTAACGATTTATAATAATCCAATAACTCGCCAATTTTGGCTTTATCATCGCCAATGCAGGATAAATGCGGGGTAATGGGCGTGTCACTTTTTTCACTCAGTGCCTTAACAATGCCTAAGGTGCGCTCACGGGTTGACCCACCTGCGCCATACGTGACGCTAAAATATTGCGGTTTTAAAGCATTTAATTCATCAAAGGTTGCCAATAATTTGGTTTGACCGTCATCGGTCTTGGGGGGAAAAAACTCAAAAGAAAACGGCGTTGTCATGGTGGTCATGAAAGTATCCAAAATGATAAAAAATAGCACCATTATAACGGGTATAACAGTAAAAAAATTGAATTTTTTGGCATAAACATTGAGTTAAACTGCATAAAAAAAGCCATGTCCATTGGCATGGCTTTGATTGAACCTTTAACAAATAGTAGTTATAGCTATTAGTATTTATAGCTATCAGGTTTGAACGGACCTTCAATTGGCACACCGATATAATCGGCTTGTTGCTGCGTCAATTTAGTCAGTACCCCGTTAAAGCCTGCAACCATGGCTGCTGCCACTTCTTCATCGAGTTTTTTTGGCAACACTTTAACGTATAGATTGTCCGCTTTTTTGTCCGCCGGCAAATCAGCAAATTTTTCTTTAAATAAATGCATTTGCGCCAATACTTGGTTGGCAAAAGAGCCATCCATAATACGTGATGGGTGACCTGTGGCATTGCCCAAATTCACCAAACGACCTTCCGACAATAAAAGCAAGTAATCGTTTTCATCTTCTGATCGATAGACTTGGTGTACTTGAGGCTTCACTTCCACCCATTTCCAGTTGTCACGCATAAACTGGGTATCAATCTCAGTATCAAAGTGACCAATATTACAAACCACTGCGGTGGCTTTTAAGGCTTTTAACATATCGCTATTACAGACATGGTAGTTACCAGTGGTAGTGACCACCAAGTCAGTATCTTGCATAAGGGTGTTGTTGACACCTTTGGCAGGGTCACCTTCCACAAATGGCGAGACCAATTCATAGCCATCCATACAAGCTTGCATACCACAAATTGGATCAGCTTCCGTTACTCGTACTATCATACCTTCTTGACGTAGGCTTTGAGCAGAACCTTTACCCACATCGCCATAACCGATAACAAGCGCACGACGACCCGCTAAAAGCATATCGGTACCACGTTTGATGGCATCGTTTAGGCTATGACGACAGCCATATTTGTTGTCATTTTTTGATTTGGTTACTGCGTCATTGACATTAATGGCGGGTACTTTTAACGTGCCTGCATTTAACATTTCAATTAGACGATGTACCCCTGTTGTTGTCTCTTCTGAGATACCGTGAATGTTGTCGAGCATTTGTGGGTAGTCGTTATGAATCAGCGCCGTCAAGTCACCGCCATCATCTAAAATAATATTGGCATCCCACAGCTTGCCCGTGGCTTCACCGCCTTCAAAAATCTGCTGGCGAAGACACCATTCGTATTCTTCCTCAGTTTCGCCTTTCCAAGCAAACACAGGAATACCGGCTGCTGCGATGGCGGCAGCGGCATGGTCTTGGGTTGAAAAAATATTACAAGAAGTCCAGCGTACTTCAGCACCCAGCGCCACGAGCGTTTCAATGAGGACAGCAGTTTGGATGGTCATGTGGATACAGCCCACAATCTTAGCGCCTTTTAAAGGCTGCTCGGCTTGGTATCGTTGGCGTAAGCCCATCAAAGCAGGCATTTCAGTTTCAGCCAGTTTGATTTCTTTGCGACCGTAGTCGGCAAGGCTAATATCGGCAACTTTATAATCAGAAAAATTTGAATCAGTAGAATTGATAGACAGGGACACTGCGTCCACTCCTTAAAACCGGTAAAAAAAGTTAAAGTCAAAACGCAGATGCGGTTATTTATTTTGGATTTATTTTGGTTAAAATACAAAAAACGAGCCTAGCGCAGGCAAGCAAATATAAATTAAGCGAACCTTAAGCTGCAGCATCTCTCGATAGGCGTATTGTAAAAAAAATTAACATAAAAGTCATTCTCTTAATTGCAACATCAACTTAAGTCTTTTAAAAAAGCAACATTTTTGATAAAATATTACACTTCATCCTATGTAGTTACATAAACATATAGAAAAGTTATACAAAATTAAAAGACATTGCTGAAAAATTACGTTTTAATATACCTAAGAGAAACGTAACAAAATATGTCAACTAATTTACTTTTTCTTTATATGTCATTCATCGCTTGAAAGTCTTTTAGATTTTTAAGAGAAATGGTAAATTTACTTTATCTTGTCCTTAGGAGATTTATATGAAAGTTTTGAAATTAGCTGCTATTCCTGCTGCTTTAATCGCAACTTCTGCTTTTGCTGAAACTGTCGTTGTTGATCAACAAGTTGTTGCACAGCCTGTTGCCGTATCTACTACCACTTACGATCCAAACGCAGGTGTAGTAAAAAACACAACAACTCAATTGGTTACTGGTACTAGAACGTTTTTTGATACCGTAACACATCCTGCTGCTATCAGTGCCGAAGTAGGTACCTTAGGTTATGGTGCCAATATTGGTTGGGGTTTAAATGATAAAACTGAGCTTGTAGTTGGTTGGGCTGGCGGCGATATCGGTGATTTAAAAGACACCATCGAAATTGAAGATGTTGAATATGACTTAGAAACAGATTCAAGCAATCCGTATATTGGTGTAAATTTACGCCCAGCTGGAAATTGGTTCACTGTAGGTGTTGGTACGATTTTTGGTGATAACGAAATCACTTTGAAAAAACAAGCGACTTCAGACAAACCAGTTAACATCAATGGTAACACTTACTATGGTAACATTGAAGCGTCAGCTGAAAACAAAAACACTATGAACCCATACTTAACTATTGGTTTCCGTCCTAATATCACTAATAACTTTGGTGTATTTGGCGAAATCGGTGCAGCTTATACTGGTGGCTTAAAAGTGACTGATGCTAAAACACGAGTTCTAGATACCAACGGTGAAGAAATTGCAGAATTTGACAATAATCGTTTAAAATCTGATTTACAACAAGATTTGGATGATTCAAATTATTCAAAATGGTACCCAATCGCTAAAATCGGTGCAACTTACCGTTTCTAACTTCAGTCAATTACTAAAAAAGATACTCCTTCGTGGGTATCTTTTTTTATACGCTAAATACAGCATCATATAGTATCTGTGATAATGGGAAGAGAGAATACCTCTCGTAATTCAAAACTGGTATGCACTTGTGCGATACCTTCAATACGGTTTAGACGATGCAATAAAAATTCTTCATAATGCGCCATATCTTTGACCAAAGCTTTGATAAGATAGTCTTCGCTGCGCCCTGTCACAATACTACAGCTGACCACTTCAGGAAATTCTCGTAGTTTTTTTTCAAAATTGCTAAAGCGTTCTGCCGTATGTTTATCCATGCTAATAGCAATATAGACTGACAGTTGATAACCTAATTTTCTAGGGTCGGTGGTGACACTATAACCCGTGATAATACCGGCATCTTCTAATTGCTTGACTCTGCGCGCACAGGGGGTAGGGCTTAAGTTTACGGTTTCTGCCAATTCAAGGTTACTCATGCGTGCATTTTCTCGTAATAGCGCTAAAATTTGTCTGTCTATTTTATCTAATGAAGCCATGGTAAACTCTCAAATTTAGTGATTTTAACTACACAATATAATTATAGTAGCCATAAATATCAAATTCTAGGTATTTTATAGCAAAATTTAGTTACTTCAACTACAAAAAAATGGATATAATTTCATCATAGAATTTTAAGTAAAATTAAATGTGGAGCATTAGCATGTCAATACAACCCAAAAATACGGCTTTTAATCATAAAAAATACCAACCCTTTGCGTTTGCACCAAAGATGACCCAGCGTACTTGGCCCGATAAAACCATCACCAAAGCGCCCATATGGACGTCGGTGGATTTGCGAGATGGTAACCAAGCCTTGATTGAGCCGATGAGCATTGAACAAAAAATGCGCTTCTTTGATTTGTTGGTGCAAGTGGGTTTCAAAGAAATTGAGATTGGTTTTCCCTCAGCGGCGCAGGTTGAGTATGACTTTACCCGCAAATTAATCGAAGGCGGACACGTACCCGACGATGTGACCTTGCAAGTATTGGTGCAGGCACGCGAACATTTGATTCGCCGTACCTTTGAGTCGTTGAAGGGTGCCAAACGTGCCATCGTCCACGTGTATAACTCAACCTCAAAAGTGCAGCGCGAAAAAGTGTATCAAAAAGATTATGATGACATCATTGCCATTGCGGTTGAAGGCGCAACATTATTGCGTGAGTTGGCGAAAGAATACCCTGAAACCGAATGGATTTTTGAATATTCTCCTGAAAGTTTCTCGCAAACCGAGGTCGATTTTTCAGTCAAAATCTGTGATGAGGTGTGTAAAGTTTGGCGCCCGGACTTAGGTCAAAAAGTAATCTTTAACTTGCCATCAACCGTAGAAAGCTCAACGCCCAATATCTATGCCGATCAGATTGAATATTTTTGCCAAAACTTACCCATGCGTGAGCATGTGATTGTGAGCCTTCACACCCACAATGACCGTGGCTGTGCCGTGGCTGCCAGTGAGTTGGGTTTGATGGCAGGGGCTGACCGGATTGAAGGCACGCTTTTTGGTAATGGCGAGCGCACAGGCAATATGGACATCATGGTCATGGCGATGAATATGTATAGCCAAGGCGTAGACCCACAGCTTGATTTTAGTAACATGAGCGAAATCGCCCAAGTGGTGAGTGAGTGCAATCAGTTACCGATTCATCCACGCCATCCTTATGTGGGCGAGTTGGTATTTACCGCTTTTAGCGGATCGCACCAAGATGCCATCAAAAAATCGCTAGATTATAACGAGAAAAATGCCGAAGCCACCCAAGGCTTATGGGATGTGGCGTATTTGCCAATTGACCCTGCTCATATCGGACGCGGCTATCAGGATGTTGTACGTATCAATAGCCAGTCAGGGAAAGGCGGTGTTGCTTATATCTTGCAACGTGACTTTGGTTTTCATTTGCCGCGCTGGACGCAGATTGACTTTAGCCGTGTCATTCAGCAAGAAGCCGAAAGCCGCCAGACAGAGTTGACATCAGATGATGTCATTAGCGTGTTTGAAAACACCTATTTGAACCAATCTACTTTGGCGTTGCAAGATTATGAAATCAAAAACACGGCTGGCTCAGTAAGCTTTACAGGTTCTGTGCGCATGGGGGATGATATCATAGACGTCGTTGGTAATGGTAATGGTCCGTTATCTGCCTTTATCAATGCCATCTCTGCCAAATTGAACAAAAATATTCACGTTATCAACTATGCAGAGCATGCATTAACGGTTGAAAGTCAAAGCCCGCTCACCCAAAACAACAGTGATGCCAATGCCGTTGCTTACTTACAGTTGAATATTGAAGGTGAGATTTATTCAGGTATCGGCACTTGCTCAAGCACCGTATCAGCGATGTTAAAAGCCGCCTTGTCTGCGTTGGCACAAGCGCAGATTGCCGATACTGAGCATCATTAATTAGCTTTTATAAAGCGCAAATTTGTCAGTAGCTTTTATCACCAAAAGAGCAATTGCCCTAGTTGCTCTTTTTTTATGGGCTAAGATATAACATGCCCAAGCTAATAGCAAAAGACGCTAATAGCAAAAGGGGTTTAATTTCAGACAAACCATTTTATGGTATGATAGAGGCACTTTAAATTTTACAGTAATAATAGAGTGGTATGATGCATTGCGATATTTATAAATTTAGCAAAAAAGATGACCTGTATGTGTACATTGCTCGCCCAGATTATCCGAACGACACGGACGAGATTCGTGATTGGTTGTCAGTGTTGCCCAAAGATTTTCGTCAAGCGATTGGACGCGAAACCTTTGTGATGCATTTGGATTTGGCGAATACGCCAAAGCTTGCACGAGTCAATAAAGCAGAAGTGTTAGAAAAACTGCAAAGTCAGGGGTATTTTGTGCAAATGCCGCCTGAAGATGTGCTGTTACGCCAAGCAAAATTGAATATGGCAGAAGCGCAGCAGAACAAGTGGCAGTAGCAAAATTTTAACCAAATGATTTGAATCATGCTAAAATAATCTATCTATTTTTGGCAAGGCAAAATTATGTTTGCATTTTTATCACTCGACCAAATCGGTAATGTGCTAGGCGAAATCATCATTTGGTGGGCGCAGCTGGTTCAAGGTGTGCCGCCAGACAAATTACCCTTATATGCTTATGTGGGATCTTCCATTGTCGTATTACTGCTTTGGATTTTAGTGGTACGGATTTTGCCAAAAACGCTTGCAGGCTTGAGTTGGATTATTCTATTTGCGATTTTGCTCACGCCCACCACTTCCCTTGGCACCCCGCCTGACATCGCACCAGCGAGTATTTCCGTGGTGTATGGGATTTTACTCAAAGATCCAGCAATTATCTTTAATGGGTTGCTACCAATTATGGTTGTCATTACAGTGGGCTGTATTTTGGGTTTTATTTGGCAAATTCTTCGAATGGGCATCGATAAAACCAACAAAAAACATGCGCTAGATAACGCCAATATCAGCCAGCCTAGCCGCTAAGTTATGATGGTGATAAGCCAACAAGCTGTTACCGCTTAACTGTTTATAGCTTAACTTTTTACTTATAGCTTAACTTTCGCTAAAACTTATGATAGTCTGAAACTCATTTTTGACGATTATCATAGGTTTTTTTATGTCTGACCATCAGCCAAATGCTGCCATCCAAAATAGCGTCACCCAAAGCAGTTTTAAAAGTACCGATAGTTATATCGCTACCGACAACCTAAAGCTTGCTGTCAACGCTGCGATTCAATTGCAAAAACCGTTACTCATCAAAGGGGAACCTGGCACGGGTAAAACGCTACTGGCTGAAGAAGTGGCAAAAAGTTTAGATATGCCACTGTTAACTTGGCACATCAAATCAACCACCAAAGCTGAACAAGGCTTGTATGAGTACGATGCGGTATCACGCCTGCGGGATAGTCAATTGGGCGATGACCGCGTGTATGATATTGCCAACTACATCAAGGCAGGCAAGCTATGGCAAGCATTTACCAGTCCTGAGCGTGTGGTATTGCTCATTGATGAGATTGACAAAGCGGATATTGAGTTCCCCAACGACTTGCTGCATGAGCTTGATAAAATGTCGTTTTATGTGTATGAAACCGGCGAAACGATTACCGCCGATCATCGTCCTGTCGTTATTATCACGTCAAACAATGAAAAAGAACTGCCTGATGCCTTCTTGCGTCGTTGCTTTTTTCATTATATTGATTTTCCTGACCAAGCAACCATGCGCGAAATTGTGGATGTGCATTTCCCCAATCTACAAGCAGATTTGGTGGATGAAGCACTCAAGGTGTTCTACGGTCTGCGAGAAGTCAAAGGCTTAAAAAAACCGCCATCCACCTCTGAATTGGTAGATTGGATTAGTTTGCTGATGGCAGATGAGTTGCAAGCGGGCAGTCAAAATGCGATTGAGCGGTTGAAAAATCCAAGCGATAACTTACCGCCCATGGCGGGGGCGTTGCTCAAAAATGAAAATGACTTGAGTTTACTTGAACGTATAGGCTTTATGCTGCGTCGTAGTCGATAGGGGATTGGTGTGTTTATCAATCTTTTTTATACCTTACGCACTTATGGCGTGCCAGTTTCCACCCGTGAATTGCTAGATCTTTATGCTTTGCTAGAAACAGGCATTGTGTTTGCCGACCGTGAACAATTCTACGAGCTGATTCGTCTGTGTATGGTCAAAGACGAAAAATACTTTGATAAATTTGACCGTGCCATGGCGGATTATTTTGAAGGTATTGATACACTCGACATTGACGAGCTGATGGCAAAATTGGGTAATATCCCCAAAGAATGGCTGGAACTCAAACTTGACCCCAACAATCTCACCGAAGCCCAGCGGCGCCTACTCAAAAAATATGGTTCGCTTGAAGCACTCATGAAAGCCCTAGAGGAACGCCTAAAAGAACAAAAAGAGCGACACCAAGGCGGTAACAAATGGGTTGGTACAGGCGGCTCATCGCCATTTGGGGCGTATGGCGACCATCCTGAAGGTGTACGAGTAGGCGGCGAAAGCCGAAAACGCTCAGCGGTCAAGGTGTGGGAGCAGCGCAAATACCGCGATTTGGACACGGATAACCAGTTAGAAACCCGCTCCATGCAGATGGCACTGCGAAAACTGCGTAAATTCGCCCGTGATGGGGCGGCTGATGAGCTTGATATTGGCTCAACCATCAAGAAAACCGCGCAAAAAGGGATGCTCGATGTGCAGCTGCGTCCCGAACGCCGCAATCGTGTCAAAGTGCTCATGCTATTTGATATCGGTGGTAGCATGGATAGCTATATCGAAGCGTGTGAGCGCTTATTTGCTGCCGCTAAAAACGAGTTTAAGACGCTTGAGTTTTTTTATTTTCATAACTGCGTGTATGAATATGTTTGGACAGAAAATGCCCGCCGTAATGCCAGTGCCGTGCCCACATTGGATGTGCTACACAAATACGGCAGTGATTATCGGGTGATTTTTGTCGGTGATGCCGCAATGTCGCCGTATGAGCTGTTATCTGTCGGCGGCAGCGTTGAGTATATGAGCCAAGATACGGGACAGGCGTGGCTAAAACGTATCACTAACCACTTTGATAAAGTCGCATGGCTCAACCCTGAAGCACCAAGCTACTGGCAATACACCCAGACCATCGGCTTAATCAAAGATATCATGCAAGGTCATATGTACCCGATGACCTTGCATGGTATTGAAGATATGACCAAGTATTTGGCGCGGTAGCATTGTTAAGGCAATTAAAAAAGCATGAATCAATTTCATGCTTTTTTTGTGCTGATGGGCTAGTAGTCATCTAAAAGCTGCTATTAAGCTAAAAGCTGCTAGTCAACTAACATTAGTTTGGACCGCTCACACGCTCAATAACGACGTTGCCTGTACCGGTGCTGGCTAAGCCAATTTGTTTGGCGGCGGCATACGATAAATCTAATACGCGATGGCTTGAAAATGGACCGCGGTCATTGACTTTTACCACAACGCTTTTGCCGTTTGATTTGTTGGTTACTTTGATATAACAGTTCATTGGCAATGAGCGATGCGCCGCAGTCAATGAATTGGCATCAAAAGTATCACCGCTAGCAGTCTTACGACCTTGAAATTGACGACCATACCAAGAGGCGACACCCGTTTGGCTAAAGCGATTGACCGTATTGGATGCAACGGCAGAAAGACGCTCTAACACGTCTGCATCTTTGCTAGCTTGTGAAGTGTCTTGGCTGATAAGTTGGCTGTCTAAGGCAAGGTTACGAGGTTGGCGGGCTGATTTGACTAAGTCTGATGCATTGTTGTGCTGGCGGGTTAACTCATTAAGTACGTGATCTAAATTGCTCGTGGCTGCTTGGGTAGTTGAGCTAAGCGCCGTTACGCCACAAAAGCAAAGTAACGTCGCTACATTAGCTAAATTCGATTGACGTTTTGACATAATGACCTCTGAACAATCGCTCTTTACAATGAGCGCCTCATATTTAGGAGCCAATAAGCTTTTGTAAGTCATGCATACAAATCGCTTATAGGGCACCAAGAAAATTTATTAGATTTAACACTTAGTTTACAAATTTTACTTTGTTTCGGTATGTAATTGTTCAATCCTGATGACCCACAATAAGCAATTACGCGATTAAAATCACGATTTATTTAGATAAAAGGTATAAAAAAATAGATAAACGGTAAAAATTATTAAGTTTTACCATCATAATTGTTTAAAACTACTCATAAAAAGGATATCTTTTATGCTAACTCTTTTACGTTTTTTACATTTAAAAATACCAAGTTACATAAATAGTTACATAATGAATTGTTTATAAATAGGCTATTTACAAATAAAATAGTTTTGCAAAGAGGCTGATAGTTATTTAACATTATGCGAGGCAATTGACATCACTAAACCAAATCCTGCCATCAAAGTAATTAAAGCAGTACCGCCGTAGCTGATAAATGGCAAAGGAACACCGACAACTGGCAAAATACCTGCCACCATGCCGGCATTTACAAACACATACACAAAAAATGACATGGCAATCGCGCCAGAGAGTAATTTGCTATAGACAGCAGTATTGGAGTAAGCAATAAATAAGGCGCGGCATAGAATACAAAAATACAAAAACATCAGTAAAATGACACCGATTAAGCCAAACTCCTCAGAAAAAGCCGCAATGATAAAATCGGTGTGACCTTCTGGTAAAAAGTGTAGATGAGATTGTGTGCCTTGCAAGTAGCCTTTACCTGTGAGTCCCCCTGAGCCAATCGCGGTTTTTGACTGCATGATATTCCATCCAGCCCCCAAGGCATCGCTTTCAGGGTCTAGCAAAGTTAGCACGCGTCTGCGCTGGTAGTCGTGTAGCAGGTATTCCCAAGCCACAAAAACAAAGGGAATAAACAGCGCCACCGCAGAGCCAATCATCCACCAAGGTAAACCCGATAAGAACAGCACAAATAAGCCACTAGACGCCACCAATAAAGAAGTACCCAAGTCGGGCTGTTCAGCAATTAGCAGCACCGGAATACCAATCGCCACCAGCGTGATAAGCACTGTCGATAAACTTGGCGGCAAGTCGCGTTTGGATAAAAACCAAGCAGTGAGCATCGGCATGCCAAGCTTCATAAACTCTGACGGCTGCACACTACCAAATCCAGGAATATCAATCCAGCGCTGCGCACCCAGACGCACCTCACCAATAATTTTGACCAGTATCAGTAATCCCACGCCACCCACATAAAAAAACGGGGTAAAATCACGGTAAAGACTGGGCGGGATTTGCGCCATCACAATCATCACCACAAACGCGATGGTAAAACTAATGGTTTGACGGATGACCATTCCCATGTCTTGAGTAGAGGCACTATATAAAATGGCTAAACCAAACAAAGCTGTGACAAACAATAGCATCAATAACCAAGGGTCTAAATGCACGCGCTGCCAAAAGGAGGGTAGACTGTCATTACCAAAGTGATGAGCTTGCCTAGAAAAACGGTACTGTCCAATCTTATCTACCATACACACCAAACATCAAATTAACCCGGTGACAATAAGTCTGTAAAAAGACACAAAAATAGGCTCAATAGTTTATATGGCTTAATGTGATTTTGGTAGTCTTAATAATGTAATAGTTTATAACACTTGTTTCATAGAAATAAGTCACTATAGTAAGTGAGCTATTAATTAAGCTTAATTATGTAGTGAACATAACTATCAAGTGAAAATCAAGTTAAGTGAAAATCAAGTTAAGTGAAAATTAAGTTAAGTAAAAACAATTATCAAGTAGGCATGATTAGCTAAACATATCAAGCCTACTTTTTTGACAGTTGCTCATAAGTCCGTGGTGTTTTTCCATTTTGACGAAACGTGAATAGGCAGTCCATGACACATCAAAACAAGACCAAAAATAAACCAACCATTATCGAAGACAACGCGCAAACAGCAAAGTATGCCAATACCAAGAGTGCCAATACCAAGAATATCAACACTACCAAGACTCAAAATACCAAAACCAAGATTTTAACAGGCATTGTTGGCTCAGGGATGATAATGACATTGCTTATTGCGTGTAATCATCCCGTCACACCCGTGGATAATCGAAAACCTACTACGACCATCGTTCGTCAAACCCAGCCGAACCCTAAAAATCCTACTGTCACGCAGACTGACAATATGCGCGGTCTTATTCTCAACCGTCAAAACACAACTCGACCTACAACAGATTATGGCGCACTAAAAAATACCACACGATACAATAGTAACGTTGTCTATACCAATGATGCAGATTTTAAAGATTGGTTAGCTAGCCACAGCTACCAGCAATCAGAAGTGTTGGCTTATCAAAATTACTTGCAAAGCCAATTAGGCACCATTCCGCCGATGGATCAGTTAATCACGAGTGCCAGAGATGCGCGCCGCTGCGGTTTTGAGCCGTATGAAGTACCGCCTGCGTCACTATGGAAAAATATCGTGCCCACCCTGCAAATGCTGCAGCAACTGCAAAAACAAGGTTATTTGCCGTATTCGACAGTGATACGCTCCGTGTATCGAAACCCTGCATTAAATGATTGTGCGGGCGGCGCGGGGGAGAGTAAGCACATGACCAATGGCGCAATTGATATTTGGATACCTGAAAACGAAGCCAATAAATGGGCGATAGAAAGCACCTTTGATGGGCTTTGCCAGTTTTGGCAGTCCAACGGGCAAGCCTATAGCTTTGGACTTGGCTTGTATCCGACAGGCTCGGTGCATCTTGATACGCAAGGCTTTCGAAAATGGGGCGCAAGCCATAGCTCAAGCTCATCACCCTGCCGTTTTTAACCCTAACGCAACTGTTAACCCGTTAACCTTTAACATTGGCTATTTAGCGGTTTTTGTTGTGTTTGGCGTGGCGTTCCCAACTGTCACAATCAAAAACTTGTTAGGGTCAATGAGGTCTTTATAGCTTTGATTGACCGCGTGAAGGTCGGCGCGCTGCACGCGCGTCACGTACTCGGTCAAGTAACTATCTGGCAGATGATAAAACCCCATCATACCAATCGTGGCATTCATGGCGGCATTGCTAGCAAAGCTGGTGGGAAAACTGTTGATTAGACTGTCTTTGGTTAAAGCCAATTCGTTTGGCGTTACCCCTTTTTCTAGCGTATTTTTGATGACTTGCTTGGTCGCCTCAATTGCTTCTTGCGACTTTTGGTTACGGGTAGAAAAACTAATGGTATAGCTGCCTTGGGCAAGCATCGGCGTGGTGCTGCTATAGATGCCATAGGTGAGCCCGCGTTTTTTACGGATATCTTGCATCAATCTGGCTTGAAAATTGCCGCCCCCGACGATTTCATCGGCAATGGCAAAGTTGGTTTGATGCTGCAAGCCTAAGCTATCACCCACGCGTTTTTGACCCAATTGCCCCATCAATACGGTGGTTTGGGTGCTGTCAAATGGGATATGAATCGTTTTAGCGGCGCTCAAAGGTTTGGCATCGGCAAGCTTTGGGGCAGCTGTGCCAACAGGCATTTGAGCGGTTAGCTGATTGGCAAGCGCCCGCGCGCGCGGAAGACTGATATCGCCTGTGATGGCAATATTTGCGTTGTTCGCCACCAAAAACTGCTGGCTAAAAGCTTTGAGATCGGTGGCATTGATTTTGGCAATGCTGTCTTCTGTGCCTTGGGTGGGGTGGGCGTAGGGATGATTGCCATAAAGCGCGTTAGCAAAGGCTTTGCTTGCGATGCTATCTGGGTCTTCTTTGGCTTGTTGCAGGCGGATTAAATACTGGGCTTTGGTACGCTCAAAGTTTTTGTTTGGAAACGTAGACTGGGTCATCATATCGCTCATTAAACCAAGCGCAGGGGATAAACGCGCTTCATCGGATAGACTGCGCAAACTCACAATAAACATATCTTTATAAGCCCGGGCAGATAAATCAATCCCAAGCTGCTCACTGGTCTCGGCAATCTCATCTTCGCTTTTATGGCGTGTGCCCTGATCCAGCATACTTGCGGTCAGACTGGCAATCCCAAAACCGCCTTTTTTAATGGCTTCATCGCGAGCTGAGCCTGCATTAAAATACACACTGACATCCACAATCGGTAAATGATGGGTTTGTACCAAAGCCACTGGGGTACCCGAATCCGTCGTAAAGTGGATGATATTTGGTAATGTCACGTTTAACGGCGCTGTGGTTTTTAGGCTGGTCAATTTGTCTAAAGCGGCAATGGGGGCAGTGGGGTCAACATTGCCACTACTGTGAGCATCGCTATGGGTGGCAGGTTCTGCATGGCCCCCTTGCGTGGCAATGGTGGTCATTAGTAATAAGATTTTAGCTAAGCGTGGTTTCATTTTTTTTCTCAACATTCTAAGGATGGTCTGACAGCAATGTGGGCAATTTAAGTCAGGATAAGTTAAGTTACTGGTTTTATAGTTATTTATTGGGTTTGTTTGCTTTTACCACATTGAGCACGGTTAAATTGTCGTTAACCAAATATTTGCTAGCGGCAGCGTGTAAATCACTTTCTGTGATGCTATCTAAGGTTTTGGGTAGGTTAAACACCATCCGATCATCAAGCCCAATGCTGTTTAGACTGCCAATCATCTGCGCTTGTCCGCTGATACTATCTTGGCTATAAATCAAACTGGTCATGGTGTTGGTTTTGGCACGGGTCAGTTCACTTTGTGCAATCGGTTGGGTTTTAAGCGCGTCAATCTCATCCATGATTGCTTGTTTGGCTTGGGCAAGCGTAACGCCGTCGCGTGGGGTGGCTTGGATTAAAAATAGCCCATCGCCCCGGCTAAAGGCACTGTAACCACTGCCGACGGAGGCTAGTAGCTGTTTGTCCCGTACTAGGCGTTTTTCTAGGCGTGCAGATAGACCGCCATCGAGTACATCGGCTAGTAGTGATAGACTATAGGCGGTTTTGGGGTCTTTTGCTGTGGTAAGCGTAGGCACGTTAAACGCCATCATGACCATTGGTACTTGTACGGGCAATTGGGTGGTTTTTTCTTGATAACCACGAAAGCCTGGCTGTATCACACTGGGGCGCGTTGGCAGGGTTTGCGGTTTTTTATCGGCAAAGTATTTTTTGACTTCATTGATGGCGTTTGTGGGATTGACATCGCCCACGATTACTAAGGTCGCATTGTTGGGTGCATACCATGTTTTATACCAATCGGTTAGGTCGTTTAACCTAATGGATTCGATTTCTGCCATGGGACCAATGACCGATTCTCCTTTGGGGCTGTTCGGATAAGCCATTTTGCTAAACTGCTCATAGGCGCGGGCGTTTGGGTTGTCATCGGTCCGCTGGCGGCGCTCTTCCATCACCACTTGGCGCTCAGCGGTAAAGTCACTGTCCTTTAGCTGTAAATCGGTCATCCGATCGGCTTCAAGCTCTAGGGCGAGCGCTAAGCGATTGGCAGGGAAAATTTCATAATAGGCGGTGTAGTCATAGCTGGTAAAGGCATTATTGCTACCGCCAAATTTGGCAATAAGGCGTTCAAAATCTGCTGAGGATACGTTTTTTGTTCCCTTAAACATCATATGCTCAAGCAAATGCGATATGCCGCCTAAGTGAGTGGGTTCATCCGCGGCACCCACGCGATACCATATTTGGCTGATTACCACAGGGGAGCGGTGATCTTCTTTGATTATCACCTTTAAGCCATTAGCCAGCGTATATTCATGGCGCGTTTTTATATTGTCGCTGTCAAAATCTGTGGTGCTTGGTGTTTGCTGGGTTGTGTCAGTTACCGCGTTAGCAGTTGGATACGCGTTAATAGGCGTATTCGCTACAGTCGGGGTAGTTTTGGTCGGCATGGTTTTGGCTGCGATGGTCTGCGCAGTGCTGCAACCTGATACACAGAACGTATAGGTTAGGGCGGCAGCAAGGATGGTAAGGTTAAAAAATGTAGGCTTTGACACAGGGTTTCGGTTTAACATAGTTTCTCTTTAACTTTTAATCTTTAATCTGGTTTTTCTGATTGTGGGGCAATGGGGTTTGCGGGCATTATAAAAGATAAACCATGATAACGGATGTTGGCATTGATTGCTATTTGAAAGCCCATTGCACGATGAAGTATGACTAAATACCACCTGCAAATTTTTAGCGCAGCAAGCTGTAAACGGACGGTTTTTTTACATACCACACATCCTATGGGTTTAAGGGATTGGCAGCATGTTTATTTCAAACTGCGAACAAACACTGTTATAATTTTATACATCTCAATATTTTAATGACAAATTTAACCATAGGCGATGATATGAGTAGCAACCAATTTAATAACAATGCTTCTAATAAGGTGGTAATTAATTTTAATAACCAACCGACTAATTTTGATGATGCTACGATGCCCAATCTGCCTGTGCAAGATGTGCCAATTATTGAAACGCCGCGTATCGCTGAAGCCGCCCAAACGTTGGCGCTGCAAACACCTGCGACACCCCAATCTGTGTCACCAGTGCCGCAAAGCCAGCACCAAGGGCAGCCTGCAGCCACACAGCAGCCATCTGCCAATACGGCTGAGCCAAGTGCAGAGCCTGAACAAAAAGGGGGCTGGTTTAGCCGCATGAAGCAAGGCTTGTCAAAAAGTCGTAAAAACTTGACCGAAGGCTTAACCAATATTTTGATTGGTGGTAAAGAAATTGATGATGAGCTACTTGAAGAAGTCGAAGACCAACTGTTGGTCGCCGACATCGGGGTGAATGCCACCAATCGCATTATCAAAAACTTGACCGAAGCCACTGCCCGCGGTGATTTGATTTATTCGCATTCACTGTATAAAGCGCTGCAAAAAGAACTCACCGATATTTTGACACCCAAAGTTGCGCCGCTGGTGGTGGATGCTAGCACAAAACCGTTTGTCATCTTGGTCGTGGGGGTCAATGGCGTGGGTAAAACTACCACCATCGGTAAACTTGCCAAACGTCTGCAAACTGAAGGCAAATCAGTGATGTTGGCAGCCGGTGACACGTTCCGTGCCGCAGCCACCGAGCAATTGCAAGTTTGGGGGGAGCGCAATAATATCCCTGTTGTCGCCCAAGGTCATGGCTCAGACAGTGCCTCGGTGATTTTTGATGCCATTCAATCTGCCAAAGCCCGTGGCATTGACGTGCTGATTGCCGATACCGCAGGGCGTCTACAAAATAAAACCAATTTGATGGAAGAGCTGAAAAAAGTGATTCGCGTCATGCAAAAAGCCGATCCGACAGCGCCGCATGAATCCATGATTGTGCTCGACGCGGGTACAGGACAAAATGCCCTAAATCAAGTAGAAATCTTCAATGAAGCAGTGCCACTGACAGGCGTGACCGTCACCAAATTAGATGGCACGGCAAAAGGCGGCGTGGTATTTAATATTGCTGAAAATACCAACGTGCCGATTCGTTTTATTGGTGTGGGTGAAAAAATTGATGATTTGCGCCCATTTCAAGCCGATGATTTTGTCAAAGCGCTATTTGAAAAAGATGAATAACATGATAATGACGTCTTATCAACTTGCGAAAAATTTGCCAACGGTTACGCTTGTGGCGCATCAAGGCTGTTTGATTGCGCTCGATTGGCATACGCAAAAGACTCATGACCTATTAGCTAAGCTCAAGGTAAAAGTAGCAATCATGAATTCGGTAGCGTTAAGTCACTCGATTGATGCCGATGCAAAAGTGCTAGTAGAGACCATCACCCAGCTAAAAGAGTATCAGGTAGGTCAGCGACAAGTATTTGATATGCCCATAGCCATAGCCACAGGCACACCCTTTCAGCAAAAAGTATGGCAAGCATTACGACAAATCCCTTACGGTCAAACAATCAGCTATGCACAGCTTGCGCTACAAGTGGATAACCCCAAAGGCTTTCGCGCAGTCGCGCAGGCCAATGGCCGCAACCCACTAAGTCTCATTATTCCTTGCCATCGCGTGATTGCCAGCGATGGCAAATTGGGCGGTTACACCGGTGGGGTTGAGATTAAGCAAACATTGCTTGATATAGAGCAAGCAAGTTATCAGCGATAAACAATAACCCAATGAGGCGTTATTCTTTATCATCTGCGTCTTTTTCTTCCCAAGTTTCTAAGCGTTCATAAATACGACCATAAACGGTATTTTTACGATACTTGCCTTTTTTGGTCATCTCATCCGGTGCTAGACCTGTCAATAGATACATGGCTTCATTAACATGCTCTACGGCATAGATGGTAAATTTACCTGCTGTCACGCTATCGATGATATCTTGACGGAGCATCAATTGCGCCAAATTGGCTTTGGGTACAATCACCCCTTGTTTACCCGTCAAACCTTGCTCGACACACGCATCATAAAACCCGGCGATTTTGGCATTGACGCCACCGACCGCTTGAACTTGACCAAATTGGTTCATCGATCCTGTAACCGCAAAGCTTTGATTAATCGGGGTTTGCGATAAGGCAGACAGCAGCGCGCAGGTTTCGGCTACTGTCGCGCTATCGCCATCGATACCGCCATAACTTTGTTCAAAAGCCAGCGATGCAGTAAAGTTGAGCGTGTGGTCTTCTGCAAACAGCGCTTTTAGGTAACTGCTCATAATCAGCACACCTTTGGCATGGATAGAGCCACCTAAATCCACATCGCGCTCGATATCAACAATATCGGCGTGCGCGGCACTGTGATGCACTGACGCTGTCAATCGCGCAGGCATACCAAACTCACTATCTGCGTAGCTGATGACTGTCAGCGCATTGATTTGACCAATCGCTTTGCCTTGGGTGCTAATCAGCTGTTGCCCTTTTTCTAGTTCTTGCCAGAACAATTGTCGTAAATAACCCGAGCGGTGGCGAATATCCTCAATGGCTTGGCGGACATGGCTAGCGGTTACTGTGTTTTCAGGGCTAAGCTCTGATTGATTGATGAGCGCATGACGATTGGCTTCGAGTAAGAGCTGCGCCAATCTGTCCCCATGTAGGCTTAGCTCATGCTGGTCTTCCGCTTGCTCACTAAGATAGTCCAATAAACACGCCAACGCGGTGTTATCAAACGTTAGCAATTGGTATTTGCTTATCATATCGGCAATTTTGGCGGTCATCGCTTGTTCATTGGCGTGGCTGCGTACCACGCGATCATGAAAATCTGCACGGATTTTGAATACGGCATTAAATTCAGGCTCAAAATCTAGCAGGTCATAATACAAGTCTGGCTCACCGAGTAAAATAACTTTGACATCGAGCTTAATCGGTTGTGGCTCAAGGCTGATACTGCCGGTCAGTGTCAGCATTTGCTCAAGGCTCGACATCTTGATTTGGCGGCTTTGCAGCGCGCGTTTGAGACCTTGCCACGCATACGGATATTCAAGCAAATTAGTTGCTTCAAGCACCAAATAACCGCCATTGGCACGGTGCAGTGAACCGGCGCGAATCAGACTGACATCCGTTGACACGGTACCCAAATGGGTAATTTGCTCGACATGACCGAGTAAATTTAAATGGGTGGGTAAGTCTTCAAACACAATCGGTGCGCCTTGATCGGGCGCATGGCTTGCAATCACATTGACAAAATAGCGCGCAGGCAATGGCGAAAAATGGCTGGGCAAAAATTCTTCATCATCTTCATTGATGATTCGTTCTACATGATTGACGATATCGTCATGCACGTCTTGCAAATACTTACGAACCTTTGGTAAGTCTTGATACTTGTCAAATAACGGCTCCATCAATGGTTTTAAGGTACGCCGAGTCAATGAATGGTGTAGCGCTTGTAAGGTCTGATTGGCTTCATCTTCAATTTGCTCAAGCTCAACGGTCAGTTGGCTCAAGCGTTTTTGCATATGGTTCTTATCTTGATAATTGGCAACATACGGCGATTTTGGGGTTAAGCCAAAGCTGGCTTGATTGGTTGCGCTCGAGGTATTATTAGATGTGCTCGTTGTCGCGCTAGACGTTTGATTGGCTTTAAGTGGTAAAACTGGTGCTTTACCACTGGATTTTTGGCGACCCAATTTATTAGCAGGTTTGATTGATAAATAACCATCGCTTGGCTCGATATCATTGTAACTGTCATTGTCATTGCCATCGGCTCGGTTGTCACTAAAATCCGATTTGATAAAAATCGGTTTATTGTCCGAAGGTCGCAGCGCCAACGCAAGTGAATATTGTTTGCCTTCTTCATGCAGCGCATGATAGACCTGTTCTTCACGAAGGCTAATTTCATTCTTTATGGCTTCTACCTTACTTTGATAGTGCTCACTGCGAAAACGCTGATTGAGCTGACGTTTGGTGGTTAGCCAAAAGGTTTTGACATCTTCCGCTAATTGCTTGCCCATGCCAGCAGGCAGGTCAAGCGCAATCGGGGTGCGCGCATCAACAAAATTATGCACATACACCCAGTCATTGGGTGTAGGTTTTTGTTTGGCGTGTGCTTGTAGCAGGCGAGTGATTAAGGTGCGTTTGCCCAGTCCGTTTTCACCTGCAGCAAAGATATGATAACCATTGGCATTGATATCAAGCGCAGTGGCAATCGCTTTACAGGCGCGCTCTTGCCCAAAGCCAATCTCAAGGGTTTTGGTATGGTGGCTATCTTTTGGCAAGGTCGCTGGGTCGGTATAACGGCGCAAGTGCGAGATTGCAACAGGCTGTAAATTGTCAGATTTGATGGTGTCGGTAATGATAGAGGCGGATTTTGAAGTCACAGGGGTAGTACGAACAGATTTTGCAAAGGTATTTTTCATAAAACAAGTTTCATCAACACATTAAAAAGCGGTAGTGGGAAAGATAAACAATGACAGTGACAGTTAGAGTGACAGTGCTTAGGGGCTAAGGTCTAAGATATAGGGTCACTTATAGTTAACAGATAGGTTTTGGTAAGTGGTAATAAAGTATCAGTATGATGTGGTTTTTTGTTGATAAAATCAATGGCTATTTTTTCGCGAATCGTTGCCTTAAGGTTTCAGCCGCAGTAATATAAAAGTTGATGGGTAAGTATTTGCTAAGATAACATATGGACGCTTAACACAATCGTTTGAGACAACAACATGGCTAAAACAGAAAACGGATTTATTTTAGCGCTGGATCAGGGCACTACCTCAAGCCGCAGTATCATCTTTGATAGCCAATTAACACCCATCGCCATCGCCCAAAAGCCGCTTAATATCATCACCCCAAAATCCGGGTTTATCGAGCAAAATGCCAATGACATCTGGCAAACCCAAATTAGTACCGCCCAAGAAGTGATTGCCAAAGCAGGATTGTTGGCGACAGATATTTCAGCCATCGGTATCACCAACCAACGTGAGACCACCATAATTTGGCATAAAAAGACCGGTAAGCCTGTCGCACCCGCCATTGTCTGGCAAGATAGACGTACCCATCAGTGGTGCAGAGACTGGCGTGATAAAGGCTTTGATGCCAAAATCCAGCAAATTACCGGATTACGTATAGATCCGTATTTTAGTGCCAGCAAAATCGTATGGCTGTTAAACCAAAACCCTAAGCTTCGCCAACAAGCGCTAGCAGGTGAGTTGGCTTTTGGTACCGTGGATAGTTGGCTACTGTTTAACATGACAGGCGAGCATAGCATTGATATCACCAATGCCTCACGCACCATGCTGATGTCTTTGCAAACAGGCGACTGGTCTGAGGAGTTATTGGATTTATTTGATATTCCCAAAACCATGTTACCTACCATCAAGCCATCGGATGGCGATTTTGGGGTCACCAAACAAGGGATGTTTGGCAAACAAATCCCAGTCACGGCAGTGCTCGGCGATCAGCAAGCGGCATTGTATGGGCAGGGCTGTAACCGGGCAGGCATGGCAAAATCCACCTATGGCACCGGCTGTTTTTTATTAATGAATACCGGCGATAAGCCCTGTGTCAGTCATCAGCAATTACTCACCACCGTTGCTTGGCAAACCACAGCGGCGAATCATACTCGTCAACCTAACCGGCATGAATCCTCAGCTAAATTGCCCAACTTGTTAAAACCTTTACAAAATTTACAACGAAATAAAAAAACAAGCACGCAAACACAATATGCGCTTGAAGGCAGTGTATTTATGGCAGGTGCCATCGTGCAGTGGCTACGCGATAACTTAGGTATGATAGCGCGCAGTGAGGACGTTGAAACCTTAGCGGCGCAAGTACCGGATAGCCAAGGGGTGACCCTGATTCCTGCCTTTACCGGGCTTGGCGCACCTTACTGGCGAGCGGATGCTACCGCAAGGCTTATCGGGCTGACACGCGGCACTACCAAAGCGCATATCGCTAGAGCCGCCTTAGAAGCGATTGCGCTGCAAGCCTATGATGTGTTAATCGCCATGCAAAAAGATAGCCCTGTGCCGCTGCATGAACTGCGCGTGGATGGGGGCGCTGCCAATAACAATATCTTAATGCAATTTCAAGCCGATATACTCAATGTCCCTGTGCTGCGCCCGACGACCACTGAGATTACCGCAAAAGGGGTGGCATTATTGGCAGGGCAAGCGGTGGGGCTATATGATGACACTAGCATTGGTGAAAGTTGGCAGTTAGACCGTATCTTTGAGCCTAAGATGGCGTTGTCTGAGCGCCAAGCCATCGTTGAGCGTTGGCAGTTTTATATCAATCAACTATTAAACGAACAAATTTAAAGCAAGACAATCATTAACACAGCTCTAAACAACTAACAATAATGTAAAAACAAAGAGTTAACCATATGAAAAATTTTTTAAAGACTCGACACGAGAGTGATTTTCGTTAGCAATTAAATGCATTAAGTAAAAAAAGCACTTTATGCACCCAATTTTTAAACAATGCTTAAAAATATCAGCAAATTTTGGCTAAAAAAAGTGATTTTTAGTGTGGAAATCGACTAAAAAAATGTATAATGCTTCAAAATTCGACACTGTGTTGACAGTGATGAAAGTTATTATGATAGTTATTATGATAAAAGTTACGAAGATAACAGTCAGGAAATTTTTTGGACAAGGTTGGCGCAAAGCAGGGATAACTGGTAACTAAACATTAAGGATATGACAGTGGACAATCAATTTGTTATCGCTACGGCAAATTTACTCAACTTTGCACTGCCCAATCGGGTTTTTTATCGAAACCAAGACGTGTATACGCTGCAGCAATATCAACAAAAGATTAATGCACTTGCCCCCATCTTTCGGCAATTGCAAGCTGATATCATTGGTTGCCAAGAAATTTGGGATGAGCAAGCACTGATTGACTTATGTCGTGCAGCCGGTCTCAATGACTATCATGTCACTGTACCATTAGCCAGTAATCAGCCAGATAGTCCATTAACCCAAGGACAAGGCGCAATTGGCACCCCGAGCGTAGGCTTGATATCACGTTTTGAGATTATTAACACCCAATTGCTCACGCAGATGCCTGCGATTGCGTTGTTAGAGGTACCTGATATTGGGCTTTATCAACAGTTTAACCGTCCCCCGCTGATTGCCGACATCAGATTGCCAAATGGCATGGTGGTCACCGTGATTGTGGCGCATCTAAAAAGTAAACGCCCTGAGTTTTTAGAAAACGCGCAAGGCGAGCCGTTAGAAGATCGTAACGATCCGCTAATTCGAGTCCGCGCCAAGCTGCGCAGTCTGTGTATGCGGGCAGCGGAAGCGGCAGGCATTCGCCAAGTGGTCATCGAAAAACTGTCACACAACAACCATCCGCTGATTTTGTTAGGGGATATGAATGATGTGATGCAAAGTGTCACTTGTCAGCTTTTAAGCGAATCGGGCGAAGTATTTTATGATAAGTCGATGCGCGATATCGTGCTGTATGATGCCTCTACGGTACAAAGCCGTATGCACTGGCTTAAAGATGTGGCGTACACCCATATCCACCAAGGTATGCCAGAAGTGCTTGACCAGATTTTGGTATCTGAACAGTTTTTAGCTGATAGTAAATTTAACATCGGTGAAGTATTACAAGTTGATTATTTTAACGATCATCTCAAATTTATTGTAGAACAACGCCCAACCGATCATGGATTGGTACGGGCACAAATTAAACTTTATTCATAATCAGTCGATAGAGAGGAAATATGTCAAGCGCTTATGATGAAAAAATTGAGGATGTGTTGGTGGACTCTGAGCTCGCGCGTCGCTTAGTCCCTAACAAATTCAAGTTCACTAGCCAGCAAGGTCGTTTACGTCGCCAAAAATTATTAGCCGCTGCCAAAGAATTGAGCGCGACCCGACCTGTCAGTGAGATTAGTTTGGCTGATGTATGTGAACGAGCGGACATTCCCAGAGCCTCAGCCTATCACTTCTTTCCAAACGTTGAAGCGATTTTTTTGGCATTGCGTTTTTTAAATGCGATAGAAATTTTTAACAAGCTTGAAAAAGTCGATGCCAAACAATTTAGTCGCTGGCAGGCTTATATCACCACAGTCATTGAGACAGGCGTTGATATTATTCAATCCGATTTAACGGTTGCCCGTTTGATTTATGAGACCAATACCCCAGATTTTGAGGGCAATGCGTTTGGTAGTGAAATCGAAAAAAGCCTCGCCCAAATGGTGTATGATAAGCTGTCTGAGCATTATAAAATGCCGGCTTTAGAAACCATTCATCAGCAATTGTTAGTCGCATACGGTATTATCAATGGTATTTTCATTTTAGCTTATCGTTCAGAAAAAGAAATTACCGATACCTATCGTCAAGAAGCGATTACAGCGGTGATTGCTTATCTACGTTGTTATTTACCTGAAAATTTGCCAAAAAACGGCTAGTTTTATAACCTACTAGGGTTATAACCGATAGCCAATAAAATAGGCAATAAAAAACCCATCAGCGAGATGGGTTTTTTTACTTAAACAGAAAATCTACGACTTGATTTTATTTTGAGTATTTTGTGCGGTATTGGTTACTGCGTCACCTGTTTTTGATACGTCTTTACCAAAACCTTTGACTGTATTACAACCTGTGACAGCAAACATAACAGCGATTGATGCAGCGATTAATTTTTTCATTTTAAATTTCCTCAGATATATCCATTATTTTTTAACAGTTTTTAGCTACCAGGTTAAATCATGCGACTTTATTGATTTATAGAAGTTAAAATAAAGTAAAACATGCTTGGTAGAGTCATGGTAATGCAGGTTAGTCTAACGTCGCTATAGCGTTAATGTAACCAAAACTATCAAGTTGTAAAAAAAACTTAAATTTACGCAATAAGTATAGGTTTTTTGTAAATTAATCTTCGCATTTAGCGCTTTTTTATTTCAATCTGTTTTATTTTAATCTAATTAGGGATGTCGATATGATTCACGTAGTATTAGTTGAACCCAAGATGCCAAGCAACACAGGCAATATTATTCGGTTATGCGCCAATACGGGCGCAACGCTACATTTGGTTGAGCCACTAGGGTTTGAGTTAGAAGATAAAAAATTACGCCGAGCAGGGCTCGATTATCATGAATGGGCAAATGTCAAAGTACATGCCAATTGGCAGGATGCTCAGGACAGTCTAAGCCAGAGTGGGGTACAAAGAATCGTTGCCTTGACCACCAAGTTTAGCAAGCCTTTATATGATGAAGATTTTGCGCAACTGGCAAATATCGCTTTGGTATTTGGGTCAGAGACAGCCGGATTACCCGAGCCAATTCGCGCGGCAATTGGGCAAGACAACTGGTTGCGTTTGCCTATGTTGCCGACCTCTCGCAGTTTGAATTTATCTAACAGCGTGGCAATTACATTATTTGAAGTTTGGCGTCAGCAGGGGTTTGGCGGTGATACTGGTCACAGTATCGGTTATGACAATCTCGTCCCTTATGACCCAAAATAATCTCAAAATTTATAAGCAATTTGCAGGTTTTGGCAACCCTGCAATGCGGTTGACATGACGCGCGACAAGACCCGTGTTAAACATGGCTTGCAGTTTGGTGTTATCAATCGCCAATGAGGGCAATTGCTTGGATAAAAACTTGATTAAAGGACGGGTCGTCGGTGGATGGCTGTATAAATCATAATATTGACGTACCGCGTCTATGATTTGATAGTGCTCAGGGGTTAACGTGACATCCAGCGTGTTCGCCAATTGTTGCGCGATATCTGGTGTCCAGGTTTGATGAGCTATCAAATGACCGTCTTGGTCAAGGGCGGCTTGGTCAAGGGCGGCTTGGTCAAGTTCGGGAAGTTGGGTCATAGTATTTATAAGTCAAAAGTGGTATCAAAATTAGGCGCTGTGGTGGGCTGTAGGGTGATTTGAGCACACCAATCAAAGTCTGCTGATTGGTTTGCTTGCCATGCTTTGAATCTATTAAAATCCGCTAGCGCCAGCCAAGCCGGCGGCATATCATACATATCAAGGGATGCTAGCATATGGGCAAGCTTGCCCGTGGGCGCATCAAGTAGTAAGTTTAGCATGCCATCACCGATAGTCAGCTGAATTTGGTGGTCAAACGCCGCCAGCGCAAACGCCATTGATAAGGCTTCATGACAAAGCAAAAACGTGTCAGCGTGAATATTAATGATAATTTTCATAGTAAATCGCTATCGCTAAACCCATCCCAATTAAAACTGATAAACCGTTTTTGCCCTGTGCAGATGCATGGCTAATTCACCCAAACCGACTAATTCAAAGCCATCTGCCAAATTGTCACCTTGTAGCTGATGTCTAGTTGCATTGTCAGCATCTGTCACCCCGCGAGCCAAAGCGGCACTCACGCACACTTGAATGGTTATATCATGACTCATAGCAAAGTGTTGCCAATTTTTTGCCATATTTTCGATATCCTCTGGCAGCCAAATTAATCGGTTGGCAAGCATCACCGCATCACTATATAAGAAAATTTTAAAATCGGTAGTAGTTAACGAGTTTTGCTCAACGGTTGTTTTACTATCGTTTGCACATAGCGATTGGGCGCATTCAAGCGCTCGTTTGGTAAGCGGATGACTAGGCGCGTGTGTCATCAGCATCACAATCGGTGTATCCAACGTCGAAGTATTGGGCATAGCGGTATTATTCGATGTAGTTATCAAATCAGTCATTTAACCATCTATAAGGCATTAATCTATAAAGCGGCAATCTGCTCGCTATTTTAGCAAAATCGATCCCTATTTGCGATGCAATTGTCATCAAACTGTTATCAAATTGACATGAGGTTGTCAATGGCGGCTTATAAGCTTAACCCATACAAAGGATTGATTTAATTTACCGAAACGGCTTTTGTAGTCAAATAAAGCAGTCGGTTGTAATGGTTGATAACATACTATGAGTGACAACACTGTAAACACTAATTTGTACCAGGCTTCGTCTGACACTCAGACGACGTCAGCCAATCACGAGAGCCCCTCCACTCAAGTTGCAGGTACGCCTTTTTATGACAATAGGCCATCATTGCATATCGCTTTGGTGACTGAAACTTGGTTGCCAGATATCAATGGGGTAGCCTCAAGCGTTTATCAAATCATGCGCGAACTCAAATCGATGGGTCATCGCATCACTTTGATTCGCCCCAAACAAAGCGATGAAGTCGAACAACATACCCTAACGACAGGGCTTAACACTGCGGCTGTTACCACTGATTTGCAAGTGCCAAGTTTGCCCATTCCTTATTATCCGCATCTGCGCATGGGGCTACCTTGTTACCGATTTTTAACCAAGCAGCTGCGCAAGCTTCGTCCTGATATCGTACATATCGTGACGGAAGGTCCTTTGGGACTTGCGGCGTTGATTGCTAGCAAACAGCAAAGCATTAAAGTCTCTTCAGGTTATCACACCGCGTTTCATGATTTTAGCCGATACTTTGGCTGGAAAGTTGTCTCATTGCCTTTGCTTGCGTATATGAAGCGTTTTCACAACCATTGCAATGCCACATGTATTCCAAGCCAGACCACCCAACACCAGCTGGCTGAATTTGGTTTCAAGCATTTGTACCAAGTCGGTCGTGGCGTTGATACAGCGCGCTATGCACCGAGCAAACGTAGCCAAGCATTACGGCAAAGTTGGGGCGTGGGCGAGGGTACCACAGTGTTAATGTGTGTGAGCCGTGTTTCCCCTGAAAAAGGTATGGATACCGTCATTAAAAGCTTCAAAGCGCTACAATTACAGCAGCTGCATCGTCATGTCAAATTAGTGATTGTCGGTGATGGACCATACAAAGAAGCGCTCGTTAAACGGCATGCCAATGATACCAGCATTATTTTTGCAGGCTTTAAAACAGGCGAGGCGCTGGCAAGTTATTATGCCAGTGCCGATGCTTTTGTCTTTGCTAGTCAAGTGGAAACTTTCGGTAATGTCGTCACCGAAGCGATGGCATCGGGTTTGCCAATTTTTGCCTATCATGATGCGGCTGCGGCGCTGTTGGTGGATGATAGTTGTGGTAAAACCGTACCGCTTGGGCAAGAACAACGCTTTGTAGAGATGATTAGTGAATTGCCCAAACAACAACAGCTTGATCAGATGCGATTAGCTGCAAGGCACAAGGTGGCTGCTTTTTCTTGGCAAAAACCTGCCCAAGAAATGTTGACCATGTTTTATGAAGTGCTATCAATCCAGACCAATACCCTAACAGCTAGCCCAGTGACACCAACTATTTTGTCTTCTCAATCAATAACTCAACATCCGCTAGCGGATTCGACAATCGCCCCCACACCTGAGTCAGTTCACCCGACTCCGACTGTACCTGTAGCGACAAAAAAACAGCCACGATATAGCCACTCAACCCAAAATAGTCACCTAACCCCAAGACCCGCTGAATCTGCTGCGTTTTTTTCCAAAACGTGATGTTCAAATAGGCAAAAAAAGGATGGCGCCATGAATCAACCCATAAAAAAATCCAATCTGTCACTTGCCAACTCAGAATTCACCTGTACCTCTGTTAGCCCTGTCGAAAACTTACCCAATTTAATGCGCAATTATTATCAGTTTTTGCACAGTAAACCTAAACTATATCAGTTGCAAAAGTGCGTACTGCAGTGGGATACTCGCTTATGTTTACGGGTAAATTTGCTGTCACAATTGAAGTTTTTTGCCCAGTTCTTCAAAACCATCAGCCGCTTAGGCGATGGTTGGTTTTGGGCAGTATCGACGGTAGTGATGTTAGTAGCGTTACTATCGCAAGGACTGGTCGCTAGTATCGTTGCTATGAAAGTGTGTGCGGTGTTACTCAGCAGTTTTTGTGGTTACTTGCTGTATAAGTATTTAAAAGTGCATACAGTACGTCCACGCCCTTACCAAGTACACCAGACCATTACTTTAGGCGAACGGCCTTTGGATGTATTTAGTTTTCCATCGGGGCATACACTGCAAGCGGTATTGTTTACCACCATGATAGGTCATCAAGTGCCGATGATGTTATGGGTGTTGCTGCCATTTACGATGCTGGTGGCATTATCGCGCTTGGTGCTTGGGTTACATTATCCCACCGATGTGTTGGTGGGGGCAGGCATTGGCGCAACATTTGCGACCATCGGTAGTAAAGTGAGTGATTACTTGGTTGCGTAAAGGATGTCGCCAAATAATGATATCGCTAACTATCAAGGCAAATGAAAGCCAAACTGCGCACACATCGTTAACCAATCTGTATCCACAGGTGCAGTGATATCAACACGGCGATTGTCGGTCAGTCTATTAAAAGCCAAGGTATGCGCATGTAACATCAATCGATGCACGCCGATATGTTGACGGATGGCGCGATTTTGGTGATGATCGCCATAACTGGTATCGCCAATAATCGGATGAAACACATGCTTCATGTGGCGACGTAGTTGGTGTTTTCGTCCGGTAATGGGCGTCAATCTAGCCAGACTAAAGCGTGAAGTGGGATAGCGTGCGCGCGCTTGAAACGGCTGCTCAGTTGTTGCCAAGCATTGCCAATGCGTTTGCGCAGGTTGCAGTAAGGTTAATTCAGCAGGGCTGCTAAGGACTTCATCAAACATGTCTGTCGAACTAAGCTTTCTTTGTTGCAGCGCCCGCAAACTTGGTTTATCGCCAATTTTATCCAAAATTTGTGTGAGCGGGTAATCAATCAGCCCAGATGTCTGCTGGGATGTCTGCGCATTAACTGTCAAATATCCGCGCACGATGGCTAAGTAAGACTTTTGCACTTGCCTGTTTTCAAATTGCTCACACAGTTGCCGCGCTGATTCGCTCGATAAAGCAAACAGTAACACCCCCGACGTCGGTCGGTCTAAGCGATGAATCGGATAAACATATTGACCCAATTGATCGCGCAGGGTCTGCATCACAAACTCAGTTTCATGACGGTCAAGCCAGCTTCGATGGACAAGCATACCCGCAGGCTTATTGACTGCCACACAATGTTCATCTTGATATAAAATTTCTAACATGCCGTTTTCCCAAAAGCCACAGACATAAAAAAGGTCAGAATCGTATCTGACCTTTTCACCACCTTAACCATTATTCATGTTCATTGTGCATCGGTGGATGACGCTTAAAACCACCGGTTTTAAATGCCAAGTAAATTAGACCGATGACTGCCCAGGCTAAGCCCATTTTGATGGCGATAGGTTCACTTTCTTTCCACATCAGCGCCACACTGATAAAGCCTAAGAGCGGCACAATCAAATACATAAATAAATCATACGCGCTGTGGTAGCGTTTTTCACGGATGATGTAGGTTGCAATCACGGATAAATTAACAAAACTAAACGCCGTCAATGCCCCAAAACTAATCAAATGCGCGATGATATCAAACTCAATAAAACCCGCGGTTAAGGCAATCACACCCGCGATATAGATATTGTAGGTTGGGGTCAAGTATTTTGGATGAATATGACCAAAAATACGTTTGTTAATGACCCCATCACGCCCCATTACATACATCAAACGAGAGACACCGGCATGCGCAGAAATACCTGACGCCATCACCGTGACAATTGCAAAGCCCAGTACAGCGGCTTGAAACGCAGAACCACCGACCAACATCAAAATATCTGGCTGGGTAGCAGCCACATCTGGGAAATATTTGTCAGGGGTTTGTGGGAAATAAATCTGCATAAAGTAAGTACTAATGATAAACACAATACCTGCAATCAAGGCGGTCAAGAAAATTGCTTTTGGGAGGGTTTTTTGCACATCTTTGGTTTCTTCTGCCAATGAGCTTAGTGAGTCAAAGCCTGTGAAAGAGAAACATAAAATGGTTGCACCACTGATGAGTGCCGTCATGTTGGCAATATCACTCCAAAACGGCTTTAAGCTCCATAATTGGTAAGCTGCGGCATTGATAGTGCCATCCGCATTGGTGCCCGCCATCAATTTGCTATACACCAACCACGTAAATACACCGATAATCAATAGCTGAATAAACACAATCCAACTATTAAAATAAGCCACGACTTTGGAGCCATGCACATTAATCCAGGTCATAAATCCCGTCAGAATAAATACCCAAATCCATTTGTTGACATCAGGGAACAGCGCTTCAAGATAAATCACCGCTAGGATAATATTCACCAAAGGTGACAATAAATAATCCAACCAAGAAGACCAACCCACCATAAACCCGACATTGGGATGAATCGATTTTTGCGCATAGGTATATGCCGAACCTGCCGAAGGATAACGACGAATCATGCTACCGTAACTTAGCGAGGTAAGCAAAATAGCAATCAAAGCAATAATATAAGATGTTGGAACGTGCTGATGACTGGCTTCAGAAACCAAGCCGAAGGTATCAAATACGGTCATGGGCTGAATATACGCCAAACCAATAATGATAATGTGCCAAAGGGCTAAATGACGTTGCAATTTAGCGGGCGAATTAGTCGCAGTGGTGGTATTGTTCAAAGTTACCTTTCTCCTATACCCAGTGGTGTTAAAAACAGTCAGCTGTGAAAAGTCAAATGGGCGCTGTTTTTAGCCAGTTGAGATTAGATTAATGCAGCGCATTTAATCCATGAAAAAAAACAGCCTATTATAAACAAAATCTAAGAATAAACTATGAACAATTAAAAAATCTCGTTAAAAAAATCATGCATGGATTGTTCTATGCATGATTTTGTAAAATTTAATCTATAGTCAAAACAGCAGTACAATGGTTATTGGTCGCGATTGGCTTTTTCACGTTTTTTGAGTAATACCAACACTGCACCATTGTCACCTTGTGCCGCAGGCGCTGAGCAAAAAGCAAGCACTTCAGGAATCTGACGCAACCAGCCATTGACGCAAGTTTTTAAGATACTATCAATGCCTTTGCCATGAATGATTTTCACGCAATTTTCATTGTTTTTTTGAGCCTGCAAAATCAATTGACTCATGGCTTCACGGGCCTCTTCAATGGTAGCACCGTGTAAATCTACGGCATCATACCAGCGAATCTTGCCTTGTTTGAGGTCATTAAACACTTTGTTTTGTAGCGTTGCGGTTTTATAACTTAAATAAGCATCGCCAGAGACGGGGTTGAGCAGCGCTTGCATATCAGACAATACATGCCCGCTATCATCGTCACCACCGACTGCCGCCGCGCGTTTGGCTAGCGTCGTCGCATCAAGCTTATTGCCAGCGTTGTTTTTATCCGCCAAGTTTTTATCTTTGATTGGCTGCACGCCTGACATGGCTTGCATAAATAGCAATTTATCGTCATCAAGATGTTCGCTATTATATTTTTTAACTTGTTTGGCGACTTGTTGCTTGCTCAATAAGCCCACGGTTTCAGTCGGTTTGCCGTTTTCATCGGTCTCTTTGGTTTGGCTGCGACCTTTACCTAGTTCGGTTTTAAGCTGCTTTAACTGGTCTTGCATTTCTTTAGAAAATAAATTTGCCATACAATAACTCTATAAATCGGTATAAAAAATAGGGCGTTTATCGATGAAACGCCCTAACATCAATTATTTAACTTGGCTATTTTACGCATTTTGTTGCGATTGTGCCAATAACTTTGCTAAAGCACTACCTGCATCACCCGTTTTCATAAACTGCTCACCAATCAAAAACGCATGGATGTCATGGCCCAGCATCAATTTTACATCCTCTGCCGAATGAATCCCGCTTTCTGTCACCAATAAGCTATCTTGTGGAAACAGTGTTTTTAGGCGTAGGGTAGTGTCCAAACTCACATCAAAGTTATGTAGATTGCGATTATTAACCCCATACACGTTTTGACGATGGGCGGGCAAGCGTAACGCCCGTTCCACTTCTAGCTCATCATGACACTCAATGAGTACACTCATGCCAAGTTTTAATGCCAATTCATGCAGCTCAGCGACTTGGGCATCTGATAAACACGCCATAATAAGCAAAATACAATCTGCCCCAAGCGCACGTGATTGCAAAATGTGATACGGCTCAATCATAAAATCTTTGCGTAGCACAGGTAGGCTTACCGCTTGGCGCACTTGCAATAAATACTCATCCGAGCCTTGGAAGTAGTCGGTATCCGTCAATACCGATAAACAAGCGGCACCCGCTTGTTCATAGCCGACTGCGGTGGCGACAGCATCGAAATTAGGGGCGATGATGCCTTTGGATGGCGAGGCTTTTTTGACTTCCGCAATGACACGGATACCCGCTTTGCGCAAACTGCCGGCAAAATCACGGATGTCATCGCGGTTCGTTGCGGCAATTTGCTCAAGGTCGTGCCAAGATTGTTGTTGTTTGGCTCTGACTAGTTCTTGACGTTTGGTGTCGACAATTTTTTGTAATACCGAGGGGACTGCTTGATGAGGCATGGTTTTTCCAAAAATTTAATGAGAGGTGAATTGCTGAGTAAAGCTTGCTAATGCTGCCATTTTTTGCAAGGCTTTGCCACTGCTGATGATATCTTGTGCCATGGCTACGCCTTGTTTTATGGTATCTGCTTTACCTGCTACATAGATGGTCGCACCGGCGTTTAAGGCAATCATATCCGCTGCTTTTTTGGCGATGGGGGTTTTATTAGGATTGTTAGCGAGTGCTTCGCGGATGAGCGCTAGGCTCTGTGCTGGACTGTCAATGATTAAGCCTTTGAGCGTTTGCGATTCGATACCAACATCTTCAGGTTCGATATCATATACACTGACTTTGCCGTCTTTAAGTTCAGCCACGTGGGTATAAGTCGCCAGTGAGATTTCATCAAGGTTATCCACTGAGCCGACGACTAGCACATGCTCTGCGCCAAGGTTTTTGAACACATTGGCAAGCGGTTCGCACAGCGAAGGATTAAATACCCCAATCATGGCATTTTTGACGCCCGCCGGGTTGGTCAAAGGTCCCAAAATATTAAACACCGTGCGCGTTTTTAGGGTGCGGCGAATGGGCATGGCGTGTTTCATTGCCACATGGTGATTGGGCGCAAACAAAAAACCGATACCATGGGTCTTAATCGACTGGGTAATCTGCTCGGTATTTAACGCCAAATTAATACCCGCTTGCTGCAGCAAATCGGAACTGCCCGATTTGCCGGAAACGCCGCCATTACCATGCTTGGCGACATGACAGCCAGCTACTGCTGCGACCATGGTAGCGGCGGTAGATACATTAAACAAATTCGCGCCATCGCCCCCCGTACCCACAATGTCGACGACGTTTGGCACATCCGACAAATCCACTTTAATCGCCAGCTCCCGCATTACTTGGGCGGCGGCGGTGATTTCTTCAATGCTTTCACCTTTCATCCGCAGCGCGGTGAGCAGCGCGCCCATCATGGCATCGGGGCATTGACCTTGCATGATGGCTAGCATGACGCCGCGCATTTCTGCATAAGTTAGGTCAATGGTATTGATGGCGCGATCCAGCGCAGTGGTAAGTAGTAGTTGGGTTTGCTCTGGCGTTAACGGTTGGTTGTTTTCAATAGCCGTGGTAATGTCACCAAGATAAGGCGTTACAGTATGGGTCATGTCAGTCTCGTATGAGTTTTATGGCTTAGACTTGATATATCATTGTACTAGTATACTATAACAAAGCCAAACTTTAAAGCCAAGCATTAAAGCCAAGCTTTAACCTGCAAAAATCAATTACCCCAGTCTAAGGGTTAGCGTTTTGATAGTTTTAATAGTCTTCATAGTTAGCTAAAAAATTTTTCAAAATCGTATACCCATGCTCACTCAAAATAGATTCTGGATGAAACTGCACCCCTTCAATCGGCAATGTTTGATGCCTAATGCCCATCACAGTGGGGGATGGCAGAGAATTATGTGGGTGAATATCCTCACACCATGCGGTCACCTCTAGGCAAGCAGGCAAACTGTCTGCCGCAATCGCTAAAGAATGATAGCGAGTGGCGTTAAAAGGTGAGGGAAGTCCAGCAAATATCCCTTGATGGCGATGAAAAACTTGCGACACCCGCCCATGCATAATCGTTGGGCATCGAATGATATTGGCGCCAAATGCTTGCCCAATCGCTTGATGACCCAAGCAAACGCCTAATATAGGAATAATGCCGGCACAGTCTTTGATAAAACTCAACGTATTGCCTGCATCGCTTGGCGTACAAGGTCCAGGGCCAATGACCAAATAATCAGGATTTAAACGAATGATGTCTTCACTGCTGCAAGCATCATTGCGCCAGACTTCAACAGGTTGTCCCAATTGCTCAAAATACTGCACCAAGTTGTAGGTAAAACTGTCGTAGTTATCAATAAAAAGTAGCAATCCAGAAACCCTATGCTGTAATTGTTGGACGATGGTTAGCCGATGAAAAAACTTCACCGTTATTTTAGTTAATTATTTTATCACAACCATTATACAAGTGACTGACAGCAAGTGACTGAAACCGAATAAATGAAGCCGAGTCGCAGGAAGCAATGTGAATGATTTTCACTAAAATAGTTAAGCATATATTTTATGCACCATAAAAGTTAATCTTGATAAAACTTTAATTAAAATGGTGCAATTCTTGCAGTCGCATGGCGATTTGAATGTTATCTAGGCAGATAGTCATATCAGTCAACTTCATCAGTAAATCAACCCTCAAATAACTCATTGAATTTGATATAAAAATTTAATCTTTAGCATGATAGCGCAAAAGTTGGCACATAACTTGAAAGTTTAATTTCAACAAGCACCACTTTGTTTATATCTTGTCACAGCACCAAAAAGAGTATAAAGTGGCGTAACGTTTTTTTAATCATTTTTTGCGTAAAAGGAAACGAGCAATGTCGAATAAATTTTTAGATTTAATCAAATCTAGCGAAGCAAAGTGGGTAGATTTTCGTTTTACCGATACTAAAGGTAAAGAGCAACATGTAAGCTATCCAGCTGACAGCATGGACGAAGACATTTTTGAAGAAGGTAAAATGTTTGATGGTTCATCAATCGCTGGTTGGAAAGGCATTGAAGCGTCAGATATGATTTTGATGCCAGATGCTGATACCGCATTTGTCGATCCTTTCTTTCGTGAAACGACCGTTGTTGTGACCTGTGACGTTATCGAGCCATCAACCATGCAAGGTTATGACCGTGACCCACGCTCAATCGCGCGACGTGCTGAAGAATACCTAAAATCAACGGGTATCGGTGATACCGCATTCTTTGGTCCAGAGCCAGAATTCTTCGTATTTGATGATGTAAAATGGTCAATCGACATGTCAGGTGCGCGTCACACCATCTCAGCTGATGAAGCCGCTTGGTCAACCGATAAAGACATAGAAGGCGGTAACTATGCGCACCGTCCACGCGTCAAAGGCGGTTACTTCCCAGTACCACCCGTTGATAGCTCACAAGATATGCGCGCTGATATGTGTGCCGCGGTAGAAGCGATTATGGGTGAAGGCCGTGTTGAAGTCCATCACCATGAAGTTGCCTCTTGCCAGCTAGAAATCGGTGTATCATTTAATACCCTAGTTCGTAAAGCGGACGAAGTACAACAGTTCAAATATGCGGTACACAACGTTGCCCACGAATATGGTAAGACCGCGACCTTTATGCCAAAACCGATGGTTGGTGATAATGGTTCAGGTATGCACGTTCACTTGTCAATCCAAAAAGATGGCAAAAACACCTTTGCCGGTGATGAATACGCAGGGTTATCAGAAACGGCGCTTTTTGCAATCGGTGGTATCATCAAGCATGCTCGTGCATTAAATGCCATCACTAACCCATCAACCAACAGCTACAAACGCCTAGTACCGCATTACGAAGCGCCTATTAAACTGGCTTATTCAGCGCGTAACCGCTCAGCGTCAATTCGTATTCCATACGTGGCAAGCCCGAAAGGCAAACGTATCGAAGCACGTTTCCCAGACCCAGCAGCCAACCCTTATCTTTGCTTTGCCGCATTGTTGATGGCAGCGCTTGATGGTATCCAAAACAAAATCCATCCAGGTGAAGCCGCAGACAAAAACTTATACGACCTGCCACCAGAAGAAGAAGCATTGATTCCAACTGTGGCAGAGAACTTGGAAGTTGCGCTTAAAGCGTTAGAAGACGACCATGAATTCTTAACCAAAGGTGGCGTATTTACCAAAGAAATGCTTGACGCTTACATTGCCTTGAAAAAAGAAGAAGTAGAGCGTTACAACGTATCAGTTCATCCAATCGAATTTGATATGTACTACAGCTGCTAATAAGTTCGCTTTTCAAAAAACCCAACTTCACATTAAGTTGGGTTTTTTTATGTGAAATTTTTAGGCTAATAGGCAAAATTATTTAGGGATTGATTATCAAGCTTGCTAAAATATGCACAATAATGGGTTTTGAGGGGAAGGCTTATATGATTTTGACAAAATACAGTACCGATAATAATAGTAGTTTTCCCTATAGTTATAACTTTGCACTCATGGCTTTAGGGTTATTGCTGTCACCGTTAAGTCATGCTCAAGTGTATAAGACGACAACCTCAGAGGGGCAAGTGGTATATACCGATAATATCAATACCGCTTATCAATACAATAAAAACAGCAAGAATATCAGCGTATTAGATAAATTATCCACCCAATCACAAGTATCATCGACGACTCAACCGGCGACAACATCCACTAGCTTGAACAATCAAGTTGATAACGCAGCGAGTAAGGCTGCTGACAGTCGCCTGCCTGATAGCTTAACTGGTCGCTTATCGACCCAATCCATCTCAGCAAGCCAGCAAGGGGATTATTTATTAAGAATTGTATCGCCTGAAGCCGGGCAAACGCTGCGACGGGGTAGTCAACCAATTGAGATTAATGTTGCCTTGACACCGAGTTTAAAAACAGGGGATAGAATCGTCTATCAACTCAATAACCAAACCTTAGCAACCATAAAAGACACCAGCTATACTATCGCAACTACCACGCTCGATCCTAACCCTTATACCATTACTGTAAGTGTTGAAAACGTCTTAGGGGAAGTCATCGCGCAAGACACTCGCGCTATCACTCTCATCAGTAATAATGTACTGTATCAAAAAAAACGTAAAGCGATTGCAGAAGCACAAAAGAAGCAAGCCAATCAACCTTGGTATAAAAAAATACTTTGATACTTTAAGCTATTGTTAAATTTGCTTATACCATAAGGCACTATTCTAACCGATGCAACTTTATCCAATCGAACACCATAGCTGGGTGGCTATTGATATTCATCATAATTTGGGTGAACAGGCTACGCTATCAAGCAATAAAATAAGGTTAACCCATAAAGCAGGGTCAACCAATAAAGCGGCGTCAGCCTATAAAACAGGGTCGATGTCTTGTCGTCAATTGCTAAAAAAGCTACAGCAAGCACTTAATTTGACAGGCGAGTTAATGGAGGCAAACTTTCCTTATCATTTTATAACAGCTGACGGTTACACTTGGTATGTCAGTTTTAGCCATAGCCGCCAACATGCCGCAGTATTGATTTCGCCCTATACAAATATCGGCATTGATGTTGAAGACAGCGCAATTAGTCATCAGGTTGCTTCACGCTTTTTTTCACCCCATGAATATCAATGGTTGAATCAAAAGCCTGCTGTCAATCAAGCAGTTTTACGAAACCTGCTATGGCGACTTAAAGAATGTTCCATCAAAACTCATCAAAATGCCGACAAGCAATTAATAAAAGAATTAAAACATGATGTGCTAGATGAATTGGGCGAAGAGGTTATCAATCAACTCATTGGCATCGATGAGATAAATGTTAGATATAAGCCCATACAATATGCTCAAACCGACGCTAAAATAATTGGCAATTTTAGTAGCAAACCTTGCAGTTTTATTATTGTAAACCGTTAAATAAGGCTAAAAAATCGCTGTTTAAAAAAATAACCAATTCTTACGAAATTACTTTTTTTTGTAAAAAACCCATGCTATGATTGCTATAAGAACAATTTACTATGTAAGCGACATTGTAGAGAAATGTTTTAACAAACTATTACAAAAGCTTAACTAGTATATTATTTAGCAGGTGTGGGTAGCGAGTAGCTAAACTTACCTAGGCTTAACTAGCCTTGGTTAAAAAACTACTTTAAAAACCTACCATTAATAGTGTTAAAGGAAGTTATAATATGTCAGTTCGTGAACAAGGCATTGTAAAATGGTTTAATGATTCAAAAGGTTTTGGATTTATTCAGCGTAACAGCGGTGAAGATATTTTTGTTCATTTCCGCGCGATTCAAGGTGACGGCTACCGTTCACTTCAAGATGGTCAAAAAGTTGAATTCATCGTGGTTGAGGGTCAAAAAGGTCTTCAAGCTGAAGAAGTTACCAAAGTCGAATAAGTTGAGCCAAAAAGGGGTTGAAGTGTTATTTTTGACCTTTTTGCAAACCAAGTTGATGTAATTAACTTGGTTTTTGTTGTTTCTCATAGCCAATGATTGATTGGTCAAAATAGGTTAAATCTCTGTGTTTCAAACTTTCTCACAATTACCCCTTCATCCAGCGCTCAAACAAGCGATTGACCAACTAGGCTATCAAACGCTGACCCCTATCCAAGCGCAGATATTGCCCAATACACTCGCTGGGCAAGACGCCATTGGGCAGGCACAAACAGGTACAGGTAAGACAGCAACGTTTTTACTCACCATCATCAATGAATTGCTGAATAATCCTATAAACCCTGAGACTGATGGCGATCGTTTTTTGGGTGAAACCCGTGCGCTGGTGCTCGCGCCGACTCGAGAATTGGCTCAACAAATTTATCAAGATTGCCTTGAACTCACCAAGTTTACCGAACTGCATACCGTTTGTTTGCTCGGTGGCACAGACTATGAGACGCAGTCAAAGCAGCTGCATCAAAAGTTTGTCGATATCATCATCGCCACCCCAGGTCGTTTGATTGATTTTTGCTTTCAGCACCATGTGTATCTCGATCGTCTTGAAATTTTGGTATTAGATGAAGCGGATAGAATGCTGGATATGGGGTTTATACCTGATATCAAACGCTTGATTCGTATGATGCCCGCCAATACGCATCGGCAAACCCTGCTTTTTTCCGCTACCTTTAACCAAGATGTGATGAATTTAGCTTATCGCTGGTTATATCAGCCGATTTTTGTAGAAATTGCGCCCGAACAAAAAACCAGTCAAAACATCGAGCAGCTGTTTTTTACCTTGATGGAATCGGATAAACTGGCGGCGTTACAGCAAATTATTGAAAAAATTTCCCCCAAGAAAATGATTGTCTTTGCCAATCGTAAAGACCAAGTCAAGCGCCTGTATGACAAACTTAATCGTCAATATAAAGTAGTGATATTGTCAGGGGATGTTATCCAAGCCAAACGCGAGAAGTATTTGGCACAATTTCGTCAAGGCGATGCCAATATTTTAGTGGCGACTGATGTCGCAGGGCGAGGTATTCATGTGGATGATGTGGCTTGCGTGGTCAATTATACGCTGCCAGACAGTCCTGATGATTACGTTCATCGTATCGGTCGCACCGGTAGGGCAGGCAATAAAGGCATGAGTATTAGCTTTATCAGTGAAAACGACGGATTTAACTTGCCGGCTATCGAGCAATATTTGGATGAAAGTATCAAAATGCAGCAATGGTCGAATGATACCCGTTTTTTAGAGGATTAAATTTTTTAAGTGATAAAACATGAAGGGCGCTATCAATCAATAGCGCCCTTTTTTACGGCAAAATACATTAATAAAAATAACGCTATAATCTAACGATATCGACTTTTGCAAGACCGTTTGAAAGATTAGCAATTCTGCTAAAAGCACCTTTTGACAAATCTAGCGTACGGCCATATTTGCCGAACCCACCTGTGTCAGTCACGCGTACAACCACACTTTTACCATTGGCTTTGTTAGTGACTTTAAGTAGGCTACCTAATTTGTGCACATTGCTGGCGGCAGTCAGTGCATTTTGATTGAATTTCTCGCCAGACGCCGTGGTACGACCATGATGCTTGCCACCATACCATGAAACAACAGCAGCGTTGGCTTAAGGTACTCCCCAATGTCTAGACCAAATAATCATAAAATTAAGATAGAATTGGGTTGATAAAGCACAGTATTATCCGAACTATTGTTCAAATAAACCTGTGCAGGGGTATGGTACTCAAGCGACTGATGCAACCTCTCATAATTGTAAAACTCGAAGTAGTCTTTCAAACCGGCTCTAGCTTGACTGACTGTATCAAACTGCCGTAAATACACACACTCATATTTCACTGACCGCCAAAGCCGTTCTACAAAAATATTATCAAGTGCCCTGCCACGACCGTCCATGCTCACAGCGATACCCGAATCAATCAGCGGCGTGGTAAATCTTGGCGTAGTGAACTGCGAGCCTTGATCCGTATTAAAAATCTCACAGCGTAACCCATTGTGCAGTAATTTACCCACCGTATCAATGCAGAAATCTGCCTCAAGCGTGGTAGATAGCGACCAACCTAAAACATAACGGCTATACCAATCAATCACCGCCATCAAATACACAAAGCCTTTTGACAAGCGAATGTATGTGATATCGGTACTCCATACTTGATTACATCGGGTGATGGGTACATTTCTAAGCAAATACGGGTAAACTTGATGCTCAGGATTAGGTTTACTTGTGTTAGGATGCTGGTAGATGGCATCTAGCCCCATTTGCCGTAGCAGTCGCCTAACTCGTTTTTCTCCCACTTGATAGCCCAGTTGCCTTAAGTGAGCAGTCATTCGCTTTACCCCGTAAAATGGGGTTTTGGTATATTGTTCGTCAAGTAGGTTCATCAAGGTGATATCAAGCTCGCTGATGGGCTTTGGCTGATAATACAGACTTGAGCGGTTGATACCGAGCAGTTCACATTGTTTACGAGTACTGAAATCCTTATTGTCAGGCTCTAGCAGTTGTTTACGAGAATCTAAGCGAGCTGTGAGGACTTTTTTTTAAGCCAGTCTCTCTCACTAATGACTTGCCCCAGTTGCCGATGCAGTTCATCGATAGTGGCTTGCTGGGCTTGTTCGTTATCTTGCTGTTTGGTGTTAAAGGCACTTGGTATGACAGCCAAGGCTTGCTTTTTCCAGTTGCTGATTTGGGTTGCATGAACACCGTATTCAGCAGTCAGCTCATTGATCGTCTTTTGCTCTTTAATTGCTTCAACAGCAACTTTGCTTTTAAATTCAGCATTATGACGTTTACGAACTTTTGTCATTAGATAGACCTCTTTGCTTAAGGGCTATTCTATCTTATTTGCTATGATTTTTTGGTCTAGTTTTCTGGGAGTATTATAAAACAAGGCAAACCTTCTTAAAACTTGAGATAAATCTTTTTATATATTCAGTTCTGCCGTAGGCATATATTCCCCATTTACCCAATCGTAAAGCTGGATATTACAAACACCATTCAAGCGATGCCCTAATACCATTGCAAAAACTGAGGGTGCTTTAATAAAGAGGTGTAATTTAGATAATTTATTCTCAGCCTTGAATGAAACTAAAGCTGATTTCGCTTCTTTAACAGCAAGATTGAGAGTTTCCATATTATCAATGACATTAGAACTTTCTAAATTCAGTCTAGGTAAGTTCTTTATTTCATTAATCGTAGAGTCAATGTCTTTACCTATAGCTGTGGGAAATCCGATAGTAACTATAGCTTCAGTTTTACCATGTAGTTCAATAGAGTTAGTTTTATTAAAAAACTGTCCCTCTTTCTGTTTATGGTCATCAGTGCGATAAGCGAGACCATTATGTTCTATTTCAAGTAGGAAATTACGTGTGGCACTAAAAACATAGCCAAGCATACATGCAGTGGACATTCTTTGTTTGCCATCTATAAGGAGGGTTCTACGGTCACCACTGTTATGAATGAAATCCCCAATCGATACTGCTTTTTTGATTAGGCTGTTCCAGTCGCTGGAGGTTTTTTGAGCACGATCAGGACCATTGAAATCACTAATATCTAAGTTTAAGTCTTGGTGCTGACTGGATGACGCTGAAAGATTAATTTTAATAGGATCTGATAGCCACTGGGTTCTATCTTCTTCAAGAGCATGGCAAATAAAATTTTCAAAGTCTTTGCGATGTATTGGGCCAAAAGAAGAACGAGAAATCAGGTTTTTAAACTGATCTCTTAACTGTTTGGCTTTACGTGTAGTGAGTTCGATATTGGATAATTTCTCTTCTATTTCGCCTATAAATACAGAGTCGCTATCTTCCGCATTGAAAGACAGGAAATCAACATGATCAAGTGCAAACTCAGCAAGTGAAGTTTCGAATCCCTTATCGCTACACCACTGAGTAATATCCTGACGACTTTTTTGTAAAATCACAGAATCTGCACTGTATGAAGAGCCAACGCCTCTAATTCTTTCAATCTGGGCAAGAAATGGGTGAAGTGTAGAGGTATAAAGTGGGCATACTAAACCAAAGCGAGTAAATTCACTTGAGGGAATATCAAATGCTTCCTTGAAGCGCTTAATTTCTTTCCAGAAGTCTGTAGAAGTCAGCGAATGATTTTTAGCTTCATACATGACACGCTGGAAATCTTTCTCTAAAGAGAAGTAGCAAACCTCAACGTCACCTATTGATTCACTCACAATGTGACTAAAAGCACTTTCAGATAGCCATAGTGGCAAGTTCTTTAATACAAAAGCATCCTGATATTCAAATCCTACTCGTGCAATTGCACCACCAGTTGATTGTTTTTCTAACAGACTTGCACTCATTATTATCTCTCTAAATCCAGGGTGGACCGGTAATAGGAACCATCTGGTAGGTAGGTGTGGGCGCTGCCCTCAAGATGATTGTTTTTTAAATGGAAAATCAGTAAGACTACAAAATTTGCACCCACTTTTGGATCGGACACTAATTCCCTCATGGTGTGATGGTCTTTACTGCTGGGTTGTACACTAAAGAGAGGATGGCTATGCCATTCACCTAAATAGTTAAATTTTTGATAATTATTGTTTGTTGATTTATGAAAAAGGCGGATTGCTTTAATAGCATCCGTAATCCCACGTACAAAGGATGCTATCGTTCCACTCTTTTGAACAGTTAATGAGCTAACTCTAAAATGGTTTGTACCTATATGCTCACCCATTAAAACACCGCCACATTCGTGGGTTCCAGACTTCAACAGGGCTTTTATCAGTAAAATTTGTATATCAGTAGGAATGGATATTTTCAGCATCAGTATTAACCTTTTATCGGTTCAGGCTCTTCAATAGAATTGCCATTTTCACTTTCAGATATTTGTTTATCTGTAGGAGATTCTGTTACTAACGCACCTGAACAATCGATAGGATGAGTATCAAAAGGACATTGAAATATCCAATATTTACGGAACCCTATTAAATATGCTGAATAGGGATAAGAGGATTGCTCATCAATTGTACATAAAGCATCTAATGTGAACTGCGTCATAGACGCTGCAAGAGCCGTTACATCTGCATCTGATGCAATATATGTTTGGTTTTGTGTTTGAAAGCCGTAATTATTAACCTTGCCCTCTGGAATTGGTTCCAACGTTTGTAAGACACCATAAATATGATTGCGAAGTTCTAAGGGGGAGGCATCTAACGTTGGGCGACTACGGGCCATCATTGCTCCACCACCGCCACCAAAGATTTCACCCCATACCATTGCAATATGTTTTCTTTTAGCAATTGCAGCTAATGTTAAGAAAGTATGTGTATTTGCTGTCGCATCAATAATCAGATTACATGTGGCAATCGCATTAGCGATATTGGAATTTAAATGAGGATTTTCCTGTCCACCAATTTGCATTTCATACGTTTCAACTTCTATGTCTAATACTGTTCGTTTTAATGCTCTTTCAACAGCATGGGTTTTAGCAAAGCCAACATCTAACCAGCTGAGTTCATTACGGACAAGATTGTGTGGGGCCAGAATATCATCATCAATAAGTAGAAAGTTTTTACAGCCCGACCGTGCCAGTGAAATTGCAATTTTACTTCCTAACGATCCAAGACCTACAATTGCTATCCTTGTATTATTGAGATGGCTAAATTGTGCTGGCAATCTTTGATTCTGATCATCATGTAGATTAATAGCAGGATAACTTACGAAAAGTGGTGCTGTATTATTAATCAAGAATAGTTCCAAGTTACCCTTTAAGTCATATAACAATATAGGCTGTATGGAATTTGTGAATTCCTCCTGAGCAGGCCATAAATTGCCTAAAAAGGATTCTAATGAAACTCGGTCATTTACGGATCCCTTTAGTTGAGGAACAGAATCAATTCGTATCGCCCATCCAGACAATTCAAATCTTTCATTGGAAAATGATGGTACGATGTCAGATAGAGGTTTGTTCTGAATATTTGTTGGAACAATAACGGTTTTGTCTCGAAAGCTTGAGATGGCAATCTTAAAGTCGATTTTCTCAGAATCACTACCCAAGAGTATGTGACGTAACATAGGTGTTTCAATGAACCTTTCTGAAACACCTCTTAATTTTTGACCTATTGTTTCAGAATGCCTAGATGGTACAGGTTCTACATTCATCTCCAATACAGTCATTGCATCTGTTAATAAAAGAAGCTGGGCACTTCTAACTAGATCCACTCCACTGATATTGGTATTCCAATTATCTGGGCCATATTCTAGACACAGCACTCCTGAACTACCATACTGGTGCAAGATACTCCATCTTTCACCAGATTTTTGTGGGCGTATATATGCTGGTAGCTCTGGGAAAAGCTCTGGATATACTAAAACACCATTAAAATCTATAGTTCCTATCTTTAGAGAGAAGTTCAAATGCAGTTCATTTGTGTCTGTTGAGTTCCACTCCTGAATCTTAAAACTATTTTTCTCTTTCTCAAAATCAGTCAATAACTGCCGTTCTTGAGCTAGGCGTTCTAATGGTGTTTTTAGCAGTTCCATTACGCAAAGCCTCCTGGTTTATTTGGATAAACAGGATTCGATGGAAATGTCAGTCCTATACCTAAAGCAGGGCGAATTAAAGAGCGCGACGTATTATCAGAGTTTGAGATTTTGTGCGATGCCGCTTTTGGAAAACGATTACCCATAATTTGGCGCCATAGAGCCAACGCTGCATCATCATCTACTTCATTTAAAGCGCTCCGTGCAAGAATAGCCTGTTCTTTTACCTTTTCATAAAAATCCTTGAATTCCTCTATTGTGACTGCAGAAAAAACATTATTACCTGGTACTCCAGGATCTTCTAAATATGGCATTACTCCTAATGACGCATAGATGCCATAAAAATCTTTGATCTCTTCCAAAAGATATACAAATAACTTTTCATAATTAGATTCGTTGTAATTCATATGCTTGGCCACTAAGCATTCTAATATAAATCCTTTAGGTCGTTTCAAATCAGGTAAGTTTTCACGACGCCACCATTTAAATAGCTTTACAAGTGGTTTAAATCGACCATTTGCTTGCTTATTCAGTTCGACGCACCACTCAGTATGCCCTGGAGGATTAGTAGCTAGCCACTCATCAAGATGAATATCTGGAATTAGATAACTGCCATATCCGTCTGAAATGATAGGAACAACATCCATGTCAACTTTCATAAGTTTAACATTTATTGAACGACGATTAATGGTAAGAGCTGTATATCCGACATCTTTTAAAGCTTCATTCACAGCATCTAAGACAACTTGAGGCTTATCATCTTTTGTGTGATTTGTAAGAGCAATAATATCTACATCAGGTCTTTGTGTAACCCCAGCTATTGTTGTTGGACGTATAGCTGTTTTTCTTTTATATGAACCTGATAAGAAAGTTTTAACGTGTACTTTACTAAACGTATTATGAACTTCTAAAGCGCTGCGCAAAGTGTTATGAGCACTTGAACAATCATTAACTGTTGTTGTAGATGGTTCAATATCGGAAAGTAGGTCAAGAAACTGTTGTTGAGTTGTCATAATATCCTCTAAGTCAATTTAAAAATATTTGCTAATATTAAATGCAATTAAGAAAGATAATCAGTCACTGTCAATTTCATTTCACAATTAATTATACTATGTTTATCAACGGAATCAGTTTTTGGATATATTGAACCGTCCCGGGATTGTCGGAGACAAGATTGCTTGAGTCAAGCAGCATAGCCTGACGGTTTTAATGAACAATAGTAAATATTCTCCGCATCCACTACGAGCCTAGCTCTCCGTCTTGCACTCGGGCGAAGCAGTGCTTCGCTAATCCTCGTTCAGGCGACAAATATCCATTTCTAGAATGTAATCGCTCATGGTTGTACCAGTGTACCCAATCAAGGGTAGTTAAAGCAACATCATTGATGCCTTCCCATTCATGTTTGAAGTAATCAATCACCTCCGTTTTGTATAGCCCATTGACGCTTTCAGCTAGGGCATTATCTGAGCGAGGAATAGCAAAACACTGCTTTGCCCGAGTGCAAGACGTAGGGCTATGCCCGAAGTGGAGTCACCAGTTGTACCTACCGATGCGGCAAGT
>ERZ500990.19-NODE-19-length-60020-cov-6.882865_pt1 | contig 60020 bp, 48 predicted proteins | sample MGYA00248876_ERZ500990 | MGnify/ENA primary metagenome ERZ500990 (study PRJEB25958, sample SAMN03398517) | human skin metagenome | study: EMG produced TPA metagenomics assembly of the Human Skin Microbiome Metagenome (human skin metagenome) data set.
AGTGTGGTTCGCCCATGTGAGAGTAGGTCATCGTCAGCTCCCTATTCCAAAACCATCCCCCTTACAACAGTAAGGGGGTATTTTTTTGCATTCTTGAAAGCCTCAGAGAAAAACTCAGAATAGAAAATTAATGTTTTTATCGCAGACTTTGGGTAAAATAGGCGAAAATTTTTGGTGTGAAATTTAAAGTGAGTGTTACCATGCAAATTACCGTTATTGACCATCCCTTAGTTAAGCATAAATTATCCTTGATGCGCGAGGCAGATAGTAGCACTTATAAATTTCGTACCTTGACTAAAGAACTTGCCCGTTTGATGGCGTATGAAGCAAGCCGTGATTTTCCTATAGAAACAATCAGCATTCAGGGCTGGGAAGGCAACCAAATAGAAGGAATTCAAATCAAAGGTAAAACCGTCACTGTCGTACCCATCTTGCGTGCAGGTTTGGGAATGCTTGATGGGGTTTTAGACCTTATTCCCACGGCTAAAATCTCGATGGTTGGACTGCAACGTGATGAGGATACCCTTGAGCCCGTGCCTTTTTTTGAAAAGTTGGTTAAAGATATTGATGAGCGTCCTGCGTTGATTTTAGATCCTATGCTTGCCACGGGTGGTAGTATGGTAGCAACGATTGATATGATGAAAAAACACGGTTGTAAAAATATTAAAGCCTTGGTATTAGTGGCAACGCCTGAAGGGGTGAAAGCGGTGAATGATGCCCATCCTGATGTGAAGATTTTTACCGCAGCGCTCGATAGTCATCTCAATGAACAGGGGTATATTATCCCAGGGCTTGGGGATGCAGGGGATAAAATTTTTGGCACAAAACAGCACTGATGGGCAAAATAGTAAAAGTAGGAGAAAAGCTAGATGATTTATCTAGCTTTTTTATTGACAGTTGTATAGTGGCTATTTTTTGGTGGGTTGTAAGCTATCGGCTAAGTCGATAAGCTTGACAAATTCGCGGCGAATACCTTGTGGGTCGTTGCCGATATTGGCTTGGGCGAGTCGCTTGCTATCGTTTAGTTGCCAATTACCGAGGTATTTGCTTTGCTTGAGGGTTTCACCAAAACTTGCCACACTTAGCGCAAATGCCAGCTCACTGCTCGGCTGTTGGGTCTGATTGCTAATGGACAGGGTCAAAAGCGTTGATGAGTTGCTATTTGGCGCTTTATAGCGCAGTTTTAAAAACCCTAGCTCAGTATTTTTGCCTGTATGACTGATAGGGTGAGCTTGGTAGCGGCTATCGTCTAGCCAACCTTGCTGACCCACAGGGGTAACTTCAAACAGCGCAACCACGGATTTGCCTGCACCTAGCTCACCTGCGTCTACTTTATCGTTGTTAAAATCTTCTTTTGCAAGGACACGATTTTCATAACCAATTAAGCGCCATTCTTTAACCGTCTGGGGATTGAATTCCACTTGGACTTTGACGTCTTTTGCTACGGTGTTAAAGGTCGCTGACATTTCATCTACCAAGGCTTTTTTGGCCTCAGACAGGCTGTCAATGTAGCTATAGTTACCGTTGCCGTTATCCGCGACTTGCTCCATCATGTGGTCGTTTAAATTGCCTTCACCAAAGCCAAATGTGGAAAGTGACACACCGCTATCACGCTCACGGCGGATAATATCTAGCATTTCATCGACGTCCGATACACCGACATTAAAATCCCCGTCGGTCATCATCAAAATACGGTTGATGCCATCTTTTTTATAGTGGATTTTTGCTTGTTGATAAGCCAGCTTTATCGCTGCTTCGCCATTGGTCGAACCACTGGCATCTAGGCTATCAATTGCGGCTAATATTTTGTCGGTATCACTGCCTTTAGTGGCAGGAAGCGTCACTTGGGTGCGACCTGCATAGGTCACGATACTGATGGTATCTTGCGACCTCAATTGCTTGGTGAGCATTTTTAGCGAAGATTTGACTAGTGGCAATTTATCGTTGTCTGACATCGAGCCTGACACATCCACCAAAAATACCAAGTTGGCAGGCGGTAAGACGCTTTGTTTGGTGATGGTAGGGTCATCCGCTTTGATAGCTACTTTGATGATACGATTGGCGGTACGCCACGGTGCGGCAACTGTTTCGGTGCTTACTAAAAAAGGGGCGTTGGCAAGGCGCTTGGCTTGTGAAAAGTCATAGTTAAAATAGTTGATAAGCTCTTCAATACGCACCGCGTCAGTGGGCGGTAATTGTCCGTCGCTCAGAAAACGGCGCACATTGGCGTAGCTGCCCGTGTCGGTATCGATACTAAAGGTGGCAACGGCATCGGTGGCGGTTTGGTGAATAGGGTTGACTGCAAGGTGCTGATATTTTTCGCTATTATCCTGTTGTCTCGGCATCGGTATCGGCATAATGGGAGAGTAACGTGCCATCTTGCTCATTGCTGCTGCTTCCATCATCAGGGCAGGCGCAGCAATCACCGGCGTTGGTTGGGCGATAACCGGTGTGGCAGGGCTGGTATCACGGCTATTTGACGGTGAGGGGCTACACGCCGTCAATAAGCTTTGGGCGATGACAAGGCTCAGTAGTGTTGGCTTAAAAATGTCGCGCTGCATGACTAACTCCTTTTCAATCGTGACTGGCGTAATTACAGTTTACGACATTTTTTGATTAAAAAGACAGTTTTTTGCGATAAAACCCGCTAGAAATGGCTGTGGTTAGCGCGGTATCAGCGGTTAAATAGATTAAGAATAATAGTAAGAATGATACTCACGATAATCATGGTGACGATGGGGAAGTGAAAGCTGAAGCCACCGCCTTCGGAGCGATAATTAACGTCCCCCGGCATACGACCAAACCAGTTAAAGGCATTGGGAAAAAACAGATAAATTAAGCCAATGATGAGAAATAAAATCCCTATCCCAATAAAAATTTTTGCCATGCTCAGAACCTTTTTGTTTTTATAATGGCTTGTATTTTAGTGAATTTTTAACGTTTTTAGTGCTGTGTTTAGTTGATAAGATGTAAGCTTGATGTAAAAATAAAAATAAAAATTTAAATTTTATTGAGAATTTTTTATAAATAAAAAAGGCTGTCACATAATGTTTGAGGCTTCGAGTCTTTATTCGGAGCAATACATTGGATTTTTAGACAGAAGGTGAATATAACGCAGCCATCAGGTATGAGAATGATTTAATCCATTCAGCCTATAGGTTATTTCTAGCTAATTATTTTGCATTTAACGATTACGGTATTCGAAGAAAACACCAAAATCAAATTGGGAGATTTTAGAAATCATCAACGTCCAAACCAAGTTAAAGGTGCTAAACACTCTCTTTTCAATCATGCAAAAAAACATAAAATTGCTATCAACCTTCAGACGTGGCATTAAATTGAAACAATTTAAAAATAAATCAGACGGCTTGTAGAAATGCGCTACAAGCCATGAATGACATAAACTATTTAGTTTTCCGCGGCGGTAAGCCTGTATGCTGAGTTTGGAAGTTACCTTTTTTCGGCTGTTTTTGGTTTGACGGTTTTTTGCCAAAACTGGTCGGTGTTGGTTTCTTGCCCGATTTTTGAGCCGTGTTATCCTTAGCACTACGCTTGACCGAATCACCAGCGGCGGAACTATTTTTCTTACGGGCTGATTGATAAACATTCTCGCCCTCAAGTTTGGGATTATAAGGCGGTATCAAACATTGACTACCATGCCCAATCAAATCTTCACGCCCCAAGTCTTTAAGCGATTGACGCAGCAGTGCCCAATTTTTGGGGTCGTGGTAACGTAGATACGCTTTGTGGAGTTTACGTTGTTTGCCCGATTTGACGATTTCCACCCCTTCGCTGTCACGGGTGACTTTATGCAGCGGGTCTTTGGCAGTATGATACATGGTAGTAGCAGTTGCCATTGGGCTTGGGTAAAAGGCTTGCACTTGGTCGGCACGAAAGCCATTGCGCTTGAGCCAAATCGCCAAGTTCATCATGTCCGTGTCGGTGGTGCCAGGGTGCGCGGCAATAAAATACGGAATCAAATATTGCTCTTTGCCTGCTTCACGGCTGTATTTGTCGAACATCTGCTTGAAAGCATCATACGTCCCCATACCCGGTTTCATCATTTTGGAGAGTACATTGGTTTCGGAATGTTCAGGGGCGATTTTGAGATAACCGCCGACATGGTGGGTGACCAATTCTTTGACATATTCGGGGTCTTTGACCGCCAAATCATAGCGCAAGCCTGACGCAATCAGGATTTTTTTCACCCCTTTGATATCACGAGCTTTACGGTACAGTTGGGTGAGATGACTGTGGTCGGTGAGTAAGTTGTCGCAGATATCGGGATACACGCAGGACGGTTTGCGGCAGTTTTTCTCAATGGCATCGTCTTTGCAATGCAGACGGTACATGTTGGCAGTCGGTCCGCCAAGGTCAGAAATTACTCCGGTAAATGATGGCTCGGTGTCGCGGATTTTTTTGATTTCGCCCAAGATAGACTCTTCTGAGCGGTTTTGGATAATGCGTCCTTCATGTTCGGTAATCGAGCAGAAGGTACAGCCGCCAAAACAGCCGCGCATGATATTGACTGATAATTTAATCATGTCGTAGGCAGGAATTCTTGCGTTGCCGTAGCTAGGATGGGGCAAACGGGCATACGGCAAATCGAAGATATAATCCATCTCTTCCATGGTAAGTGGAATGGGCGGTGGATTGAGCCAAACATCGATATCGCCGTGTTTTTGTACCAAGGCACGCGCGTTATGCGGATTGGTTTCGAGGTGCAAAATACGGTTGGCATGCGCGTATAACACAGGGTCGGATTTGACTTGCTCAAAGTCGGGCAAGCGAATCACGGTTTTGTCACGGGGCGGCAACGGGCGTTTGTGTTTTAAGGCGTTTTTATTGGGGTCTTTGAGGTTAACCACTTGGATGTCTTGGCTTTCAGCGACCTTATCAGCATTGAGCACTTTGTGCTCGACTTTATCTGCCACAAACCCTTTGTATTGACTCTCAAGGGTTTTTTCTTGTTCGATATGACAGTCGCCCACATCTTCCATCATCACATACGGATTGATAATCGGGTCAACGCGCCCAACGGTGTCAACGTCGTTACTGGCGATTTCTATCATATCGGCTTGCCAGTGTTTTTTGGTTTGTGTCGACAGATACGCGGTGCCACGCACTTTAGCAAGGTCTTCAAAACGGTAACCCTTGGCAAGTGCATGTACAACATCGACAATCGCGCGCTCGGCATTGCCATACAGCAAAATATCAGCGCGGCTATCCATCAAAATGCTACGGCGCACTTTATCTGACCAATAATCATAATGGGCGATACGGCGCAGCGAGCCTTCAATCCCGCCCAAGATAATGGGCACATCGGGATAGGCTTCACGGCAGCGCTGGCTATATACCACAGCCGCACGGTCGGGGCGTTTGTCGGGGGCATTGTCTGGCGAGTAGGCATCGTCACTGCGAATGCGTCTATCGGCGGTGTAGCGGTTAATCATGCTGTCCATATTGCCTGCGGTGACGCCCCACGCGATGGTCGGTTTGCCAAGTGTCATAAAAGCGTCTTTGCTCGTCCAGTCTGGCTGGGCGATGATACCGACGCGAAAGCCTTGCGACTCTAACAGCCTGCCGATGATTGCCATACCAAAGCTTGGGTGATCGACGTAGGCATCGCCTGAGACGATAATGACATCACAGGCATCCCAACCAAGGGCATCCATTTCGGCTCGGCTCATCGGCAAAAATGGCGCAGGCTCAAAGCAGCTTGCCCAGTGTTTGTCATAGTCAAATAGGGCTTTGGTGCCTTGTTTAAAGGCTTTGTTGGCAATAGTTTCGGCGGACATAGGCTTGGATGTTAAATAAAATGAATATGGCTCATTTTATCATGAATCAATTTTGCGATGGGGGTTTATAGGGCGAAATAACAAAAAAACCTGATTAAATTAGTCGGGTTTAATTAAAGGGTAAGACGATTCCATATTTTTGTAAAAATTAACGGAAAAAGTGACTGTCAAATGGCTAGATGGTGATTAAAATGGAGGGTAATGGAAGGTATTGAATATCGCCCTACTATTTAAACCAAAATAATCCAATCGCAGCTTTTTAAGTAGGTAGAATTTTTTTAAATAACGGGTGGTTTTCAACTTTTTGCTCATTTTCACTCGGCTTTTTCATCAACTTTTAATCAATAAAGCCATACTGATTCGCCCTGATTTTATGCTGGTTTAATGCTAAAATGAGCTATCAAGGTTGTTAAAATGATGCTATGACCGATACCTTTGCTGATGCCCTAGAAGCGCTTGATCCGCTGACACCTGAGCCTATTAAGCTTTCGTCCCCGACAGAGCCGAAGCCTAGACGGCGGTTGCCGTATATGGCGTATGAAAACCAACAGCAAATCACCCGTCTGTGTGTGCGCTGTGGACTGCTACTCATGCAATATGGGGCAGAGTCGGCAACGGTAACAGATTTGTGCCGCCGATTGGGGTTAGCGTTGGGGTTGGCTAGCGTGGAGTGTGGGATTGCCTATAATGGCTTGACCATCACCACAATTTATAATAACCGCTGTATTACCACCCTGCGCGCGTCAACTACCCATGCCATCAATGTCAATATCATTGTGCAAATTCAGCGAATTGTACTGGATTTGGAAAGTATGCCGGTGACGAGTACCCTAGAGCATGCGACTTATCGATTTGATGAGATTGATCGGGGCACTTATCCTGCCAAGATGGTCGCGCCGATGGTCGGTGTGGCGTGTGCCTGCTTTGCGTATTTGGCAGGGGGCGATATACTGGTGTGTTTGGTGACTTTTATTGCGAGTATGATGGGGTATTCGCTGCGGCTATGGCTGAGTAACCGCAACTTTAACCCCTTTATATCCGCGCTCATAGCGGCGTGTTTTGGCTCCATCTTCGCCAGTACCGCGCTGTTATTGGGGATTGGTAACGACCCGCATATTGCTATGGCATCAAGTGTGCTTTGGTTGGTTCCCAGTTTTCCTTTGATAAATTCGTTGTCGGATATGTTCAAAGGTTATATGAACATCGGTATCGGGCGCTTTATGTTTGTGATTATCTTGACGTTATCGAGCTGTATCGGCATTGTGTTGTCATTGCTATTACTAAATATCAGTCATTGGGGCGTGGGTTGATGAAAGCGTTTGATAAAATTTTATTGCCAATATTGGGTAGGGTGAAAAATGGCGATTGATGCGATTGCCTTGATACGCGCAGCAACTTTTGCTTGCTTGATGACGCTTGGCTGGACACTGCTTGTCAATGTGCCGCGCCGCTATATTTGGCAATGCTTATTGTTGACTGTGCTGGGTTACGGACTTAGAGAACTCTTAAAACAACTGTCAGTCAATTTGATACTAGCGACATTTGTGGCAGCGGGTATTTCATCATTTGTGGCAATTTATTTGGCAAAAAAATATTTACTCACCCCAAAGATGATTTTGGTGCCTGCCATGCTGTGTATGATGCCGGGGATTACCGCGTACAAAGCCATGATTAGCTTTGTACAGCTAGGCTACTATGGCTACAATCCACAAGTATTTACCCAAATGATGGATTTTAGCTTCAATGCGATATTTGTGACCGCTGCGTTGGTGTTTGGCATTTCGTTGCCGACGTCATTTTGGTATCGCACCAAGCCTATTGTTTGAGCCCATTGTTTGAGCCCATTGTTTGAGCCCATTGTCTGATGGCGCATTAATCTAACTAGTCTAACTGGATTTTAGTGCCTACCTTGGAGAAATTCATCACAAATTGACTTTTAAAGCGTCGGACATTGTTTTCATAAGTTAAATTATCACGGGTAAAACGGTGATATTCCGCCATATTTTTGGCATGTACCAATAGCAAAAAGTCATAATCCCCTGAGATTTCATAACAACTCATCACGTTGGGCAATCGGCTCATCAGTCGCTCAAAGCCATGCTGCAGCGCGGTATTTTGTTTTTCCATTTCAATCAGCACAAACGCGCTTAAATCAAAGCCCAATTCGGTGGGGTTGACAATCACCACTTGGCGAGTAATCACCCCGGTCTCTGTCATCATTTGGATACGGCGCTGACAGGTCGCTACCGATGCATGCACTTTTTCGGCGATGTTCTTGAGTGGTAGCGTCGCATCTTCTTGCAATAAGTTTAAAATACGTTTGTCGATATCATCGATTTCATGAATCATAGCCATGTCCTTCTAAAAATACACAATAAAATAAATTGAGAAAAATATAGCAAATTTATCTTATATTAATGTTAATTTATCATAAATAAGGGTATTTTGAAATAATTTACCAATAATAATTGTTATACTGCTTGGCAATTTAACCGCAAAAGCAAAAATATAACAAGGTCAATTATGTCAGTCTCCAGCGCTTTATCACCATCGTCTATCGTTGCTCCCCCCAACGCAACAACTTCTCAGCCCGCTACCGCTGCCAAAAAGTTACGTTTTGGGGTGGTGTTGGCATTGATTTCTAATGTGTTGTTTGGCGTGGTGTATCTGTATAGTCACTGGCTTGCCCCATTGTCAGGCACACAAGTTTTTTTGTGGCGCATGGTGGCGATGTGGTTTGGGTTGGTGGGGTTGTTGGCCGTGACGCAAAGTTTTGGGCAGCTCAAAGCATTTTTGATGGGATTAAACAAACAACAATGGGTTTTATTGCTGTTGCCGACACCGATTTTGGCAAGTCAGCTATGGCTGTTTATGTGGGCGCCTATCAATGGACAGGCGGTCAATACCGCAATGGGGTATTTTTTGCTTCCCTTGATGATGGTACTGATGGGCTGTGTGGTGTTTAAAGAAACCTTAAATCGATTGCAGTGGGCGGCGATTATCGCTGCGTCAGCGGGGGTGGGATTGCAATTTTGGCTCGCGGGGAGTGTATCGTGGGTCACTGCATGGGTGTGTTTGACGTATCCGATTTATTATGGACTGCGCCGCTGGCAAGGGGTGCCTGCGCTGATGGGACTGTTCGTTGATTTGTCAGTGATTGCACCGATTGCCCTAGGTTTTTTATTATGGCAAAACAGCAGTATATCGATAGTCACAGGGTCAATGACAATGGGGCTGCTATTGATTGGACTGGGTATGATTAGTGCGCTTGCCATGCAGACCAATCTCAAAGCCAGTCAGGTGTTGCCGATGAACACCTTTGGTATGCTCAGTTATCTTGAACCTGCGCTGATGTTTTTATTGTCCATTTTTGTGCTGCATGAAGCTGTCAATGGTACCATGATTGCCAGTTTTGCTTTAATTTGGGTAGGGGTGTTGCTGATGATCGTAAATGCAATACGAGCGTCCAAAAATAACCACTCAACCGCTATTTGTGACTAGGTAAGCTAATATTCTTGATTTAATAGATGGATAAGTATGTAAGAAATTGTTAAAATCGCGTTGAACAAAAATTGTACAACCATAAAGACTGAGGTGCTGCTTGGGGCAAATTCATTATCTAACTTATGTGAGCCGTATGACGTTGAAAGCTGGCGTAACCCCTAGAACGCTGTCTGATATCATGACGGTGGCACAGCGTGAGAACCTTGCCCATCAAATTACCGGTTTTTTGTGCTTTGGTAATGGCTATTTTTTTCAGTACATTGAAGGCGAAAAATCAGCGATTGAGCAATTATTTGGTAACATTCAGCGTGATGGGCGCAACCGCGATGTCACGCTCAAGTCTAAAGGGGTAATCGAACAACGGCTGTTTCAAGATTGGCAAATGTTGATGGTCAATATCAATAACCCAGAAACGCATGAAGATGTTATCAATGCGTTCTTACCTGTATTGCCAGCTGGGTCAACAGCGGCAGCGGCTGATAAGTTTGTTGAGGTCATGCGGTCACAATATCATCGCCGTAGCTTAGTGGATTTTCAAAGCTATTCTCTCAAAAATGTCAGTCATTATGGCATCAGTCTGCGCGGATTGCTCAAAGTGCATCAGCATTTTTTATTGGTTCAAAGCATTTTATTGGTATTGATTTTGATTAGTTTTAGCCTATTTTGGGGTCTGTAGCATCGAGAAATATGTTATCCGCTGTTGACTATTGAACCCGCTTACCGAAAATCACACGCCGCTACATGGTCATTCACCATGCCGACTGCTTGCATAAAAGCATAGCAAATCGTCGAGCCCACAAATTTAAACCCGTCTTTTTTAAGCGCCTTTGACATCTTATCTGAGCATTCAGTGTTGGTGGGGATATCAGCAAAGGTTTTTGGGTGGTTATCCTGCGGCATTTTTGCCAAGCCACTGGGCGACAAGTCCCAAAGGTAATCGCTAAAAGATTGCGTTTGGGTGATTTTTAGATAGCATTTAGCATTGTTGATGATGGCTTTGATTTTACCGCGGTGGCGAATAATACCTGCATCGGTCATGAGACGATCGACCATGTCATCATCAAACTGCGCGATAATTGCAGGGTCAAAATCAGCAAATACTTGGTAATAACGCTCGCGTTTTTTGAGTATGGTAATCCAGCTGAGTCCCGCTTGCATGCCTTCTAAACACAACATGGCAAATAGATGACGGTCATCATAACTGGGCTTTCCCCATTCATTGTCGTGGTAAGCTTGATAAAGTGGGTCTGTGCCGCACCATGTACAGCGGTTATAGGCTTTCATCCTAGGTCTCATGGTATTGAAAGGTTTATTATAACCGCCTTGGGCAAAAAAAACGCCAGCATTTGCCAGCGTTTTTTAGGTATCAGTTTTTAGTCTATCTTTTAATCCATCAAATCGATATTTTTGGTTTCTTTAATTGAGAATAAGGCAATGAGAGAAATCAAACCGTTGATAACAATATATATAGCCACACCTTTCATGCCATATTGCTCATTGATTTTGATGGCATAAATCGCAGGAATCGATGCACCCACAATCGCCGCTAGATTGTAAGCCAGTGACGCACCTGAATACCGTACTTCAGTGGGGAACAGCTCTGGTAATAGCGCTGCCATTGGACCAAATGACATACCCATACATGCCATGCCCAAAATGAGGAAAATAAATACCGTGGTTGGCGTGCCATTGCTGAGCAGCATTGGCATAAAGCAGGCAAACACCATACATAATATAGTCACGCCAATCAGCCATTTTTTACGACCGATTTTGTCAGCGCCAATCCCTGAAATACTGGTAAAAAGACCAAACACAATCGCAGCCACCAATAAAAAGCCAGTAAAGGTATTTGGGGCAATACCTAACCCTGTTGGGAAGCCAAAAGAAGATAATTTTGCCGGGCTTTTTGAATACGCTTGTACGAAGGCAGTCATGATATAAAAAATCACATAAGTCATCGCCATCAAGAATGTGCCTTGCATCATCGGACGCCAATATTGGGTAATGACTTTTGACACAGGGGCATTAACTTTTTTGCCTTCGGCTTCAGCGGTAAGGAATACATGGCTTTCATGCAGGCTTAAACGTACCCAAAGACCCACACCCACAAGCACGATTGAAATAAGAAACGGGATGCGCCATGCCCACTCGACCAAGGCATCTTTTCCTAAAAAATAACTGAGTAAAAAGAACACTAAATTAGCTAAAAACAACCCAATCGGCGCGCCTAACTGCGGGAAAGTACCATACCAAGCACGTTTGCCTTCTGGCGCATTTTCGGTGGCGACCAAGGCAGCACCGCCCCATTCACCGCCAAGCCCAATCCCTTGACCCACACGAAGTAAACATAACAATAATGGGGCAATGACGCCTACTTGGGCATAAGTCGGTAGCAAACCAATCGCTACAGTTGACAAACCCATCGTGAGCAGAGAGGCCACCAAGGTTTTTTTACGACCGAGTTTATCACCAAAGTGACCAAATAATGCTGAACCGAAAGGGCGGGCGATAAATGCCAATGCCAACGTCGAAAGCGAGTAAAGCATCGCCGCTTTTTCATCGGTTTTATCAAAAAACTGGGTATTAAAAATCAATACCGCCGCAGCGGCATAAATGTAATAATCATAAAACTCAATAGCCGTACCAATCATGGATGCCACGGCGACCTTTTTTGGGTCATTGCGTAGCGCGATATGCTGATGATCAGGGTGCGCGGTTGAAGCGGTTGTCATGATGTCTGCCCTCCTTATATAATAAAAGTTTAAGTGAAAATTAAGATACATAAAATATTGGAATGAATTATAAATCATAATTTGTCAAAAACTTGATAAAAATAGTTAAGGTGATGCAAAAATTTGGTTATTAATCGCTGATTTGATAAATTTCGTCAGCTTATCCATAATAAGCCATCACAAAATACACATTAAAAATTAAGAAGTAACCATGATTCGTGAGCCAGCAAAAAATATTATCTATACGGGCGTAGCAGGGACAGGCAAGACCTACCGACTGCAACAAATCGCCAAACAATATACCGAGATATTGCCAGTAGCCAATGCGGATAAATTGCTAAGAGCTTTGCTTAAGCCACTAAGCTGGCGAGATGTAATTTGTTTGATATTCCTAAATAATTATCAACAAGGTAGAAAACTGCTTAAAGTGCCAGAAATAATCGATCATCAATTTTTTAGGATGAAGGCGCAATTAAATGACCGTAAAGAAAATTTGAATCAAACGGCTTGGGGCACATTGATGATGTACAGTGATAAGAACTCAGTCCGTGTCAAATATCATCGAAGGGCTAGCCAATCGTATTTTGATAAAGACGATAGCAGTAATTGGTTTTTATTAGCAGACAGTTTGCCGTTATTAGCAGACTTGCAAAACAAGCTTGATGATTACCAAGTGGCGATTCACAGCCAGTTTCAGCCCAACTATTTACAGCCAAAGCTAGAACGCTTTAGTTTTGTCAGTTTTCATCAAGCGTATGGGTATGAAGAATTTGTCGAAGGGATTCGTCCCCACATCGCGGACAATGGGCAGATGAGCTATCGCATTGAGTCAGGGGCATTTCTTAGACTGTGTCAACAAGCCAAACATGACCCTAGTCACCGTTATGCCATGTTGATTGATGAAATCAACCGCGCCAATGTCGCCCGCGTGTTTGGGGAGTTGATGAGTTTGATTGAGCCGAGTAAACGCGCAGGACAGACAGATAGCTTGTCGGTGAATTTGGCGTATTCGCGTCAGCCGTTTAGCGTGCCTAGCAATGTCGATATCTACGCCACCATGAACAGCCAAGATCATTCATTGGCGCCGCTCGATATGGCATTTCGCCGCCGTTTTGAATTTATTGAATGTCAACCACAGCCACAGTTGTTAGGTAAAGTGATGGTAAATGGGATTGAGATTGATTTAGCCAAATTGTTGACCGTATTGAATGAAAGAATCTCGCAAAATTTGGCAAAAGACAGCCAGTTAGGGCATAGTTTTTTGTGGGGTATTGATTCGCTGCAAGCGTTAAGCGCTGCGTTTAGCCAATCCATCATCCCCCAAGTTGCCCAAGCCTGCCAGCACCATGGACAAATCCTGCAAGCAATCTTTGGGCAACGCTTTATTAGGCTAGTTGATAACAAAAAAGCAACTGGATTTATGGCGCAGCAAGCGGGTTTTGACATCAATACCCAGGCGCTTGATGACCCAAATAGCTATCTTGCAATCTATCAAAGCACCCAATGAAAGCCATCATCACGTTTGAACATAGTTGCCTGACCGCGGCAGATTTTGACGATGGGCAGGATTTTGACTGGCTTATTGAGCAAAATTTTGACGTGTTTCGCATTGAGCGTAAACAGCAGCAGTGGCAACTCAAAGTGCGCCACTATATCGGTGTGATTGGGTTGCCCAGTGGCGGGCAAGTTGAGATTTTGCCAAAACTTGCACAAGCCCACATTACCCATGCCGATGAAGTTACCCAAACCCGTCAATGGGTGCAACAGATGCTGACAGCGGTGTGTCAAGCCTTATTGCCCAAGTCGTTACCCAATCTAGCCAATCAACGACTCATTAATCCTCTAGCCCCCAATCCTCCACCAATCAATCATTCGCTATCGCTTAGCGAGTGGCTGCAAGCGTATTTTTGGCAGGGATTTGCACAGTATGTGCCCAATCAGCAATATCAGCAATTTGAGCAAAATCAGCCCTATCTGCAGGGTAAATTACTGGTCAAAGAGCAATTGCAGCATAACTTCCACCAGCCGCATAAGTTTTATCATCAGACTGAAAATTTTGCGATGGATACCGCTGGCAATCGCTTGGTGAAAACCACCATCGAGCGGGTGATTGGCAGCATGGCTAGCAGCCCATTGTCGAGCCCATTACTACCGCAGTGGCAGGCAGTGGGTGCCGTTGCCAAAGACTTATACGACATTTTATTTTCTCAAGCGCTGCAAGAATTGACCGCGTTGCCCAGTCTGCTTGCCCAGCGTAATTATACTTTTATCAGCTTTTGTTATGCGCTGCTGACGCTACAACAAGCCAGTAACCAAGGGCAGTTTTTGACCCCAACTTGGCTGGTGAATATGCCATTTGCCTTTGAAAAATGGGTGGGCAGGAAAATCCAACAACAATTTGCAGCGCAGAATTTTGAGCTAGTTGAGCAAAAAAGACAGCCATTGACCGTGCAGCAAGGGTTAACCATCAAACCCGATATTTGGCTAAAGTCTGCCGATAAACTCATTATCGCCGATGTAAAATGGAAAAAAACAGCTACTTTCAATGATATAAGCTTGGCAGACATGTACCAACTACTTACCTACGCCAGTGAATTTGATGCCGATGAAGCTTGGCTGATTGTCCCAACACTAAGCACGCAATTGATGGCACAGCCGATTGAATTTTGCCAACCCAAAAAAACCCGATTTTATCTGATACCTTTTGCGGTGAGGCAAGGGTGTTTAAACCTTTTTCATTAAAATTATTCAAAAAAAAGCTAATTTGTTTTATTTTATCAATGAGAAAGATGAGAATTAAAAGCTTTTCTAACCACCAAAACTTGGTAAAATAACCACATGTAACTTTGAAAATGACCAAAAAACAGGAAGAATTATGAGCAAACATTATGATTATATCGCGATTGGTGGTGGGTCAGGGGGCATTGCATCCATCAACCGTGCTGCCAGCTATGGTAAAAAATGTGCCTTGATTGAAGCCAAGCAGCTAGGCGGTACTTGCGTCAATGTGGGCTGTGTGCCCAAAAAAGTGATGTGGTATGGCGCCAATATGGCAGCGGCGATCCATCATTATGCGCCTGACTATGGCTTTGATTTGGACGTCAAGAAATTTGATTTTGCCAAATTGGTACAAAGTCGCCAAGCTTATATCAGCCGTATTCATCAGTCGTACAACAATAGTCTTAAAAATAACCAAGTCGATGTGATTCATGGTTTTGCCAAATTTGCTGATAAACATACGGTTGAGGTGTATAAAAATGACGGCACGGTAGAGACCATTACCGCTGACCATATTTTGCTAGCGATGGGCGGTCGACCTGTTCGCCCCGCGATTGAAGGGGCAGAGTTGGGTATTGACTCGGACGGTTTTTTTGACTTGACCGAATTACCACCACGGGTAGCGATTGTGGGGTCAGGCTATATCGGCGTTGAGATTGCAGGGGTGATGAACGCACTGGGCTCAAAAACCCATCTGATTGTGCGTAGCAAGCGGGTGCTCAAAAACTTTGATGCCGACATTGTCACCACGCTCACTCATATCATGCACGATGATGGTATTGAATTTCATTATGGATTGCTGCCACAACAAGTACGCAAAAACCAAGATGGCTCATTGAGCATTGAATTGTCAAACAATGAGACCTTGACGGTGGATTGTTTGATTTGGGCAACGGGTCGCGCACCTGCAACCGATAGCATCAATCTTGATAAAGCGGGCGTTGAAGTCAATGAGCAAGGCTTTGTTAAAGTCGATGCCTATCAAAATACCAATGTCGAAGGGATATATGCCGTCGGCGACATCATCGAACATGGTATTCAATTGACCCCAGTGGCGGTGGCAGCAGGTCGTCGATTATCTGAGCGCTTGTTTAACAACAAACCCAATGAGCATTTGGACTATAATCTAGTGCCGAGCGTGATTTTTAGCCATCCACCGATTGGTACGGTGGGGCTCAGTGAAGAAGAGGCGGTCAAAGGCTATGGCATCAATGCGGTTAAAGTCTATAAATCCAGTTTTACCCCGATGTATAGTGCAGTGACCAAGCACCGTGAGCCGTGTCACATGAAGCTGATTTGTGTGGGTGAGGAAGAAAAAGTGGTGGGCTTGCATGGTGTAGGTTTTGGCGTCGATGAGATGATTCAAGGTTTTGCTGTTGCTATCAAGATGGGCGCAACCAAACGTGACTTTGATAACACGGTGGCGATTCATCCGACTGGCTCAGAAGAGTTTGTCATCATGCGCTAAGCGGATTTTTAGGGTAAAAAAGCGGGCTTATGATTAAGCCCGCTTTTTTTTATAGTTGTTTTTTTATGGATGTTTTAATAACCGCTAGTTTAACAGTTACATATCCACTTTGAGCCTATCCCAATACTGCTGATATAGCGCCATTATCTCATCGCCTACGTCTTCACGGAACATGGCATGTTTTAGCAAATCAGCTGGCGGATACACAATCGGATTGTTGGCAAGCTCAGGCGGCATTTCTTTTTTTGCCGCCTCATTGGGCGAGCCGTAGCCGATTTCTTCGCTAATCATGGCAGCGTATTTGGGTCGCAAGATAAAATCGATAAACTTATGGGCGTTGTCGTTGTTTTTGGCATTTTTGGGGATGACCATGTTATCCATCCACATAATAGCGCCTTCTTTTGGATAGACAAAGTCGAGCTCTGGCATCCCTTGGTCTTGTGCCATGATGACTTCACCGTTCCAAGCCAAGCCCAAGTAAGTTTCCCCTTCCATAAACGGCATGCGCGGTGCATCTGAATTAAAGGTGCGCACATTGGGCATCAGCTTGGTGAGTTTTTCATACGCTTGTTTGATGGCTTCAGGGTTTTTGGTACTGCCGTTATAGCCGAGCGTCAATAGACTCATGGTGAATACGTCACGGATGTCATTCATCAGCATCACGCGCCCTTCGTACTCTGGCTTCCATAAGTCATTCCAGCTGCTCAAGCTTGCTTTAGCAATGCGTTTGGTATTGACTGCAATGCCTGATGAGCCCCACAGATAGGGAATACTAAACTTGTTTTCAGGGTCAAAAGGGGCATTGATAAAGGTTTTGCCAAGGTTGCCAAAATTGGTCAATTTGGCATGGTCAAGCGGCTCAAGCATCCCTTCTTTACGCATTTTGTCGACAAAATCCGTTCCTGGAAATGCCACATCATACTCACCACTGCCATTCATCAGTTTGAGCTTGGCATACATGGCTTCGTTAGAATCAAAGGTGCTATAAATAACGTCGATACCTGTCTCTGCGGTAAAATCTTTAAGCACTTGGTCAGAGATATACTCCGTCCAGTTATAGACATTGACAACCTTACCACCTTGACTGGCAGTAGGCGCAGACGCCGCAGTGCTAGTCGCGGTTTCGCTCGTTTTTTGACAACCCGTTAGATTACTTGCCAGTCCCCCCGTTAAAACGGCGCCGCCGACACCCAAGCCATACCCTAAAAAACGTCTTCTATTGAGCATCCGAGATATCATATAAGTCTCCTTAACGTTTTTGGGTCGATGGTAGATTCATCGACTTTTTGGCAAGTAATAATTGCGAGATAATCAGACCCAGTAGCGAGATTGCTAGCAAGATTGTGCCTACGGCGTTGACTTCAGGCTTTACCCCAACACGCACCATCGAATAAATCTGTAATGGTAAAATCTCAAACTCAGGTCCTGTATTGAACGTCGATACCACCACATCATCAAGTGATAGGGTAAAGGCAAGCACCCAGCCCGCCAAAATCGCAGGCAAAATAATCGGTACAAGCACGGTACGAATCATGGTAAATTCATTGGCACCCAAATCACGCGCTGCTTCCAATACGCGGGTGTCGAGGCTAGATAGACGCGCAGTCACCGTAATCACCACAAAGGGCAGACAAAAGGTAATGTGCGCAATTAGCAACGTCACAAAACCCAGCTGTATCCCCACAATCAAAAATAACGCCAATAGCGAAATCGCCAAGACAATCTCAGGCGACATCATCAGCACAAATAGCAAGCTTTGTAGTATCGATTTACCTTTAAAGTCATAACGCTGTAACGCTAACGCCGTCAAACCGCCAATCGCAGTAGAAATCGTCGCAGCCACTACCGCCAATATGACCGAGTTGATGGCAGCTTGTACCATCGCGGCATTACTAAATAACTCGCTGTACCAATGGGTACTAAAACCGCCCCATTGATAGCCGACTTTTGAGGCATTAAACGAGAAAATCACCATCACCGCAATCGGCGAGAACATCAGCAGATATACGACGGTCAAATACAGGCGAGACAGCCATTTCATAGTATTAGACATAGCGTCCCCCTTATGCCACTTCGTTGTAGTCAGTTTTGCCAATCCGTTTGCTACTGGCTCGATACGCCATAATCAGCAATGCCATGGCAAGCGTCAATAGCACGGACGCCGCGGCGCCAAATGGCCAGTCACGGGCATCCAAAAACTGCGATTTGATGATATTACCCACCAGCAAGTTGCGTGAACCGCCCAAGATATCCGCCACATAAAACATGCCCATGGCAGGCAACAGCACCAGCAATACCCCTGAAATAATCCCTGGTGTAGTGAGCGGTAAAATCACGTGCCAAAAGGTTTGTAGCTTGTTAGCACCCAAATCTTTGGATGCCAAAATATAATCATCACGCAAATCCACAAATACCGCATACAGGGGCAGTACCATAAACGGAAACAGCAAATACACCAAACCGCCAATCACAGCTTTTTGGGTATATAAAATTTGTAAAGGCTCGTTGATAAGCCCAAGGTTAATCAGCATGGTGCTAAGTAGACCATTGGCCGCCATAATGAGTTTCACCGCATACAGACGCACCAATGAGTTGGTCCAAAACGGAATCACTAGCAATAACATCAATAATGACTGCCATTTCTTATCCGCTTTACTGACCAAGTAGGCAAATGGATAACCGAGCAGCAAACAGATAATCGTCGTCATCCCTGCCATCGACAGCGAATGCAAAAACACTTTTAAATAAAGCGGATCAATCAATCGAATATAGTTGCCCATGGTGACAGGCAGTGTTAAAAACTTATCTTCATCACGGGTCAAAAAACTGGCGGCAATCACCAAGATATTGGGAATCAGGGCAAAAATAATCAACCATGCCCAAATCACAAACAGGGTCGCACGCTGAAAGCCGCGCCCGCCTTGTTTTGTCATAACAGGGGCAGGCGTGTTAGCAGTCGAAATGCTAGAGGTCGAAGGTGAAGTAGTATTATTCATCTGGCAAAATCCACTCCCAACCATCGACCCAGTCAATACGCACTTCTTGACCCAGTTTATAGTTAAAATTCGGATCGTCTTCGTTAAAATACTCTGACGTTTTGACGATATTACCGTTTTTTAATTGAATCACAGAATCTAGGGTACTGCCTTTGTAGGCACTGTCTACCACGTTGCCGATTAAGCCTTCATGACCTTCATGGGTGTAGTACACGCGGATATCTTCAGGACGCAGCAGTAAGTTGACATTTTGACCGACTTGCACGTCAAATTTTGGACGGGGCAATTCACGAATCGGATGAAAGCCGTCATTTTGCTCGACCACTTCCACTTTGATGGTGGCTGGGTTGACCTCTAGCACTTTACCTTTAAACAAATTGGTTTCGCCAATGAAGCTTGCGGTAAATAAATTGGCAGGCGATTCATAGATGCCAATGGGCGTATCAATTTGCTGGAATACGCCGTTTTTCATGACGGCAATCCGGTCAGACATCGACAAGGCTTCTTGTTGGTCGTGGGTCACGAATACAAAGGTAATACCCAGTTCACGCTGCAAGCGTTTGAGTTCTGATTGCATTTGCTCACGTAGTTTGGCATCGAGCGCTGATAGAGGTTCATCAAGTAGCAGCATTTTTGGGCGATTCACCACGGCACGGGCGATGGCGATACGCTGCTGCTGACCCCCTGACAAATCTTGCGGACGACGATTGATGGTATGGTCAAGTTGCACCATCGCCAGCGCTTCACGCACCCGCTGGTCGATTTCGGTTTTGGGCACGCCTTTAAGTTTTAGTCCATAGGCGATATTGTCGTACACGTTCATGTGCGGAAACAGGGCATACTGCTGAAACACCGTATTAATCGGACGTTTTTCCGCAGGTAAGCCTGCAATATCAACCCCTTCTAACTGCAAACTACCGGCATTGGGTAGCTCAAACCCGCCAATTAAGCGTAGCAGGGTAGTTTTGCCGCACCCAGAAGGCCCCAGCAGCGTCAAAAACTCCCCGTCATAAATATCTAGATTGATATTTTGCAAAATTTGGGTATCGCCATAAGATTTGGATAAATGACGGATTTGTAGTAGTACAGGTTTTTGGTTGGTCGGCTGGGCGCTATCAGGCATAGCTGATGGTGCGTTTAGGGTGGTTTGTGGCGTTGATGCGGACGTTGATGCAGACATAGGCACAATCTCACGGCAAGGCTAAAATAGCGGGCTAAAATGGCATATTTATGCTAGGGTCAAAGCGCAATCAGCATGACAACATAAATACAGAGTTTTTCGATAGTTTCACCTGTGAAAATACAGTTAAAAGTTGCGTTCAGTATAACGGCTAAAATTAAAAAATGTTACTGAAAATTGACCTGCTGTTCATAAAATTTTAGTGGCTAATTAGTGGCTGATTTTAGTCGATAATAAGGGGTTGATTTGGCACAAATAAGCAACGTAACTTTTTACCAAAGCCATTAAAATAGCCAGCTTGAACGACTTTTATATGATGATGATTTAGCTAGTGACCGATTGAACATTTAACTATTGAATATTTACCTATTGAAAATTTAAGAGACACGCCATGCCTAGCAAAAAAAAGCCTCAAAACCCAACGACTCAAACAGCCACTCAAACAACAAATGCCCAAACAACAACCACTCAAACAGGCGCAAACAATACGGCTTCTCAAACCACGGCTAACAAAATACCCGCAAAAAAACCAGCCGCTAAAGAAACAGCCACCAAAAAAACAGCAACACACGCAACAGCCGCGCTGCCCATCGCTATTGCTTTACCAAAATCCTTACAGCATGCTCAGTGTGTGGATTTGACGCGCCATCGCTACCAAGGCAAACTATTAACCCAAGCAGATAGTATTGCACTTGGCAAACAGCAGCGTAAGGCGTACCCATTAAAAACCTTGGCTGCCATCAGCCAACGTCCGACTGCCATCGACGCGCTCAGTCTTTATCATTGGTCCAATCAAGGTCGGTTGGCAGAGTTATTACCCATACGAGCCAAGCGCATGAGTGTATCGCCGTTTACTTTTTTTCGTGGGATGCCTGCTTTGATGCTGTTTGACCAAGCATGGCAGGGGCAACATTCTGGGCTATTTCAGCAGATTTGCGGCGATTGTCATGTCAGTAATTTTGGCGGTTATGCCAGTCCTGAACGCAATTTATTATTTGGCATCAATGATTTTGATGAAACCATCGTTGCGCCATTTGAATGGGATTTGCAGCGACTGGTCGCCAGTATTTTAATCGCCAGTCAAAGTTTTAAGTATGTAGAATCGGTGGGCTATAAGGCGATAGAAAAACTGCTGACCAGTTACCTTGATGGATTAGAAGCGCATTGCAGCTTGTCACCGCTACAAGTGTGGTATGAAAAAATCGATACCCATAAAATATTGGCAAATACCGAAGACGTGACTGTTCGAAAACGCCGTCATGCCGATTTTGAAAAAGCCAAAAAAAATGATGCGGTAATAATGCTGCCGAAATTGACTGAGCGTGATACTGTCACAGGGTTACGCGCGTTTAAAACGGATGGTGAATTGCAACGACCACCACGCCGAGGACAGCCATTTTTTGCCGGTAGCCATGCTTTTTTTGACGCTTATCGAGATACCCTAAAGTCAGATAGACAAGTGTTGTTTGACCGGTATGATTTTACCGATGTGGCGCTCAAAGTGGTTGGGGTGGGGAGTGTCGGTACTGTGTGTGCGGTGGCATTATTCCAAGATGCCGACCATGAGCCGCTGATATTGCAAATGAAGCAAGCCAAAGCGTCTATCTTGACACCCTTACTCGCTAAACAATTTAGCCATCAAGGCAAGCGCGTGGTTGAAGGGCAACAATTGATGCAGGCATCGAGTGATATTTTCTTGGGCTATGCATCGCTCGATAACTTTGAGATGGATTTTTATGTCAGGCAGCTGCGGGACATGAAGTATTCGGCGTCTCTTGAGAGCATGACGACTGCCCATTTTTACGAATATATCGAAAGCTGTGGCCATGCCTTGGCGCATGCGCATACCAAAGCGGGCAATGCCGATACGCTTATGGGCTATCTGGGCAACGGTAGTGAAATCATCTCTGTTATGCAAGCGTATGCCGAACAAACTGCGGCTCGCAATGCCCAAGATTATGCGCAATTTATGAACCAAATAGCCGATGGGCATATTGCTGTGGCAGGCGATGAGGTATTATAGTAGCTATAGAACCATCTTAAAAAAATTTTGAGTTTTAAAAAGTTTAAAATGATAAAAAATATCGCGTTTTATATCATCAAAAATTTCGTTATTATCACAGGGTGAAAGGAGAAAACCAAATGCCAAACAGTCACTTACCGCGTCCAGAAACTGCCGAGCAAGCGCTCGAGATGCTCAAACAAGGCAACGCACGATTCGTAGAGAATGTGCAAAACCCCCAATCAACCTTGCTAGCGTCTAATGCGCTCACCCATGTGCATGAACCGTTTGCGATTATTTTGGGTTGTTCTGATGCGCGCGTGCCCGCTGAGATTGTCTTTGATCAAGGTTTGGGTGATTTATTCGTCATTCGTGTAGCAGGCAACGTGGTCGCGCCGTCTCAGATTGGCTCGGTTGAGTTTGCCGCTGAAAAATTCGGTACCAAGTTAGTCGTGGTGTTGGGTCATTCACATTGCGGTGCGGTGACGGCTTGTGTGGAGACACTGATCAATCCTGATCAGCAGTTTTCCCCCAATTTACGTTCGATTGTTGACCGTATCCGTCCCAGTGTTTACAACTTGCATGAAATCTATACCGCCAATGGACAAGACATTGACGCGCAAGAGTTGATTAATCGGGGTATTAAAGCCAACGTGCGTATGTCAGTCACCCAGCTCAAACACGGCTCTCGTATTCTTGAAGATGCGGTTAATAATGGTAGCTTAATTATTGTTGGGGCGGTGTATGATTTGGACACCGGTAAAGTGACCTTTATTGAGTAGCGACATAGTGAGTAGCGAATAGGGAATAATAAATAGCGAATTGAGCAACTTACCTAAGCGTAATGTTATGAGCAATGATTTTATAAGCAATGATGTTATGAGAAATGAGGGCTATATTTTTAACCAAAAGTTAATTAAAATTAAACAGTATTGAATTTTTGGCAAACTCTCGCTATTAATGACGTTTAGTCAACGTCTTTTTCTTTTAAGGTTTTTTCTTTTAGAGGCATATTACAATAAGGATCACTATGTCAAACTTGTCCGCTACCAATGGGTTTATCTTTAATCACACCATGCTTAGGGTGAAAGACCCGCAAGTGTCTTTGGCTTTTTATCAAGATGTATTAGGCATGACGCTACTACAAACCAAACGCTATCCACAAGCGGAATTTGATTTGTATTTTTTGGCAAAGCTCACCGATGAACAGGTGGCAAATTTGCCGACCGATACCGCCGCGCTAGCAGCATTTACCTTTAGTCAGCCAGGGGTGCTAGAATTGACCCATAATTATGGCACTGAGTCTGATGCAGAGTTTCACTATCACAGTGGCAACAGCGAACCACAAGGATTTGGGCATATTTGTTTTGCCGTGCCAAATCTGCAAGAAGCGGTTGCTTGGTTTGAGCAACATCAAGTCACCTTCAAAAAACGCCCTGAAGAAGGTACGATGAAAGATATTGCCTTCATCTTGGATCCAGATGGCTACTGGATAGAAATCGTACAACCAAACTTAATGGGTTAATCACCCATTAAAAAAAGGGCAACTGTGATTGCCCTTTTTTATGGTGTTTTATTAAGATTGTGTTTTGTTAAGCTTTGAGGTTCAGCCAATCTCTGGGTTTTAGATAAAAATCCGTGAGTTCAAATTCAGGCGTTCCTGCCATGGGCTCATAACGATATTCCCAGCCGGTGAGCGGCGGCAGACTGACCAAAATCGACTCAATGCGCCCGTTTGATTGCAAGCCAAACAAGGTGCCGCGGTCATACACCAGATTGTATTCGACATAGCGACCGCGACGGTACAACTGAAAATTACGCTGCGGCTCGCTATAGCGCGTGTGTTTGCGTTTCTCAAAAATCGGGATAATACCTTTAAGATAGCCATTGCCTACCGCCTGCATAAAGGCAAAGCACTTATCAAAATCCCAGCCCATGCTAAGCGTGTTCAAATCATCATAAAACAAGCCGCCGATGCCGCGTTGTTCGTTACGATGCTTTAAATAAAAATACTCATCGCACCACGTCTTAAACTTGGGATAAACGTCACTCCCAAACGGCGCGCACAAATCATGACACACTTGGTGCCAATGCACGCAGTCTTCCATCACAGGATAAAACGGCGTCAAATCAAAGCCGCCACCAAACCACCAAATCGGCTCGTAGCCTTCTTTTTCCGCGATAAACATGCGCACGTTGGCATGACTGGTTGGCACGTTGGGATTGGTCGGATGAATCACCAGCGAGACACCGAGTGCTTGCGCTTGGCGACCGGCAAGTTCAGGGTGGCGAGCGGTGGCAGTGGCTGGCAGATGGTTGATAACAATGTGGCTAAACATCACCCCGCCTTTTTCAATCACTTTGCCGCCTTGAAGTACATTGGAGCGACCACCGCCCAAATTTTGATGGGTGCCTTGCTCAGTGGGTCTCTCCCAAACATCAGCGACAAATTTGGCATTGCTGGCACCTTCAGCATATAGATTAAAGCCGCCAGTGGCTTCTTGGTGTTCTAGCGCTTGGCAAATACGGTCTTGTAAATCAAGTAAATAAGCGCGAACGGCTTGAACATTGGGTGAGGAGAGCAGCATAGACATAGCAATAGTTCTTTTAAAAATTTTTAGCGATTAAATTTTAGTGGTTGATTTTTAATGATTATTGTAACACATAATCGCGTGGGTAAAATTTAGCGTATTGACTGATGATACGCATAAATATTTACATAAAACCCTTAAAAAAAATCGTCACAGCCGCTATCCAAACAGTCAGAAAACGCATAAAATGCCATGACGTCTTGATAAAATTAAGTTGAGATTTTATAAACTGATTAGCCCAGTGATACTGATTGACCTAGTGATATAGTTATTGGGATCATATAGTTATCGGACTATCAAGTTATCAGATGGATGATTACATTAACCGTTTTTGGAGAAAACTATGAATAAATTATTAATCGCATTAGTGACGGTCATCAGCCTTGTGGGCTGTGGTAAAAAAGAAGAAGCCAAAACTGAAACCACCACCACGACGACAACGACCACCACAACAGCGTCTGCACCCGATAATACAGCAACTGCAACGGCAAATACAGCGACTGCTACTGCGTCACCGGCAAAATAATAGTGGCGAAAACATGATTGATAAAACCGCTAATCCACTTGGCGGTTTTTTTATGCTTTTTTTTATGCCATGGCAGATTTATCAGCTTAAGGGCTTAGCAGGTTTAGTCTGATTTGTGTGTACCCAGTTAGCATAGATCAAGTCAGCATAGATTTAATGAATAATCGCTAAAAATTTGCTAAAATAAGCGCCTTTTTTTGATACCTACACTTTAGCAACATGCGGTTAAAACAGCTCAAACTGGCAGGCTTTAAATCTTTTGCCAATCCTACAACGTTTCATTTCCCCAAAACCATCACAGCGATTGTCGGGCCCAACGGCTGCGGCAAATCCAATGTGATTGATGCCATCCGCTGGGTGCTCGGTGAATCCTCCGCCAAGCAGCTTCGTGGCGGCGCGATGAGTGATGTTATTTTTGCAGGCACGCAAGACAAGTCCGCCAAAAGCTTGGCAAGCGTAGAATTGGTATTTGAACATACCCGCGGCGAAGATGGTAGCAGCGGCATCCACCACGCGCTTAATCTGTATCAAGAATTATCGGTACGTCGGCAAATCAATAAAGAAGGCAAATCCGATTACTTTATCAATGGCACCAAAGTGCGTCGCCGCGATGTGGTCGATATTTTTTTGGGCACAGGTCTTGGCGCCCGCTCGTATGCGGTGATTGAGCAGGGTATGATAGGGCGCATCATTGATGCCAATGCGTTGCAGCTACGAGAGTTTATTGAAGAGGCGTCGGGCGTGTCGCGCTACCAAAGCCGGCGTGATGACACCCAAAAACAGCTCGATACCGCAAGCGATAATTTAGCGCGGCTGCATGATATGGTCAGCGAACTGACCAGCCAACAAAAACGCCTAGAAAAACAAGCCAAAACAGCACAACAAGCCCAGCAATGGCAACAAGCGCAGCAAGCAATCAGTGAGCAGCTACTCATTGATGACTATGGGCAGGCATGGCAAAAACAGCAAACACTCGCGGCAGATTTTCAAGCGATGCGTGAGCGGGTGGATGCTCAGCAAGTATTGATTGAAGGATTAATCGAGCAGCAGCAACTTGCCCAGCAGGCTCTGACTGAGCAACAGCAGACTCTACAGACCCAGCAAAATCTTGCTAAGGATTATTGGCAGCAGCAGCATGAAACCCAAAGTCTACTGAAACAAGCTGAGCAAGCCCTTGCCAATGACCAACAACGCCTGAATATCCTCAATGTTGAGCTGGGTCGTTTTGCCAAGTATCAACAAGAATTGCAAGCACAAAAACAGCAAGCACAAATGCGTATTGAAGGCTTGCCCAACCAGCTTGAACAGCTCACCGCACAGTTGCAGCAATTGCGTGAGGAGCAAGATGATTGCAAACAGCAGCGTGAGCACATTGCGAAAAATTTAGTGGCATTAAATAAGCAAAAGCAAGACGTAGAAAAAAATCTTGCCGTCAGTGAAAATGCCCTCAAACACCATGCCAGCCAACAACAGCGCCAACAACAACGCCAAAGCGAACATGACAAAGCCGTATTGGCATGGCAGACTGCTAAGGCCATATTTGACCAGCAATTTGCAGCGTTTGATGACAACGAGCTAGACACGCAAATGACGAAACTCAGTGATGAGATTGAACGTCTTGAAGCCAATATCATCGCCCGTCAAGAATCTATCGCTGACCAAGCCGATGAAGTTGGCAGCTTAACCCGTCAGCATCGCCAAGCTGAGCAGCAGTACCAAGCGTGGCAAACAGAGCAAGCGACACTACAAAATTTGCTGGCACAGCAGCAGTCTGAGCTTGACAAAGTTATCCACCAGTCAGCCAATCAAGAACACACTAGCAGTTTGCCAAAACTTATCAGTCAACTGCAATTGACCGAAACAGGTAAGGGGTATGCCAAGGTTTTTGATACCCTAGTTACGGTATTTGCCAAATGGTCTATCGCGGCTGACCAAGATTTTGCCCAAATCATCCATGACCATGCGGTGTTTATTGATAATCAATCAGCTTTACCTAACACCTCGAAAAATAACCCATCAAATAGCCATCTAATAGAAGGTTGTTTGCCACTGTCTGCTTTGATTGCGGCGCCCAATCTGGCTATTTTTCAGCAGGTTTGGATCAGTGCGACGCCACTTGACTGGGCAGATGTGCAGGATAAAGGGCTGCTCGATAACTTACCAACGGGCGATTGGTTGCTGGTGCAGACATCAGCGCAACAACTGATACTCTGTAATCAGCAGCTGCTGATTAACCTAAGCCATTTGTTGCAAGCTGAGGGTCAGCAGGTTATCAGTTTTAGCCAGCAGTTGATGAATGAAGCCCGTATTGAAGAGCTCGATGAACACTTGGCGCAGCAACAACCGCAACTGCAGCGTCTAGCCGATCGCTTGCAACAAGCGAAGGTTAGTCTGCAAGAATGGCAAGCCCAAGACCGAACCGCGCGTAATCAACTGCTAAGCCTAACCCAGCAACAACAGCAATGCCAGCAACAAAAACTACAACAGCAGTATCGCTATCAATCCGCACTCGATAAACTTAATCAAGATAAAAAACGCCTCGACAGTGACAGCGAGCGTCTACAACAAGAGGGGCTAGATCTTGCGGAAAAATTGCAGCAAGAGCAACAGCGGTTTTATGAGCTAAGCAAGACGCTTTCGCATTTACAACCGCAATTACAGCAGCAAATCAGCGAGCGCCAGTCACTCGATGAGCGCTTAAACCAGTTTGCCAGTCAGCAGCGCGAGCTAGAACAACAACAAAATCGCATCACCCAAACACTGGCAACCGGACAATTGCAAATCACCGCAAGTGAGCAGCAACTTGCCAAAGCTTTGCAAGACCAAGCAAGATTCACCAGTGAGCAGCAGCTGCTGAGTCATAAAATTAGCGAGCAGCAGGCACGCTTGCCCCAGCTACAACAGCAACTCACGATGGACTCGACGCAACTGCAAACCGCCAATGACAGCGTTACGCAATTGACAATCACCTTGAAAACCATGGAAACCAAGGTGCAGCAAGCGCAATTGGCTGTGCAAGAGTCTCAGCAGCAGTTGAGCCAACTACAACAGCAATATCACACCACCGACACCGCATGGGCACTAGCAAAACAAAACGTGGCATTGATTGGTGAGCAATTGACTAGTCGCAAAATCGCCGTGCCAAAAACTGACGACATTGAGTTACTGGGTAGCCCCAAACGCGAGCAACTACAACGACAACTCGAGCAGTTAGCATCACAAGTGCTTAATCTTGGGGCAGTCAATCATGCCGCGGTGGCTGAGCTCAGCGAAGTGAACAGCCGCTTAGCGCCCCTTGCTGAGCAAATCTCGGATTTGACCGCCAGTATTGATAAGTTGCAACTTGCTATCCAGCAGATTGACAGTCAAACCAAACAGCTTTTTATGGATATGTTGACCCAAGTCAATATCGAACTTAACAAGCTATTTACCCAAGTATTTGGTGGCGGGCAAGCTAAGCTGGTGTTATCAGACCATACCAATGACAAAGATGGCAGCGGCAAAGGCTGGCAGTCAGGGCTAGAGCTTATGGCGCAGCCGAAAGGCAAAAAGAACAGCCGGCTAGCGCTGTTATCGGGCGGTGAGAAAACCTTGACGGCGTTAAGTTTAATCTTTGCTATTTTTAAACAGCAGCCCGCGCCATTTTGTGTGCTCGATGAAGTCGATGCGCCGCTCGATGATGCCAATGTCGCGCGCTTTACCCGCTTAATTGAGCAGCTTGCCAAAGACGTGCAGTTTGTTTTTATCAGTCATAACAAACTTGCCATGCAAATTGCCGATGAGCTCAAAGGTGTGACCATGCCAACGGCAGGGGTGTCCAAGCTGGTCAGTGTGGATATGAGGGAGGTGGAAGCTTATTTGGCATAAGCGATTTTCACCTGTCAAATACGCAAAAAGTCAAGCCTTGTCACGGTTTTTTCTAGCTGATTTTATGAAGTCATGATAGTATAACGGCAAAAATACCGATGTAAAAATTTTTACACTACAAACAGGGTCGTTATCGTCTTTCTCAAAGGTCGTTGTTTATGTCTATCACTCAGCTTATTCTTATCATTCTAGCGGTTGTTGCTATCGTTTGGGGTATTTACACGCTACTAAAATCCATTCGTCAAAAAAACCAAGATGTATTAGCGACTGACGCGATTGAACATGATAAAGATGGTCTACCTATTATTCCACGCCATCAGCGTCCTGAGCCCCAAGAAAGCCAGTTATTTAAAGCGGAAATTACATCCGACAATCCTAAAGGCGAAGTAAAGCTAAGTGCGGACGATACCGAGTTACACCTAGACAACTATCCTGCCAATGGCGGTTTTGCCAATGCCACTAAATCTGCCAATGACAAATTATTGGCAGAAACCCATACATTTGTGGAAAACGAAAACGACGCTTTTAGCATGCTTGCCAATGCCACAGAGACTATCAGCCCTGTTGTGCATACTTTCGATGAAAATCAGCTAAAAAATGACAGCTTTACCGATAACAGCCCAATTTTGGACACCCATATCCAAGCGCAAATTGACGAAGAACAAAACAGCCCACTCAACAACGCCATTCAAAATATCAACATCAGTATTTTTCCTAATCAGCAGTTTGTCGACATTAAAGGCGATTATCTGTTAGAGCTGATTGACAAGTATGGCTTGAAGTTTGGTGCGATGAATATGTTCCACCGCTACGAAAACAAAGACGGGACAGGCTTATTGTGGTTTAGTCTGATGATGATTGACAATGAGGGTATTTCACCTTTCGATCTCAATCGACTACCGACGCAAACCATGAAAGGCTTGGTATTATTTTTATCGCTACCACACCCACGCCCTGTTCAAGGCTTTGATAGCATGATGAGCATCGCAGGATTGCTTGCCAATGATTTAAATGCCACCGTGTATGACGACACAGGCGAGCCGATTAACAAAGAAAACACCCAAGCCATGCGCGAGCTTGCCATTAATTTTGGTCGATAGATTTTACTAAAATAAAAAAAGGTACTCCTCGCGAGTGCCTTTTTTTTATAATCAAAAGCTTTATGGTCAAAATGTTTATTGTGTTGACTGAGCTGATGACTGAAAAAATTGACCAAGTAAACCATCACTTTGTTGTAAAATATCCGTTATCTTTTTTAAATCATCATGATTATGAACACAGCCGCTATTACTGCGCAAATGCGCAAACTCATTGCACAGCTAAAACAACATAACCACGCTTACTACGTCCTAGATAATCCGCTGTTAGAAGATAGCGAATACGACCAACTTCGCCAAGAACTGGTGGCATTAGAAACCGCGTATCCTGAATTGGTACAAAGCGACAGCCCTACCAACCAAGTAGGCGACAAGCCGTTGCCGTTTTTTACCCAAGTCACCCACCAAATACCTATGCTGTCACTGGGTAATTTATTTACCTTTGACGATTTACAGAACTTTATGCGACGGGTCAATGACCGTTTGGCGGACCATCAGCAAAACCCCGAATATGAAGTCGAGCTCAAACTTGACGGACTTGCGGTTTCATTGTTGTACCAAAACGGGCAGTTGACCCAAGCGGTCACGCGCGGCGATGGTCAAACGGGCGAAGATATTACCCAAAACGTGCGTACTATTCGAAATCTTCCGCTGCAGTTGGCGATTGATATACCGCGGCTAGAAGTGCGTGGCGAAGTACTCATGCCCAAAGCGGGGTTTGCCAAGCTTAACCGGGATGCAGAGGCAAAAGGGGAGAAAACCTTTGCCAATCCGCGTAATGCCGCCGCAGGGAGTTTGCGCCAACTTGACCCCAATATCGCCAAAAGTCGTCCGCTGGCGTTTTATGCCTATTCCGTCAATCAAGGCTTGCCCGCTGAGATTACCACCCAATCCGATGCGCTTTTTTGGCTACAAGCGTTGGGCTTTAGCATCAGCGATATCAAAATCGTGCAAACAGCCGAGCAGCTACAAGCGTATTATCAATCAGTGATTGAGAAACGCAGTCGCTTACCCTTTGAAATTGATGGCACGGTGATTAAGGTCAATAGTTTAGCCTTGCAAGAGCAACTGGGCTTTTTAAGCCGTGAGCCACGCTGGGCAACTGCCTATAAATTCCCTGCCGAAACTGTGATGACGCGTCTAAATGCGATTGAATGGCAAGTAGGGCGCACAGGTCAATTGACGCCCGTGGGCAAGCTTGAACCTGTCAATGTCGGTGGCGTCACTGTGAGCAATGTGACCCTGCATAATATCGGTGAAATTCAGCGTTTAGACATCCGGGCAGGGGACATGGTCAGCGTACACCGTGCCGGTGATGTCATTCCCAAAGTTACGCGCGTCTGGCAAGATGAACGCCCTGCCAATGCCCAAGTGGTGAGCCTGCCGACGCATTGCCCGGTGTGTGATTCACCCGTTATCATGCCAGAAGGTGAAGCGCTGGCACGATGCACCGGTGGGCTATTTTGCCCAGCCCAGCAACAAGAAGCACTGATTCACTTTGTCAGTCGTAAAGCGATGGATATCGACGGGCTCGGTGAGCGCTGGTTGATTAACTTTTTTGAGCAAGGTATTGTTAAAAATGTCGCAGATATTTATGCGCTGAGCAATCACCGCGACGCGCTTATCAACCTTGAAAAATTGGGGGAAAAATCTGTCGACAATATGCTAGCTGCCATTGAAAAAAGTAAAGATACGACATTACCGCGGTTTATCTTTGCTTTGGGTATTGGTGGCGTAGGCGAGAGCACAGCGATGAATTTAGCCATGCAATTTGGCGACTTGCAGCCGCTCATGGCAGCGAGTATCGAAGCTTTGCAAAAAACCCCCGATGTCGGTGAAAAAACCGCAGACTCGATTTTTGAGTTTTTTCGTGCCGAGCACAATATCGAAGTCATCAATCGATTATTACAAGCGGGCATTCATTGGCAGCCTGTCAGCCAAGTGCCTGAAGGTAATCAGCCGCTTAAAGGTCAAAGTTGGGTCATTACAGGCACCCTTGAAAGCATGGGACGTGACGAAGCCAAAGCCAAACTGCAAGCATTAGGGGCAAAAGTCTCAGGCAGTGTTTCTGCCAAGACCACCGCACTGCTCGCAGGCGAAAAAGCGGGCAGTAAACTTGCCAATGCCGAAAAACTGGGGGTAAAAGTGGTCACTGAAGCGCAATTCACCGATTTATTAAACAGTTATCATGCTTAATATATGCTCGGTATTGTGGAAAAAGTTAACGCAACCTTGAGTAAGCTATTTGTTGCCCAAATTATAGCAAGGTTACTTACAAAACACGTATAAATCAGTCTTTATTTATAACAATAGGGTGAAAAATTTACGCTAATATATCTTCCGTAAGTTGCTAAAAGCACCTGACATTTTAGCAAATGGAAACCCTACTGGAGAAAACTATGAAATCACTTAAAACACTTGCGGTACTTGCGACACTTGTTGGTTCAACAGCATTGACAGCGTGTGCAACCACTGATGCCTATGGCAACCGCGTCACTACCCAAGGCTCTTCTCGCGCGGCGACGCAAGGCGCGGTAGCGGGTGCAGCATTAGGTGCACTGGCAAAATCAGATGGCAACCGTAACGACATCGGTAAAGCTGCGGCAATCGGTGCAGCAGCGGGCGGGGCAACAGGCTATGTATTAAGTACATCACCTAACTACCCATACCAAAAATAAGCTATACTAAAAGTCATAGCCTATCTCGACAGCATCCGACAGCGATGCTGTCAAAAGCCAACCCTTTAATGGTTTGGCTTTTTTCTTTGCTAAACGTTAGGCAAGCTATTTGATACAATCAAAGATAAGTTCAACTAGGTGATTTTTATTTTTCTAACCTAAACTGCTAGCCTAAATCATAGCGTTACAAAATCAAGGGTATAAAAAAGCCCTTATCAATTCGATAAGGGCTTTGGATATGGTGGATCGTCCGCGACTCGAACGCGGGACCAATGGATTAAAAGTCCACTGCTCTACCAACTGAGCTAACGATCCAAAACTGTTAAGGCAATCAAAAACGATTTTTAACGTTTTTATTTTGGCTATTGCCGTTAAGTGAGTGCATATTATACGCATTAAATCTTGGTTTGCAAGCCTTTTTGCACAATTTTTTCAACCAAAGATTTGCATCAAGATAGCGGCTTAAATTCATCGACTTATCATACCTTTAACTTATCTAGCCTTGATTAAATAAATCTTGATTGGCTAGACGTGGATTAACTAGGTATTAATTAACTAGGTGATAAAACTTTTATTCACCACCTGATAAGGCATCGACAGGATTGAGTCTGGCGGCATTGCGCGCCGGAATAAACCCAAAAACCACACCAATGAGAGTGGAACACACCACAGCCGCTACAATGGAGGTGGTTGAATACACCACTTGGAAATTACCCCCTGCAAATTTGTTAATTAAAGCGCCGATAGCAAACGCTAGGCTAATACCTAAAATCCCGCCCAAGATACATACCAAAATCGCTTCTATCAAAAACTGCTGCATGATATCAGATTGTCTTGCGCCCACTGCCATGCGCACACCAATTTCACTGGTACGCTCGGTGACTGAGACGAGCATGATATTCATGACGCCAATACCCCCCACAATCAAAGAAATAATGGCTATCGATGATACCAGTAAGGTCATCGTGCCTGTGGTGGATTCAATCGTCTGACGAATTGAATCGGAGTTTTGAATACGAAAGTCATCGGTGCCGTGTCGCTGCTCTATCAAATCAGAAACAGCTTGCTCAGCGGCACTAGACGAGATAGTGTTTTTTAGTAGCACAATAAAACTATCTACATGACTAGTACCAACCATTCTACGCATCACAGTGGTATAAGGCATATATAGGGTAGGGGTGTCTGAACTTGGACCAAAAGCTTGTTCAGATGGCTGCAATACACCGATGACGCGAGCGGGCACACTACCCACCAACATCACTTCACCAATGGGGTCGCTGACATTGGCAAAAAAGGCGGTTTTTGCATTATTATCAATAATCACATCTTGGGTCATCGAGGTGATACTATTGTCATTAAAAGTTTGCCCAAGCGCGAGTTTTTCGCCTTTCACCGTTAGATAATCTTTGCCCACGCCACTGACATTCACAGAAGCTTCTGTTTCACGGTAACGGGCGGTGGCGGTATTGCTGCTGACTTGTGGACTGACGCTTTGCACATAAGGCTGTTCTGCGACAGCATTGGCATCGGCATCTGTTAAATTATTATCATGGTATTTACGGCGAGGGTCACCAAATTTATAGCCATCTCGTACGGTTAAAGTATTGGTGCCTAAGGAGCTGATATCATTGAGAATTTTTTGTTGAGAACCTTGCCCTAGACCCACTACCGATACCACAGAGGCAATACCGATAATAATACCTAGCATGGTTAACAATGTCCGCATTTTATGGGCTTTCATCGCCAAAACGGACATCTTAAAGGCTTCAGATAAGCGGTCTAAAAACGCGGTAACGCCAGATTTTTTGGCAAAATTTAGGTGTTGAACCGCTTTGGTTTTATCAAATCTATTGTCGGTATAATAATCTTTAAGAATCTGTCCGTCTTTGATTTCAATCACGCGTTCGGCTTGGGCAGCGATAGAAGGATCGTGGGTCACCATAATGATGGTATGACCTTGGCTATTTAGATTTCTCAAAATTGCCATCACATCTTTACCCGATTGGCTATCTAATGCCCCAGTCGGTTCATCAGCCAGGATAATGTCGCCACCATTCATTAAGGCACGAGCAATAGACACACGTTGCTGTTGACCACCGGAGAGTTGGCTCGGGCGATTTTGGGTTTTTGCCCCAAGCCCTAAGTCGTCTAACAATTGGGTGGCGCGCGCTTCACGTTGCCGCACCGGCATCCCTGCATACACAGCGGGGACGGCGACATTGTCTTGGGCATTGATGTCACCGAGTAAATGATAGCGCTGAAAAATAAAGCCAAAATGCTCACGGCGAAGCTCGGCAAGTTCGTCTGCGCTGAGTTTGTCCACCGCTTTGCCATAGATGTGGTAACTGCCCGCAGTCGCCTGATCTAAGCAGCCTAAGATGTTCATTAAGGTGGATTTACCAGAGCCTGATTGACCGATAATTGCCACCATTTCGCCTTCGTAAATGGTCAAGTCAATCCCATGTAAAACCCGAATTTTTTCATCACCTGCAGGGAATTCGCGGATTAAATCCTTCACTTCCATAATAGGTTGTTTGGTGTCTTGCGTTATCATCAGCCGTGTGTCTCACAGTTTTAGCATGCATCATAGGGTTAGCATGCGCCATAGGTTACAATCAACGTTTCCAATCTAGGGTTCTCATCTACCGATGACTAAATCATCGGTGGACGACCGTTATTTTTAGATGATGAACTTGATTTACTCACCGCTGCTTGACCCACAACCACCTTATCCCCTTGGTTGACGCCGCTAAGAATTTGGGTGGTAATACGATTGGTGACACCTGTTTTGACCGCTTGTTTTTTGGTAGTACCATCGGCTTGTACGACTTCAACATAACTGCCTATTCTTGGGTCATTTTTGATTGCTGCAGCCGGTACGCTAAGCACATTATTGACTTTGTTTTCAACAATATAGACTTGCGCTGTCATATTGATGCGTAGCGCGCCATCGGGATTGGGGACAGTAAAATAACCAATGTAATAAATCGCTGAATCCGTTGACGTTGATGAATCACTGGCGGTAGTGCCATCGGGCGCAGGTCCAATGGTTGACAGTGTGGCTTGGTATTTCTTATCTGGGCGTCCAATGATATTGAAATAAACAGGCAACCCTACTTTTAGGTTAACGACATCGGCTTCTGATATTTTGGCTTTCACGCGCACACTGCTCAAATCTGCCAATGTCACAATGGTGGGGGCTGATTGATTGGCGTTCACCGTTTGCCCTTGTTTGGTGGTGATAGAAATCACCGTGCCTGACATTGGGGCAACAATTTGGCTATATCCAAGATTTTTTTCAGCCGTATTGACGTCCGTTTGCGATTTTTTTATGGTTTGCTGTGCACTAACAATATCGGCTTGCGATGAGGCAATATTTGCTTGGGCAGTCGCAATCGCTTGTTTGGCGCTGTCCACATTGGCTTGGGCTGTTTTGACAGCAGTATCCGCTTGCTCCAGCTCTTGTTTGGAGATGGCATTCATGGCAAGCAAGGATTTTAGGCGATTGTATTCTGTTTGCGATTGTTGCAAGGTTGCTATTTTACCTTTCAAGTCGGCTCGCGCTGTGGCAAGCGCGGCTTGTTTGGTCTGATACGCGGCCTTGGTACTTTCTAAATTCGCTTTGCTTTGCTGTAAGGTAGCTTGCTGCGTGGTTAAGGTATTTTGCAGGGTAACTGGGTCAATTTGAGCAATAACATCGCCTTTTTTGACCGTGTCACCCACCTCGACATACAATTTTGTCACTTCCCCTGACACCTGAGCGCCCACATCCACTTGTTTAATGCCTTCAATTTTGCCCGTGGACATCACACTGTTTTCAATATCGCTACGTTCGACATTGGCGGTGATGTAATTGGGTTTTTGGGGTTTGGGTTTAAAGTACCAATAAGCTAACGCTGCCAGCGAAATAACGATCAAACTTAAGATTGCCCATTTGAGCCATTTTTTTTGGGTAGCGGTCATCGTGCCAAACCTTATCAAGGGATAAACAATTGAAAAAAATTAAATAAATACAGCTTTTTAACAGGGAGTATTAAAAGCTAAATGAGAATAAATTGCAATAAAAACAGGTAAGCCGAAAGGATTTTTAATTATAACCACATAATCTTGCTGGATTATAAAATAAATGTTATGAGTAAGAAAAACGCATTAAAAATTTGAGGGTAGTGGATTGTATGGTGTTTTGATGGTCGGGTTGTTTGAAGGGTTGCAAAGATTGCAAAGGTTGCGGAGCATTTTTAAAAGCAACTTTTAAAGTAACTTTTAAAGCAACTAGTGAAATAATGGTTGACCCGCTAGACGAAAAGCGAGTTGGTAGAGCAGCTCCCAAGCCGGTTGTTGCACCAGACCTTTGATGGCTTGGTCGGCTTGGTACAGTGCATCCGACCAGTTTCGGGTAGCGTCATGGGAATGACGATGCAGGGCTTTACTATACAGCTGTTGCTTGCTTTGCCAAATGCCGAGGCTTTGATAGCTTGCCCCTGATTGCAAGCTTAAAATATTGCGCATGTCTTTGGCTATCATCCATAATACCAGACTCTCTGGTTCTTCACTGGCTTTGAGTTGCTGCAAGATTTTTGCAACCTGTGCAGTATCACCTGCCAACATGGCATCCGATAAGTCAAAGGTGGTAAACATAGATTGACTCACCAACCCATCAAACAGCTGAGACTCATCGATGGTCACAAAACGGGTAGGGGGATTCGCATCTGTTGTAGCATAAAGATAGGAGAGTCGCCACAGACTTTGGTAAGCCGCTAGCAAATTATGCTGAGTTTGTGCCATCAGCATTTGCCAAGCGGGTTTGGTGAGTTCGAGCCCAAAATCTTGGGCGTGTTGCTGTAGCAGTTGTTCGCGTTGCTGCTCTTGATAAAGATGGCATTCGATGACCTGACCAAATTTATCGCAAAGCGAAAAAAACGCACTGCTTTGGCTTTTTTTATCGTATTTATCACTGATAATGACTAAGCAATTGCTCTGATTACTCGTCGCAAATTGCGCTAATTCTGCTAACGCCTCTTTATCGGGTTTATGATTACCGTGAACGATAATGGCTTTGTTGTCGTCAAACAGTGACAGACTGCTTAGCTCTGCCAAAACCGCTTGCCATGATTTGGCGCTGGTAATATCCATGCGCGAAATTGCCATATTATGCTGCCGCCAATTGGGCGACATTTTTTCAATCAGCCACTGTGACAGCAAATCTTCATCGCCATGCATTAGCCACACCCCAGTGGCGGGGTCTTGCCTATTTTTGAGATGTTGAAAGGCATTTAAAAAATTGTACTGCATCAGCGTATTATCAATTAGGTATCAATTAGGTTAGGGGGTAGTTGCGGTCGGCACTTTGGTGATTTTTGGAAGGCTCAGTGCGACATATTGGTCAGCAATACGCTGCGCCAGGTTATCATACAACCATACTTTAATTTGCTCGGCTTGGGGATTGTCGGTCGCTACCACGCCTTGGTCATACTGATAGCTGCGCTGTACTTGAATCGTATTGGTCAGCGTGCGGGGTTGACCATTTTCAATGGCGCGATAGCTTACCTCTGCGCTTAACACCATGCGAATTTCGGTCAAAATACCGCGTAGCTGGTAGTTTTGTAGGCGAATGTTTTTGACTTCAATACTGGCAGGCAAGGTAGTATTTGATTGGGTGGTTGCATTTTTATCAATCACCCTATCTTGGGTATTGATGCTTAGCTGGTGGAGTTGTTTTTTTAACGAATTTTTGACCGCATAGTCTTCTGGGCTATTGTGAAAAATCAGCTCAGTGGTCGGGATATTCTGTGACATGGGCGCATCATACCCGCGTAGATGAAAACCACAGGCAGGTAGCTGCGTCAGTAACACACTGCTTAGGAGGATACGAAGAAATGGCTGATTCATATAGTTACCTGTCTGTTAGTTACCCGTCTATGATTGTCGGTATTGCTTGTGATAACGCTTTATTATAAAGCTTCAGGTTATTATAAAGCTTTAAGGTCAAAAAGGGCTTAGGTTGCCAATAAGCCCTTGTAATCAATTAGGCTTTTACCACAATATTGACCAGTTTATTGGGCACCACGATTTCTTTGACGATATCGCCGGTGATAAATTTAGCGACGCTGTCGAGTTGTTTGGCTTCGGCTTTTAACCAATCGCTGTCACTGTTTGGCGCCACATCCATTTGACCACGGATTTTGCCGTTGACTTGCACCACCATGGTGATAGTGTCTTGTACCAAGGCTGAAGTATCAACGGCTGGATAGCTTAGTGTCATCACATCAATCCCTAATTCCTCAAGTAGGACTTCTGCCATGTGCGGCGCGTACATGGTGAGCAAGGTCAATAATGTTATAAGTGCTTCATTGGCTACCGCCAAGTCGCTATCAGAAGCGATTTCAAACGCCGTGAGTTCGTTCGACAGTTCCATTAAAAATGACACAGGCGTATTGAGCGCCAAGTTTTTGCCAAACGCGTCATCTAATTTGCCGATAGTATCATGTGTTTTACGGCGTAGATTTTTAGCGGCTTTACTCAGCGACTGGGTATCAGTTACTGATAAGGTTGCTGCGGTTAAAGATTGTTGTGCCAATGTTTCGGCATGCTCGATAGTATAACGCCATACTTTTTTCAAAAAGTTATACGGACCTTTTAGTCCATCGTCAATCCATTCAAGCGTCTGGTCGACAGGCGCGGTAAACATGGTGTAAAGTCGAACCGTATCTGCGCCATATTGATCAATGGTCGCTTGTGGGTCGACACCATTGTTTTTTGACTTCGACATTTTTTCGATTTTGCCAATTTTGACAGGCTGACCATCGGCTTTTAAGGTCGCTTCAATGGGCTGACCTTTGTCGTTGTAGCGGATATCAACTTCTTCTGGAAAGTAATAGGATTTGCTGCCATCGGCATTTTCGCGAAGATAAGTACCCGCCAAGACCATGCCTTGGGTGAGTAAATTGGCAAAGGGTTCGTCACCCTGCACCAAGCCTTCATCACGCATGAGTTTGTGGAAAAAACGCGCATACAGTAAATGCAACACGGCGTGCTCAACACCGCCTACATATTGATCCACAGGTAGCCATTTATCGGCTGCGACTTTATTAATCATCCCATCGGTATAATTGGGTGAGGCAAAACGCGCGTAATACCAGCTTGATTCTACAAAAGTATCAAAGGTATCGGTTTCACGTTTGGCAGGCTTGCCGCAACATGGGCAGTTGACATCGGTAAATGAAGTAAGATTGTTGAGGGGATTGCCACGTCCATCGGGCACTACATCTAAAGGTAATACCACAGGCAGCTGACTTTCAGGAACAGGTACTGTACCGCAGTCTGCACAGTTGATAACCGGAATTGGGCAACCCCAATAACGTTGGCGAGATACTCCCCAATCGCGTAGCCGATAATTAATGGTTTTTTTACCCAAGCCTTTTGGCTCAAGTTGGGTTAAAATTTTGTCAAAGGCTTGTTTAAAATTTAAACCGTCCAATTCGCCTGAGTTAATAGCCACGCCATTTTGCTTATCGCCATACCAGTCTTGCCAAGTGGTTGCATCAAACTGTTGACCTTGCTTAAGTTCTTCTTTTAGGTCAATCACTTGCTTGATAGGTAACTGGTATTTATTGGCAAATTCAAAGTCGCGTTCATCATGCGCAGGGACTGCCATGACAGCGCCAGAACCGTAGCTCATTAAGACGTAGTTAGCGACCCAAACAGGCACTTGCCGACCTGTCAACGGATGGGTGACAGTCAGACCCGTGTCCATACCCATTTTTTCAGCTTTGGCTAAGTCTGCTTCGGCAACTGAGCCTTTTTTGCAGGCTTCAATAAAGCTTTGTAGGGCAGGATTGGTCGCGGCAGCGTGTTTTGCCAGTGGATGCTCAGCTGCCACCGATACATAAGTCACGCCCATTAAGGTATCTGGGCGGGTAGTGAATACATCTAGGGTTTTTTGTTCACCATTTAAGGTATAGGGGAAATGAATTTCCATGCCTTCAGAGCGACCAATCCAGTTACGCTGCATGGTAATCACTTGCTGTGGCCAATGACCTTCTAGCTTATCCAAATCATTTAACAGCTCGTCTGCATAGGCGGTGATATTAAAGTAGTACATGGGGATTTCGCGTTTTTCAATTAGCGCACCTGAGCGCCAACCGCGACCATCCACCACTTGCTCATTGGCAAGGACGGTATTATCAACAGGGTCCCAATTCACCGTTGAGAGTTTTTTGTATACCAAGCCTTTTTTGAACAGTTGTACAAATAGCCATTGTTCCCACTTATAGTATTCTGGCGTACAAGTGGCAAATTCACGTGACCAGTCAATCGATAGTCCTAATGATTTAAGCTGCGCGCGCATGTTATCAATGTTTGAAAACGTCCACGCAGCAGGGGCAACAGCGTTGGCAATCGCTGCATTTTCTGCAGGCATACCAAACGCATCCCAGCCCATTGGCTGCAATACTTCATAACCCTTTAACCGATAGTAACGACTCAACACATCACTAATCGTGTAGTTGCGCACGTGCCCCATATGCAGCTTGCCACTGGGGTAGGGAAACATAGATAGCAAATAACGTGATGGCTTATCTGATGCCGCGTTGTTTACTTGATAGCGATTTTGCTGTTCCCATTTTTGTTGTTGGGCGGGCTCAATCTCTTGGGGTTGGTATTGACTGGTTAAAGCTGAATTACTCATAATGGTCTGAATTTGCAGTATTTGAATGGGAAGGTATATTAAGCCCCATAGCATAGCCTAAAACCGTAAAAATTGCGATAAAAAAAGGAGCCAATATGAGCATCACCATCTACGGTATCAAAAATTGTAGCACCATGAAAAAGGCGTTTGATAAATTAACTGCACTGGGTTTGGAGTATGAATTTTTTGACTACAAAAAACAGGCGATAAATAAATCGACATTAGCCAATTGGGTAAAGCGAGCAGGTATAGATAAGGTATTAAATACCAAAGGTACAACCTACCGCAACCTTAGCGATGCGCAAAAAGGCCAAATGAATCAAGATGTGGATGCTGCGTTAGATATGATGGTGGCTAAGCCAAGTATGATTAAGCGCCCAATTGTTGTCTCAGACAGTGAGTTAATCATTGGTTTTGATGAAACTGCCTTTGAAAAACTAGGCATGTAAAACTAGGCAAGTAAAGAGGGACAAGTCAATCGCCAATAAAAAAGCGAGTAACTAAAACTCGCTTTTTTAAGTGGCGGGTAAAAATTATTTTACCGCACTAGCAACCGCAGATTTGACCGCATTTGCAGTTTCAACTGGGGTAGAGGCTGCACCACGTTCTTTATTAACAACAGTGGTTGGCGTCATCACAGAAGCGTCTTGTTTGTGATCGCTTAATGAATAAACATACGCCGCCAATAACATAATACGCTCGTTACCCAATTTGGTATCCCAATGTGGCATCACACCGGCACGGCCGTTACGTAACGTAGTACGAACCGTTTCACGGTCGCCACCATATAACCAAATGTCATCCGTAAGATTCACCGCACCGATATCATGGTTACCTTTGGCATCTTTACCGTGACATACCGCACAGTTGGCATCATAAATAGCCTTACCTTGATTAACCAAAGTTTGGTTCAACTGACCATTTTCTTTTGAACCATGACCGGGTGATAGTGATAGTACGTATTCAGCTGCGGCGCGAACACCATCTTCACCAATCTGCGCTTTCCAAGCTGGCATACCACCGACGCGACCATGATGTAGGGTTAACAAGATTTTATCGGGTGTACCGCCATAAATCCAATCATTGTCCGTCAAGTTTGGATAACCGGGCGCACCACGCGCTTGTGAGCCATGACACACTGAACAGTTTTGTAAAAACAAACGCTGACCAATTTTAATCGCTTGCGGGTCTTGAGAAAGTTTTATAACGGCAGGTGCCAGTCCTACAATACCTTTATCAATTTGCGATTTTAATTCAGCATTGGGCTCTGCATTTTTAGCTTGCTGCGCTTGTAATTTAGCAAGGCTATCAATTTGCGCCGTTACCGCTTTGTCTTTTAAGATTTTATCATTGAACGTGCCAGTAAATACAGCATTATTGCGCTCAAGATCGGATGCTAATTCATTAGCACTGGTCCAAGGAACATCTTGACCATCTACTTTTACCGTAGTAATACCTTTCCATGAGCCTGGCATTACTGATGGGAACAATAGCATGTATAGTAGTGCCCAAGCTAATGAACCCCAAAAGATTACTAACCACCATTTTGGTAATGGACGGTCAAACTCTTGGATACCATCGTATTCATGGCCTGTGGTACCGTCATCCGACATTTTTGGGCGATAACCCAATACACCGACTAACCAGAACAAAATCCAAGCCCAACAAGCGATGGAAAATAGGGTTATCCAAAAACTCCAAAATCCACTCATTTTTTATCCTTATTGCGTTGTGATGCTTCTGTTAGGTCTTCGTCATCTAACGCAAGTTTTGCATCTTCTTCAAATCGTTTGCGATTCTTTGGCGAGTAAGCCCACCAAACAATCGCAATAAAAGCGATAAACGCTGCGACCGTTGCGATACTGTGTAATGTGCCCAACATTAACGTTGACCTTTCATTGCAGTGCCCAGTTGTTGTAAATATGCAACAACAGCATCGAGCTCAGTTTTACCTTGTACCGCATCAGGTGCAGCTGCAATATCAGCATCGCTATATGGGACACCGAAATGGTCGCGGAATAGACGCATTTTTTCTTGCACTTTTCGAGGGTTAACGTCTCGTTCTGCTAACCAAGCAAATGGTGGCATCACAGATTCAGGTACTAATGATTGTGGGTTAATTAAATGTTCGCGTTGCCAGTCATCAGAATAACGTCCACCAACCCGCGCAAGATCAGGTCCAGTACGCTTGGAACCCCATAAGAAGGGGTGATCCCAAGCGGATTCAGCAGCGCGCGAATAAGGTCCATAACGTTCCACTTCAGCCCGAAGAGGACGAACCATTTGGGTATGACAGACGTGACAGCCTTCACGAATATAAATATCACGACCTTCTAATTCAAGGGCAGTCCATGGCTTCATATTGGGCAAAGGTTGGTTAACCTCTTTGGTATAAATCAATGGCACGATTTCTACCAAAGTGGCAAAGCTGATAGACACAACGATTAGGATAACTAAAAGACCCGTGTTTTTTTCAATAATTTCGTGATTGAGTTGCATGAGTCTCTCCTTAAATCTGTTTTGCGGTAGCAGTTTCTACTACAGGTGTAGTGGTATCCGCTACTTCAACAGTTTTAGTGCTTGGCATCGTGATAGTTTTGTAGACGTTGTAAGCCATGACGACCATACCTGTGACATACAATAAACCACCAAATGCACGACCAATGTAAGGATAGTGCGAGAACAAGACAGTATCAACGAAACTATACACTAGCGTTCCATCTGGATTTGTAGCACGCCACATCATACCTTGACCAATACCTGAAATCCAAAGCGATACGATGTAGAAAATAGTACCTGCGGTAGCCAGCCAAAAATGCGCGGTGATTAAGTCAGTTGAATACATTTTTTGTTTGTTCCAAATACGTGGAATCAATACATATAATGAACCAACGGTAATCATACCAACCCAGCCTAACGCACCAGAATGCACGTGACCAACGGTCCAGTCAGTATTGTGGGATAACGCATTGACGGTTTTGATTGACATCATCGGACCTTCAAACGTTGACATCGCATAGAATGACAGTGCAACAATCAAGAAACGAATAATAGGGTCTGTGCGAAGTTTATCCCAGCTACCAGATAAGGTAAGTACACCATTAATCATACCGCCCCATGAAGGCGCAAATAAAATGATAGAAAATACCATCCCTAAAGACTGTGCCCAGTCAGGGAGTGCTGAATAATGAAGATGGTGACCACCCGCCCACATATAAGACGCAATTAACGCCCAAAAGTGGATGATAGATAAACGATAAGAGTAAATAGGACGACCGATTTGTACAGGCACAAAGTAATACATCATACCCAAAAAGGCGGCTGTTAAGTAAAAACCTACGGCGTTGTGACCATACCACCATTGCACCATAGCGTCAGTTGCACCGCCAAACAACGAATACGACTTCCAGAAGCTCAGAGGGATTGCCATACTATTGACAATATGCAGTAACGCAATGGTCAAAATAAATGCCGCAAAGAACCAGTTAGCAACGTAGATATGCGAGGTTTTGCGTTTCAATAACGTACCAAAAAACACAATAGCATAAGATATCCACACCACGGCAATTAAAATATCAATGGGCCATTCAAGCTCAGCATATTCTTTCGCTGAGGTTAAACCCAAGGGTAGGGTAATAATTGCGCCAACAATAACAAGATTCCATCCCCAAAAGGTGAACCAGGCTAGATAAGGTGCGAATAAACGCGTTTTACACGTTCTTTGAACGATATAATATGAAGTTGCGAATAACGCACAACCACCAAATGCAAAAATCACCGCGTTGGTGTGCAATGGACGCAAACGGCTAAATGTTAGCCAAGGGATACCAAAATTGAGGGCAGGCCATGCCAATTGTGATGCAATGAACACCCCAATTGCCATACCGATAATACCATATACTACCGCCATGATTGAGAACAACTTAATGATGTCCACTTCATAATCATCGGTAATAGGTATTGCTGTGTTTTGTAAATTCATTCGATGATTTCCTTTACAGCCTATATTATCAACAAGTTTAAGCAGAAATCTCCTTTGTGCCTGTCAATAAAACTATCCGGTCAGATACGTTGGCGCTAGTTATTTTTTTATAAGATAGGCTAACTGTTTAGTGGCTAGTTTCACGATGAATTTTAAAGAAATTAGCGGCTAAATCTTGACGCAAAACAGTAAATTTACAAGCAGTAAAATAGGCTCAAACTCACGATTCTCACCAAGTATTGTAACTTAATCTTTGCTAAATATCATCTAATGTAACGTTCATAGCGCAAAAAAAAATTACACACCAACTATTATAATATGAAAAATAAAAAAAACCATGTAAATTGTGGGGATTTTTTTAACATCCTATACACTATCTAGTAACAATGCTAAAAATGGTTAACCGAGCGCCATTATCGTTGTTCTAGAAATAGGTTTATTATGGGTTAGAGAATTGTCATTCATACAAAATCTCGGTAAGATGCACAAGTTCTAATACAACTAACGACAATGAGGATTTAAAATGGCTAAAATTTTAACACAAGAATGGTTTGATAAAGTTGACGAATTAACCAACAAAGCCGGTGACTTAAATCTACCACCCGCGATTAAAAATATGTCAATTAATTTACAAGTCACAGATAGCGACAATCAAGAAGTCAATGCCGCTTTTTATGATGGGACAATTCATCAGGGATTGAAAGATGGCGCTTTAACCACCTTAAAACTGGATGCCGATACCTTAAAAGCAATCTTTTTAGATCGTGATATGAACCGTGCGATGGAAGCCTTTATGTCTGGCAAAATCCGTGTCGAAGGCGATATGGGACAATTAATGTCTATTCAAACTGCAAGCCCAAGCGCTGAGCAAAAACAGCTTTTCAAAGACATCTTAGCCAATACACAAGTGTAATCGGGTTAATAGCATAATAGATGTTATTGCTAGCATCATCCGTGTGTTAAGCGAAATATCACTAACACCCCGAGCACAAAGAAAATCATCGATAATATTCGGTGATTTTTTTTATCGCCTGCTTGGGTGGGGTACAGTAGCAAACCTGTGGTATAAACCATCAGCCCATTGACTGGGCTAGTTTGAGTGGCTAAGGTGGTTTGGGGTGCTAAGGTCGTTTGAGTAGATAGTCGGAGTGGGCTGTGATTTACCAATCCAGTCTGGGCTTGGATAGCGTCTGAAGTAGAAACTGCGGATTTAGTCGACTGATTTGGCATGGGTCATCTTCCCAAAATAACTGATAGAACACTCACAAAACGCTAGCGGCTGATATTGGGTAGGCGGTTGAGCCGCTATAGAATTTATGACGTTGATTGATAAAAATTGATTAAAATCAAATTTAAAATAACGATAATATAAAATTGTAGTCAATTCAATGAATTAAATAAAATAACGTGCTAGATTTACATTTATTTACAAAATAACAAAGCCACTGTCATAGTCGGCAGTGGCTTTAAGAAAATTAACCCATGATTTTAGTGGGAAATGGCTTAAAACGCTTTGTAATTGGTGACGGCTTTTTTCTGGTTTTCCATAAAAATAGTCCCCTGTAGCCAAATATTGGCTTGAATATAATCGTTGACTTGAATCGCCGCATCGATGTTATCGGCATTGACCGCTAAACGAATAACGACAGGATTATCAAGGCTTTCACGTAATATCACCACATCAAGCAATACAAATTCAACGCCATTAAAGCTGGCAGTCTGTTTGCCAATAATTTGACCTTGACACCAAGCTTCATCTTGTTGACCGATGGTTTCACCAAATAAATAAGCACACATATGACCGACGTTGATTTCAATTGGCTCAAGCGGCAAATCGTTTTCGCTAGGTTGCCAAGCGGCGATTTGGGCTTCAAGGTCTTTTGGGGCAACGTTATTATTTTTGGTCAAAATATCATTAAAAGCGCGGTGATAGCGAATCGCTTCAGGCTCATCAACCACAATGGTTTCTGAGCGGTTACTCAAACTCACGCTGTAAGCAAATGCACTCAGATTGATTAAGTAGCGGTGATTTTTTTCATAGTTGTGCGCATTGATGGCATAATACTGGTCAAATACATATAACACGGTATTGTCATCAGTTTTTAAGCGCAAAATCGCCTCTATCTGATTGTCACATTTATAGACACCTTCAATAGTGACCCATTGCCCATACGGACTATTGACACAAGGAAACGCATTAATCAAACGTTTGGGTGAGCGATTGCTATCAATTTCAATCACTTGATTGACATGAATTGGCTGATTACCCGATAGTAAAATATGCGAAGGCGTGGCGTTGGTAGTCTTTAGTGGGGTAGGCATGGTGGCAGTATCGATATGCGATTGCAACCAATTTGGGACGTCATCGGGAATATTGTTGGTAAAACATGACCAGTGATCTGCATGACCAACCACTTGATCACAGTTTAGACTAATCGTATTGGGGGCATTTGAAGAAGGGGGTTGGTGAGTATTGGTCATAAGACGTCCTTTAAGTAACAACAGGTTTATCAGTAACAACAAGCTTATGTTGCAAACACACTTAATAAACTAAACAGCTGTCACGATATTTATCAAAATTTTAATGATTACATTATCAGCTATCAATAGGCTAATATCAGCCTTCAAATCATCCCGATTAAATCAACGAGTAGCCTCTATGAAGCTATCTGTTAACAACAGATTAACCCTTGATTAAGCAGGGATGAAATTTAATTCTGCTATGTTAATGGGGACATGCAGAATTTTTTCACCTTATTTTGCTTAAAACATCCACAATTTATTGCGCAGATATGTTTGATTCTGCGAATTTTTAGCAAAATTGCAAAAAAACTTTTGCCAAAACGGTAAAAAAATGTGTCAGACTATCACGCTTTTGGCAGGCTTGAATAATAGTTTTGAAATAAGCTATGTCGTTGCCTGTTGGTATCATCAAAATAATGATAATTTTTAGGAATGCTATGTTTCGACCGTTGGCTTTGTTTTTAGGATTACGGTATACCCGTGCTGAGCGAAGTAACCGATTTATTTCTTTTATTTCTTTGATTTCAATGGTGGGTTTGACGCTTGGCGTCGCCGTGCTCATTACCGTGTTATCGGTGATGAATGGCTTTGACCGCGAGCTCAAGAGTCGTATTTTGGGGATGGTGCCGCAAGCCACTGTCACTGCCAGTGAAATTATCCCAGATTGGCAGACGCTGGCGCAAACGATTCAAAAAAACCCCAAAGTTGAAGCCGTCGCGCCTTTTATCCAATTACAGGGTATGCTCACCGCGAATGGACAAGTGGCAGGTATCATGGTGACAGGTATTGAGCCAAGCTATGAGAAAAAAGTCTCGATTATTCATCAGCATATGGAAAGTGGTAGTGTCGATAGTCTAAGGGCAGGTCAATTTGACATTGTGATTGGCAAGCAAATGGCGGATTCACTGGGGGTGAAACAAGGCGATATGGTCACCTTGGTGTTGCCAGAAGCTTCGCCATCGCCTGCTGGCGTGATTCCGCGCTTCAAGCGTTTTACCGTCACTGGGGTGTATGACATCAGCCCTGAAGTCAACAATATTATGGCATTCATCCCGATGAATGATGCGGCTACGTTATTGCGTCTGCCTGCGGGGGCGCAAGGTATTCGCATGAAGCTAAAGGATTTGTTTGCCGCACCACAAGTGGCTCAGCAAGCAGCGAGCCTTGCACCCAATATGCTCATGCCTAGTGACTGGACATCGACGCATGGGAATTTATTTGGTGCCATCCAAATGGAAAAAGCCATGGTGGGGTTGCTGCTGTTTTTGATTATTTTGGTTGCTGCATTTAACATCGTCTCATCCTTGGTGATGCTGGTGACTGATAAAAAGGCGGACATCGCGATTTTAAAAACCTTTGGTGCGTCGCCTAAGCTCATCACCCAAGTGTTTATGGTGCAAGGATTGTTTATCGGGGTGATTGGTACCGTCGCGGGAACTATTTTGGGCGTGATTTTAGCGTTGACCGTGAGCGATGTGGTAGGCGGCATCAATAATTTATTTGGGTTACATTTATTTGATGCGTATTTTGTCAACTATTTACCTTCACAACTTGAATGGAAAGACGTATCCATCATCGTGGCAGCCTCACTGGTAATAAGTTTTGTGGCAACCATTTACCCAGCACGCCGAGCAGCTAGCATTCAACCGGCTCAAACATTGCGTTATGAATAGGAGTGAGCCATGACGGCGATTTTAATAGGAAAAAATATCACCAAGACCTATCAAGATGGTAAAACCACCACGAATGTGCTCAATCATTTGGATATCAGTATTAACAGTGGCGAGCGAATCGCCATTGTTGGCACGAGCGGGTCGGGTAAAAGTACCTTGCTACATATCTTGGGTGGCTTAGATGTGCCGACCAGTGGGGAGGTTTGGCTACATGGGCAACGCATCAATGATTTGAATGAAACCCAGCGCGGTGAGCTTCGTAACCAACATTTGGGCTTTATTTATCAGTTTCACCATTTGTTAGCGGAGTTTACTGCCATTGAAAATGTGGCAATGCCGCTATTGATGCGAAAAGCAGTGCCAATCGCAGTAGCGCGTCAACAGTCTATTGAATTATTGGAAAAAGTAGGACTGGGGCATCGGCTGACCCATCGCCCAGGCGAGTTATCTGGCGGTGAACGTCAACGGGTGGCGATTGCTAGGGCGCTGGTGACAAAGCCTTCATTAATACTGGCAGATGAGCCCACAGGGAACTTAGACTACGCCAATGCACAGGCAGTATTTGAAATCCTCTCGGAGCTACAAAAAGATTTTAATACCGCGCTGTTGATGGTCACTCATGACCGGCAATTGGCACAGTTGGCGGATAAACAATTGGCGTTACAAAATGGCACGTGGGTGGCTTAATACTCATCGAGTAGCCAGCCGCTGATAAAAGCAAAGTATTCGCGAAACCACACATTTGGACGGATATACCAAGGGGTGTCAGACCCGACCACCTGTAAATTGGTATATCCTTGTCGTTTGCCAATAAGGCTTGCGCGCAAGGTGTGAAAATCACTGGTGACTGCGATTATCGGTTGATTTAAGGCAATCCCTTGCTGCGCTAAAATCTTTTTACTATGGACAAAGTTGAGCTCGGTACTGGTGCTTTGTTCTTCAAGCGCAATATGCGCCAAGCTGATGCCATAGGTGTCATGTAAATAGTCCGCCATCGCTTTGGCTTCACTGACATCCTCCCCCGCGTCAAAACCCCCACTGGTTATCACCAGTGCGTTTGTAAAACGTTTGATGACTTCAGATGCTTTATCCAAACGCAGTTTTACCGCATCAGTCGGCTTATTGTCTTTGGTTCCGCCACCTAAGACAATAATCGCTTGCGCCGCCTTAGGATGGTTATCGGTGTTAAAGTGCTGTTTTAAATAGCTGACAAAGACACAAAAACTTATCAACCAGACAAAAAATAGTAGCCAAACTAGCTGCCATAATTTTTTTAATGACGGCTGTGACGCTAAATAAAGTTGGATACGCTCCCAATATACCGCATGGCCTAAAAAAATTAGCCCGATGCCCAATGGCACTAGGGTGCCAATATGAAAAACACGATTGGCCAGCAATAGCCCGCAGTCAACAACCAGTATCAATCCTGCAATCCCTAGAGTGATTTGGATAGTTTTTTTCCTTACGGCTGAGGTTTTGTCATTGCCGCTACTAAATTGAGTCAACATCGATTAATAATTTCCAAAAGTTGCTATTTGTTTTACTATATCGTTCATTCGATAATTGTAAGGGAAGTAGCGAGCTATCGCTATCTTTATCAAGGATGAAACATGATTTGGCTCATCACTGTTGCCAGTTTGTTGGGTTTTTTAGTGGTAAATACACTAGCAAATCAACCCTGGATGATAGGTTCTGCGCTAACAAGTTATGAGATAGCCAGTTATGATGCAAAAATTTGGCAGATGTTATCAGTAGCACTGGTGATAGCGCTGCTAATCAATGTAGGTTTATACCATGGCTGCAAGCGTAAACAGCTAAAACGAGCGTCACCAAACCCTGCATTCGCCTACCGTTTTACCTTGCCGCTGTTAGCAAGTTTTATCTTTTTGCTGACGCTCATGTTGAGTGCCAGTTATGGTTTCTATCATTACAAGCTGTATCAAAACGCGTTATTGCCCTCAGCGCTCACAGTGGATGCCATCGTTGAATCGCATCAAATCAGCGATACGGTGAGCCAAATGCGCCCATTACCAAATGATAACGCCCTAATTGGCAATGGTTTTATCAAACAAATCCTGCAAGTCCGCATTGATAAGGACGGCGATGCTGGTGCATCGCCATCAACCCCTCAACCACCGCTAACGGCACTCATTACCGCTAACATCAAAGACAACCCTGATTGGGAAGCGCCCTTATCTCAGCTAAGACCTGGCATGCAGCTTAACGTAAAATTACAGCTTGAGCCCATTGCAAAGCCTAAGCCTACAAGTTTACCCAGCAATGCCAAACCGCTCATGCTAGGATTTGATGAAGCGCAATGGTTAAGGCAGCGTGGGGTGCAAGCAAAGGGAGTGATCATCGGTATTGAAAAAACGAGCCTACGGGAATTTAACCCATCCCATGTGAAAGACCGTATGGTTATTGCTATTGAACAATTGCGCTGGCAACTACGCCAAAAAATCCTCGCCAATTTGCATACAACCCTGCTGAAACAATCGACGCGTATAGCCAATGCTAAAAACGATACTGTGCAACCCGTGCTTAAAAGCTCTGGTGAAACTTCTACCCAAAGTTCTGGTCAAAGCGCTATCCAAAGCCATGCAATCTTATTGGGACTGTTAACGGGTGATAAAAGCCTGATGGATAGCGTCCTTAAGAATCGCTACCAAGTCACGGGGATTAGCCATTTATTAGCAATTTCAGGCCCGCATGTGCTGATGCTCGCCGCTATCATATCTGTTTTTGTATTATGGCTCGTTAAGTGGTTTGCGCCGCAGTTGTTGGTCAAATTACCGAGTAGTTTATTGGTGCTTTGGGTGAGTGTGGTGATGGCAGGGTTTTATGCGCTGCTGGTGGGTTTTGAAATACCTGCCCAGCGGACATTTTGGATGCTGTTACTGCTCACGCTGTCGAAACAGTTATTGGTTAATTTTTCTGCTTATCGGCTGTTGGCTTGGGCTGCGCTAGGCATGATTTGGCTAGAACCGACGGCAGTCGGGCAAGCAGGGTTTTGGTTATCCTTTGTAGCGGTGGTTTTACTGTTAAAATTTAGCGAGACAATAGGGACAGTTAGCGCCATTGAAATTAAGGATGTTAGTCAGTTACTAGTGCCTACTGCACGCAGCGATGTGCTGACTGGTTTTGTTAAAATTATAAGCCATCAATTCAAGGCGTTATTAAAACTACAAATTTGGCTATTTGTTTGGATGCTGCCCATCGTGGTGTGGTTTTTTGGCAAAGTATCTGTCATTGGCATTTTGGTAAACTTGCTAGCCGTACCATTTTTAGGCTTAGTGGTTGTACCCTTGGATATGTTGGCAGGCGTTGTTAGTTGGCTACCTGTGGTAGGGGATTGGCTGAGCCAAATCATTTGGTCGATGCTAACAACCCTGCTCAATGTATTTCATCTTTTGCTCAACCAACTTATCGACACGGGTGTTGCCAAACAATCATTTTTCGCCTTGTCACAAACGCAGCTTGCCCTGTGTTTGTTCATTGCGCTACTGGGGTTGTTAAAAGGCTTGTTGCCTAGAATGCTTATATTGCCACTGGCTATCCTATTGATATTATTGCCACTACAGCAGCGCAGCTTAAATAACAACAAACCGACTCTAGCAGTTGGTGATAACCCTAAACTGGTAATCAGTTTATTAAAGAAAGGCGATGATAGCTGGCTGATTTTGTCCGACAATCAAGTCAAAGCCGCTCAGGCGGATAAACCTAGTTTCTTGAAAGCCAAACAAGCTATCAGCAATGTTTCGGTTGATGAAGAAATCAGTTCGCTGTTGAACCGTGATATTTATCCGCTGTTGGCAAATCAGCAGGTTCACCGATTAACTGGTGTGATTAGTCAAACGCCCAGTGTCCGCGTCAATGAGCTGGTGCAACAACTGGCAACCCATGTACCTATTAAAGCCTACTGGCTGGCAGGGTATGATGTCGAACACAGCAGGCTTGATGTGACAGATAAGGCTGTATCTGCAAATTTTCGTGCGATTACACCTCGCAGCTGTCAAACCGCCCAACGTTGGCAACAAGATGGCTTGGAAGTGACAGCGGTGTCGGGATGGCACTTGGATTTAGCCTTAACCGATGAGCAAAAGCTAGCGACCCAAACCTGTTATATTCACATCCGTTTCAAGCCACCAACCAGCAAACCCTACGATGTGCTGATGTTGGCAGGTAATAGCGATATCCCCATGCAAATGACTGAAAAATTATGCACGGTATCGGCGACGCACTTACTGATTCAGCCCTATAATTTATCCATTAAACCATCGTGGCTAGCATTGACGAAACCTTCCTTACTGCATGTGGTCACAGGCGCGTATAAGTCGCAAAAACTGGGCGAAGATAGCCAATTATCGCTGGCTAGTTGGTCAGTGGATAAGCCTGCAGACCACCCATTCGAAGTCCTGTATGCCGATCAAGTGGGCGCGGTAATTTACACGCTCACTCCAGATGATACTGACTGATGATTGACGATTTGGCTACAAGGGAGTGATTGTAATTTTGACCGCTTCCCCCTATCATGGGCGGTAAATTACCTATTGCTAAGGAACTTTTATGTCAGATAATTGGCCACCCGATCCCAACCAACCCTCACAGTCAAAGCCACCTGTTCAACCAAACCATGCACAAAACTTGCCACCCAATGCGCCATACGCAGGCAAAGAATGGCAATTGCTAGAAAAAACCCTGATGGCAAGCCTTGTGGAGCAGCGCCGTGCAAGACGCTGGGGTATTTTCTTTAAGCTCATCACCTTGGGCTATGTGCTGCTATTTGGCGCGGCGGTGGCAAAAGGCTGTAGTGGCTCTGCCAAAAGTAGCATGAGTGATTTTGGTATGAGCAAACCGCATTTAGCCGTCATCGATGTCAAAGGCGTCATCAGCAGCGACAATGAAGCCAATAGTCAAGCGGTGGGCGAGGCATTGACGGAAGCGTTTAACAACGACCAAGCGCAAGCGGTGGCGTTACGCATCAACTCACCGGGTGGCTCGCCTGTACAATCCGATGAAATCTGGCAAACCATGACCGAATTGAGAAAAGCCCATCCTAACAAAAAACTGTATGCCGTTATCGAAGATATGGGCGCTTCAGGCGCGTATTATATCGCATCTGCGGCAGATGAAATTTGGGTCAATCCCTCAAGCTTGGTCGGCTCAATTGGCGTGATTATGCCAAGCTACAATGTCCAAGGTTTGATGGATAAACTAGGCGTTAAAGATGGCACCATGACAGCCGGTGCGCACAAAGATATTTTAAGCATGAGCCGCCCGCTCTCCGAGTTTGAGCGCCAACATGTACAAGGTGTCCTTGATAACACCCACGCCCATTTTATCAATGCTGTCAAACAAGGTCGCGGCAATCGCCTCAAAAATCCTGACGCCAATCAGCTTTTTTCAGGGTTATTCTGGAGTGGTGAGCAAGCGATTAATCTTGGTTTGGCGGATAAAAAAGGCGGCATCAGCACCCTTGAGTCTCAGCTAAAACTAGACAATGTCGTGGAATATAACCCAGAAGACCCAGTGAAAAAAGTGTTCGGTAAATTTGCTAGCCAAATCGGCTATGGGTTTGGCGAAACGGTCTCCAAAGGCTTTGCTAGCCAATTAACCCAAGCAGCTGCAAATGACAAAGGGATGCAATAACCATGTCATCTAAGACGAGCCAGCATCCGTTAGCTACTGGTTTGCCCTCTGCACCAACGCTAGCGACAGGCATACAGGGCATAACAGCGATAGCAGAGGCAGGGCAAAAACCCTTGATACACTTTGCGCATGCCAATGGGATTCCATCACGTAGCTATCAATATCTGTTTGATTTGCTGAGTGATGAATTTGATATTGTCTATATTCCAGCGTTAGGCATTGACCCGCGTTATCCGGTTGATAATCATTGGCAAAAACTGACCGAGCAAGTGATTGATAGCATCCAAGCGCACCTAAGCGCGCGCGGGCAAACCAAGGTCATCGGGCTAGGGCATTCGCTTGGCGCATTGTGTACGCTGCAAGCCAGCTATCGGGCACCCGAGCTATTTAGCCAAGTGATTGCTTTAGACCCACCGCTCATTCATGGCTACTATTCGATGGCACTACATTGGGCAAAACGCTTTAGCCCACGGTTGGTAGATAGGCTCACGCCTGCAGGTCTATCAAGCCATCGCCGTGATATATGGCCAAGCCGTGAAGTCGCCTACGAGCATCTGCGACATAAAGCATTCTATCGACACTTTGATGAGCGCTGTTTTAATGATTTTCTTCGTTATGGCTTGACGGATACCGCAGATGGGCAAGTGACGCTTACCATTCCAAAAGCGGTGGAAGTGGCGGTGTTTCGCACCAATCCCTCACTTTACTGGCAAAAACCTAACCATCCGCCGGCTGTCCCTGCCAAGCAAATCATTGGTAAAGATAGCCTGTTTCTTAAGCGAGGGTTTCCTGCGCTGGTCAAACAGCGTATGGGCATTGATTTTGAAGTGCATGAAGGGGGGCATATGTTCCCGTTAGAATACCCAGCCAGTACGGTTGAACGAATCAAAGCGCTTATTCACTCAGTCAATCATGATATCCACTAACAACACAAATAGCCATTAAAGGGTTTAATGTGCAAAATTTATCGTTACAGCCTAGCACCCCCATCTACGATTTGCCAAAGACCATTGTGCTATCTATGGTGTTATTGGCGGTGTTTTTTGCCAGTCAATTGATTGGCGTGGTGTTATTTGCACCATGGGTGCTACAAGATGCAGCAAATTTGGATATCGCTGAAAAAGTGTTGCAGGGCAGTGAAAACGGCACGTTAATGAGTCTATCGCTAGGCTTTACCTTAGCCATGGTGCTCGGCTGCGTTTATTTGTTTATCCGATTTAAAAACAGCCGTGTCAAAGATTATCTTGCCCTCAAACCCTTTACTTGGTATCAGTTGTTACAATGTAGCGCGCTGCTGATTGTGCTGAACGTTATCATCAATCTAGTCACCGTCTGGCTGGGTCGCGAGCCCATGATGTTTATGGACAATCTTGCTGCGTCCGCACATCCACGCTGGCTGCTTGTGCTGGCGATGGTGGTATTTGCGCCGATTTATGAAGAAGTGATATTTCGCGGGTTTATGTGGACAGGGCTTGCCAGCTCAAAGCTTGGTATGTGGGGCGCCAGTGTGCTAACCAGTATCGTATTTGCAGTGATTCATATGCAATACGGGATGGTCGAGTTGATGGGGATTTTTTGTCTAGCGATGTTATTTAGCTATGGGCGTATCATGTCAGGGTCACTGTTATTGCCTGTGGTGTTGCATATGATGAATAATGGCTTGGCGATGTGGCAGTATTTATACAGTTAGTCTTTTTTAGCTAACTTTTAACCCACATTCAACGCCAATACCGCTTCACCCGCTTCACGAACTTGGGCAACCGAGAGGGATTTTTGCCCGCTAAGCGCCTGACGCCATTTACGACTGCCTGTCAATCCTTGGAACAAGCCCAAATAATGGCGCATAATGACCGTCAACGGTGTGCCACGCGCGTCACTGGCTGCCAAAAAATCCAGTAACTGATAAAAAATATCCGCTCGGCTAGGCACAGGCTCGCCCCACAGCTGCATGGCTTCGGCTAGAATATAAGGATTATGATAAGCTTCACGCCCAATCATCACACCATCGACTTTCGTCAGATGGGTTTTGATTTCATCAATAGTGGTGATACCGCCATTGATTTCCACGAATACATCGGGAAAATCCTGCTTTAAGCGGTACACATCCTCATAGCGAAGGGGCGGAATTTCACGATTTTGTTTAGGGCTTAAGCCTTGTAGCCAAGCGGTGCGCGCATGGACGATGACATGCTGACAACCTGCTTTCACCACATGATCTACAAAATCCGCCATAAACTCATAACTATCAAAATTATCAATGCCAATGCGATGCTTAACAGTGACGGGAATATCCACCGCATCGCGCATTGCAGAGACAATATCTGCCACCAATTTGGGCTCTGCCATCAAGCACGCCCCGATTTTGTAATGTTGTACCCGATCGGACGGGCAGCCGACATTTAGGTTAATTTCATCATAACCGTAGTCTTGCCCGATTTTTGCACAGCGCGCCAATTCGTCAGGATTCGAGCCGCCAAGCTGAAGCACCAAAGGATGTTCATTGGGATAAAATCGCAGCTGATAGTCTGTATCGCCCTGCAATATCGCCGAGGTACTGATCATTTCAGTATAAAGGTAAGTATAAGGATTGAATAATCGAGCAAAGTAACAATAATCGCGTGTACTCCAATCAATCATCGGTGCGGTGGACAATCGTTTATGCTGCATTGTGGTCATAGGCAGGGTCATAGGCAGGGTCATCGGCAAATATTCAAAAAAAGTGGCTAATCTATCAGCCAATCAATAAAAGCGGGCGCTAAAAAAGCGAGGGTAAAACAACTATCAGCGATGAAAAAACTCACGAATTCATCAGCCGCTTGTCTTCCATGCGATACAAACCATGCAAATTGGTCAACAACATACCCATGATAATGCCAATCACACAGACAAACACCAGATACAAGGCGCTTGAAAGCATTAATTTACGTGAAAAATAAACCAATAGCACAGGCAATAATGCGCCTGCCAATGCATACGCCACGTTATAGCTAAAGCTAATACCACTTAGGCGTACACCAACCGGAAACAGACGCACACAAATACTTGGGACTAAGCCAATCACGCCAGAGAAAAACCCTAAAATTGCATAATTAATCAGTAGTAACTCACTACTGTTTTTTAGTGAAACAAAGAAAACAACACTGGCAATGCTTAAAAATATACAGCCTAAAGTAAATACACGACCTGAGTTAAAACGATCGGCAAAATAACCATAGGTTAACGCCCCCAATCCACCAAAGATAATACCCACCCCATTGGATATCATCATCAAACTGGTATCGACATCAAAAAACTGGATGCCCAAAATCGGCAAAATCAGATAAATCGTCAAATAAACACTGGCGGTAAACCAAGACAAACCCAGCGTCATCACTGTACCATAACGGTATTTGATAATAGCTCGGCGTATTGGCAGACGTTTAACCAAGCGATTTTTAGACTTAGCCATCAGCCAAAGCGGGGTTTCTTCAAGCTTGGCTCGTAACAGCACCGCAAATAGCGTACCGATACTGGCGATGACAAAAGGAATACGCCAACCATACGATTGCATCTGGGTAGGGGTGAGCATATTTGATAAGGTTGAGCTTAAAATATTGCCCATCAAAGTCGACAAAATCAGTGCACTGATGAGGGCGCCACACACTGACCCTAATTGACGCCGTGGCATATGCTCAGCAATGTATACCCATGAAGCGGGCACTTCAGCCCCATAGCCAAAGCCTTGAATTAAACGCAATAATAGCATGAGAACAATCGCTGCCACACCGATATGATGATAGGTAGGCAAACAGGCAATCACTAAACCAGACGCACCCACCAATAGCAAACTATACAGCAACACATGTTTTCTGCCATAGCGATCGCCGATATCACCCAATATCAAACCGCCTAGCGGTCTTGACATATAACCGGCTAAAATCAGCAGCAAAAAACAAATCGACTTTAACGACTCAGGTATATTTTCTGGGAAAAAAGCTTGATTGATACTATCATTAAAATAAAAATAAATCGTAAAATCAAAGGAAGCAAAAAAAGCCCCAAAAATCGTTAAATACACCACGTTTTTTTCGTAGCGATTTAAATCCCTAATTTCTTCGTTGGCATCATGAAAAAATGGCATAGTCGACAATATCACTTAGAAGCTGGCTAAAGGTTTGCACGCTTTATAATCAATGGACAGATAGGTTACTTAACGCGCTAAAGAATTAAATTCGTCAGTATTCACCTGATAAATTAAATCACTTGACAAATTGAACACTAAATTATCAAAACTGTAATAAATTTAATTAT